>Ga0213919_1000031_pt1 | contig 120257 bp, 114 predicted proteins | sample McNCre317MG_FD_161056 | JGI IMG/M metagenome (GOLD analysis project Ga0213919, IMG submission 161056) | Freshwater microbial communities from McNutts Creek, Athens, Georgia, United States - 3-17 MG | ecosystem: Environmental > Aquatic > Freshwater > Creek | place: USA: Georgia | collected...
GATAGACTGGGTGATGGCTAACAGATATGAAGCTGTAACTGAAATAGAAATCAGAAACAGCTCGCCTGTTGAAAAAGTAGTTACGTTTGATAAATTGTTGTTTGCTTTAGATCAGCTTAACTTCAATGGGGTCACTTGGACTTATAGTAAAACTATAATGTCTAATGATGACAACTTGAATGTTTCTATCTCTTGCACCAATATACCAGACGGTACCAATCTCTTCTGGACCATAGAACACGTTACGACAGATGCTTCTGATTTTAACATGTTGTCTGGCCCTCTAGGTATTACAGCAGGCAGAGCTTCTTTTAACGTATCTTTAAGACCCGGTTTTGAAGGCGAGCAAGAAGAAAGGTTTAGAATCTTATTGCGTAAACAAAGTGTTACTGGACCTGTGTTGGCTAAGTCCACCATTATTACAGTGCGTTCTTTTGTTGAAACAGATGAGATCGCAGCCATGATGGCTTGTTGCTTGATGAGCCCCAACATCGCCATTACGCCCGAAACGATGTTTATCGTCGGACATAACGAATGGTCTAACTGAGGTAAGTGTCATGGGAATGAAACGCAACATCTTAAGAGCTGGTTTGGATTTTGATCCAGGTGTAACAGTAGGTATCGACTTAGGTGGTACTGATGCATCTACAGCTCCTAATGCGTTGATCAAATTGGGTGGTGTGCCTCTATCTGAAATAGACAACATCAACAAACCTATACGTTTGGACAACGCTGGTAATTTACCTAGTCATCTTTTACCTCTTTATTTGTTATCTGTAAGTGTTAAAGGTCCAAGAAGTGTAGTCATTTCTTCTACCAATACTTACTTAATAACAGACTATAGCAGTGATAAAGACTATACAGTCACAGCCCCTACAGGTACTGTGACTTTAAATACAACCACCAATCCAGGTGAGATAACTTATATAGCTCCTGGTACAGTGGGTCAAGCTGGTTTTTTAATTAACGGTAGGGCTATAGATGTTACTGTTAAAGCCAGTGGTAGCAATGCAGTTATACAACCTCAGCTATTGGCTCCTCAAATGGGTACTGGTAGCTTAGGTCCTGGTGTTACATTCTATTCTTCTCCTTTTGAAGTAGATAGCGGCACTGGCGCACATGCTCAATCTGATTGGGAAGTGGCCACGAACTCTAACTTTAGTTTGGCTAACATAGTAGCTTCATCCTACAACTCTAACAGTAACTTAACCAGCTTTAGTGCAAGCTTAATAGCAAACACAGACTTCTGGGTAAGAGTAAGATATAAAGCTTCTGGTTACACAGACAGCATTTGGTCAAGACCTGTACAATTCAGAACCAAAGATAGCTATCTACCTACTGTAGAGATACAAGCTTACATGGCTGAAGACAGAAGTAGAGTATCCGTTGCTGTATCTGATAATGGTAACACTGTTGTATTCGGTAACTTTGCAGATACCAGCAATGGTTTTGACGCTGGTGCTGTTTTGATCTATACCAAGTCTGGCAGTAACTGGATACAGTCTTCTAAGTTATTGGCTGGTGACGGTGGTGCTTACGATATGTTTGGTCATACCGTAGCTATCTCTGGAGATGGTAATACCATAGCTGTGGGATGTCCTTATGACAATAACAGCAGTGGATCTGTTTACATCTTTGCAAGATCAGGAACCAACTGGAATCAACAAGCTAAGTTAACATTTAGTGAATCTCAGGTAGGTAGTTATTTTGGTTGGTCTTTAGATCTATCAGAAAATGGATCTGTATTAGCAGCTGGTGCGCCTGGTCAGACACATACTTCTTCCGGTGCTTTGAGAATAGGCGCTTGCGTTATGTACAAACGCACAGGTTCCTCTTGGCAAGAACAGATTAAACTGTTGCCTAATAGCGTAATAGCCGCAAGTCCACCTTTCTCAGCTGGTCAATCAGTTGCTGTATCAGGGGATGGTTTAAGAGTCATCTTTGGATCTTCAGGTGAAACTAACGATAGCATTCAACAGTCTGGCGCTGCTTATGTCTATGTAGCTAGTGCCTCATCCTGGTTGCTGGAGCAAAGAATTTCCCCTGCTGCTGCTGAGAATATTTCCAGAGGAAGTTTTGGTTCGTGTGTGGAGATAAACAGCGATGGAAGCATCATGTTTGTATCTGCAACAGGTCAGCCCTTTACTGAGAGTTCAGCCCCTTTGAGATTTGGTGCTGTGTATAACTACGTGAGATCTGGTTCTAGCTGGAGTGTGTCTAACAAGATACAAGCTTCTGATGGTCTGATGAGTAACCTGTTTGGGTTATCCATGAAAACCAACTTTGAAGGCAATGTTTTGATTGTGGGTGCTCCTAAGCAAAGTATACCTTCCATGTTTGAATGTGGTGAAGCTTATATCTTTAGTAAGGTAGGGGTTTCTTGGATAGAACGCAATCGTTTATTCGCAAGTGACAAAGCTGCCAATAAACAATTTGGTACTTCTGTTTCTCTTTCGGGCGATAGTGTGGTAGCACCTATAGCGTCTAAAAACAGCAAAGCTTATATCTTTGCTTAAAGTAACTCATTAACTTTCTCCAAAAGGATTTTCAAATGGAACAAACCGTTTACGCTCGTGTCGATAACGACAAAATCATCGAGTATCCCGTGTATGAAATGCACATCCGCAATCGTGCCCATCCTTTCGACTGGTATAAAAAGGTGGTTAAGCCTGTCCGTCCTGTAACCACTATCTATCAATACGTCAAAGAAACTTTGAAGTTGGCTGGTGATACGGTGGCTGTGGAGTACACCGTGGTAGATCATGGTTTAGAACATCTGTTCTCCATGATGTATAACCGCAGTGATCGGGTGCCAGGTCCTTTGGACGGTACCAGTTTTGGTATGGCTTTGCCTGTCACTGGTTCTCCTGTAGCTCCTGTGGCTGATCAGTTTATCTCTACAGCTCCTGAAGGCTATATGGATGCACTGACTGCTGCTGTGGATAAGCATGTTTCTGGTATCCTGAATGACTTTGCTAAATCCAGCGGTTTTGATAGTGTCGTTTCTCTGGTGAGTTATAAAGACTCTACAGTTCCAGAATGGGCAAGTATGGCTAATGACTTTATTGTTCTTCGTGATCTGATGTGGACCACCTGCATCACTATGCAGAATGAGTTGCGTGCTGGTGCTAAGCCTGTGCCTAAGACTCTGCTTGAGTTTGCAACCATGCTTCCTGAACTGAAGTATTCAACCCAAGCAGCTTAATCTTAAACCATGATCGGTTTATTTAAGAAACCTAAAGTCAAGAAGGAACCTTCTATGCGTTTTCGTCATTACTACATGGGTGTGGGTTCTTTACTGGTATTGGCTATTTGGATGCTGACAGATCCTGATCTGGGTATCCTTGGTAACCTGCCTTTTGGTGGATCTACTTTAGCTACTATCGTAATTACCCTCAAGGTTATCGTATACGTAGCCATCCTGCATCTTTCACGCAAAGCTCTTTTCGATTACATCGACATGGAGCGAGTGTTTAAGAAAGCTATCACGACAGCAGATGGATCTGGTAAAATCGCTATAGCGATGAGTGTCGTATGTTTAGCTATCGCCATCCTTATCTTCGCAGCGGTGCATTGATGGGATTAGGGCTGACTCTCACCATGACGTCAGCCCTTGCCTTTTCTCAGAGTCTTTACATCCCTGAACAAGCCAAACAGTATTTCCCTGTTGTAAAAGAACAAGCTACTCTCTATATGCCTGGATTTAAACCCCAAGCATATTTCGGCGCTCTTATAGAACATGAAAGCTGCATAAGCTTAAAACACAGTAAATGTTGGAATCCAGCTTCTCGTCTTAAAACAGACAGAGAAGAAGGAGCAGGTTTAGGCCAAATCACCAAAGCCTATAATCAAGATGGATCTGTCAGATTCGATCTGTTATCAGAAATGAGAACCAGACATAGTGATCTGAAAGAGCTGAGTTGGTCTAACGTATATCAAAGACCTGATCTACAGATCAGAGCTATGGTGTTGTTAACTAAGACTAACTTTAGCAAGCTGTCTATGATACCTGACAACATGGATCGTATAGCCATGGCTGATGCTGCTTACAATGGCGGTATCGGTGGGTTGTTCAATGAGCGTAGAGCTTGTGGATTGGCTAAGGGTTGTGATTCTACCAAGTGGTTCAACAACGTAGAGAACTATTGTTTAAAAAGCAAGAAAACTTTATACGGACTAAGATCTGCTTGTGATATCAATAGACACCACGTACATGATGTTTTACAACTTAAGCTACCTAAGTACAAGATAGCTTTTCAAGAATAAGAGATATCCTACCCCTAGGGGTAGGATATCTCTTTTATCCCTTAGAGAATATTTCAATCACATAAACTTAACTTGAGATATCGCTAGTGGTTTAAGTTACACATCTGTAACACTGCTGGTTAAAGAGATACTCATGGCAATCAAAGTTTGCAACGCTTTCAGTCTCAGCATGGTGTCGGCGCTCGTCGCCGACATCAAAGTGATCCAAATCACCCCGGCTGAAGTCAAGGAGTTTTTGGAGGTAGGGGTGGAAAGCTGTGTCGGTCACGCCGACACAGCCAATGTGTTCAGCCAGCAGCTGGGGGTGCAAATCCCCGCTGCTCGTGCGACAGTTAGTCTCGCCGATGGCGAGATGATTCTGGTGGGCCAGTACTCTGGTCCACGGCTCCCAGAGGGGGCGACATCGCTGCCCGAAGGGGCAAACATCAAATGGGTAGTCTTGCTCGTGCGATATCCGGTGTGAGAACCGTACCATACTGAAAAAGTTCTTCAGTATGGTAAATAACACTCTTAGCCTGTTATGGCTAAGAGTGTTATTTTTTTATTCACAGCTTTCATTTTTTGATTATGGAAAACAATTATGTCAAATTTTGAAATTGATTTTGAGATGATGCGGAAGTATGACACTGTACTTCTACCTATTGAAAAAGGTGTCAAATATTACTTTCCTGAGAACAACATTATCCTCTACCCAAGTATACTTTTTGTATTTGGTTCTAACCTAGCTGGTAGACATGGTAAAGGTGCTGCTCTTAAAGCTGCTACAGACTATGGAGCTATCTACGGTGTGGGTGAGGGCAGAATGGGTAACTGTTATGCCTTACCTACTAAGTCGCATATGCTGCAACCTCTACCTCTAGAAGAAATAGAGAAAAGAGTAGAGACCTTTAGAATAGTAACCACTATACTCAAAGACAAAACTTTTTTTGTCACAGCGGTAGGTACAGGGTTAGCTGGATATAAGCATGAGCAGATAGCTCCTATGTTTAAAGGCATAGAGAGATGTTGGATGCCTTATGAGTGGAAACGTTTTTTAACCTAAGGAACCGATCATGGAAAACCTCATTATTGAAGAAGCAAACGGCAACACCACAACTAAACCTTTAGCAGCTAGTAAAGAAGAATTGAATAAAGCTATCACAGATCTGGAGTTGAAGCTGACGATCCTGCAAACCAACGCATCGACTGTTGAAGCAGGGACCGACTTCAAACTAGAATCATTGAGCAACAGCATTTACGCTCTTCAGGAACAGCTGGATAAGACCAGAAGAATGTTTGTTGTATTGTCAGTGGTAACTTTCATCGCAGTAGCTCTTGTCGTCAATCTTTACTTCAATTAACTATGTCTAGACACCATCGTTATAAAACTGACATGAATGTGGATGTAACAGCTCTACAAAGATCTATGGCTGGTCTTAAAGCTGCTGTTAGTAAAGATAACAAACGTATAGACGCAAGAATCAATCAGAGTTACAAGAAAATAGATATCCTGACATCGGACATCACTGAACTTGAATCTCAGATCATTGATCTTAATCAGCTTTTGGATCTTAAAGATGACATAAGTTATCTGCTAGATCAAAGAGAGAAAATGATTTACTGGCTGATGTTGTTGTCTTGGATAGTCATCAGTCTTGGTTCTTACATCATCTTTAAAAACATATAAACCACCATGAAGCCTTATATAGAACTCCTCAAGGACATCCGTGATAATGGACATGATCACCCTGATCGCACTGGAGTAGGTCGTCGATCTATTTTCGGTAGACAAGTCCGATTCAACATGAACGATGGTTTTCCTTTGGTCACTACTCGTAAGATCTTCTTTCGAGGTATGAAAGAAGAATTGCTTTGGTTTATCGCTGGTGAGATTGACAACACTTTGCTGAATGAAGCAAATGTGCATATCTGGGATAACTGGGCTGTCACTGAAAAAACAGTGGATAAGTTCATGGAATACTTCTTGTCTAAGTTTGAATCAGAAGAAGATCGTCAGAGTATGGCCAGTAATGAAATACTCATGGCTAAACTTCGTGAACAGATCAGTGAGCGTATCGGATCTATCGGTCCTTTGTACGGTTTTAACTGGCGCCATGCCCCTGCTGATGAGATGAGTAACATCCACCAACTTCTCAGAAACAAACCACCTATCGAAGACATTCCTTCTGATAAAGTAGAAGCTTTTAAAGAAGCTTATAAAGAATATCTTGCTTTTAAAGAAGCGGAAGGTGATGGAACAGATCCTGTTACAGAGATTGAGTTCATTCAGAAGACTTATGTCTCTAAGGTAGATCAGTTAGGTATTCTTTTGGCTGAACTGAAGAACAATCCTTATTCTTCGCGTCTTGTGGTAAGCTCATGGTTACCACAATTCATTCCTGACAATAAGATCTCTCCTGATTTGAATGTATTGTTGGGCGCGGGTGCTTTGGCACCATGTCACGTTATGTTCCAATGCTTTGTACAACCTGCTCTCAATGAAGGCGGTAAGAAACGTTTGAACCTACTTATGTTCCAGCGTTAACAACTGAGCGCTGTGTAGATAGAAATATCTATTTGAAAATTCCTCTAATTGCTGGAAACCCTTGTTAGACTACTAAACCAAAGCGGAGTGTGAAAACACATACGTAACGTGTTTGAAAATTAGTAGGTAGAGACAATCAGCAGCTAAGCTCCTTTAAACTGGAGAAAGTTCAACGATCATCCCGTAAGGGAGTAGGATCTAGCAGATCCGAAACGGGGAACCCTTAACAGGTAAAGCTGAAGGTGGTGATATGATCTAATCTTTACAGAGATGTAAAGCCACAGTTAAAAACTGTGATTGTCGGTTGATACACCTATAGGTGCTCCATACAACATAGCTCAGTATTCATTGCTATTGCATTTGATTGCTCGACATGTAGATATGGAACCTAATGAGTTCATTTGGTCTACTGGAGATACGCACATCTACACAGACCAACTACATTTGATAGATGAACAGATCTCTCGTGAACCCAGACCTCTTCCACGACTTGTCTTTAAAACAGACGAGACAGATATCTTTAAAATCAAATCCGAAGATATTGAACTGGAAGGATATGATCCACACCCACATATACCCTACCCGGTAGCTACCTAACATGCCATCAGTAGAACTTATTTACGCTAGGGATGTAGACGGTCTTATAGGAATTGATGGTAAGATCCCTTGGAAACTGTCTGCTGATCTTAAACGTTTCAAAGAGAAAACTATTTTTGAAACTGTCATGATGGGTAGGAAAACCTTTGACTCTATAGGTAAAACTCTACCCGATCGTGTAAATGCAGTAGTTACATCTAGGGATATTCCCATAGATGAAAATGTAAACACCTTACTCACTTTTAAAGTAAATGATCCTGTTGAATACATCAAAGCCTTTAAGGCTTCAAAACCTATTGCCAATAGCCCCTACATGACTAAAGACTCTAAACTCTTTATCATAGGCGGTAGAGATTTGATTGTCAATGAAGGGTTTAAATATGCAGATGTTATACATCTGACACAAATCTATAAGAACCACCAACATCTTGTAGACATGTTTACGGATGCAGTCTATGTGCCTACCGTACCGCATGATCTTTTTAAACTGGAAAGTCAAACACCTATCTTCACGGGTGAGGGCTTGTTAACATATAACTTCATCACCTATAGGAGAAGATGAAATGGCTACCACAAAGAAAGCTGTTAAACCAGCTACCAAGAAACAGGTTAATGAAACTGCTGTGATTAGTGAGGTTAGCAAAACTGCTGCTAAAACAACTCTCAAGAAAGCTGTGGTTAAAGCAGTTGCCAAATTAGAAGCAGCTGCTAAAGTTCCTAAGAAGATTGTCAATGTAGAAGTTATCAAGGCGCCCGCTCGAACGGCTAAAGACTTAGCTCGTAAACCAGTTAAAGTTAAATTAACTGTTAGCAAACCCCAAGCAGAAATAGTAGCATCACAGGCTATTTCTAAAACACCAGTAACTGTAGTGGTTAAAAGAGAACTACCATCTGAAAATGGAAGGATTTCTTTTAGTGAATTGATGCGTCGCGCTCATCAGAACAGCAACCCACCATTTTAAATAACAGCATAATCCTATCTAGCTCCCTAGGGAGCTAGATAGGAGTCTATGTCTGAAAGGAAACTAAAGTATATTTACTTTTTTATTTAAACCCATCTGGCAAAAGCAGGCAGAACCATATTTTCTAAAGCCAGTTCTTCTTTATCTAGTTTAGCGCCAGCAGACTTAGCTATTCTTTTAGCATTGATGGTTACGTTCTTATCAGTGAAGTTCTGTTCCCAATTCCATCCCCATTGTAACAAACCTTGCTTCTGAGCCAAGCGTCTATCTTTAAGATGCCCTTTGGTATCTGCTTTGATCTGAGCTTGATGTCTAGCTACAAAGCTTCTCCAGCGTTTGATCTGCCATTCATCTTCTTCACCTAGTCTTCTACCTAGATAGTAATTACACATCCATTCAAAAAAACCATTAGGATCTGTCTTTATCCATCCGTTCTTTTTCCAAACTGATAAAGGTTGTCTTGATTTGACTCCGTACTTATTAACACTGGGGTCAGGCTCATCATCAGGACCTAGTACCTTATCACTTTTCTTCCAGTCAGCTGGTATGTCTTTCATGTTGTTGACATACTTACCTTCAAAGACGCCTAGTTCTAACATCTCTTTGGGTGTGTAGGAAGGACCAAAATCTATTTGCCAATCAACCATGTTGTAAAGTCCTTAAGGTTTATCGTCAAAAGATATCCAGGTTGACTAGATATCCTTATAAAGTATTTTGGTCACATATACTTCACTTGACTATCGTTACAGTTTAATCGAAGCATCTTTCGAACTTGTGACTAAGGAGATAGTAATGGAACAGTTTTCCCTGACATTGGGTGTTGTGTTTTGTACGGTGGTTGCTTTGACCACAGGCTGGTCCCTGTTCGGGGACCGGTTGAAGGAGAGTCAAGTGGTCAGGCTTGTCCTGACCATCTGCTGCACCACTTGGTGGTGCAAGACCGCCAAGCTCCCTAACGGGAGAAAAGTGAAGTGGGTCGAGATGCCAAATTGGTATTGGTTGACCACTATGGTAAGACATCCTGTAACAGGGAAAGTCTTTATGACGAACCTCACTGATATTGTTGGTAATTTTGGCGGTGGGATGACCATGTCGATCGGTAAGGTCGATTTGGTGCTGACCATGAAAGGTCTCTACAGCGAGGAGACCCTGAAGTTCATTACGGAGCATGAATTTGGTCACCTTAAGGGTCAACATATGTTCCGACTTGAAGATGCCGGATTGGCAAAATCAATTCAGCGTTTTGAGCTGGAAGCAGATGCTTATGCGGCATCTGTGGTTGGTTTCCAACAAGCGTATTACGCTTTGATGGAAATTCGTCAGGTAATGACGGATACTCTTCTGGATCATCCAGAAATTCTGGAATCCCTGGAAGAGCGGGTGTTGGCAATGCGTGAGAAGTTCAAAGCTTCTCAGCAGCCTGTGCTCTGCTGATAAAAATAACACCCCAGCCCAAAAGGCCAGGGTGTTATTTTTTTTTTGTTTAACTAGGTAGAAACAAAGATTCGTCTGTGTTGGTAGCTACTGACCTAAGCTTTCTAATTGGAATATGTTGTATTTCGTTGATATCTTCAGGGATAGGCATGCCCTTAGGAAACTTCAAAATGAAATACTTATAGTCGTCGTTGATCACTGTAGGTAAACGATGTTTACCACGCTGCACTGTCAAATAAGTTTCTCTGTTGTGTTTAACCAGATGGATGTAGATTTCTAAGTCTACTTCCTGATCTAGCTGCCTGCTTCCAGAGGTATAGCCTTTCTCAGCCACTTCTTTCACAAACTGATCTTCTGCAACACCACCTCTTACCAAAGCTTTAGCCTCAGGAGAAAGTTGATGAGGCGTAACTACGAATGTACCTCTCTTTTTGTCCAGTGGATTCGCTATTTTCCACCCGGTGCGCTTACACACCCGCCTATACTTTCATACAGGAACAGACCATATCTTCACCCTCTGTATAACAGTAGGGTGTTCTCCGCTTCGGATCGCTTGATCCTACACCTTGCTTAAGGGCTGGCCGTTGAACTTTCTCCAGTTTAAAGGAGCTTAGCTGCTGATTATCCAATTCTTATATTTTTCAAACTATCACGCTCATCGTTTCCGATCACGTTGTAGTATATAAGACTCTAAAGGACTTCCCAGCAATTCAAAGAAAAACATTAGAGCATCTCTACTCTAACGACCTGTAAATGTTTCCTTTTGTACAAGTTCCACCTGTATTCAAATACCGTGTAATTGTTCTTGCTTGAAGACTAATTGATTTAGCTGCCTGTCTTATTGACTCAGCAACTATTTTAGTACCATCCGGCTTAACAATTAAAATTTTACTAAACGGTTTTGATCGTAACATTAGTTAAGTAGCGCAAAAGTTTCTTACTCGTCTGATCAGATCTCTCATGTCTGTACCGATAGGACCAGATGTAATACATCCTGTCGTAGGCACCATAGCTAAATAATCCAGAAACAAACCTTCGATGCTGTAACCCTGGGCTTCCAGTTCAATAACTTTGCTACAGATGTTGCGATAAGACCATTGAGTAGGATCTACCCGCATCATTTTAACATGGAAACCGGTTTGCTGCAACTCTTTCTTTACGTAAGACGCCATCTCCTCAACAGAGAGATCTTTCATACCTACGTATTCTCTTGTCTCGTTGTACTTAAGATACTGATACAAGAACTGAAGATTGTTTACAAGCTCATCCTCAAAAGAGATCCTCAACAATAAAGGTTTCTTACCCGGATCTATATTGTTAGGTTGGTTCAATCTAGCAATTTGGGCAAATAAAGAAAGATTGAAACCTGTCTTGTATTTATGCTGGAGTGCCGGAGTTATGATAAACTCAGCTGGACGTATGCCACCCTGCAACATATCGTTAAGATCAGTCCAACCTGTCTTATAGATACGAGCACCTTCATTGTTCTGCTTGATAGCTGAGAACACTTCTCTCAAAGATTCATCACTACCCAGATCCACCTCACCCATCACAGCAGGATCTTTAGAGCTTGTGTTCAGCTGTAAAGGTTCTAGTTGACTAATGAGTTCAGCAATATAACCGTTGATATCTTTGATGCTATCTCTTTTGTAACGAAAATCCATGCTGTACTTACTAAGCACCTCACCGATCTTGCGCTCTCTGAAATAGTTATTAATTGTCTTTCTTGTGTTGACAATAGAACGTTTCAAATTACTTTCAGGAATATTATCCTGCAAACCAGACTGTATGACTTCAAATAAATTGGTGTCATACATGCAGTTGTGCTTAATGGTTTGAATCAGAGCGTTTGTATCATATTCATGATCTGGTGGATAACCACACATTTCAAGAACGGTTGTTTTTAATCGAACGATGATCTCTTTGTCTGTATTTACATTCAAGGTAGAGGCATCGTCAATGATCTTAATGCTCTCAAGCACAGTTCTTACCAAGTCAGAACTATTTTCTGTTTTCTGTTTCAGCTGACTTTCACGGAACAAAAGGGTAATGCTTTTAGCAAGCAAAAGTTTATCATCCATGGACTTCTCTTCTTATATAAGTGATTTGTTCAATCGAGGCATAACATAGTCTTAAGTGATAAAAAACTTCATCAAGGATAAACATGTTCAATTTTTTAAATGCACATATTCCTAATTCGCCTGACATTTTTTGTCCTATGCCTAAATGGGTCTACCAGACTTTAGTGCGCAATAAAATAAATGTTATGGAATTTAGAAACTACGGTAAAATCCGTAGTGTCTTATCACTCAACGATTTAAGAGATTGGGCTTTATCGTTTGCAGCCTTTACTGATTTATCTAATACACACAGAGTAAATAATCTCTTTGGATATTCCGATAAAACAGATTTTGCAAAACATTTTACCAATCTCTCCAACGAACAGCTTAAAGAGCTGAAAATTTCTGTAATGCCGATAGTTGGTGCAGAAGAGAGTGTTAGTTATATTAAAAATCGTTTTACTTTGCCTGCGGACGAAGCGCCACACAAAGTCATCAGTTTAGATGGTGAAACGTCTTGTTATAATTTTGTAAACGATATCGATGTCGTTTATGTTATCATTGATGAAGGTATTATAAATACCCTTCAAACTAAGCAAGGTGCTTTTGATTTTTCTAAAAAGTGCGTGCAACAGTTCTATTCTATGATGCCGCTGAGCGATGTTTCGTGTCTTGGCATTTATTCTGTTTACCTGAAAGAACTTCAAGGTAGTGTTTTGTGACTTTCTCTTTCTCTGAAACCAACTAAGGAACTCGAAATGAAATTTGGTAAATCCACGGGTCAGCAAAAAACCCAAGTTCAGCAACTACTGGTGCATCTGCGTAACACCGTCGAAGGTGGTCGCATGGTTACTCCTGAGTCTACCAAGACCATGTTTGCCCTGGAGTCTGCACAAGACTTCCAATTGGCTGAACTGAACAATGTACATGAAGGTCTGAGCACCGCTATCGAATCGATCGTGGCTGACCTGGGTCTGGGTTATAAACTCACTCCTGCTCAAATCACTGCCGGTTCTATCGGCGGCATGATCGCTGCTGACCCACGTCATCTGCTGAGCCGTAAAACCATCTCTAGCCCTGTGGCTATGGAAGGTGCTGTGGTTGTGCAAACTATGGGTGCTGCTGAAGGTATGTCTGAGCGTGCATTCGGTCTGGAAGCCTATGACGAGCGCGAGAACCGCAACGCTTCGATCTACTCGATCGCTTACAACATGCAGTCTGCTCGTCAAGACGAGTTCGGCGAAACCTTCTTCCCTACTCTGGTTCTGACTCCTGACCAAGTTGGTTTTGGCGTGACCGTGGATCTGATGACTGTGTTTGATGCAACTCAACACAACATCGACGGTGCATTCCGTGACTTTGGTAAGAAGAACATCATCCGTGCTGTGGCCGATGCTTCGATCCTGAAGAAAGAACAGACCCGCGTGATTCCAGCTGTGCGTCCTCAAAACGCCGCTCAGTTCGTGGATCCTGCTGTCGTAGCTCCTGCTGCTGTGATCGTCGAAGGTCAATCTATCACTACCGCTCCTCTGAAGATCGGTAAAGAACTGAACCTGATCGCCGTGGGTCAAACCGATGCTCTGCTGGCCACTGGCGTGATGGACAACACCGACACTCTAGACACCTTCTTGAACCTCAAGAACGTCTATGTCAAGTTCGGTGCTGACGTTCTGCGTTTCAATGTGTCGAACCTGCCTTTGGCTAACTTCACATACAGCACGCAAAACAACTATCGCGTGATGACTCTGAACTTCGAAACCACGAGTGTTCTGATCAACCGTGATACCAAGCAAGCTGACGGTTCCGCTCTGGTGGATCTGGCTGGTGTGGTCGCTGGTAACCTGATTGCTCGCGTTGAGCTGAAGTTGACTGGTTCTGTGAACATTGAAACCGGTAAGACTTCTATCTACGGTAACGCTGTGCAGACTCACGTCATTCTGGACTCTACTGGTCAACAATTGGATCAAGCTGTTGCTCCTGCCGCTCCTGTGGTAGCTGTGGTCAACGCTGGTACCATCGAAGGTTACGACCTGACTGCTTTCTACACGAACATGAATCGTCGTCAACGCGGTCAGTTGATCGACGTGACCAAGTTCACGCAACTGTACGCTGTGCCATTGCGTTCGCCTATCTCTGCTATGCACCCTGCTGTGGTCGACGCTTCTGTCGACGCTACCGACGTGCAAGCTCTGATCAGCGCTACTCGTATCCGCGTGTCTAACGAAGCAGTTTCTGCTCTGATCGACGCTGCTGGTACTTTGGCTCAGTATGTAGATGCTGCTGACGTGTTGGGTGAAGGTCCTGACGTGTTGGGCGTGGGTCGTTTCTTTGTGCGTCCTACCTACTTCCAGGAAACTCTGGATATGGCGACCATGGTGGACTCCATCAAGTCGTTCGAACGCGCTCAAGACATGCAAGCTGCTCTGGTGAACAAGCTGCGTGATTACGCTTACCGCATGTATCGTGACTCTGAGTACAAAGCTGCTGCTGACGCTCTGAGTGGTGGTATCTCTGCTGTGCCAGTTGTGATTATCGGTACAGATCCAGTGCTGGCTCGTTACCTGAACGTGTCTGGTGATCTGCGTACGTTGGGTGGTGAGTTTGATGTTCGCATCGTCTCTACGCTTGACAGCCGTGTTGCCGGTAAGATCTTCATGACCTTCGGTGTGTTCAACGAGCAGCGTAACACTGCTCCTAACCCATTGAACTTCGGTAACATGATCTGGGGTCCTGAGTTGGTGATGACTGCTAATCTGAGCCGTGGTAACACCTACAGCAAAGAGACCGTGGTGCAGCCACGTTATGCATTCGTGACACACCTGCCTATCATGACGACCTTCGTTGTGAACAACGTACCTGCTGTACTTAACAAAATCCCGGTGAATTTTCATCAGATCTAACTAGATTTGCATTAATATTCCGTAATGGAATGGAAGGACCCTTCCGGGGGTCCTTCCTTTTCCTTATTTTTTATTAATGCAAATCTATGTCACACCTCAATATACGCGATTATCGAATAGTAGAAGATATACCAATGACAAAGGCTCCGCATGAGGGACCAGCTGCTTATATACTTTATAGCACTTTGACCCCTTTGTATTACATTGGTTCTACTAACAATCTTAAAAAGAGATTATATTCTCACAGTTCTGCCTTTAGAACCGGTTCGGATAAAGACAGTAAGTATTTAAAATTATTCAAAGATAGCCAGGGTGATATTCTTGTAAGATATTTTAAATGCATAGACAGAGAACACGCTTATCGAAAAGAACAAGAATATATAGATATATGTATTGAAGATGTGAATTGTTGTAATAAAGCCGTCACGACACCAGTCTTTGAAACACTAAGAATAAATATTTTAAGACCCAGACACACTGATGAGACTAAAGCTAAAATGTCAGCTTCTATAGCAGCTGCGTACGCCGCTAATCCCAGAAGCCAAGAGACAGTAGCTAAATGGCGGGAAAGTGTTAAAGATTATACACCCACAGAAGAAACAAAAGCTAAGTGGAGAGCGGCCTCTGATAGAAGACGTGGTATTAAACGCGATCCTGAAATAGGTAAGAAAATATCCATAGCCAGAATGGGAATAGAATTCTCTGATGAGCATAAGGAAAAGCTTAGTAAAGCTAGGTACTTTCCTGTTACTGTGCATGGTGTTACTTATAGTAATAGATCAGAAGCTATGCGTAAATTAGGATTGAGTAAAGGTCAGCTTAATAATGCCATGGGTTTAACGCAAAAACAAACAATAAAAATTAGCATAAATGACACTGTGTTTGAAACAATTAATGATGCTGTGAGAACATTAGGTTTGTCGAAAGGTCAAATACGCAGAAGACTCGACGACCCTCGTTTTACCAAATATAAATATGTTTGAGTTTAAATAGTAGTAATATTGCCCCTAACAGAAGAAAAGGACCCTTCCGGGGGTCCTTTTCTTTTTTCCTTTTTTATTTAGACTAAGGGTATATAGATTAGTCGTCTCAATTCATCCTTAGTAAAATATTATGCAAATCCTTAAATCCCACGGTCTTAACTTGATGGCTTTTAACAATCTGTTTCAAGCTTCTGTTAAGAATATCGATCAGATGTCTATCTCTATCTCTTACGATGACAAACAGCCTGTGTCTGTAGGTATGATGAGAAGCATCAAAGTTAACTCAGCTGAACATAAGTTTCTGAAGCGTAAGAATATCTACAGTATCGTCACAGCCAACGTTACCAGCGATGTCTTTACTATTATCGTTAGGGATAAAGAACAAAGGATCTTTATCTATAAGAAACTGAAGACTCAGTTTAAGAATATGTTAACAGCTTTTGAGAGTGCTTTGTATGAGCATATCACTAAGCCTTGTGAACCTATCGATCTGAAAGTTACTAAGATCACACCTAAGGTACCTGAGGTATCTAAACAAGATGAAACTTTGATATATGACTTTCCGACAGAATCTTAATTAAAGATACAAGGAATGTCACTGGTATCTTTTTTTTTTTGCCTAGAATATCTAAATAACTAGCAGACTTATAGTTTGGCTCAGTACAAAATACTTAGAGAAAACTAACAGATTTAACCCTAATAAGGAAGTCACTCATGATCAAGTATATCATCAAGCGAGATGGAACTAAAGAAGAATATACACCCTCTAAACTGAACAAATGGGCTATATGGGCTACTGACAGTTTAGGCGATCGTGTGGATTGGTCAGGTGTGGTGCTTGATGCTTTAAGTAACTGTAAAGAGATTGAGAATAGTCAGAGTCTTCAGAAAGAGTTGATCAACGCTTGTTTGTATAAGAAAGATTGGCCGCATAACGTGATGGCTGGTCGACTGTATGCTGCTTGGTTACATAAAGCTCTCTATGGTGATGAGATGCCTACGGTTAAGAAGATCAATGAAGATTTGATCAAGACCGGATTGGTTATTGACATGGGATACACAGATGCTGAGTTTGAAGTAATCGAAAGCATCATAGATCATAAGCGTGATTTTAATTACGCACATAGTCAAATCAAACAAATCCATCACAAGTACAGCATTTCTAATCTGGTATCTGGTATCAGGTATGAGACCCCTCAATATACGTTCATGCGTATGGCTATGCGCTTGTCTGATGATATCGAAGACAGTCAAGAAAAGCTTAAGTTGGTGCAAGAATACTACGATGAGTTTAGTCTGAACCGTCTTAATGCGCCTACACCCAACTATGTGAACTTGGGAAGCCCTCTGAATGGCTACGCCAGCTGCTGTTTGGTTGAGGTGTCCGATAACAACGAGTCTATCGATTGCGGTGACATGATCGCTTCTAAGATGACAGCTGCTTCTGCTGGCATCGGCACTCATCACAATCTGAGATCTATCGGTGATCCTGTACGCGGTGGTCGGTTCCCCCATGGTGGTAAGCGTCCTTACTTTGCTACTACAGCTAAGAACACCATCAAAGGTGTGCAAGCAGGTCGTGCTGGTGCTGCTACATTTTACTTTGACATCTTTGAAAAAGAAGCCAAAGATCTCATCATGCTTCAGAACCCAAGAACTCCTGAAGCCAAACGCAATCGTGATGTACACTTTGCTGTGATGACTAATAGTTTCTTTGCTAGAAAAGCAAGAGACGATGAGCAGATGTTTTCTTTTAACTGCTACACAGCTCCTGATCTTCATGCAGCTATGTTCAGCGGAGACATCGAGAAGTTTGAAGCTTTGTATAAGAAGTACGAAGAAGACGATAACTTTGCTAAAGAGTATGTGAGCGCTCGTGATCTATGTTTGACTATGTTGACACAGTTTGAAGAGGTATCTACTCTGTATCACTTCAACGTTGAAGAGGCTAATCGCCACACCCCTTTTCAAGAACCTATCCATAGTTCAAATCTTTGCGTTGCGCCAGAAACACCAATTCTGACAAAAGAATTTGGTTATGTTAGAATTTCTGAAAAAGTGAATCAAGAGGTTAGTGTTTGGAACGGTGACGCGTGGTCTAAAGTTACGGTTAAAAAGACTGGTGAAAACCAGCATTTGCAAACTGTATTTACAACAACAGGGACTGTACTTGAGGCTACAGACTATCACAGATGGTTTGTTCAACTTCAAAACAAACACGGTGCTAAAAAAGATGTCGTCGTGAAAAGAACCACAGAGTTACAACCCGGTGATAAACTGATCAAATTCGAAACATCGGCTGTTGATCACGGCAGATCTACTCTGCCACTTGCTTATGAAAATGGGTTCTTTACTGGTAGCGGTACCATTTCTGGAAAAAATCCAGTAATATATCTTTACGGAAAGAAACGTGAACTTCTGCCTTATTTTCAGGATAAAGAAGGTATTATAAGCGTAACTAAAAATGAGCAACGGTTCAACATTCGTTATAAGACAGATGTATTAAAGGAAAAATTCTTCATACCTTCCTGTACGCACACCATAAAAACCAGACTTGAATGGTTTGCAGGTTTGTTAGATTCAGATGGGTGTTTGATGGATAATAAAGGATCTGCTTCTTTACAGATAGTTAGTGCTAATTTTGATTTTCTTTATAGGCTTAAACTGTCTTTACAAGAACTTGGTGCGATGACTTCTGTAACCAATGTAGCAGATGCGGGTTTTAAAAGTATACCAAACCATAAAGACGGTAAAACCACCCACTATTGTCAACAGGAATGGAGACTCTTACTTTCTAATGATGAGTTATATAAACTTATCACTCTAGGTTTAACTTTAAACAGAATCGATCTTTCAAAAGTCAGGCCAGGTAACAGAACAGCACGACGTTTTGAAATGATCAAATCTGTCATAGATAAAGGACGTTATGACGATACGTATTGTTTTACAGAACCTTTGAAAGGAATGGGTGTATTCTCAGGTGTGCTTACAGGAAACTGTCTGGAAGTTACCGAACCCACATCAGGTTATAATTCGGTGCAAGACCTGTATAGAACTGGTGATTATGGCCATATTTCATTCTCACAGACTAATGGTAACATAGTTAAACTTCCTTATAATCTTGAAGTGTCTGTAACTGGCAGGGGTAGGACTTATGCAGGTAGTCTGACAAAAGGTGAGTTCTTCTCAGTGCCTAATAGTAACACTTATAAGAACTATGTCGTGGGTGATATAGTTAGCAAGGAAATTCCAGGAGAAGTAGCGCTGTGCTCACTTGGTGCTGTTGTTCTTCCTAACATTCTTACAGACGAGCAGTATCACAAGACCTGTAAGTTGGCTCTGAGAATGATCGACAGATGTATACATTTGTCTACCTATGCTTTGCCACATATCGGTTTCACTGCTAAGAATCGTCTGAATGCTGGCGTTGGACATATTGGACTGGCTACAGTGCTTGCTCGTAAAGGTCTTAAGTATAGCACGCTTGAAGGTCGTAATGAGATTCATCGTATCTCTGAACGCCATGCCTACTTTGTCATTAAGGCAGCTCTTGAATTAGGTATTGAAAAAGGTAACGCTCCTTGGATCCATAAAACAAAATGGGCTAACGGATGGTTACCTATTGATACTTATAAGAAAGCTGTGGATGAGTTGGTCACTACTGATCTTCAGTATGACTGGGAAGCTCTTCGTTCCGATATCGTTAAAAACGGCGGTATTCGTTTTAGCTGTCTGATAAACCTGATGCCTACTGAATCCTCATCTAAAGCTTCAGGTGTGCCTAACGGTCCTTATCCTATCCGCGCTTTGTCTTTGAAGAAGTCTGATGAGAACAACACAGTGGATTGGGTAGCTACTGATAGTGATCTGTTGGGTGATAAGTACGAGATCGGTTATGATATCCCTGGTGTAGATATGATCAAAGCTTATGCTGTTATGCAAAAGTTCACTGATCAGTCTATCAGCGTGGATACCTATAAAGATAGATCTAAGAATGTGATGCTCAGCGATAAGCAGATTTTGACTGAATACTTTACCATGATTAAGTATGGAGTTAAGTCTAAGTATTACAGTAATACACTCACCAACAGCAAAGATGGGTCTGGGGAGGTTCAAGAAATGGCTGTGGAAGAGAACTGCGGTGACAGCTGCAAACTTTAAAAAAGGTGAGTATGAGTTATTCTAGTAAGATTTTCAACAATGAAAAGAAAGACTATATCGGCACTGAGCTTGTACTTGGTGAAGATGCTGGATTGACAGACTCTATCAATGTACAGTTACCTGAGCTGAGAGATCTGTATAAGAAACTCAAAGCTCAGGACTGGGATGAGATGGAGTTTGATTTCCAATCTTGCTTGTTAGAGTTTAAGACTTGTCCTCGCACAGACTACGAGATCATGTTGGACACTATTGCTTGGCAATGGGAAGCTGACAGTGTGGTGAGTAAGGGTATCTCCGGTATCGGAGCTAACTTCACCAGCGATACGACTCTGTGGTCATATTGGCAGCGTGTGGGTGACAATGAGCAAGTACATGCTTTGACATACAGTGAGATGGTCAAGAATGCTTTTGATGACCCTGATAAGGTCATGAAAGATATCCTGGCTCTAAAGCCTTCGTTTGAAAGAATGTCTGTTATCAACACAGTTCTTGAAAAAGCGTATGAGGTCTCTCACAAACTCGCTCTTAACCAACTGGATAGAAACAGTCAGGAAGTCTACAACGTAGTCTTTATGTATGTAGCTGCTCTTTTGTGTCTGGAGCGCATCCAGTTCATGGCAAGCTTTACAGTGACTTTCTCGTATGGTGAGGCAGGTAGGTATATTCCATTTGCTAAAGCTGTGCAGAAGATCTGTCAAGATGAGTATCATATTCACTCTAAAGGTGACATGATCATCCTTGACGCCATGATGCGTGCTTCTAAAGGTCTGATGGCTTTTAATCAGTGTCGCACACAGATCGCTGAGATGATCAAAGCTGTGATACAGACAGAGCTGGATTGGGTCAATAAGACTTTGTTCCGTAATGGAAGAGAAGTATCTGGTTTGACAGCTGAGAAACTTTGCCAACAAGTCTGTTACTACGCAGGTGAGGTCTATAGTTTCTTTGGCATTCAACCTGAGTTTGATATTCCTAAGAAACTGCCTTTGGCCTTTACAGCTGATTGGATTACTATCGACGGTATTCAAGGTGCTGCTCAGGAAGAACGCTTAGGTGGGTATCTACTGGGTATGAATACTCATGATGTTCCAGCTGGAGCTATGGAGTTTAACTTCTGATAGATTAAGATACACACAGCCATGAGGCTGTGTGTATCTTTTTTCTAAATAGGTTCTTGTAAACTTTTTCAGTCGCATATATTCTATTTGAGCTATCGCTGTGGTTTAAGTTACTTATCTGTAACACTCTCAGCTAAGGAGATAGTCATGAGCATTAAAGTATGCAACGCATTCTCACTGAACATGTTGGCGACATCCGTCGCCAACATTAACATTCAAGAAACGACTGCGGCGGATGCCGCTTACTTGATCCAAAAAAACGGAGGTCCAGAAAGCTGTGTCGGTCATGCTGACACAGCTCGAATTTTCGGTCAGCAGCTGCTGACCGAAATCCCACTTGCACGAGTGACCGTGCAATTCACCCACGATGAATTCATCGTGGTCGGACAGTATTCTGGCCCACGGTTGCCCGAAGGGGCAGCCATCAAATGGTACGTGGTACACGTAAGTGTACCTGAATCAGTTGAGGAAACCACACTCGACTGATAAATAACACCCCTAGCCCTTACAGGCCGGGGATGTTATTTTTTTTTTGTTCTGTTTGTACTTTACTTCAACAACATATATTTTATTTGAAATTGCAGTCAGCAATTGTTTTTATTTATTATTTAAAAAGGTGCTGAGATGATGAACCAAGTGGCAAGTATAGGCAGTAAGTCTACTTTTTGCAACGACCTAAACAACATGGAGATATACACACCTTTCCGAAAAACAGTTTTTTTCATAAACAACACTGCTAAAGATGTAGTGGTTGTTCAAAGAAATAACTTACCTATGTTTGTAAGAAGAGCTGTTAACGGTGTTATACAAAATAAATATTTTATTGTCAGAACAGTATACAAATTCAACGGAAGTGAAAATGTAATCGACACTATCAACATGATAACAAGTTATCAGAAGATACACGGCGATGTGAGTGAAGAATTAGAAATTATCCGTGAGATGTTATCCAGGGCTTTTGATAACAACAGCCATTCAAACAGCATCGACATAGTAATCGATAACAATATACAAGCAAGCGAGATCTGTAAACTCAAAGCCTGTTATTGCCCACAAGTAGATTTACTTTTAACATCTAAAGATTATTCTCCTCACATACCGCATCCTTTTAGCCCAGAAGGTAGAACACTTCAGCAGTTTAAAGATGTAGGCGGTCAGATAAAACACTCTGGTGTGGTCATAGAACTCGTCGACAACGAGAAAAAATATGGAAAAAGGTTTATTAAGATAGGTAAAGATTTCCTAGAAATAGACCCTATTGAGGATCCAAGCAAACCTTCTGCTGCTTATATAACTTATATAGCACATAAAGATGGTAGTGTTGTAATGACACCACATGCCATGACTATGTCAGATGCTCAAGAAAAGATGGGGTTCTATCCAACTCTTGAACAAGCTATGTCAGATGATCAAACTGAACAACTCAGTAAGAAACAGCTGAATATAGCACAAACACAACTTGAAAAACTTAAATCTATAAACGGTTTAGAGATAGAACAAGCTAAGAGAGAAACTGAACTCCATAAAACAAAAGCAATTGAAAGAGAAAAAGAACTAGAAGCCATTCGTCATAATCACGAACTTGAAACTTTGAGACTTAAGAAAGAAACTGCCGAAGCAGAAGCTGAACTTAAGAGACTCAAAATAGAGAACGAAAAGATTAAAGAAGAGATAAACAATCGCTCTGCTTTTTTCGAAGAAATGATTAAGGAAAATTCTAAACTTCGAGATGATTACTATGATGCCCGTTCTGCAAACCGCAAAGATAGTAACGAACTTGTTAAGTTAACAAGCGTTGTTATCCTAACCGGCATAAGCATTTGGGCCGCTATGCGTAAAAACCAATCCTGAAATTAAAGGAGTTGTCATGGGGTTATTTCAAGATTTTTTGGTGGAAAACACACCACAAGTCAATCCACTCATTATGAATGGGGTGGGTCAGGCTCTTATGCAGAGACCTGAAGACTATCTTCATAATGTTTTTATGAATCTGAAAGGTTATCCCGTAGGTCTAAAGTACATAGGTTGTCGGCGTTGCACACCAGCTGAAGAGTTTGCTGAAGCAACTCGAATTAAAAATAACAAAAGAACAGCAGACATTAGCCAGTCTGATGTATATCTTGTTAGATTTATGTTTGAGTTTGAAGGCGAGCGACTTCCAGATCGTTTCTTTTATTTACCTATTATAGGTGAGGCTGGGACTTTTCACTTATCTGGTACTATGTATCACGTAGCACCAGTTATTTCAGATAAAGTAATTTCTCCTGGACAGTCAAGTGTTTTTGTCAGGGTGTTGCGTGATAGGAATAGTTTCTACAGATGCTATCACTCTATCACAGTAGATAATGTAAGGATAACCACACACGTTATCTGGGCAAGTCTTTACAGAAGATCGCCAGCATCTAAGAAGTTACCACCGACCACAAAAGCAAATACCTGTAATGTACACTACTTGCTTGCAAAATATGGTTTTTCAGAAACCTTTAGCAGGTATGTAGGTTGTGTTCCAAAAGCTGGCGGTGCTGAAATTAATCCAGAAACTTTCCCTGAGAGTGATTGGGTTATTGTTGAGTCTACAAAGATTCAACCTAAAACATCGAAAGATAAGTTCTATAAACCCACTGACATCAAACTGGCTGTTCCAAGACACCTGTGGAATGATACGGTTCGTGAATTCTGTGCTGGGTTCTTTTACATCGTTGATCACTTTCCCACTCAAGTGACTCTGGCGTTTCTGGAAACCAAAGAGCACTGGATGATGACTTTGGGAAGTGTTATCTTTTCAGGTAACCACTCTCACAGTAAATTGATTCAGGAAATACGCGATCACTTGATCTCGCTCGACGACTGTATGGATTCAATAGCTATTGACAAGCTGAAAGAAAGAAATATCTATGTAGATAGTTATTACGATCTGTTGGCTGTTATCGTCAAAAGCTTCAACCACATGGTCTTAGAGGACGATAGTAACAACCTGAACATGTATCTTAAGAATTTAGATATAGTTTACTACATGCTTTATGACATCACATCAAGCATGATAACGTGTATGTTTGATCTCAACAAGATTTTACAAAAGCGTGGTAGGTTGTTATTTCAAGATGTTCGAACCACGATGTCAATGAAGATCAATCCAGGGCCTATTTACAAATTGACAGACGGTAGAATTGTTGCTGAGACAGTTTCATACTCCGGCGACCACAAATATCTCAAGATTACCTCTAAAGCTGCCATGCAGGAAGCTACTGGAAATGGTTCTCGTGAGAAGAAAGGTCGGATGGTTATATCAGAAGCAAACCATCTAGATGTGAGTATGATTACCACAGGAAGTGTTCTGTTCTTGGGTAAAAGTAATCCATCTCCAACAAACAGGCTTAACCCATATGTCAATTTTGATCCAGTTACAGGCAACTTCATAAAGAATCCTGAGCTTGAACATATTTTATCAGAAACCGAAAAAGCGCTGAAAACATTCTATCTTCCCGATAGGACTATTGAAAGCTAATCGGTAACATTTACTATATTTGAGTAACCACAAGGAATTCAAATGTTACCCATAAATGCTCCTATACTACCGCTGATTATGTATGAGGAGTATAATTTCCCATTAACAGTACATGTAATACCACCACCTAACTGCCAACATCTTGTTCATAAGACAGCTGTTGCTTTGGCTAATGAGGCTTCATCAAGAGCTAACAACAGTCAGGCTAGGATGTACTGTTATAACACTATGGTTATGAATAACTGGAACAATCAACAGTTTCAGGAAATTCTTAACCACACACTTTTGTATATGGCTTTAGAGGTAGAACGGCGAAATTACTCGTCTACTGATATGGCTATGAAAGATTGTGTGAATAAGTACCTTACTCTTTACACGAGTATGTTAGTACTTACAGTAGACGCTGTGCGTGATGTGTCAGACTCACGAGTCATAGACGCATCAACTCAGAATAGTGAATTTTTCGTCAACCTAAAACTGGAGTTGCAGGATCTGCAAAACAGAATGTATCAACAACAAATGCCTCAAGCTATGCAACAAGTACAAGTTTTTTACAATCAGCAGGGACAACCTGTTGATAGTTACGGCCGGCCCATTCAGATGCCTATGCATCAGGGACATCCTCAACAGATGCCTATGCAGCCTATGCACGGTTATCCGCAACAGATGCCTGCACAGCCGTATCCTCAGCAAATGCCGGTGCAAAATTACCCACAGCAAATGCCGATGCAGCAGCAATATCAGAATAATAATTCTGGTTTTATGCATCAGTCTGGTCGTCAGCAGATGGACACAATGGCTGCTGGTAGTCCTAAAAATGAAATTGTCATTGACCGTTTCGGCAAGTCACAATCGCAAAAGCAATACTTTGAGGAACCTGTTCAACAACAAGTTCAACAAGTAAACCCACCAAGATCATCTGAGCTTTCAAAAGAGGCAAAGAAAGAAATTGAAGATCTTGTCATGAGAAAAGGCAGTGAGATGGACAGAGCTAAACACACAATCACTTTCATGGGTAAGCAATACTCTATGAATTCTGTTGTGAGGACGGACAATTTCAAAGAACAAGCTGAAGTGATCTCAAAAGCTTCTGCCATTGCTGAAGAAGATGCTGGCATTGTGGATAGCGGTAATACCATTTTGGACATCAATGAAAGTGCTGTTGTCTTACGCGGTCAGTCTAAACACATTGAAATCGGTCAGGATAAAATCTTTCGTTGCTTTGGAATAGTCAGTAACACCGTAGTGTCAAAAGACATCATGGATGATTACGTCGAAACATTGAGGGAATCTAAAGATCTTCAAGAATTAGTCGGAAAGATGACAGCTTTAGCAAGCGCCTTTGAAAAGAGTTCGGTGGAATGGAACGCGCCAAATTGTCATGATTCTAAAATCGTTGTTATGTCGACAATAGATAATAAGCTCACAAAGCTTATCAACTCTTTTGTGCAGAACAACATGCAGCTTCAAAAGGTGTCTATCACTAGCTTTGTGGAAGACTATTCGGACTTGGAGTCATTTATTCTGACAAAGTATGGCCCGATGTTGTCGCTTGAGTTGAAAAACTTTGGCCAGAAGATTCTTCAGATTGTGTTCGGTACAGACTATGACGAACTTGCAACTGAAGCAAGAAATGTTCTCAACATGCCCGATGAGATAAGTTGTGTTTTTCTACCAGAAAACTACAGCATGACTTATCTGCCTATGACTGATAAAGAACTCGATTATAACTTCGAGGATCGTCTGTGGTCAGTCAGTCATGCGAAAACACCTATTCTTGCTAAAGTTCTTGATTCATTGACATTGCATAAGAAACAAAGTCAGCGAATCTGTCTTCACGATTTGGTTGTTACGCAAGATGGGGTTATCTATAGGCTTTATGAGAACGCAGTTGCTAAAGGTTATTTGATCAGAAAAGATTAAATAAAAATATACACATCCCTCGGATCATTCCGAGGGATGTGTAATTATTTCAACTATAGTTAAAGCACAAACTTCTAATTAATATTTACAATGGAGATTACAATGATTTTTTTTTCTTAGCGTGTTGGGATTTTGTGTTTTATTGCTATATGCAGTATTTCATTTCTACTCTCTTGTTCTATTTGCTATTTTCGCTATTACTGGAATAGCAACATGGCATGTATTAAGAGAAGTGGCTAGATGGGTTTATGAAGATAATGAAAAACATACCGTTCTGATGACAGTAACACAGTTCGGCTTCACTTTACTATCTGTCATAATAGCTATTAGCTGTACATTTATAATTGTTAAATTCACAACTAAATTCTTTAAAAAGAAAATCGATGGAATTTAATCACAGACCTCTTGTAATAAGTTTCAATAACATATACTTAACTTGAGATATCGCTGTAGTTTAAGTCGTTCTTTCTGCGACACTATCAGTTAAGGAGATACTCATGGCACAAATATTTGAAAAATTTTCGTTTGCGCTCTTGGGCGGTTGTATGGGCGGTCCGAATGACGATACTTTACATCGAACGGATAGAACACCTACCACAGAAGCAGGGACAATATTCTACCGACACTGTCAACGTTTGATCAAGGAGAAAAAGACTCTGGTGTTTAATCGAGAGTGGGGGAATGGCACAGGATACTATGACGGTATCTTGTACGAAAAGGAAATCTCTGATGGAGACATGTATGTCTCTTACGACTGGGAAACCGGTCGTTTTTTGATTGTGCAAGGTAGTGAACATGGACACATATGTGTCCATGAGCGGTATAAAAGTGGTAATGAAGGAATCTTTGTCAAGACTACTAAAAATAAACTGCTGTCTCTAATGGGTATTCCTACAGGAGCGGTAGGTCTCAGTTCGATGATTCAACTCCTGGGGGACTCCTGGGATGGGTCCGGTGCCATCGCCAAAAACATCAAGGAGTTGAAACAACTCCTGTGTAAATAAGAACTAAAATAAACCCCCAGCCCAAAAGGCCATGGGGTTTATTTTTTTTTCTATTTAAAGATTACTGAGCTGGTGGTTCTTGAGCAGATTGTGCTTTTTGACCGTCTTGTGCTTGCTCGTCTGTATTTTGAGATGTTTTGTCTTGATCTGTTTCAGGTTTATTTTCATCTAAAGAAAAATCATCCATACCAGCATCTTGACTTCCAGTATCTTGGAAACTCGTATCGTCATCATCAGATTGTGAGCTATTATCGGTTGGCTGAGCTGGTTCTGTTCCTAGATTCTGAATGTCGGTATTTGCTTTTTCACGAGCTGCTTTCATGGAATCTATAAACTTAACCGAGGTTTTCACCAAACCTTCTATATGAGATTTATTAATGTCAAACAAATTCATATTAGGTTTACCATCTTCATCTTTGGTAACCAAATCAGACAACTCAGTAAGGAAGTTGTTATCAGACATCCATTGTCTCAGATAATGCGCCCTTACTATCTTTTTGATAGTATCTATATAGTTGCTGATATCACCTGAAATATCAGTAGTTATAATTTCTGTGCTTATCCAAGAATCTATAGCTTTGTCTATGGCCTCTTCATATTTGTTATAAGCTTCAAGCTGACTATTAACAGATGTTTCATCAGGTCTTGGAAGGCTTATATCCAGATATTCCAGATATTTTTCGACGATAAAAAATAAATCACCGTTTTCAACATCTGAAGAATTCTTTTCAACTTCTTCAGAAGCTAGTACTTTCTTAAGGACTTTTTTATTTTCAGTAAGAAAGGATATGACATCTTCTTTATAGACCTCATCACAAGAAAGTAGTTTCTTAACGTAATCCGTTATGAAGTAACAAAGAACGTCTTGATACTGGCTCACCCTTTTTGAAAGAAGTATGTTATTAGACACCACAGTAGTGGCAAAATCCGAATTGAAACCATTATCTATAGTTTCTGGACTCAGTCCAAACGCCATATAAGTTTGTTTGCGAAGATTTTCATCAAGACTGTCGTCAGGTATTTGATGTTGAATATTTTTAGACTCAAAATCAAATTTAGTCTGAGGGATACCAGGATGCCCGTCAAAAGTGAATTCAAATCCTGCTCTATTAATCCAATCTACCAGATCAGTAGGTGTGTTAATACCTAAAGGAAGATAGTTTTGACGCATTTTGAGGACTTCATGCATACCCATCTCTATTGTTTTTTCTGGATCTGGATCATTAGGATCTAGACTCATATTAACATGAGTAAGGTTAATAGCACTTTTAGTCATTGCCATCACGCGGGCAAATAACAATATAGATCGAATGCTTGTGATGATTTTCAAATCATCAAGTAAAGATTTACCAGTTCCGTTTTGATGATACTTAAAAGCAAAATAAGTTACAAACTCTTCTGGTATATAAACCATGGTTGTAAACTTACCAGCTAGGGATCTGGCCAGCATTATTCTGTAAATTTCTTCATTATCAGAAATTTGATAATCTGCTTCATAAACACCGTTACGAAGTCTGTTAATAAGATTGTTTTCGACGATACTACCGTATACCCTTACAATCTGTTCTAGGTTATTAGTATCACCGCAATTACTTGCTATAAGGTTTTGTCTGGCTTTTTGTATAAGTCCAGAAGCAGACCCGCCTTGATTGGCTTGTTGCCACAGAGACGATAAACTTTGACTTCCAGTTAAATTACTATTAACAGATACTGGGTAGCCTGATGCAGGATCTATCAGAATAAAATAACCAATATGTTTAGTTTCATCACCTGGTATGTGTATTGGTATAACCGCTTCGCTTGCCACTTTCATAGTAAGCGGTCTACCTATAGACTTTCTACTGGCAGAATTCTTATCGCCAACTACAAGCAAATTTTGACTTCTGCCTCTAGAATCACCAAACATAATGTCAGTCATATCACCGTTATGTATGCGAACATGTTCGGTGGCTATTTTTCGTATAGCTTTCTTCCTAATAGATTCTTTAACTCTAGAATACTTCAACATGTCTAGATTGTCAGTGATATTTATTTTATCATCAAAGACTTCTGTTTTTCCAGAAACAGAATAAAAAAGGGAACCGGATATCTTTTTTCTTTGTGCGGTTGTGAAGATAGACTCTAAACCAATCTTCTGTTCGGATGAGTAATCGCCTAGTATGCCTATGCCTTGATTAAGCTTAACCTTACCAGTCTCACTTATCAGATCTAAACTTTCTTTTGAAATAGATCTTTGATGTATGATATCGTCAAGAATACTTTCCGGTAAAACAGCTTTTACATAACTACCTGAGCCGAACAAAGCTTCTCTTATGATAAAAGGTAGTTCTTTTATTATTTCGTAGTGATTCTCTAAATGTTTGCGAGTTATATCATGCAATCCCATCGTTATTTCAGATGGGAAAATACTATCTTTTAGCTTGTAATTAAGTTCTGTCTTGACCATATCCTTTGGCGATAAGATAGAACTCACTAAAATTTGAATACCTAATTCAATATCTGGAAAAAGCTGAATGATATTTTCATTGTCTTTTTTCTTCGCTTTTATCTTATCGGAAATACCTAGAAATTGACTTTGGTCAATAGCTGAATTCCCATCCTTCATTATTAAAGAAGAATCAGTTCTGTCTCTGGATTTTGTTAACTTACTGACCATAGCAGCAAGTTGTGGGTTCCGCTGAACCAAATCCACAGCTGGGTAATTTTTACCAGAGTTGATAGATTTGATTACTTCATTTATCTGCTCGCTCATTAAAAACTCCTGGAGAACAAATTGGATACAAACTTCTATAAATTGTACCTTGAGGCCAATACGAAGCTTGTGAAAACTATATGCATCAAATCAGAAACAGCAGCTGAAATGATGCAGGATTACCTTTTGACTTCGAAAGGTATCAGTAAACCTGACGACAAACGACAATGGAAGTACTACAAAAACATCTGTGGAATTTATCATTCCACAGACACAGATATGTATGTCACATCATTAGATACGCTCGAATCCATAGTTTTTTCTAAGGAAAATCTGGTTACTCACTCAGCCACTAAGGCTGCATACGGATACGGTAGTAGATACTACTACAGTCTGTTAAAAGATCATCCCGAACAAGAGTTGCTTATCAACGGTATATTGCTACCCGCTGATATGGAAAAAACATTGGCTTCTCCTGATTGGACCATAGTCAGTTACGATCCCGCTCTTGTGGAACCACAAGAAACCACCCTGATATCCAGAATGCAAAGCTACATCTGGAACTATCAGAAGAGATGGCATGTACAAGCTTTTGGTTTAACAGATAGTCTATATAACGCAGCTCAGTTTGCCATACTTTGTTTAAACTTAGTCAGCAAGCTTTTAAATCTAAGAGCTGAGAAATGTAAAACTTTTGAAGCTCATAGTTTTCACATCAGAGAATACCTGACAAGTCATGGTAGATTAGACAGGTATATGCCGTACATGACTTTCAAACAAGTGATGTTTCTTTATAGAAACATTAACTATTTAGAAAGAAACTCTGGTAAAGTAGAACAGTTCAAACTTCTGATAGAGAAGATACTCTCAGATCGAGGCATACCTTTGGCTGAATTGTCTGTAAGACAGTTAGCTGCTTTTGATGATAAGATCTATCCAGAAGTAAGGGTTAGAAAGAAACCTCTTAATCTAGAGACCAACGTACCTGAGAAAGATTATTTTTCTTTAGATAAGTTGTATGAATACGAAAGACCTACAGCTGTCGGTAATATACCTTATCTGAATGACAATACTTCTACGATTACTCATCTGTTGAAAACCTCTTCCTCTAGTGTGATACAGAGCAAGGATCTTCAGTCGTCTATGCTGGATTACACAGATTCAGTACCTGACACCATGGAAGAAGTGTTGGTTAGAACTTGGGTGCAACTGACCAGAATGGGATACTACGATGTATATACATCGTTTAAAGACCCTAAGTCTTCTCAGATATACACAATGAAAACAGCAGATGCTTTCATTTACTATACTTATATCCTACATAAGAGATTTAAGTTAGGCAGTGAATATGTACCTGATTTCATCAATATCAAGGAAGTAAGGAATCCAAGACCTTCTCTAACTACCATGTTAAAAGGTGTTAAGAAGAAGATCTTTACGGATAAGCCTCAGATAGCACAAGCTTTACTAGACGACATGCCACATGTCATACCTGTTTACTCTACAGTTTCTTTTTTGGAATTGGTAAACAGATTGTATAATTCAGTACAGAGACAATGGTTTGTGCTTGGTAATACAGGCGATATGTTTGATAGAGGTCAGATAGCTGAGATGATCCATACTCTATATAGAGATAAGAGATACAGCTTAGTGCCTACTCAAACTCTCTTTACTGATTGGTTATCTGAGAAGAATCTAACTACCTATGACTATCTAGATAGTGAAGCTGATGATCTCATGAAGAACATCTTTATGGCTGCCACAGGCTATGTCATAGATGAGACTAAGCAGATGGCTAACGTACAGAAAGCCATGATCAGTATCATGGTACAGCTGAGTAGCTATAGCGTACAGTATCTCAGAGAGATCAATGACAAAGAAGTCGTACCTGTTAACTGGGCTGCTATCAGAGTAGGGGAAAGACTCTGTACAGTAGGTTTGGAAGAATCTGCTAAGGTAGAAGTCAATGTTCTTAATACGAATACTGAAGTAATCGTAGATAGAAACATAGAGACTGTAATAGATAAAAACTTTGATGTCTTTGATGTAAGTGTCAGTCTAGATAAAGTTATCACTTTGAAAAATGATGCTTTGCTAGAAGGTACTTACGACACAGATGTAAGTTTACTATTCCCAGGACATGTTATGGAAGCTGATTATCCAGGTTATGTACCAGGACTATACAGCCAAAAAGGTTATTTAGGACATGAGATCTATGAATCTCTGACTCCTGAAGAAAAGTCAGTTTTAAAATTTGCCTGATAAACAAGGATCAACATGGAAAATATCGTACGTACAGTTTACAGCGCACACCTGCAAACAGCTCAGTACATGGATCTGCCTCTGACTATCAAACCCAATAGCACATTGAACGAGAAGTTCAACGTACACGCTGGATTGACTTTAGCTGGTGGTGAGTTACCCACACTTAAATATTTGTGTATCGGTAATGGTGGTGTTAGAGTTACGGTGGGTGCTGACGGTACTCCTAAGACTGAGGTTGTGCAGCATCGTCCTCGTGACGCTGCTTTATATAAACATCTACCTTTTGTTCTGCGACCTATCGCCAACGATCTGACTGCTTCTGAGCGTATCAAGTATCGCATGCGTAGATTGGAAACGCATAACGGTGCTACTTACGCTGCTTATTACGCACGTTTGATGGATGTTTCTTCTACAGTACCTGTTCTTGAATTGAGAACAGTGAACTCTGGTGTAGTTACCAGTGTGGAGTTCTCTCCTAACGTTGGTGATCTTAATCCTACTCCACCTGCTATAGGCACTGGCGGGGTATTGGTCACTACAGGTGATTACATCGCAGCCAATGCCAAAGTACCTTTTACCATGGGTGTAACTGACATTGAAGAATTCATGAACGTATGTAATGTGATCTATGGAGATCCTAACTACGCCATTATCTCTGAGATCGCTTTGTGCTCTGGTGTGGATCGTGTCGTGACCGGTGACTTCAACGGTGCATCTATTGGTTACACCGAAGCCATAGCGATGCAGGTTTGTAACTTCATTGGTACATTCTTGCCTATGAACGCCATCAATCGTAACATGACGGTTATGCTGAACGTGGGTAGCGTTGAACCTTTGCTAACTCTTAGCTAAAACATATCTGACTGAGCCACTGAAGGCTCAGTCAGATATTTACCCTGTTTTTATATGCTATGAAATTGTATTAAATAAAAAAGGTAAGTCTTATGCCTCTAGATATACCTGATGGCTTTAAATCGTATAACATGGTGTCTGTGGATCCAGGGTTAAATAGAACAGGTGTTTCAGTCTACGAAATTGACATGATGAGTAAGAAAGTGGTTGGTATAACTGCTTTCACTTTGGTTAACGAACATCTTGAAAACACAATAGAGTTTGAAGAAGACTATCATCCTGAAAGAGTTTTTAAGTTGTATAGACTTAAGAATGCTTTTTCAAATGTGATCAGAACCTATAACCCTGTAGCAGTGGCTTGTGAAAGTCCTTTCTATTCAAGCTTTAGACCCAGTGCTTATGCTTCTTTAGTAGAAGTAATAAGTCATCTGCATGATTGTGTCATAACCCATAATCACAATACACTCTTCAGAACCATAGAACCTATGGTGGTTAAGAAAACCATAGGAGCTACTATGAGCAGCGATAAAGGTTCTGTTAAGGAAGCTATCCTTAGGAATCCTTTAATACTACCTGTGTTAAAGGTTAGTTTAGATAGTCTGGATGAACACGCCATAGACTCTATAGCTATAGGCTATACTTTCATTAAGAACAATGGAGAAATGAATTTATGTTAACCGCTTTATTTGCAGGTAAGAAGTACGGTCTGTACTTGGTTATCATGCTCACTTTTCTGATATCTTTATTCATGTTCTTTAACATGGATCAGATCAGAGAGAAGTTTGGCTTTGAAACTGTGGCTAGTCTTAAGGTAGAACTAGAGAAACAAAACAAAGTCATAGAAGGCATGAAAGCAGTTGTTGCTTCTAAAGACAAAGAAGTTAACATACTTCAGAATCGAATCGCTATTTCTGAGAAATTGACTTTGGAATTGACAACTGAGTTAACCCAGCGTGATAAACGTACTGTAACCATACTGGCTAAAAAGGATAAAAGAATTTCTGATCTTCAGAAATCTAAAGGTATTAAAGACATCGAAGGATTAGACACAGATCCTGGTGTTACAGATACAGATGTTGAAGCCTACCGTGAAAAGGCAAGTGAAGTAAATATCGAGGCTTTGTGGGAATCTTTTTGTGATGGAGATGAGAAATGTTTCAAATCTGGTACAGCTACTGGCGTTTAATGGTGGTGATTTCCACCGTGGGTATTATGGGCTGCTCTACATTTAGAGCTGATCCTGTAACTGTGATTAAAACTGAATATAGTTATATCACTATTCCTAATGAGTTACTCAAAGATTGTGAAATATCCACCCCACCTAGTAAGACAGAATATATGTCTGCTGGGGATAAAGGTAGAGAAAGTCTTTTAATTAATCATTCTGTTGCTCTTAACAAACATCTGAAAGATTGTAATAGTCAGATGGGTAAAGCCAGAGACTTTCAACGAGATATGCTTAGAAAGCTAGAGGTTAAGTAGTATGTCTAAAGACAATCTCAAGGAATACATAAAGAATCAAACTCCTCAGAAGTTGAAAAACTTCACTGTGGTGGATAAGACACAGACTCTTCAGCCTTTTCTAATACGCATAGATAAGAACCCGCCTGATAGTTTCTATCCTTTAATGCCTTATAAGGCCACACCAGGGGAAGATAGAACTGTGCCTCGCATAAGTGCTTCTATGAATATAGAGGATTGTCTTAATGGGTATGTAGTTTTTCTGGATGACATTTTAGCTGATAAGACTTTGATGGATTCAGATAAGTTCAAAAATGGCTATGTCATTTCTAGACTTGATTTTGAAGCTGCTTTGATACCTGATAAAACTTTGGTACCCGACGCTGATAGAACAAGAGAACACTGGATAGTAGGGTATGACAAGGATCACACCAACTTCAATCAGCGTACAGTAGGTAAAATAGTCTTTGCAGATTTACTCCTACAAGGTAAAGCTGATCAAACAAACAGTAAGATTACGATCACTTGGTTTGTAGAGATAACCAATCCAGAAGGACTTTTTTATAAAGATGATTTGTTCTTACCTAAAGGGTATCATAAGCTTGTGGTAGATCACAGTTCACCTAAATGGCAAACTTTGCACACCACGATCTCTGAGAAAGAATTCAAAGAAGTAAAGAAAGTATCTGCTGCTTTACTTTCTTTAGAACATAAACCAGCTTTTTTAAACTGGTGAAAGGATATGTATGAAATTATTCAACATGTTACAGTTAGCCTTTGAGGATGACACTGTTAATCAAAGTAAGTTAAACAGTGAAATCGAAGTAGCTATCTATGCTCACATTACCAATCCTGAAGGTTTGAAACAAGCCTCTGAAGTCATCGAACAAGAACAAATCGAAAGTGAGTTCATGAACGGTGTCAGATGTAGAGTTAGAAAAGAAATTAGAAACACTGAGACTTCTTATACTTTTACATACAAGGTTAAGAAGGGCGGTGATAAGGCTCTGCAAAACAACACAGAGTATAATATCGCTATAGATCAAGACTTCTTTGAAGGTTTCAGAAACGTAGCTAAGAAACGTTTAAAGAAATCCAGATACGTCTTTCACTCTAAATCTGTAGAGATGAAGTTGGTTAAAGAAGACGGATCTACGACTGTCATTGTCTTGCCTAATCTGACCTATGAAGTAGATGTCTATAAAAAGAAAGACGGTACTGAGTCTGAATGGTGTAAGATCGATGTGGAGCTAGATAACATACTGCCTTTGATCAATGAAAAGTCTGAGGGTAAACCTGTTAGGGTTATCTTGAAGGTTTCTCATCTTCCCTTTAAACCTGAGAAAAGTATGTTGGGTAGCTCTCAAGTATCGGCTGAAAAAGAACTCATGGGTAAGATCTGGGATAATGAATGGAATCTACCACCTTTTGATGAGACTCCTGAAGCTCAGAAAGTATCACAACCTGCTCAGGCACAACCTCTGCCTACACAGGGGTCTTAACATGTCCGATAATGTAAGTAAGTTCAAAAGTGCTTTACTGAGAATCAAGTCTCATGCTAACGATGATCATGATGGAGATGTGAGGGAAAACATCTTACCTATTTTCGAGACCTTAACTAAGCAAGAAAAGATCGCTATATTGGAAGATGTGGTGGACACTCACTTTGCCGAAGGCGATGAGATAGAAGATCATAAAGCTGATACAGTCAGAGCTGAATTGGAATTGCTGAAAGCAAAAGATGATTTGAAGCGCTCTGCTGTGATACGCTGGGCACTTATCAGCGCTACTGTAGTGACTGTATTAGTGTTTAGTGTAGCAGCCATAAAAGCTATATTAGAACTTAGAGAAGGTGACGACATAGCATCTTTCTTTAAAACTGCTGCTGAGCTTATGGCTATACTTTTGGGGTTTAGTTAAAATAGAGCATAGTCCTATACCAGACCCTGAGGTCTGGTATAGGAGTTATGTTTTTATAAGTTAAATATATTAAACACCACTGCCGTCGGGTGTGTTATTGGTGACAATTTCAAAAAACCCACCAGCACCATTTATTTTAACAGACGCTGGATAACTATAAGCAAAATGAGCAAGAGACCAGCCGTTGAACGGCTGAACAGGATTTATAGCCGATTGCATAATTTCTTTAAAAATTACCCCATTAACATCATTTAAACCGGATTGGGAGACATATTCTCTATGATGACCGAACAGAGAATTGTATATTGGGTCTGTGATGGTACTAGGAGCCCCAAATGTACAACCACCAAACAAAGCATAGCTTTCATTATAACTTGCGGATACAGCAAATAAAACTGTTCCTGGTTGTAATATAAATTTACCTGTTATTTTAAAATAACTGTAAGGTCCGCCATTTATAAGTCCTATATTTTCTATACTTGTCACCTGTGTCTGATTAACAATATAAGCGGAATGAGGTCTAGTTTGAAATATGATAGCGCCAGATTCTTCACTTGCGTAAAATCTTCCTAATAAAAAATCAGCACTTACAACAGATCTAACTTTGGCATAATAGCTTTGACCGTATTCTAAGCCTAGTAAACCATAAGACTGACCTGCATAGTCTACATACGACCCGCCTATTAAAGAAGCTGATGTTTCAGGATTACCGACTTTCCATAGTTTAAGATAAGTCTCACCTGTGAAACCAGACAGATTGCTAAATACAGATGTTGTTGGCGATATGGCAATATCACCATATGTTGGATCTATAACACCATTTGGTTGAGGTGACGTTACAGCCCCAACAAAAACATATGTTTGATATTGAGATACGGTAACCACATTTGACAAACCAGCGGCTCCGCTACTCGATATTAATCTTAATCTCACATACATATCGCTATGTGCTGGAAGATAATGATTTGAAAAATTAGTTGTATATGCGTTACCAGTTATTGGACTATCCCAATAATTAAACTGTGAGAAATCAGCAAACGCTGACCATTCCCAAACAGCACTTATTAATTCACCAGCAGAGCTGTTGGCTGAGTATACAGTCGATGTAAAGGAAACACCAGGACCTGTACTGTCTGTTGTCGTTATAATTGGACTGTTTACAACAGGTCCTGGTGTTAAAGATGTGTCAGATATCCAAACTGTTTTACTCGCTACTATAGGTCCGCTTCCAGAACCAGTTCTCCATACAAGTGTTAAAGACTTATCCCCGTCTGTTGAGTTATCAGCAATTGTCGGTATATTGATTACATTTTGCGCAATAGGTGTTATACTTAACATTCCTATATCTGCGCCAGAAACTGTATAGTCAAAATTACGAATAGCTGTTCCAGAGACATCTATGTGATCGCCACTTCCATCATCACGACTTTTAGTCAGGATGAATGTAGCCACCTGACCTTCGTTATAAGTATCAACACTAGAAGTTATGTTGTAAATAACAACAGGTTGCGCACCTACACTGACAGTACCTGTGGTGGAAGTTTTCACTTCAGTATATCCAGCAGAAGTTAAGGTATCTGTCTGTTCTACTTTCCAGTAGTAAGTAGTACCGTAAACCAAAGTAGCGTTAATTGTCGTGGAGATTGTGTTTATGTCTATGCCAACACCAGAAAAATCAGAAGTTGGATAAAGACTAAATCTGTAAGAGGTGCCGACACCGACGACGGTATTACTACCTCTATTCCAGCTAAATGTACCTGTTGCTTCTGCTACAGTAGTTGTGTTTAAAGTAGGGGCTGTTAGATATGATCTAGAAGTAGAAGTCAGTACGTTAGAGTATCCACTATAAAAACCATTAGCAGATTTGTAACGCATTCTGAAATACAGAACTGTGCTAGGTGGTAAATAGATACCAGTTAAGGAAGGGTTACCTGTACCGTTATAGCTGTCTTCTTGATCGTAGACAACACCAGATGTGAAATCAGAAGTGCTATATACTTGCCAATGCATTTTACTGACAGGGCCAGCAGAATCGTTAGCTACATAGTAACTAGACAAAGCATTCAGATAAGGATCAGCCCCGCTCACAAATGTGATTGTAGGGGTATCCACTAAAACACCTAAGGTGTTAAAGCTAACTGGAGCGCTAAAAGCAGTGCTTCTACCTTGATCAGATTTATACGAAACCCTTGCGTAATAAGTAGTAGCTGTATTCAGACCTAATACTGTATAAGTAGTCAGGTGAGTTGTACTATTGGTTACAGACTTGGTACTCACTATGGTGGCGAAGCTGCTGTCTGTAGAAATCTGCCATGTGGAAGATGCATGAGTCTCACCCACATCACTGTGAAATGCATCTGCTGTCAATATCACATCGATATCCTGCTGACCCACAGGAGCTGTGATAGTAGGAGTATTTGGATTAGGGATAGCTCCAGACATAAAACTTATAACATCACTCCAATCACTAGGAGTAGTACCGATGTTAGAAGTATGTCTCATCCGAAGATAATAAGTACTTGCATAGTCTATGTTGTTCCAAATAGCATTTAACCCAGTCTCAGAAGAGCTGTTAATCAAAGGACTGAATGTATTAGACTTAGACAGTTGCCATTCCACATCTGCTAGTGAACTACCACTACTTCCAGTTAAGCTATAGGTTGAGGAAGTTGCTGTCAGATTAGGACCTAAACCTTCTTGAGCGTTCAGAGGAGATGTGATAGAAGGTTTGTTAGGTTTGTATACTGTTTTCGTAGTAAACATCACCACAGCAGACCATCCGCTCACAGACAGCATTTCGCCACGATGTCTAGCTCTTATGTAGTAAGTCTTGACAGCTTGTAAACTCGGTATTGTAAAAGATGTTTTACCTGCGATCTGATTACTGTAAGTCACAAATCCAGTTTCAAACAAAGGATCTTCAGCTATGTGGTAATCTGTACTCAGATGGTTATCTGTGCCGCCTGTGGTTTGAAAAGGAGATGTCGTGATCGTAGCATCAGGTCCTTTATCCAAACTGTTATTAACAGGAGATGTGATCGTGGGTGGATTAACATAAGCACCAGCAATAGCTCTCAACAATATCTTTTGCCCATTGATCGTAAAACCACACTCACCAGGCAAAGCTGGAGTGGTATAGCGTATTTCAGCGCCATTGACACTATCCACACTGCCATTAATAGCCACAACAACATACTTAGTAAAACTGTCGTAGTTGACAATGGTGTAAGTTTGCTGTGTGTTGATATCTGCATTAGTTAAACCAATCACAGATACTCTATTAACGATGGCTTCATCACCTAGAGTTACCATAGACAACACAGGCTGACCACTCACAGATTCCAATAAAGCCAGACCTTTCTCTACGCCTAACATGTCTGTGGTCAAAAGACCTAGCTTATCAGCAGCCTGCGCAGCACTAGCTCCACCTGTGCCGCCGTTACTTATACTGGCTATATAAGAAGAACTACCAGAATCATTTTTATAAATATGTTTACTCATTTTGTTTCTCTTAAGGTGTGAGGTTGTAACCAGATATCTCTAACATGTTACCCCTGGAGTTATAAAAACTTCTTTGATTAACTTCGTTGTTGTTAACTAAGTTCAGGTTGGTTGTGTTCTGTTGAGAGATAATGAAATTCTGATAATAGCTATCGGCTACTGTAACAGCCCATCTCTGATTATCACCTTCATGTGTTTTCCAATACTCAGCGATCTTACCATGTCCCACAAATAGAGGATAAGAAGGATCTTGATAAGCTATGAACATACCTGGCATATTAGAATGCTTTATAGGTATCTTCTTAGTCACTAAGAACTCTTTATCCACCACCACTAAAAAGCTTTGACTTAAAGTCATGTACTTAGTTAGTGTAGTATTGCTGATCATTTCTGGTAAACTAAACAGATTAGGGTTGAGAGGATCTGCGTTTAGGTTTAAAGAACTCAGATTCAAAGTCTTACCTGATTCATAGATACGTTCAATATGAGGTATCTTGGTCCAATCTAAAGCAAAAGTATTGGTACCTGTTTGCCAGAAGACTCCTTGTTCAGGCATGACTATATAGCCACCCAGTATAAGTATGCAAGACTTTCTAGTTAAATCCACATCTACACTAAAGAATGTTCTATCTACCAAGTTACCAGAAGGGGTTTGAGGTATGATGTTACCTGGGTTCAGTTTTATCTTGGTGAGTCTACCCACATCTAGAAAACTGATGATACCTAATTTATTCATACGTGAGTGTTGAAGTGTTTTACCACCATCTACCACATACGCTTTCTCACCGTCAGTATCAGTCATGTGCACAAATCCATTCACAGTCACTAAACAGTGGCTGTGAATGAGAGACATGTCTGTGCTATAAATAGGTCTGGTCAAAACCAAATCAGGTTTATCTTCCACAGGGTAATTAGCAGGAAGATTAACACCTATTCTACAGATATCTATTTTATATCTGGCTCGAACCGCATCACAATACTTCACAAACTTAACTTCTGTATTAGGGAACTGAGGAACAGTTTCTAATGTTCTAGATCCTAATAAAACAAGCATTTCATTCAGAGTTCCAGCAAAGCTGGAAAACTCTGATCTGAGTGTGTCTAGGTCGATGTATATATTCTGAGGAAGAGCTGGTAAGCTCAATTCGATGTACACCTTAGCGAAAGTGTCGTAGATAGAGAACACAACATGGTTCGATATATTCTGCTCTATCCATTGTGATCCGGCAGTGCGTGCTAAACACACCGCTTTTACGTAGCTGTACATTTCTTGTTTCTCCAAATCGGATGGTCAACTTCAGGAAGAACTTTTATGCCGTCAACGTACCCTTTAGACACGACTGGCCTATCGCTCAGTAACAAAATCGTTAATGAGCCACACACTTTTACCGAAGTCAACAATTCGCGTTATAGGATCATAATCCCTAATTTCGCACCATTTTATCTGGATAATCTCAGTGTTTCACACGAGGGTCCAGGTGGTGTGATTACACCTATGGCAGAGAACCAGCATTACATGCTTACTCTGCCGTATATAGGAGCGGCTAGATCTATCGGAAAAATGCTGTATGGCGGCATCAGTTTTAACACTGACTTCCCCAACGGCACTCTACGAGTAACGTATCAGACTATCGGTGGTGAATGGACAGCTAATTATAATTATGTTCTTGAGCGATTGGCCACTATGGCCTATAACCCAAGAACCACAGTCTGGGATGTCGTCACAGACAAACCCAGTGCTTTTCCACCCATCAATCACGATCAGAACTTAGATTATGTTTACGGACATTTAGAACTGATCAATGCTATTAATGGTATCGCCACTCAGATTCTTACTAGACCAGCACCAGATAAGATCGTGGTGGGTCTAGGTAACGTTCAAAACTTACCTGTGGCTTCCGATGCAGAAGTATTGTCTGCTGCTCCAGTAGAGAAGTATATCACTCTCAGACAACTGGTTATGTTTTTTAATCAGTTTAACACACCCTAACATTTTTTGAGATCAGGAGTCTATTATGGCAAACGGTTTGCTTGGTAAAGCTATGGCTATAGCTAACAACTTTGTGAAGGTGTATGAAGTACCTTCTACTGGTGTGGTGTTTACTACTGCCAGTTATAACGCTTTGAACATGGACACAGTAGACGTGTTCCTTAAAGTGGCTATCACCACAAGTGAAACTCCATCTCCTGCTGACTTCGTTGACTTCAATGCCAAGATCCCTCAGGACGGCGGCATCGTTGAACGTAGTTGTATGGCTATGAGTCCTGGCGAGAAGATGTTCTTCCAAGCCAGTTCTAGCAACGTGTCTATTCGTGTACACGGTTTAGAAAAAGCTGTTTGATAAAGGAGTAGGTCCATGCCTCGTAATTTGCAAGGACCTTCAGCGAACCTCGGGGCTCTGGACAGAGTCCTGGGTATCAATGAAGGCGGCACTGACGCCACTACAGACTTAACAGCTGTGCAAAATCTTGGTGGTATCCACAGGTCGATGATCAATCGGCCTGGGGGTATCGCCGGTTTAGACGCTTTGGGTAGATTACCTATAGACCTTATAGATGCTGATACTATCAGTATCCAAGGTCCTGTTCTATTGAACTCCAATCAGGTAGCTACTTACACCATCACCAACTATGATACATTTACCAGTTACACTATCTCTGCCATAACTGGTACTGTAAGTCGTGTAGAAGATGTGATCACCTATACAGCACCTAGCGCTAATGGTACTACAGGTTTTAGAATCAACGACCGGGTGTTTGACATAGCTGTTGGACAGACTTTGATTAACAAACCTGTTATTCAATCTCCTGTTAACTTATCCAACAATCTGGGTGGGGATGTTACTTTTGTAACTGCTCCTTTTGATGCGGTGGGTGGCACAGATACTCACAGCTCCTCATCTTGGCAAGTATCTAGCGATATTAACTTCAACACCTTAATAGGTGAAGCTGTTAACAGTACGATAAATAAGATCAGTTGGACTGTAACAGGTTTGTCTGAGAATACCACTTACTATGTAAGAGTTAAGCACACAGGTGTCAACTCTGGTACATCCGGTTATAGTGATATTGTACAGTTCTCTACCAAAACTATCTTTCTTCCTATCGCAGAGAAGCAAATAGTTACAGCTAATAGCAAAGCCGGTTATACTGCATCTGCTGGTGAAAATTACGGTGTCAACGTGGTTTTGTCTGGTGACGGACAAGTCATGGTGACCACTAGCTGTAAACATGACATTAACCTAGTAGCCAACCGTGCTCATGAGATAGGTGGTGACTATGCTGATATGTATGTGAAGTCAGGTGGTACCTGGTCCCATGTACAGCGTATACAAAGACCCACCGGTACATCAGGTGCTATCAAAGCCTCTCTTAGCTATGATGGTGGCGTGTTGACTTTGGGTGAACATAAGTTCTATGATTCTGAGTTTACTCAAGCTAATTTCTCTTACTCCACTCCTGTCTCACAATCTGCTAACTTAGATGGCACCACAGCGGTTGAAATCTATAACAGAGTATCAGGTTCCAATACGTGGTCTTTGAACAAAACTATTTCCCTGAATAACAACTTTAAAGGATACATCCTAAATACAGATGTGAAGATTTCTGGTGATGGCGCTGTATTAGTTATAGCTGATAGCTTTTATGGCGCAGCTTATAAACAGAGATGGAACACACCTTGGATCTTTAACACAGCTGGTGCTAACGCTAGGGCTTTGGTTTATAGAAAGACAGCTTCTGATTGGGTGTTGAGTCAAACACTCACTATACCTAATACACTTGAGAACACAGGTAGTGTATCTATATCTAGAGATGGCAGAACCATTTCTGTTTTTGATACTTTAGATGAGTCCGCTACATATACAAATCCAGCTCAATACCCTGTGTCTTGGATGGGCGCTTTGCATGTGTATAAAGACAATGGCTCTGGTCAGTTTACTCTGATCCAAACGTTGAAGAGTTCCACACCCAGACACTCTGATCATTACGGTCATTTAGGTAACTCTGTTCACAACATGTCTTCGGATGGTAAGTTGTTAGCTGCTGCTTGTCGCGGTGTATTGGCTCCTAATACAAATACATGGATAGCCGACCAAATGGTTGCTAAAAACATCCAGTATAGTGATGGTTATGGATATGTAGAGCTTTGGGACTATATCAACGGTGCTTATGTCAGAGGTCAGAAATTGACCCCTAGCGGACAGCGTCAGTATTCTCATTTCGGTAAAAGTGTGTGGGTCTCTCCTAACGGTAAGACCATCGCTGTGGGTGCTGAATATGAAGACACCAAAGGTACTGATGCAGGCATGCTTTATATCTTTAAGAAGAGTGATGTCACTGGTATGTGGGCTGAAGTAGCTCGTGTATTCCCTGACTCAGCTATCGGCAACAATGAGAAGTTTGGTGTCGAGGTATCTCTTTCTGATGATCTTAAAGAGATGGCTGTGGGTGCATGGGGTAGAGATCCTGGTTTAACCAAGACAGCTACTCCTATAGCTCAAGCTGGTTACGGTGCAGTTTATCTGTACGGTTAAAAAGAATTACTCTATATCAGCTTAGGCTGGTATAGAGTTTTTTATTCGGCTTATAAACTTTTTCAGTCACATATACTTAACTTGATTATTGCTGATAGTTTAATCTAGGTTTTTCTAGAACTGTTAGCTAAGGAGATAATCATGAAAGTTGTTTTCAACCTGTCCCCCGCGCAATCCTTGGTGGCTATTGCCATAAAAGCAAAAAAGTCAGCCTTGATGCGGCTGGAAGCCGGGGAAGGGCTGGGGAAACATTTCCCCAATTTGCTGAACGGCGAATTGCATTCAGCCCTTGGGGCTGAATGGGAGTTCAAATACGACGGCAATCTCGCCGTCGTATTTAACGACGGCATGGCCGGGAAACAGACACTAGAGTTGTCCGAAGACAACTCTAGTGTAACCTACGAGGGTGGTCGGACCACCCTCGTAGACGGCATGGCCGGGTGTATCTTGACCCTGCGAGAAATCGCAGGGGGTGATGAGAAGAGTCTGAAGGTGATCTCTTACGAGACTACCGATCCCAGCCTAAGCTGGTGGGAAACCACTAGCATGGCTATCCGACGTAAGTCGGATGAGGAGTTAGCTGCTCTGTCAAAGCAACGGAAAACCTGGCGTTTTCTAGATCAGGAACTGGACCACGAGGCCCGTCGGCGTATTCCGACAAAATTAGCCGACCTCGTGTCGGCTGGGAAAACAAAGCTGGTCTCGGCGAGTTTCACCCCCAGTGAAATCCGCCGTTACACGGTTCTAAAGCCGTGTCTGGTTGAGTAAAATAACACCCCTAGCCATAACAGGCCGGGGGTGTTATTTTTTTTGTTTAACAGTCTACTGCACAGATATGTGGATTAGCTCTAGAAGCTCCGGCTGTATATTCCTCACCTGTGTTTTCCACTATGGGTGTGTCACATAACACTTTACCGGCTCTTTCAGTAATTGTCCCACCGGCAGTATTGGTTATACCACCACCAGCAGTCTCAGTGATCTCATCACCTTTCTCATCTATCTTAGGAGCTGTGGTTAACACTCTCTCAGTAGCTTCAAAGTGTATAAACGGAGCTTTAAGATGTATCTTCTCTAAGGCATTTATAGTGATGGTGTTACTAGGGCTGTCCAACACATAGTAGTTACCCACATCATCCTTTACCTCTACATACCCCTTTCTGGTATCTATCTTTACATCATACTCAAAAGGTTCACCATCAGACTTTGTAGTCTTTAACCAAATATGTTTGTCTTTGGTGCTTACCTCATACCAGTAACTAGATAGCTTGTCGAAAGCTCTCTTAGTTATACCTGTAGCTAGATTACTGAAAGCGTATAAAACTCTTTCTAGTCTTCTTAGCTTAGGTTCTCTATAGATAGTAGTCCAATAGTACTTATCTGTATCAGCATAGCTAAAGATAATCACAGTTTCGTTCACTACCACATCAGGAGATGTGATGCGGTTACTATGTGCAAAAGGAAACCATCTGGCTTCTATGATCACTGAACTTTCAGCAGATGCTTTCTTTATAGTACCTGACATATCTTTGTAGTCAGCTTTGAACTCTTCTTTATGTTCAGATAACTTACCGTCTACATAAGAGTATTCTTCTATAGGGACTACTTTGATCATATCTGTGTCATCTGGCTTAGTTTGCACCACGATGCCCAGAGAGTACAGTTTTAACTTTGACTCAGTTATCATTTTAAATCCTTGTTTAACATCACAAAATAAACTCTGATATTTCTTTAAGACTCAGATAAATCAGATGTATAAAGCCTAAAAGGATCGACATGCAGATAAAAGAAGTGGTGATTAAAGGCTATGAGAGAATGTCTTTGAACTCTATAGAGTATTTCAAATACAATCCAGATAAGAAAATACAACTCATCCTTGGTAGTAACGGATCTGGTAAAAGCAGTTTGATTAAAGAATTGAGCCCTCTACCTGCTGAGGCTTCTGAATATAAGAAGTCAGGTTACAAACATATAACCTACCAACATAACGGAAGCACCTATGCCTTAAAGAGTGACTTCACAGCTCTGGGTAATAAGTTTTCTTTTTGTAAAGATGGAGAAGAGCTTAATCCTGGACACACAGTAACTGTGTTTAAAGAACTTGTCAGAAAAGAGTTTAACATCACTCCAGATGTACATGGGCTTATGACAGGTAGAGTTAAGTTCAGTAAGATGTCTGTGGCTGAGAGAAGAAAGTGGTTTACGCAGATAGCTGATTGTGATTACACCTTTGCTATATGTTTCTACAACAAGCTTAAAGAACAGTACCGAGATATACAAGGAGCTGTCAAGCTACAGCAAGCTAGGTTAGTGCAGGAGACTAACAAGCTGCCTAATGAGCAAGAGCATATCAAATACAGAGAAGACATACGTCATCTGAACATGTTCTTAGACGGATTGCTTTCTCAAACAGATCAGTCTATTTTAAAGGCAAGCACACTTTCTGATTTTGACGCTATACAGCTCAAGCTTAGGAAAGCAGCCACAGATACCGTTCAAGACAGAAACAAGTTCATCAATCCAGAAAACTATGTAGGTAAGCAAGAGATACTTGACGATTTGCTATTTGTTAAATCAGATATCAAGTCTTTAGAAACTCTTCTGCATAAGGTCTATCAGGAGATGGATGAGCAGAGTAAATCTATAACTCTGTTAGAACAGAATAATCTGGCTTCATTTAAAGACTTGGATGTAAGCATCAAAGACATAGAAGAAGAAATAAACAATCTATCCAAACAGCTGTCATTCCCACTGGTCAAGAATCCAGATACAGTTTCAGCTGCTTTGTCTTCTGTTAAACCACAGCTAGATGAGTATCTGACAGAGATGCATAGGCATGCTAACAAAGGCTACTCAAAGGAAAGCTATCAAAGCACCGTTCAGACTTTAGATGAACTTATTCTTAAGCTTAATAACACCAAGTTTGCTTCTGATAAACTGTTTACCCAGCTAAAGGAATACGATCACGCTAAACAACACAACGAAGTCAGCTGCCCTAACTGTAAGCATACTTGGTTTAAAGGCTTCTCTCAGTCTCTGTATGACGAGTGTGTGAGATCCAGAGAGATACTTGATAAAGACATACCTGTGTTAGAACAGCAAATCAAAGTTCTAGAGTCCACAAAGGCAGAGCAATTTGAGTATCTGACTTGCATGAGTATGTTTGTTAAGTTGATAACCCAGGTAGAATCATTAGACAGCATGTGGAAATACATCATGTCTTACGGTTCTCTGAGAACAGCTCCTATAGGTGTAAGACAAATGATCCAAACCTATAGTCAAGAACTGGACATACAGAAACAACTTAGCCTCTGTTCAGATAAGCTATCTGAATTTCTTAAGATCAAACAGATCACAGCTGAGAACCAAAGCAATGATTTGTCTGCACTTAAAATCAAATATGCTAAGTTAGAACTGTCTGCTCAGGACTATCAGGTAAAAATCAGAAGAAGTAAAGTAAAAGAACAATCTTTACTTAAGTCTATTTCTATCATAGAGAACCTGGATCTTAAAAAACAAGAGTTAACCAATCTACACATAGCTCATAATTTTGCTGTAAGGGACATAGAGAAAACTATCAGTCAAGATTTTATAGCTTCTTGTATCAGGTTGGTTAAGTCTGAACTGGCTAGTTTGACCCAGATGGTGTCGAGGATAGATATCCAAGCAGCTCTGCTCACCTCTATAGAGAAACAGATAGCTGAGTACCAAGAACAAGCTGAAGTGTATAAGATCATGTTGAAAGAGTTAAGTCCTACTGAAGGACTTATCGCTAAGGGGCTGATCAACTTCATCAATCACTTCGTCATACAGATGAACGCCATTATCAAGAAAGTCTGGTTATATCCTCTTGAGATACAGCCTGTCTTTCAACTAGACGATGAGTTAGAACTTGATTATAAGTTTCAAGTCAAAGTCAATGATAAGAATGATATCTCTGATGTAAGTCTGGGATCATCTGCTATGAAGGAAGTGATAGACATGGCTTTCATGAGAGTGTCTATGAAGTACCTAAAGCTAGATAAAGCACCTTTGTTCTTAGATGAGTTTTCTGTTAACATGGACTCTGCTCACAGAAAGTCAGCTTTCAACACTGTAACTGACCTGATGACTAACTCTAATCATAGTCAAGTCTTTCTGATATCTCATTATGAAGACAGCTATGGTAGTATAGCCAATGCAGATGTGGTAGTACTATGTCCTAACAACGTGGTAATACCTAAAGGCTGTGGATATAACAACTGTGTAGATTTTACTGAACCTGCTTTAATGTAAAGGAAAGAATCATGTTTGAAAATATCAAGACTCGTGAAGAGTTTGAAAAAGTGGTGAGTGAGCTTATCGAACAGGCCAAGAAGGAAGATAAAGTTCTGGAGATCTATACAGAACCTACCAAACCTTTGCGCATGGGTGGATATAAGATGATATCTTCTGTGAGAGAGGCTAGAGTGCTTTCTTGACCTTGTAAACTTTTTCAGTCACATATACTTAACTTGATGTATAGCTATAGTTTAATAGATCTGTTCTGATCTGACTACTAGCTGAGGAGTACATTATGGATTGGCTCGATATCATTGTGATCGCCTTTGCGGCGATCACCACCCCAGCAATTGTCTGGGAAGCAGTGACGGATCGCCGCCGTCGCTGACTTCCCAAGAGGTTGACAACTAACCTCTTTAAATAAATGGTTGGGTCGTAACCTGCCCTGACGCTTGGCCAGCAAAAAGGGATTACTGATCTGTCTAAGTTCACATGTCGTGAATACAGATTAACAGGAGAAACAAAATGAGCATGATACCGCTCAGAGAAAGGGCAGAAGGCTGGACAACTGATGAGTCAGTTGTCCGTCAGCTGCGGCAGAAGGCCGCAACGAAGGCGGCGGAAATCGCCGCTTGTGGTGATGATGACTACATCCATTATAAGGATGTGGTGCTAGCCACAACGCCAGTTGGTGAAAACTGGCACGAGTACGAAACACTTCTTAGCACTCGCGACGAAGAGTTAAAGAAAGAGCTACGTCCAGTTGATGCCTGGATGTGGAGCGGCAGGAGCAAAAAATGGGTATACCGTTGCAACGGTTACCTAGATTAAAAAATCATCCCTAGCCCTTACAGGCCGGGGATGATTTTTTTTGTTTTAAATGCTTAGTCTTCTTTTGATATAAGCTTCTAGCTCAGCTATCTTAGCCAAAGCCTGATCATGTCTGTATAACAGTTCCATATATCTGGCTCTGTCAGTACCTCTACCTTGAGATACACCGGCTCTAGCAGTAGTCAGCGTATCATGCTTACCAGAGGATACTAACACCACACGACTGCTTTCCACAAACTTCACTGTAGGTACTACACCCAGAGTATCCATACACAGATTACGCACTTCTGTTTGTAAGAAGCTCAGATCTCTGTCTACAGGAAAAGAAGGTAGAGAAGCAGTGAGTACATATGACCTGTAAGGTATGCCGTTTACCATAGGGTAGGTAGAGATGTACCTAGCAGGCACATATAACCAATGTCCTATGTCAGACTGTAGAGAAACGATATGCATGTTGTTCTGCAGATCGAGTTCATAGTCAGCATCTGGTATCCGGTACTTAACGTAGATATCCTTATAAGGATCTTCGTTATTAGCCAGATAGTCATTTAAGGATCTTATACCCTGACACGTATATCTTTCACCTTCTGTGATAATAGTATCAAAAGGAGCTAAAAGTTTATACGAGCCAGAAGATCCTATCGTGGGTAATACATTATCACTCATGATGCAAAGTCTGTGTTAGAAGCTGTAGCTACCATGTAGTTGATGTTATCATACACAGTAGAGATATACAACTTACCATTTCTGGTGATGCGTCTGAAGTTATTAGGAAGAGATGTGTACACAGATGTACTTTCAGCAGCTACCAATAACTTACCCAACAGTATAGCGAACTCAGAAGTCTTGATAGACATACGAGCGAAGTCTAAGGACGTGCTAGGTACAGCTATATAGTCAGGAAAGAGTTCTACCAGACTGCGTCTGCCTAAGATGTTAGTTATACCTGGGAACACAGCTAAGCTTATACCTTTATAATCATAAGGCATGATAGACAGATTATCAGCTATGTAGTTAGAAGGATATACCGTGATAGGGTACATAGTCTCTAAGAAAGCTTTTATCTCTGTGAACTTAATGATGCTGCTATACAAAGCTGACAGGTCTGTCAAGTTAGGTATAGACTTCTTATGCCACAGAGGCACCATGATGAACTCTGTTCTTCTAAACAGTTCAGGTAGAATATTTTCCCAATCGGTTATAGATCTGGTAGAGTTAGCTAATACATAAGCTGTAACAGCTTCTTTGATAGCATCGATATGATCCCCAGCCTTACCATAAATAACCACAGACCAATTGGTAACTATTTTTTGTGTAGGGTTTGTACTGTTGCTATATTCAAAAGGCAGTATTCTGATAAAAGTTTCAGGATCGCCATTCTTAATAGCGTCTATTCTTTCATAGATCGTGGCTACTGTGTTGGTGGCTATAGCTGCGGCAGCAGGAGCATAGAAACCAAACAGAACATTCAAATCAGTAACAGGTGGTATGACTTCTATTTCATATTCATCGTATTGATCTCTGAAAGAAGAATCTGACAACCAAATCTTGATCTCATCGTTAGTAGTAGCTAGATCCACCCACGACAACCACTGAGGCATAGCCACGGGTCCGTTAGAAACAAACGGTCCAAAGTTTAAGCCAGCGATCTTATCGTTATGAGCAGAGATGACTGTGTTTCGGAAATCGTTTGAATCAAAAGGTTGTATGTGATTAGTCGAGTAATTGAGACATGTGGAAACAACATCCAAAATATGTTTTACCTGTAACGCAGGTAAAACATAATGTGTTTTGTCTGATATCTTAATAGATTTGAAAGTCGTTAATTTCAGATTGTTATAAGCAGGGTCAGAGTACTCTCCTTTTTCTCTGCTGTACGTTTCTGACCATGTGCTGAGTTCACCCAAAGGTGCCACTTGTCCTTGAGTGTTATTAACATAACTGTTTATGTTAATGAAACCTTTGATTATGTTCATATCGTGTCTTTACCTGAAAGAAAAAAAAATGGAGCTAAAACCATTAAAGACCATCATCAGGGTGGTCTATACCAGTTTTAAAATAGGCTTTAATGTTAAAAAAGGGGAGCTAGACCCTTTCAGCAAGAAGTTCAACATCTGGCTTGCTATCATATTAATTATCATAGTCAGTGTACTTACCTTTGGTGCTTTGCTAATATATAATTCAGTGTCCACTGGTGTCACTGTTATGAAGCAGAGAAAAGAAATAGCGCTGTTAAATAAAGACTTGGTTTCTAAACAGTTGACTATAGAACTAGATAAGAGGGATCTTGAAAATTGCAGAGTCAATGAAAGAGCCTATGAGATAGTCTGTGGGAAGCTTAGACGAAAACAACCTGAGGAAATGGTCAATGAAATCGTCAATCTAAAAAGTAACAAGTAGATTTATCAACTGACTTGTTATTTAAAAGAGAGCTGTATGGACACACAAATCAATGCCGTGGTTTACATCGACGGTTCTGCCAGACCCAATCCAGGTAAAATAGGGTTTGGCACTCACGGCTATCTGTTTAGTTTAGAAGGTAAACCTTCTGTTAAGTTAGATGGTGGGTATCTTCTCACCAATAAAGGCTATAAGAAACAGCTTAAAGACGGCATCGTCGAAGTATCTCCTACGCAGTTTATAGATTTCATTGGTACCTCAGCTGTGGATGGAACCAACAACCGAGCTGAGGTCTTTGCTTTTCTATCCACGCTTAAAGAACTACAACAGCATAAACCCAAGTCTATTCATTTTCTCACAGATAGTGAATATGTCAAGAAAGGTTTGACTGAGTGGTGTAAAGGCTGGGAAAGAAATAATTGGATCAAGCAAGATGGTCTGCCTGTGGTTAATGCAGATATCTGGATGGAAGTCTATGCTTACTATAAGCAACTTCTCTCTGTAGGACAAGAGATCACGATTGAGTGGGTCAGAGGTCATAACAACGACATGGGCAATACCAGAGCAGATGCTTTGGCTGTGATCGGTATGAACTACTCCACAGACAATCTCTGTAAGGATCATTATACCTACAGCGACCCTAAGGGTTATTGGAAATCATCAGTAGACCGCCATCCCTTCCTGAACTTTAAAAGAGTTTATTTCAATACCACCCAAGAGTATAACATAGCTGGCAGCTATTTCCAAGCGGAACCAGGTAAAGGCGTGGGTGATTTCATCATCGGTAAGCGTATACCTGAAACTGGTTTTGCTGTGGTGAGACTCTATGAGCCTGAAAAAGTCATTGAGGATGTCAAAGCCAAACAAATTGATCATGCTAATAATCACAACTCTATAGTGATGATGAAGCTAGATCGGGTATACAGCAAAGAAGTCTATCCTTATCTAGAGAAACATGGTAAGTATTGTTTACTTGGTGACAAGAAGTCTAAAGGGTTGAACTTCCTAGATAATCAATCGGTTACCGTAGAGCTGAATCCAACTAACCTGTCCATGAGAGCAATCGAGACTTTCAACTTCCTTGAGGATATGTTGATTAAGTTTCAAACTTACTCTAAAACAGGCTGTGATCTGCCTGATAACCACAACGGTTTTCAGATCCATGATGTTACAAGTACATTCTATGACCTGGAATCTAAACTTGTAAAAAAGGAGTCCGTCACTCAACATGTTCTTAAACCTGAATATACTTCAGCTCTGAAAAACATTAAGCTGTCTATCTCTGTCACCTACAAGGAAAGAACTGACAAGATAGACCTACCTGTGTTATTCGGTCTGGACATTCCACCCCGGAATAACCTTAAAAAGCTAGAGGATCATTCTCCTAAGATTTTTTTAATCTCTTGGAGAGACTCAGAAAGAACTCTTCGCTATGCATTTGTAATAGAATGTAACTCTGGTATCGGTATATGGTCTAACTATTTTGCCGATAGAATTTTTCTTAACTAACTCGTTCGTTTATCATGTTAACAACTACAATGATGGAGCGATTTTCAGACAAAGTACAATCAGCCGTCGGTTTTATACTTCCCGGTATGTTTAAGAGACTGATGTATATCTCCAGTCTTCTTTCTGTGATAGATGTGCAACCCACGTCCGATCAGGCTTTGGCTAGAAAACTCAATGACATTTTTCAATTGGGCAAGAATCCTTCCGCAGTAACAGACACTATGTTTGTTAAAGAAGTGTTGTGGAAAGAATTTGCTCATGAGAAAAGTTTTACCTATCATGGTAAAAGCTTTAATCTAGATCAATTCAAAAGCGGTAACTACACAGCTTCTGATCTAGACAGCATGGCTCGACACTTGATTGAAACCACACCGCAGTGGATCAAGTATGCCAATGAAGATGTCATGCGCTATGATATCAAGAAATTGGTACGAAGCCTGCCTGAACTGAGTGCAGCTTAACAAAAAAAGCATTTAAGATGCTACAGGACCATCAGGTCCTGTAGCATCTTATTTCTTTACTTTGTTACTTTATCTAAAGTCTTGACAAGCAAATCTACGGACTGAGAAGCCTGCCTTACTTTATATTCAAAATAAGCACATAGCTCAACATATCTAGCCACAGACATTGCACACTCTGACAGTTGTTTAGATGCATAGCCAGAAATAGTTTGTATTTCATTATTACTCACTATTTTGTCTATATAACTCACACATTCATTAACAGATCTTTGAATTTTCTTAAGATTGTCAACGTGGTTGTCTTTTGTTAACTCAACAACAGCATCCACAACTAAACTAACATCTGAAAATCTGGAAATAACTTTTCTTAGTTCAGCTTTAGATAAATTATCATCTTCTTTAAAATAAACACCAAGTTCTTTTAGAATTTGCTGTCTCTTTGCATCGGCTCTCGTATAAACTTGAGTATGCACACGAAGCGACGTTTTATCTTCTTTATTTGTGATAAAAGATGAGAGAACAAGATTATACTCCGCTATAAGTTCAAAGGCTTCTTTAAAGATTACATTTTGAACACGATTCAAACTGTTCACATAGTCTAAGAAATTTCCTTGAAATCCTTCTGGTATTTGCACCAGCACAGATTGATATTCTAAAAAATTGTTTTGCGACAAACGCTTTGACAGAACCTTATATTCTTTAAGGATCTCTAAAGACGGATTGTCGTAACTACTTATATTTAATTTTGAAAGAATATTTGTGAGTTGTTCGCCGAGTTTTGGAAAAAAATCCTTCATTCTTGAGACTGCATTGTCCACGAAAGAAGATTCGAGAGAGATAACCTGGGCCATTTGTTCCAGGCTCTGTACCGGAGCTTCGAAATTAAGATTCATTGATAACTACCTTGTAAAATGAGCGCTAGAAAGCAAATGAAAAAACTAGCACGAGTTTCCATACTATGTGCAGCGTAAACCCGCTACGTCCCTCAAGGAATAATTATGATCAAACAAGGTTTTCAACCAGCTCCCAGTGTCAAGATCATGCTCAACATCGGAGCTTGTCTGGATATACCTACAGGTTTCTATGTCAAGGGTAAACACGGAGAGAGTATTTTACTAGGTGGTCTAGGTGCTTTGACAGGCATCACAGGACGTGGTAACATGTTCAAATCCACCATCATGCATTACATGATGTTGTCAGCAGCAGATCGTCTGATGTCTACAGCTGAAACTTCTATGTCTACTTATGACACAGAAATCAACATCCACGAAGAGCGTCTTCGTCAATTGACAGACCAGTTCACTTCTTTCACAGGTAAGGATATCATTACTGACGGTACTTGGGTTATCACTGACCGCACTGTTTATCACGGTAATGATTGGTATGAGAAACTAAAGTCTTATCTGAAAGAGAATAAGAAACAGGGTGATAGCTCTATCATGTATGAAACTCCATTTATGGAGAGAGACGGTAAGACATTGATGAAGACCATCATCCCTACCTTTTCTGAAGTGGATAGTTTTAGTAGGTTTGAGACTGAAGATGTGGCCAGAATGCAGGATGAGAATGCCCTGGGTGAGTCAGGTGGTAACACCATCCATATGCGTCAAGGTCTGGCTAAAATGAGATTTCTGATGGAAGTACCTGGTCTAGCAGGCACACACAACCATTTCATGTTGTTATCAGCCCATCTTGGTCAAGACACAGCCATTGCATCTGGTCCATATGCCGCACCACCGCCTAAGAAACTTCAGCATATGAAGATGGGTGAAAAGATCAAAGGTGTCACAGATCAGTTTTTCTTTTTGACTAACAATTTCTGGATGGCTAACTCAGTTACACCTCTGGTCAACCAAGGTACAAAAGGACCTGAATACCCTAAATCTAGTGACAATAACGCAGCTGGTGACCTTGATCTTAATTTGGTCAGTTTGAAACAGTTGAGATCCAAGTCAGGCCCGTCAGGAAATACCATTGAAATCATCGTTAGTCAGACCGAAGGCGTACTACCTGGGTTGACCGAGTTCAATTACATTAAAGACTCTGGGCGTTTTGGTCTAAACGGATCTTTGCAGAACTATGCTTTGGATATTTATCCTGAGTGTAAGTTGTCTAGAACTACGGTTCGTGGTAAGTTGGATAAAGATTTAAAACTCCGACGTGCCATGAACATCACTTCTGAGCTTTGCCAGATACAAGAATACTTTAAAGCTCAATCTGAATACTTCTGCACACCAGCAGAACTCTATAAAGATTTGAAAGAGCTGGGTTATGATTGGGATATGATCCTGTCACAAACCCGTGGTTGGTGGACCGTGAATAACGAAACCCACCCACTGAAGTTTTTGAGTACCATGGATTTGCTCAGAATGCGCAAGGGTGAATATAAACCCTATTGGCTGTAACTTAACAAAAAACATGAATGACCTTGATGGTCATTCATGTCTCATTTACTGAAAAGAACAAACATCATGAGTCAAGATTATTTTAAACCAAGAGAAGAAAACGAAATAGACCTAGTGGCAGAAGTTCGACAAATATTGCTAACGAACGGTTTAGGACAATCTATAGATGCCTATGACAACAATCGATTTATCACAGAAGCTGCAGACAAATGCTCATCTGTTCAGCGCTTTCAGTTAAATCGTTATTTCAGCATGCAGTTGATTATGGCAACAGCTGATTCCACTGAAGAAAGATTCTGTCTTATTCCTAACGGAGATGTATCAGATTGGCTGTCTTTATTTAAAGCTAAGATATTGCCGTTTCTGATACAACATAACCTTCCAAGATCTGTATAAGGCATAGAAATGGCTAATAGAAAAGAAGCAGAATCGGTTATTATAACCTACATGGAAAAAATAGCTCCTGGTTCAGGTAATAGCCAAATCTATAAAAATATATTTGCAGCTATGACAGATGTGGACTTTGATAAATTTATCAAAGATCTAGAATCTGGTAAAAATTTCTTAGTCATTCAATTGCCTAACTTTCGTGAAACCGGAGTTACTATAGAGAATAACTTAGAAATAGCTGACGAACTGGAACATAATTTCTTTCAAAGAGTCTGGATACTCGGAAAGAAAGACACACCAGATCACATGTCACCAATAGAATCTTTGATATTAGACCTGCCTGTGAGAAGAGCATCTCAACTCCTTATTAAAAAGATATCTGTTCCTGATGATAGTAAAGTCGTAGACGCCATTACAGGACAACCAACTGGTGAGTCTAAAGGTGCTAAGTTATCTTATCCTGAATTACAGATATGCGCTGCTATGGGGTTAGATAACTCAATGGTGGAGTTGATGAAGTATAGAGGTGGTGATAATAAAGGTCTAGTGGCCTTTAACGCTATGCTGAGTAAATACGGTCGTGTTAATTTAAAAAGCGTTGAGCCGTATTCCTCAGGCGTAGAGTCTACAAAGACCTTAAAAACTTTCTTAACATCCATGATGCTAAAGAGTACGTTGTGACTGAAAAAATAGCAAGACAAACAATCTTTACTGATTTAGATAGTTTACTAGATACCAGAGCTGGTTGTATATCTACATTTGGTAAAGATAGTCTAGAAACAAATATAACACCTAGCTATTTTGACAGGTTGAGCGATAAGTTTCAAATAGAAGGTTATGGCGATAGATACAAGGCAAGAGATAAGTCCGTACTTAGTAACTCTTCACTGACACCTATCATAACTCTCATAATGGAATTCGTAGCCTCAACCTTACAAAATAATTTAAATTCACCACATGTTTTTAAACCAACAGTCATCATAAATACATATCCTTATGTTTTAAACGATGAAGAATCTAATTTAGTTATAAGAATCATCGTAAATAAGACAAAAGAACATGCTGATGTACAGTTAGTGTTTATGGATTATGATGAGCTAACGCCTGCATACGTGAGAAACAATGTGTCTCTTATGGTCATGTATGATGGTGTTAATTGGTTGGACACGCAGGCCGATGCTGGCAGATTTAATAAAAAAGCCTGTCCAGAAGTAGGTTTGATTGTACCGGCTATAGGCACAGGACCGGATCCTAAAATGGATAAAAATCCTTTTGAGATCATGGAAACTATAACAGCACCTATAATAGGGTTAAAGTTTTTACCTGTTGAGTCTTTCTCTCTTTTACTGAATCCGTTTAAATAAACAATCCCATACTGCTCTTCAAAGAGCAGTATGGAGTTGATTTTAATTTGGCTTTGTGAAAGTTTCGTAATCTAAGTTACTAGAATCCTGATCGGTTTCACCCAATACTTTATCAGTAACCTGATGTTTCTGATCAATGACGGGCGCCTCTCTTTGACTATCTGGTAGTCTAGCTGTGGTTCTGATGAGAATTTCTGAAAGACTTTTAGCAACAGCCTCTTGAGTCTTTTGACCATTGTCATCTGTTTTGATCTTAGCTTTACCTAAGATAGTAGCATCCATGGTTTCCATGATCTTTAAAAGAAAATACCTGTCTTTAGGATTTTCAGGCATGGCTCCTTTCTTAGTAAGTTCTCTGATCATGTCTTCTCTTAGAGAAAGACCTAATTCTAACCTACGCTTATCATCAGGATCTAATACATCTTCAGATGCCATGTATGGCCCCTTTCTTTAATTAGTAAAGTAACATATATTTTAGTTGAGTCGACCCACACTAACCATTCTGAGGATTCAATGTTTCAAAAAATCAAATCATGGTTTCAAAAACCAAGAGAACCGACACAACAAGAAAAAACAACTAAACTTATTCGTAAACTAAAAAACTTGGATTACGGATTTGTTTATTCATCAGATTTAGCTTTGGTTAGACTTAATCTAGTCAAGAAAAATATTTCTGACTATATCAGTTATCTCAGAAAGATCAACAGGATGCTTTCAGGTAATGATGAAATCTATCCAAATTCTATTTCGAGTATTCGATATCAGATACAATTACCAGATTGGTTTATTGTAAAAGGTGGTTTTATTAACCCAAATGAACAAATGGTTTTATTCTTAGAGGAAATAGAATCGTTCATGGATATTTATAACAAGCTTGATAATAATCATGCTCGTACCTATAATCAAGATCATAATCTGAAAATCGTGGGTAATATCTGCGGTGATCTTCTACTATTTATGAAAGATATTGAAAATGTCTGGAATCAATCCCTTCAGTCTGGATCTCAATAGACAAATTAAAACAGGTAGTGTTAACAATATGCTGACACGTCTCTTTATCGAGATGTTGAAAAACATGGGTGTTGACAGTATCATGTACGAGAACAGAATAGACCAGTATATAACGAATGCAGGTCTTCCCAAAAACATGAAGGAACTCAGTTCTGTTCGTGGTAATATCAAAAAAGAACTTGCCAAGTCATCTATGTCTTGGAAAGTGTTTTTGAAATCTATGGTTTTTCTGGGTGTCAAACAGTTTAATCTGTCTGTTACTTATAAGGACATAAATGATGTAATTAAAAATATCGAACAGCAACATACTTTTGATTACAAAACCATTAACATGAAGTTGTTTGGCGGTACTGATAAAGAAAAAGACGATGTTGGAGAAACAAACGTTCTACATAGCCTTTATCAAAAAATCCATCAGGACTTTGTTAATTCAGGTGTGACCGAACAGTCTATGGTCGTCAATTATGCTAAGAAAACTATGCTTAATAAAGACGAACGTGACCTGTCGGCTATAAAAGGCAGCATCAAGAAAGAAATTTCTCGTGGTAATATGACTTGGAGAGTCTTTATCAAAGGACTTTGTTTCTTGGGGATAGAACATTACGTCATTGCTTTAGAAGTGATCAGGTTTGATAAAAGGGTGTTCCGAGTAGGTTTCCCTGTATCAATGACTGCCGCTGATATTGAAAATGACTACTGATGAAAATATATGTACAAATCAAACATAGTATCGGTACTCAACGCTGTTGACAGCAGTTGTGTCAAGCAACTCATTCTGTCAAAAACTGATAAAGATGCTGGGAATGTGTTAAATGAATTCTTTGAAATGGCTTTGGGATTCCAACCTTTTTATGCTTTCATGCCCACGCGACTAGCTCATTTCGTAGACAGGATTCATTCTGACTCTGCATTGCGTGATTTTGTTTACAACACAGCTGAAAGTATGGTCTTCAAACTGAGATGTTTAAAAACATCTGAAGGTGTTGATGAGTACGCAGAGCTTGTTAAAATAATAGCATCCATACCTTCAGTGGCAAGAGATCACAACAATCATCTTTCACCAGAAGCTTTTCTTTCGACCGTGGATATCGCCAGTAGATATCGAGACATCACAGGCAGCAGCACATCCTCTTCTGTAAAGCTGCAAGCGTTTCTTTACGCCAATCCCATTATTGTGATGTTCTATGTGTTATCTCAACATGTAAATGAACTTCAGACATTTAACGAAATCTACATCAAGGATAGAAAATAATCATGGCACAAAAATCTCTCTATGACGAACTTGTTCGTATTAAAAAAGCTCGGCTGAAGAACTCCGAATACGACAACAACAAACAATCAAGGTCTGGTTTTAGAGACAATCGTCGCTTTAATAATGAACCAGAATACATGAAACCTTTCAAAGATGTTATGTCTTTGCTCGGTGATGGTGTGGATCACATCAATGTCTGGACAGGCGCTGAAACAGATTTGGGCATGGTCTTGGATCACGCAGGTCCTTTGCCGCTTAATCATCACGTCTTTGGTTTCTTTGACAACATGACCAGCTTTTGGTTTTACCTACAGAGTGTGGAGCGTGATGACAGAATCCGCAGAATGACACCACAGGCTGCTTTTAAGTTCAGTAAAAAACTAACGTTTCAAAAGGTTCTGAATTTCAAAGCTATCATAGCTGATTCTAATTGGCAGCGGATTAAATCTAAACCAATATTGATGAATCTGCTTAAGAAATCGACGTTGCCATTTGACGCATATATGGTCAACCCAGAAACTGGTTTTAGAACAAGACCTGCATTCTTCGGTTGGTTGGTTTGGTCTTTTGAAGAGATTCGACGAGCCGTTAAAGAAGACCGCGAACCAAACTTCAACGAAATCATGGATCGTAAAGATTCTGATATTTATGATTTTGCTGTAAGACATCTTCAACATCCTAATAACAGCAGTGGTGAAAACCGTAAAAACACGGTGAGTGAAAATCTACTGAAGGATGAACATAGCAATTTGTATGAAAAGACTGAAGTCCCACAAAGTTACTCAGACGCAATTGAAGTAATTCCTGATTCAATTCCCGAAGTAGCTTTGGATAATAACCAGGCAACGCCTGTTGTTGTTCACAACTAAGTCTTAAATCAGGTAAGAACGACAGGACCCTAGGGTCCTGTTTTTTTTTTCTGTTCGCAATCTTATAGTTGTTAAACAAAGGATTGAGAAATGGCAATAGCTTCAAAACGTTTTTCCATTATAGGAGAAGAGACTAATTTAAGCATTACAGATATAAACGGTCTAGAAGATACGTTTATACGTAACGACCCTGATGCTGATTACAGTGAAATAAGTGATGAGTTAGAAGAGTTTGTCCAGGATATGATGGACGAAGTACCTTTTGACTATGAAGATGCTATCGATGAAGCCACCAGAGCTACTAAAGATCTGATAGCTGATATGAAAGATGTGAATCTCTTAGATGTCAAAGAGATGGATAAGAGAGTACAGGATCTGTTTCCAGATAACCCTGTAGCCAGGTCTGTGTTCACACAGATGTCTGACAAATGTAAGAGAGAGCCTCTTAGCATGCAAGGGTTGGGTAAACCTTATGACCCTAGTGTTTCTTGCAACGGTAGAAAAACCAATACTAAGAATAACAGCTGTAATGCAGGTAAGTATGGAGATATACTTAACAAGCTAACAGGTGGTGCTTATAATTCTTCTTATGAAGATTTGAACGCCATGTTGAAGAAAGCCATGGCTTTGGCTTCCTTCGGTTACAAAATGAACATGTGTGGTGTGTTCAATGCTGTTACCAAAGACATGACCAACAAGCCTATGCTCTCCAGAGCCTCTGCTGGCCTTCTAGGCATGCTTAGCAAGTCTAGCAATAGCCTAGGTGCCCTAGACGTGATAGCGAGCTCTACAGGCTTATCTCCTTTAAGAGAATTACCTGGTGCTTTATCCATGACTCTATCCTCTTTCAAAATGCCATCTGGTATGAAGGAGTTTGATATGGCTGAGATGTCCGATCGCATGATGGGTGGAGCTGAGTTGCTAGATGGTGAGTTTGACAGAAGTGAAGATATGTTATCAATCTCTGAGTTTGGAGAATACAACGAAGATCTTTCAGATGTCATGACTGCCAGAAGAACAGCTATAGCTATCGATGAAGACAGTTTGGATTTTATACCTGATTCAGATCAAGTCTTTTTAAGTTCTGCTTATGAAGCTGCTGGAACAGATGACTTCTATAGTGATGCGGCTGGATTGGTGAGTGAGGATCTTTGGTGAAGGCTGAATAAAAGTTTACACAGGGGATTTCCCCTGTGTAAACTTTTTTAGTCATATATATTCTATTTGAGCTATTACCAATGTTTAAGTTACACATCTGTAACACTATTGGTCAAGGAGATACTCATGATTCAATTCAACAAAGAAAACATCATTGCTTTTGCAGTGGGCGCCGCAGCAATCACTGTTGTCGATGCTGCCTGTCGCGCAATCTACCGCGCGCGCAAAAACAAAAAAGCTGCAGAAGCCACAAACAAAGCAGCTGCAAAAGAAGCTGGCGAAACAGCAACCACTGCTGGCGAAACAGCAGCGGCAGCCGCCGCAGCTGCTGCAACCTAAGTTGCTGCGGTCAAAAAAGACACCCTTTTTAGGGGTGTCTTTTTTTTTGCTTTAAACGCGTGTTGCGTCTGTGGCTCCGCTTAAAATAGATGAGTTACCAACTATACCTTCTAATATATTACCGACTAATGTCCATGACAGTGAACCAGATGTGGTTGTGTCATGTATTATAGAAGCCCATTCTGCTGAAGAAGTTAATCTATTAAGTCTGAGCATTTCTTTAGCCATTCTTAATTTAGCCTTAGGGAAGGAAAAGAACTGGCTGTAAAGATCTTGACCAGCGAGAACTGCTAAATAGTCATGCAGGATATTATCTTCATCTAAAGTCATCTCAACTGTACTTCCAAAAATACCTGATGCGGTTAAAGGCATATGCATAATAGAAGACAGATCAACAACTGTAAAGCTTACATCAAGGGCCAGTGCAGTACCTTTTGTATTGAAAGGTAGATTAGACGTGCCTCTTGTTATAGTGAGGGATTCTATCATACCTAGTTTAATTTGACATCTACCCCTGTCGTACAGCTGACAGATCATAGGGCTACCATAAGCTGCCCTGCCTACTGACATAGGTAATGTACCAGCTAATAGCATACACAAAGGTATGTATATGTTCTGCATTTGAGACATCACGTTTCCATAAGGACTTATGAGTTTTATTTTATAACTTCCTGATGGTAAACGAGCATTTGAATTTTGCCAGTGTTTGGGTATGTCTATATAACCAGCACTAGCCAGACCCATTAAGAAATTAGAAACACCGAAAGTCACGCTGCTGAGTCCGCCAGATACCATATCGCCTATGGCTCCTGTTACACTCTTAGCCATATCAGTTATAGTAGAGCTTAACAGATTACCATCTGCCAACGAAAAACGTATGTCCCTTATACTAGATGCTGTGCCGTTTAGCGTAGAGGATATTTGAGATTCCACACTAACGTTAGAAAAAGATTCTGTGACACTCCCAGTATTATCTACTTTAAAGATAGCAAATTGGCTACCTTGTCTAAACTCAGCATTAAAATATTCAGCAAAACCAGCTGGTGGTTCTTTAACTTGACTATTTTCTTTGGATGATGAATCTATTCTAGGGTCTAATTCAGTTTGACTAGCCTTACCATCCGGTGTTTCACTTTTGGTTTTATAGTAATCGGAACCAAGCATGAACTTACTGTTAAGCCAATTCCCAAGATTACTGAATATATCATTCTCTCCTGGGTTAATATCAGTCAAAAGAACATCACTTCTTTTTTTCAAAAAGCCTTTATAAGCTGTAAGAGTGTCTTGTTTATTGGCTTCGTATTCAGCCATAAATACTCTATTAGCTGTTCTTTGGGCTTTTGAAGCTATAGCGAAAACGTCTATGTAGTTAGCGTCATCTTCAGAAACACCAGTAAATAGATCAGGCATCAGACCTCTGATTTCTTTAAGATATTCTTTATCTAATTCAAAAGGCTGACCACCAGCTTTTTGTGCAGTTTCATCTCTAAGAACTTTAGGCATCAATCCTCTGTTAATAGCTAAAGTATTGACAAGCACATTAACAGCTGACCAGTACATATTCATAGTTGGTTTCAATGAATAGAACTTTGTTGTAGGTCTGCCAAATATGGCAGTGGTCACATTACCTAAGAACACACCTAAAGCTATTAACGGAAATGCTCTGGCACCAATAAAGGTACCGGCAGCCTCACCTAGTTTATAAAAAAAGCTAATACCTCTGCCTGTTTTAGCTAAAGTAGCCATATTGCTATCATAGGCTCTTGTTAAAAAGTTTAAGAGCCCATTAAACTGCGGAACACCAAATCTTAAAAAGATAGTTTGACTAGGGTCATCAATAGCTTCTGAATAGTATCTACCCATACCACTATTTCTTACTGACCCCACTGTGGGTTCAGTAAATACACTTTTATTTTTTCCTTGTCTTATATCAGCATATGGTGTAAAACCAGGTCTTGCATTCATCCCTATGTTGTTTCCAAGCTTAGTGCTTGTGAATTTTAAAGACGCTGAGGTGAAGTATCTGTTATAGATATCAGCCGCATCATCTATTTCAGAATCTGAAACTAAAAATGCCTGTTTGACCCAAGCTGCATCTCTTTGCAATCCTGAAGAATCACTTACTACCTTCTTAATAGGAAATATAGAACCACCATCTGGTGTTTCTACTATACCTGTATCTATAGTGATGTTGTTTGCCATGTTTCACCTTTTCGGAAAAGTAGACAGGCGTTTAAAGCCTGTCTACTTTTTTATTTTAAACGGTTCTTCTTCTCAGGTCCAATGCCGGATTTGGTAAAGTATCTTTCTTTTGAGCATCTGGCATCTTAGGAGAAGGTGCTGTTTGCTCAGAAGTAGGTTTCTCACTTGCTTGAGATTTACCAGCTATAAGGCTATGTATTTTACTCAAGACATCCAGCATTTGTTTTTGGACATTCAAAGAATCCCCAAGATTAGTATTCACAGTATTAAGATCCGTGTTATTATTTTTAACACTATCAGGAGCTGTTTTGACAACACCTTGTAGATCTGGGGCCTGTTGATAAGAACTAAAAGATTTCTTCTGAGGCACATCTTGATAAGATGTATTCTGAATACCTTCTTTAGGTTTATTATTCTCAGTTGGGTTTATAGTAGCTGTAGTCGACACTGCTGTATTTGTAGATGTCGGACTATCATCTGTTTTAGATTTCAACTGACCAAGTGCTTTACCACCGGCTTTATTTACTTTCTTTTTAAATAGCTCGTAGATTTCCGCCAGAGTCCTCGGACGTCTTCCGTCATAGAAGATTTCTTTATTAGAACCAGCAGCCGCTGGAAATAACTGAGATCCAGGTACGTTAGGATGTGATGATAGAAATTTACTAGCACCAGCTGGTCCTAAGAAATGAGCCAGATATAAATCTAAATCATCGGGATTAGGTTTAACTTTAGATAGTGTTTCTATATTACTTTTAACATACTCACCTGCCATTAAACTGGCTGGTATGGGATCTGTAGGACTTGCATCCGTGGATACGTTATGTTTTCTGCCATATTTTCTTAATTGTTCCAACCACGTAGCTTTGGTGAATTGGAATAAACCTAAAGCAGAAGAGTTAGGATTCTTTGCGTTTGGATTCATGTTAGATTCCAGAACAGCAAAAGTCTTAAGTAAATTAGCATCAACACCTGTTGAAGAAGCAGCCTTTTGTATAGCTGTTTGAACATCAGAGTTTTTATTATCTGTGCTATTACCAGTAGAAGGTTTATTAGAGCCATCCTCACTACCAGTTACATTACCCATAGCGTCATAAGAAGCTGCGGGTGTTTGTTTGAGAACAGTAGCTGGCGGAGCCTTAGCTGCTTTAATAGAAGATTCGTTAGCCACACCTGTAAAATTACCTAAAGCGTCGTAAGACTCAGAATTATTAAAATAATTTTCCTGAGGTTTTTCTTCTTTAGGTTTAGGTGTCATAGCTTTACCGGCTATATTGACATCATCTTCTTTTAATTGATTATTGATGGTCCCATTAGCTGTAGATTCTAGCAAAGCTTTAGCCATATCATAGTTCCTACCAGATAGACCACCCTGCATAATAGTGCCATATCCACCACCACCGCGACCTATGCCATAATTTATAAGTTCAGATGCTTTACCAGGATCTGCTTTAGAATCTTTTAATGATAATTGAATACCAGCTGGTTCAAAATGCCATGGTTCTGAACCAACAGGTCTTGTGAACCCGTATTTTTTCATCAGACCCATTTTATCAAGTTCGTTAAGTATAGTTCTATCAGCATCAAGTGCTAGACCGAATTCATGTAATGATTTTCCTGGTGGTGCTGACGTGCCAGGAGATCTTCTGTGTATCTCAGCTTGTTTCTGATAAGATCTAAATGCATCATTTAGAGAAACTTTCTTACCAGTTAGCTCACCATATTCCTGAGCCATAGCTAATAAATTCTTTTTAACGTCAGGGTGTAGGTTTTCTATATCCACCTCATCTTTTAAACTGATGAATTGCATTCCGGTACTACCATCACGCATGGGTCCATTAGCTAAGCCTGGTGTTTTAAAACCAGATAATGGAGTGTCGGTTTTACCTGTGTTGGTTTTATCCGATATTTTACCATCTTCACTGTCGGTGCTCACAGAAGCAGTTTTCTTATTGATTTTAGATGGTTTTATAAGATCTTCCTCAGGCTTAGTTATAAGCACTGGGGTTTTCTTCTTTTCAGCCTGTACTTCGTTTTCAGTTTTAACAGGTTCTGTTTTAACTAAATTAGAAACCTTAGCCAATAGGTTTCTAATCTCTATTTTAATAAGTTCTCGATTATCTGAAAGTTCTGCAACATCTTTAACAGGACTCACTTTTAAATCATGAGGTCCGTCGTCGAAAGATGTCAATTCAAGATATCTTTTTAACTCAGTTGGCTTAAGTGTGTCTACCTTAGATAAAGATATCTTAGGATTGATTTTAGATAAAACTCTTAAATGGTTTATAAAAAAGAATTTGAATCTATCACTAAACCAAGCTTTTAACTTTTGGGTCTGTTCTTTATCTTCTTCATTAACACCAAAGATACCGGCTATATCTACCCATTTAAGATTGTTTGATATTTTAGGCTCGTCGCCAGATAAAGACACATTATCATCTAACATCAGAGCTTCAAGCTCCATTAGTTTATGATGATGCTGGGAATGTTCGGGACGATTACTAAAGCCGTATTGATAAGCTCTATAAAGCTCGTATTTATTAAGATTGTTTTTGGTAAGGCTTTTATAGCCTTTGTAAAGGCCGTATCCAGCACCAGCTATGACCATAGCGGCTATACCAGGCGGTGATAATAACGCACCTAATGCAGCAGTACCTACAGCAGCAACAGCTCCCACAGCACCACCTAGGGTACCGGCTGTCAAGGCTGTCAAAGCAGCTGGTAAAGCTCTTGCTATAGTAGGTAAGTTACTGACAACGGCTTTACCGACGCCAAATATACCATTACCGACAAATTTACTTACAGAAGCAAGTCCTCTAAATACGGTACCCACACCACTTATTAAACCGCCGATACCGGTTATCAGTCCTGATAATTTTCCAAGCAGATCATTTAAAAGACCGCCTTCTCTATATTTAACAGTCATATCAGGTTTATGTTCCTGATTTGGTTCCTTATTCTGGCTGGGATCTTTATTAGATTTAAGTTTATTTAATCTATCTATCCAGGATCCGTCGCGTCTACCGCTTCCATCCTTATCATTGAATAGCTTTGTCTGCTGCCTGTCCTCTATTCGCTTAAGGCGCTCTTCGCGTGTTCCTTTTTCTGCCTTAACAGGTATTTTCTCACGTTTTGTTGCTACCGTTTGTGATTTTATACTAGATGAAGGTAATTTACCAGCAACACTTTTAAAAATACCTTTCAATAAAGAAGGTTTTTCATTTTTATTGCTTTGTTCTCTTCTAGTCTCTATTCGTTTAAGACGCTCTTCTCTAGTACCCTTTTCTGCCTTGGTAGGCATCTTTTCTTTTTCTTTGACAGAAGCAGGTTCTGAATTATCAGATACCATACTTGAGATACTACCTGAGATTTTATCTTTATAAACTTTCAAGTCTGCTGAAGCACCAGACTTATCCATAAGAGTTTTAAATTTATTATCTAATCCGGTTAACTTTACTATAGCAGCTAAACCATTTCTTCCTATGGCTTTTATCAAAGTGCCTCTTGGATCGACAAGACCTTTAGCGATATCACTGCTCTGTAGGACAATATTACCTCTCTTGTCTATTACGTCGCCTTTTATATCTTCATATTTAGATATAGGTTTACCAGAGGCTTTGTCAAAATAATAACCAGCGTCGGTTTTATGTTTTGTCATTCTAGGTAAAAATTCACCCTTTATATACAAATCAGTACCTATTACTGTATTTTTAGTTTCTCTATATATACCTTTAACATAAGCAACTGCTAATTTCTTAGTTATGTCAAAAGCTGCTTTACCAACATAACTGGTTACTTTAGCAGCGCCGCCTGCTAGTAACCCTAAGTTTTGCATACTTGAGTTTATGTTGTCTTTATTATCGGTTATATATTTAGTTACCTTCTGAGAAGTAACAGGCGCTTTCTTAACAAAAGCTTCTGTGAGCTTTCTACCTACTCTGCCAGAACCAACAGACATACTTTTCAATATATCTTTAATGGTGAGTGTTGATTTGGATAATTCTTTAACGAAAGGTTTAGTTGGTTTTATTTCCTCAGACTGTACTAAGGATAGCTTAGCCATATCGTCTATTTTACCAGACATCGCCTCTGTCAAAGAAAGTGTGTTTTTTATATCCAGAGCGGTTTGTACTTCTGGATTTATTTTATTTTTCGATAACTGAGCAGAATCCGCACCAGCTTTAACTTTAGAAACATTTGTGATTTTATCGTCTAGCTGCTTAATAGCCGACATAGTTATGCCGTTTAAAGAAACCAAATCGATCTTTTTACCACCAGGCGCTACAGAGTCGCCAAGGTTACGTTTCACATCTTGAGCCATAGGACCGATTTTATAATCTGTGTCTTTTAAACCTGATGTTGTTTTATATTTCCAAGAAAAGTCTGGGATATTCTTAATAGCAGTTAGAGCTTTAGACGAATCAAAAGGTTTTCTGTCTGTCTTGACATTAACATCAGAGACAGCCTCATCACTTTCAAATTCCATCTTAGTTAGGAACTTTTTATAGTTTTTAACATTAAGTTTATATTTACCATCTGATTCAAGAGTCACCAATCCTTGTTTAATCAGTTCCTTGTCTTGCCCAGCTGATAATAGCTTGTTTATATCTGTTTGGACGTTCGGTGAATACTTTCTCATGGTAGCTATAGTTTCCATGAACTCATTTTTATTACCGATTGCGTCTCTATCTATATCAGGATTATATTTTTGTGAGAATTTATCTTTGAACCTGGTTTGCTGCTCTGGACTAAGTTCCTTAAAACTTTCGGATCTCAGCAAAGCATCAGGACTGCTGTCACCTCTATGTTCTTTAGAGAAAGAGCTAAGTAACTTTTTAAAGGACTTTTCATCCTCACCAGTCAGCTGACCTTCAAATAACTTCTCTGTGAAGTCTTTAGCTGTTTTCTGATTGCCGTAACTAGTATCTTTTATTTTTTTCTTTAAACTAGCTAGAATGTCTTTAGACAAAGCGGTCTCAGTTTTAAATTCCCCAGTTAGTTTATCGAAAACTGTTAAAGAGGTTTTATCACCGAGTCTGGTAGTTTGCAATTCTCTATAGATCCTAGCTAAATATCCAGGTATTATTTCAGTTACGCTGATATTTAGATTATTATCTGTTTGCTTGTCTATAGTGGCTATATCACCAGCATAAGCTTTTTTAACATTTATTTTACTCTGTGCATCTGAAGGTGATAGTAATCCTAAAACATCATCAGCCACTGAGTAAGCCATCCCTTTAACTAAATTGTCGCTATATAAGCCATCTTCCATGGCCTCTGAATTTCTTATTTTGCCGACATACTCGAAAGGATTAGCTATGACACCGGCTAATTTTTTACCAGTTTCGTCTAGCTTAGGGAACTTCTTATTAAGATAAGTACTCATCTTACCATATGGAAGTTTTTCCTTACCGTAGTCCATCATCATACTGGTGACAGCACCACCTGCTAACTTAAATGGCGATGATTGTCCAGCCATAGTTTCTTTAGCATTGTAGACTTCTTCCGTCATAAAGGAAGCTTGCTCAACACCTTCTTTGAATTCATCTATTTTCTCTTTAGTATAAGAAGATATCTTTTCAAGCGTTTCATCTAGCCAATCATTATCACCAAAGAGTCGTGTATTGATTCTATTGGCTAATCTTCTTTGCATCTCTTCTTTCATTATTTCACTTTTTTGAATTTTAGTGAATTCTGGAAGAGCTGTATTTATAATGATGCCTTTAAATTGCTCAGATGATGTTTCTTGATATCTCTTTGTCGTAAAAAGTAATTCTTTTTGAACAAAAAAGGATCTTAATTGTAACTCAAGACTTTTCTTTTGATAGGCTTGAGTTATAGTGTCATTATAACTTGTTAATCTAGCTATATTGTCACTCATTGACGACAATACGCCAAACTCTGATTCAAATCTTTTCTTAGTTAAATTTTCTTTAACAAGATCTTCGGCGTTGTCTCTTGCTCTTAACTTTAGATCAAGCTCTTGATTAACTTTAAAAGTATCAGCTATTGTACTTTGAATAGAGCTTTCAAGAGCAGCTTCAGGGTTGTAACCGCTAGTTACATATTCTTCACCACCTGTAGCGTCTAGTAACTTATCGACTATTTTTCTTAAGAAGCCTTCTTCTTTAGGTACAAGCTTATCTATCTTTCTAGCTAGACCGTTTGCCTGAGGTTTTATTTCCTGGATAGATTGATCATATAGCTTAGATATACCAGTAGTAATTTTTTCACCGGCGTTAAAGATCGTGGTATATTCCTTAGGTAGTGTTCTCTCAGCTATGTCTTTTATAAAATTCACATCCTGAAGAGTATCACTTGCCTGAGAGATGACACCTTTGAAAACCTCAGATACGGGCTTTCTTTCTTTAGGGTTAGTAGCTTCTAAATCGTCAGGGAAATCAAAGTCACCAAAATCAAGTTCGTCATCAAGATCGAACTCATCTCTTTTTAATTTTTTCTTAACATCCTTAGCCATTTTGGGTAATCCTTTTTAGGCTGATACAAAAGTTTTCATAAGATTCATTTTAGATTTGATAAAATGGAGCTTTTAAAGAGGAAAAACATGCAAACTGCTATGCTGCCATTTAACATAGACCTGTTAAACCTTTCTGACATAGACATCAGAACCATCAGACCTGTTAAGGTTCTAGACATAACCGATGGGCTGACCAAGAACTTTCATCCGGATGGTTTATTCAGCACCCAAACCTTTGGTATGGTGGGTGAAGAAAAACGAAATAGGATGTTCTCTTATATTAATCTGAATATAAAAGTGCTACACCCTATCATCTTTAAATCTTTATACGATCTAAAGTCTCTTTATGGAGATATCATGTCGTCTAAAGCATACGCTATATTTGACCCAGAGTTGAAAGATTTTGTAAAATCTGATCAGATAGATGGTCAAACTGGTTTCGATTTCTTCATCAAACATCTACCAGAGCTTAAATTTGAACAAAACAGTTCTGTAAGAAGACAGTTTAATATCAAGCTAGTGGATAAGTACAGACAAAAAGCTCTTATAGATAAGTTTGTCGTAATGCCTGCTGGTTTAAGAGATTACGTTTTAGACGAGAATAATCAACCTAGTGAGGATGAAATAAATACACTTTACAGAAGAGTATTATCTTTATCTAGTATTATAGGTACCGTAAACTCACAGCTAAATGCTGAATACTTCAACAACATGCGGTTTCAGCTACAGCTTGCCTGTAATGAGATTTTTGAATACATAAAAAATCTTCTTGAGGGTAAAAGCAAACTCATACTTGGTAAATGGGCAGGTAGAAAAACCTTTCACTCCACCAGAAATGTTATTACGTCCTATATCAGCAAGAATACACAGCTATTTGGTCCTAGACATGTATCATCCACGCAAACTGTAGTAGGCCTGTACCAGTATTTAAGAGCTACTCTGCCTTTATCCATAAAGAATGTGAGGGACGGTTTTATAGGAAGTGTCTTTACAGGGCCGAACTCACCTATGATACTGGTGAATAAAAAGACGCTGAAAAAAGTAGTAGTTCCTATCAATCCTAAGGAATATGACAAATGGATGACTAATGAAGGCTTGGAGAAAGTCTTTGCTACCTATGGACAAGAGAACCTCAGACACAGTTATGTGGAGATATCTGATCACTACGCAGGTTTAATTTTTAAAGGTAAGGACGGGACTTATAAAATCTTCCAGGACATAGATGAGTTACCCGAACGTTACAGTAGAGAAGATGTGACACCTCTGACTATAACAGAACTCATTATGTTGAGTGTCTATGGAGATTCATCTGAAACACCTTGTTTCACAACAAGATATCCTATTACAGGATATGGTAGCATATATCCCAGTTATGTATATCTTAAAACCACAGTAGAATCTGACACAAGAACCCTGCTAGATGACAAATGGGAACCTACCGAATTTGCTTGTGCTGAGTTTCCAATATACGGAAATGGGTTTTATAATTCCTTTTCAGTAGCCTCTAAAAATTTATCAAGACTTGGTGCTGATAAAAAGGATAAAAAATGAGTTAAACGTATTCTCATTTTGTTATCCAATTGTCCTCTTAAATAGTAATATTTAAAGAGATTTTTCTTGAATTGCTGGAACATCCTAAAGTTAATCCACCACCGCTAGATGAAAATCAAAGCCAAGGTTTGAAAACGGATTAAATGAAACAATGGGTAATCAGCAGCTAAGACGCTAAAGTTGACTCTATAGTCAACCATGCGTAAAGTTCAACGACTAACCCTTAAGCAAGGTGTAGGAGATAGTATCTCCGAAGTGGGAAACGCCCTACTGTTTATACAGAGGGTGAAGATATAGTCTGCTCCTTTGGGAAAGCCAAAGGCGGGTGTCTTAACACACCGGGTTACTTTATGATAGGTTTGAAACCGAACGACTGTAACTGGACAATAGGTTCGATAAGTAACATTGTCGCATACAGAAGAAATTCTGTAATGAAAACTTCTTGAATTGCTGGAACTCCCTTAGAGCCTAATCACCACTGCGAGGCGAAAGCTAAAGCCAAGGTTTGAAAAGATTAGGATTGGGTTATCAGCAGCGAAGCACCGTATAGGTGAACGTTCAACGACCATCCCGTAAGGGAGTAGGATCTAGCAGATCCGAAGTGGGAAGCATCTTATCAGATAAAGCTGAAGATGGTGATATGGTCTGTTCCTGTATGAAAGTACAGGCGGGTGTCTGAGCACACCGGGTAAAGAGTGTAGGTTTATATAACCGAGCGACTTTACTGGACAATAAGGGTGATACAATGTCCTTAGTTTGCGTTATGTCTGAAGAAGCTAAAGCAGAAATCAGAAATAAGATAAACTCTAGAGATTTTTACGTGGGTGTGAACAATAAAATGAACTTTAGTGGTTCTGATGATGTTCTTGACCTTACCTTAGCTAATATGACGGGCTAAAAACATGCAAAAACTTTTCAATCTTTTCTATAAAGAAGTAGGCACAAGACGGATACAGAATCTTGCCAGTCCTAAATTAATAGACTTTATAAGCTTCCCAAGAAACTCTGTATATCACCATCACACCAGAGATGATGGAAGAGAGTTAGATGTATCTAAATTGTATTTCAAAGGTTATAAAACAAAAATAGCCGTAGACTACATAACTGAATCTATTTTCACAGACGGCGGTGTCAGAAAAGTTAACCTGAATATAAAGAATCTCATAAGAGACTTCTTTAATACTAATAAACAATTTCAATACAGACCTGATGCTTTATCCGTAGTTAAAGATTCCGGTACTTTAATAGTAGAAAATTATAACTATCTGAATGATAGTTATAAATACATAGAAACATCTCTCACCCCCTACTATAAATTTCTAAATCATTACAGAACCATTCTGTCTAACATGGCTCTCGCCATGGATAAAAACGACAGACAACATTTCTTTTTTGTAAACACACCCAGAGAGATACCTGCTTTAAGTTTTATAGTTCAATTTTCATCAAGCAAACCTTCGACAGGGATGCTTACAATTTTCAATAATGAGGAAAAGTTACTTATTCTAGAAATGTTTAAATGGTTAAATACAGAGAAAGCTTCTGAAAGTATTTTCTCTGTATTTAAAAAATCACATCTTTCTAGAATTAACTTTGTTTTCTTCAGCAGAACAAACAAAGCTTCTATATTGAACTTAGGTTATTTACACGGTTGGGTCAAAGGCAATGACCTTAATACAAATTCAACCGATAAAGTTCAAGTAGAAGACAACGACCTTCAAAAATTATTTCTTAAGTTTCTTTTAAGTATTAATTTTGTCTCTGATGTTGAAGAGATTACAGAACACCCGACTGATCAAGACAACTTTACCTTAAAAACAAGATCTGATTCTGAACTAGGTGATGACTTTGATGAAAACTTTGAGATCAGCCCAGAGTTCACAACATTAAAAACCACACCTGTGATAGACCTTTCACCCAGTTCGATAAATACAAGTATCCCATCCTTGGATGAAATACCTGACGATTTAGACTCAGATATATCTACAGACGAAACTATTGCCGCCTTACTGAATCAAATTGAACAAGATTTATCTGTCACAGAGAAGAAGCAGAAAATAACTCTTTCTAAAAAAGGGATTTCTATAGGTTCAGATGGTGATCTAGTTCAAACTAAAGTCACTAAGGAAATGACAGAAGAGCAAATTACTTCTGAAGTTTTTGGTGATAAAACATATCGGGAAGGGTTGCTGTCAGCTATTGAAGCAGCAGCCGATACTGGACGATTGTCTGCCGCAGAGTATAGAAAATTTCTAACTGCTGTGAGTGACTTTGAAAATATGCCTGATCCCTATAAAACAGGCAAGGTTATTTCAGAAGTTAACAAGGTAACCGTTAACGATATTGTCATTAACGACTCTGAAAATGAAATTGTGACATCAGAGATGATGATAGACAAAACCATGGGTGAGTCATCTTTACAAACTTTTGACAGTAAGTACATTAAAAATGTTTTGTCAAAAGACATGCTTATGATGGTGTCCAGCATTCAGAAAGCTGGTGTTGTAATAGCCAGTTATGAAATAGAAACTGAAAGAAGCATAGCTGGAACCTATCAAGTACATGAGATTCAGTTAAAACCAGTCGATGGTGCAGGTTCTACTCTTAGGTTTAGAGTTCCGGTTCCTGATGAAAATGGTGTTATGAAAGTTGGTGGTAGTCTCTATAGCTATAGAAAACAGATAGTAGATCTACCTGTCCGTAAGATAGATCCGGTAACAGTTGCTTTATCTAGCTATTACGGTAAGACCTTTGTAGCTGTGTCTGACAAAAAAGCCAATAGTTCTTATGACTGGTTGTTAAGAAACATATCTAAATTAAGTATTTTGGATAATCCGGTCATTACTGATTTGGGCCCCGCTGATGTTTTCAACAATTTATTCAAAGCTCCTTATCTTTATAGTTTCTTATCTAAAAACTATAAAACTTTCAAAATAAAAGGTAATACTTTTGTTTTTGATGAAAGGGAAAGATCTATAATCTACCCAAATTTCTCAAAGATAGAGAAAAACGGTAGTGTGGTTTGTGGTTTCACAGAGACATCAGAACCTATAGTCATGTCAGAGACCGAAGAGTTTCTAATCTATAGAGCTGGCGGTTATGTCAGTCTCGGTAACATAGAAACTATGTTAGGCATAGACAAGACTAAGTCACCTGTAGATTTTACTGAACTAAGGGTCTTTGCTAAAACAGTTCCTGTGGGTGTGGTTCTTGGTTATTATATCGGTTTTGGCAAACTTTTAAAATTGATCAAGGCTGAGTACAGAGCTGTAGAAGGTAGATCTCTTAAGAATTTACAAGCAGATGAATATGTTGTAGCATTTTCTGATACTTCTTATATCTTTACAAGAAAACAAAGAGCTGTAAGTCTCATGGTTTCTGGTTTCCTTGAGTATGAGAAGGTAATAAAACAGTTTCCTGTAGAAACATTTAACGATAAAGATGTTTACTTCAATCTTTTTGACAGTAAATCTATGTCTGCTCTGTATATAAGAGAGTTGGACATATATCGTCAGTTGTTCATAGACGGCATAACTAAGACTATCTTAGAACAAATGGGTCTGCCTGTGACTTTTGAAGGTCTTTTAGTAAAGTCTACTGAAATGCTTTGTGAATATGGTTACCCTGATACCCAGGATATGAATCACATGCGCATCAGAGGTTACGAAAGAATACCAGGTATCGTATACAGTCAATTGGCTACTGCTATACGTCAGTACAGAACAAAGAATATCTCAGGCAGATCCAAGATAGAGATGTCGCCTTTTGCTGTATGGTCTACAATAATGAAAGACCCTGCTATTAAGTTAGTGGAAGATATTAACCCTATCCAGAACATGAAAGAATCTGAGATAGTCACATACGTAGGTGAAGGCGGAAGAGGAAAAGAATCTATGAACAAAGCCACTAGGGCTTTTCATGTTTCTAATGTGGGTGTGGTATCTGAAGCCTCTGTAGATAGTGGTGACGTAGGTATAAACTTTTATCTTTCATCTAACCCTAATTTTAAGGACATGCGAGGCATAGTTAAATCTGACAAGAAGATAACTCCTACGTCTATGGTAAGTACAGCCACCATGCTTGCACCAGGTAGTAGTAAAGATGATTAAATATATACAGTGAGGAACTGTATATGATTGAATGTAATACACCTAATTTTAAGATTCCAAAAGGTTACTCTAAATACAGAGTCTCGCCAGATGGAAAAGTTTTTTCGTTTCATAAAGAAAAGTTTTTAAAAGGGTCTATAAATCCAGCAGGTTACACCAATATTAGATTAACATCCGATAATGGTGTAACATTAACTTGGGGATTGCATAGACTGATAGCGTTTTGTTTTATTTGTAGTGATTATGAAAAGTTTGGTGAGTTGTATGTAAACCATAAGGACGGTAATAAACACAACAACGCACTTGAAAATCTTGAAATCGTAACACCTAAACAGAACGTTGAACACGCAGGTCTTAACAACTTAAGTAGAAAGTGTTTACCTATTTTGGTAAGAGATGTTAAAAGTGGTTTGATATCGGAATACCCTAGCATCATTGAATGTTCCAAACATCTTGGTGTTAGTAAGGATACTGTTTTATACAGATTAAGATATCTAGGTAAGAGATTATCGCCATCTGGTCAACAATTCAAACTGAAGAAAGATAAAACACCTTGGGTTGAAATAAAAGATTTAGAAGAAGCGAAAAAACTTTACGGTAGGAACAAAAGCGTTGCGGTGAGAACATATCCAGCTATTGAAAGAATCACTATCTACAGTAGTTGTAATGAAGTATCGTCAAAATTAGGCTTAAGCGCAGGTTATGTTTCTCAGTTGTTTTACAACAAAGATCAGCCGGTTATAGATAATTTTATTCAGCTTAAACCTAATGATAATTCGATACCTTGGGTAACACACACAGATTTCATTGAAAGTTATGAAAATTTCACAGGGTGTAAAGTCATAACTGTTTGGAACTGTTTGACAGACGAAAGAAAAATATATAAGTCTGTCACAAGTTGCGCTAGTGATAATGGTATTAAAATAACTACCTTACATTGGCGTTTAAACCAAGAAGCAAAGGTTCACCGTGACGGTAGAAAGTATGTGTATTACAGTCAGTTAAGTCCTTTGGAAAAGAAACTTTTCAAAGAATCTCTTTGAATTGCTGGGAACTCTTGTTAGATCACTGAACCACTGCGAGGCGAAAGCCAAAGCCAAGGTTTGAAAATCAGTGAGTAGAGACAATCAGCAGCTAAGACGCTAAAGTTGATTCTGATCAACCATGCGTAAAGTTCAACGACTAAGGTTTTATCAACCTGTAGGGTACCTAGCGGTATTCGAAGCGGAGAGCACCCTACTGTATACAGAGGGTGAAGATATAGTCTGTTCCTGTATGAGAATATAGGCGGGTGTCTGAGCACACCGGGTAAAGAGGGTAAGCTGTGAAGCTGAGCGACTTTACTGGACAGTAAGGGAAAACGCGTCAACTTTGTCCAAATACAGATGTCTCATTTAATCGCGTGTAAAGATTATCATCAACCTATCGTAAGAACAGGTTATGAGTATGTAGTACCTAATAGAACATCTGAAATATTTGCCTATAATGCCAAAGACGACGGTGAGGTTATCTCATTGGCTAAAACTGGTTTGATCGTCAAGTATAAAAACGGCGAGCAAAAAGGCATACAGCTTGGTCGTATTTACGGAAAAGCTGAAGGTAGTGTATACCCACATGACATTGTTTCTAGTGTTAAACTCGGTGATAAGTTTATCAAAGGTGATAACATAGCTTATAATACAGGTTTCTTTGAGAAAGATTTACTTGATCCAAAAAGAGTAGTTATGAAAAACTCTATGACGATCAAAGTAGCTCTGATGGAAACCAACCAGACTCACGAAGATAGTTGCTCTATTTCTAATAGAGTGTCTTTAATGTCTAGTGCCAAAACCACAAAAATGAAATCGGTCACTGTTTCCTTTAAACAAAACTTGCACAATGTTGCATCTTTTGGACAAAGAATAAAACCGAATGATATTTTGATGGTAATGGAAGATGAAATTACTTCCACAGGTCATTTTGATGAAGAATCACTTTCACTATTAGCCGACTTATCTAAACAGTCTATTAAGTCTAAATACGACGGGGTTTTAGATAGAATAGAAGTTTACTATCACGGTAGTAAAGAAGATATGAGTCCTTCTTTAAGAGCACTTGCTGATAAAAGTGATCAGGTATTAGAAACTATATGTAAATCGACTAACTCGCCTGTAGTCACGGGTGAAGTTAACGATGAATACAGAGTAGCTGGTTCTCGTCTGAGTTTAGACAAAGCTGAGATAAAACTTTATATAACCATGGATACAATCAGCGGTACAGGTGATAAACTTGTGTTCGCTAATCAAATGAAGAGTGTGGTGGGTGAGGTAATGGATTATGATGTAAAGACAGAATCCGGTGAGAGAGTAGATGCCATATTTGGTTTTCGCTCAATCATGGCTCGTGTAGTGACATCACCTATAATCATAGGTACCACAACCACCTTACTTAAAAAAGTTGCTGAAAAAGCTGTCAAAGTTTACAAAGGTTAATCATGGCAATTCCTAACTTAACTGTGCATAATACAGTTGTCATAGCTAATATCGGTCAAGTTGTTAATAGCATTTTGACTAATATTGCTGGTAATGACATTTCTAACGCTATCAACGGCTCTAAGGCTACTGTTGAAGTAATTCACAGCTTGGTTAAACAACGCATCCAAGCCAAAATAAAAAACACTAAATAAAAATAGATACCTAGCTAGGTAATACTAGCTGGGTATTTAAACACCGCATTCTTTCTTTAGGAACAGATCATGTTAGATAAAGTAATTTTGACTTCTTCGTTTGAATTGGCAGAAAGACTCGCCAGCGAGAAAAAAGTTATAGTTGTAAATTCAAATAGCTTACTTGGACAGCTGACTGCTTTGTCAACTGCTAATGTAAACAACAGTGTGCTACCTCAATCTGCTGAAGCTAATACACCAGAGCAGATTTCTTTTTTAGCAGACATTATTTCTAATTTTACATCTGGAAATGGTGAAAATGCAACATTACACGACAGTGCTCTTGACGACATAGTCAGCAATCTGAGTAAAGTTGTTACTAACCACATAGCTATTGCAAGAACCGTTGTTAAACCGCATGTATTAGACTTTATGTCTGATTACGCAGAATATTGCAACAGGACCAAACTTATAGATCCAGCCGGATCGTTTAATATTGTTCAAAAAGAACTTCCATCTTTATTTGAAGATGAATCTTTTATAGAGCAATTTAAATATTACGAAGGTAAAATGGCTGTGATGCCAAAGACATATGTAGATATGTCTAATGTAAGGTTGGATCCTGAAACTATTTTAAAGACAGGTTCGGCTCGTATCGACAAAATGATAGATGAGATCGCTCAGGAAATGGGGCCTGATTTCATCTCTGGTGTTTTAAGTTCTTTTATAACTAAGAACAACGTAACATCCAATGATGTTGGCTATAGTAACTTAGGCCAGCAGAACTTATACGACGCTATGTATATTTCACTTGTGTTGTATCTGAGTGCTCAGAAACTACACAATAACGTACCTGAAGGACTAGACACAAGTCTAGAAATTTATCAGAACTGCATGCTTGAGATAAGAGACTTTGCAGGCTCCATGCTTAACAACCTCATTAAGCGTGCCTATTTCATGCTTAAGAGCAACACTCTGATATTGAAATCTGACAGTCGGAATAAAACTGTCTACGTTCAAGGGTCTGTTTATAGATCTTTCATTGAGCAGGGCGGTGCTGTTGAGATGATTTTAGGTATTTGTGCGACGGATAGCGGTTTGGCTATTATGGGCTCTATACTTGACAATAGAGATGTACTAATTAAAGGCTGGAATTCTTACTGTACCTTTATGTCAGTAACAGCTGAAAATTCTAAACTTGAAAATACCAAGTCGTATTTAACAAGTGTTTTTAACACGGCTATGAATAATCTGTCCGATGTTGAAAAAGAATACTCGCTGAAAAATCCAAAATACGTGGAAACTGCAGTTAAGCTTGCTAATGATTATATCAAAGAACTCAAGCTGCATGATTTAGACCTTGTATCCGAATTATCACTCAACCTGATGGCTAATTGTCGGTTCTTCTTTACTGCTGGGTATCAGATTTTGTCCGGTATTGAACAAGCCACCAAACTCAATGTGAATCTTGATCCAAGAGAAGCTGCTTTGGTCTCCGCTGTTAACTACATTACTGATTTCTTAGTAGATCAGACTACAATAGCACAAGTATGAAATACATACGCAGCTCAGCGTGTAAAAGAAATTTAATAGAAAACGAAAAAGGACAGATCATTACAAAAGAAAATTGTAAGATACAGATACCTTTTCGTTTTTCTGTTAGAGGTCTTGGTGAAGTAGGTGTTAACACTCGTGCTTATGGGTGCTTACCTATCATCTTTGAGAATGGAGAATTTACTCTGTGTAATGTAACTGCTATTTTAGATTTAAATCCATTTAAAACAGCTGTTGTAATGATAGATGATGTTGAGTACTATGAATTTACATTCAGAGCAGGTGACGTCGTTATTAAGAACACAGAGGTAGTTAGAGATGACCTGTTAATGTATAACATCTTTGACGAGTTTATTTTCAAAGGTAAGATACCTTGGTATATGGGCTATGAAGATGTAGGTAAGTTATTCGACACAGCCGATAGCCATGCTGGTAGTGCGGTTGCTTCTAACTATGAGGTTATTGAACTAATAGCCTCTATGGTTACAAGAAGTAAAGATGACAGAACTAAATATATACGATCTGTTGCTAAAACTGATGAAGATTTTAATGACAGTAAAATTAGTTATGTACCTCTAAGTAGTATTTTCTACTCTGTTAACAGCACAGTTAACAAAATAGCTGGTAGTTATTTCTCTGATGGTGTTGTGAGTGCTTTGGTTACTCCTACTACTAAAGTAGATAAAATTGAAAGCATACTTCGAGCTTAAGCCTATCTGGAGCCATTAGGCTCCAGATAGTTCTTATCGTTTTTAATTAAATACAGTGGTTGCAGTTATTTTTATCTTATATTGAGGCAGGCATGGGACAAATCAAATTTACATCTACCAGGCTTGAGGGCACTGGTAAAAAAGGGTTATTGAAACCTGACAGTGCAGGATACTATACACTGCCTGTAGGTGGTCTTAACGTGTTTAATAGCGTAGGTCAGTTCTATACAGCAGATGGTGCTAAGAAGTTGTTTGAGGCTAGTAGCATCTTTATGCGTAGAGTTAAGTCAGGATGTCTTAAAGGTGAATCAGGTCATCCTAAGAGATCACCTGGTATGTCTATGGATGACTACCTGAACAGGATACTGACTATTGAAGAAACCAATGTGGTCTGTCACTTTTCTGAGATTTGGCTAGATGAAGATTTCGGAAGAAGAAATCCTAAGTTTAACAACAAAGATTTGATAGCTATTATGGCTAGAGTGAAGCCAGCTGGTCCTCATGCTGCATCTTTGGAAGCTTCTTTAAATAATCCTGAAGAAGAAGTTTGCTTCTCTATCAGAGCTTTAACCAGAGACTTTATGTTTAAAGGTACGACCCATCGCGTACTTGAACAAATCGTAACTTGGGATAACGTGGTGGAACCAGGCTTATCCTTAGCTAAGAAAACATACAGTCCTGTATTAGAGTGCATGGCTGAACAGGAAGTTAAAGTAAGTCAGCTTGAGAAATTAGCTACAAGCATGGGTTCTTTAGTAGCTACTGAATCTTCTCTGGCTTTGGCTAAAGAAGCTTATGAGGCTGTTAGGAACACAAACCCTTCTGGTCTTAAAGTAGTTACTCTTCCAACGTTTTCTCGTTGGTGATAAACATCTATCTATACACCCGAGCCATATAGGCCGGGTGTATAGATATATCTGCTTATAAATAAATACAGTCACATATATTTTATTTGAGCTATCGCTGTGGTTTAATGGATCTGTTCTGATCTGACTCTCAGCTAAGGAGATAATCATGAGGGATGTGATGAAACATCTCATCCACCCGACTTTGTCGGCGTGGGTCTTCGGTCTCGTCCGAGAGGATGAGACCGTACTCGCCTTTGGGTGGGTTGACGACACGGGTGCGAAGACCCGTGTAGGCTCCATCACACGAGAGTGTGATGGAGAGGGCTTCATTGTCCTCACCATGAGTGGTGAGGAAGCCCGGCCGTCCAGCCAGAACGAACTGTTCTGGTTTCTGTGGGCGCTTGACGCCCACGGCGGGGACATGGACAAAGCCACGATCTGGATGCACAGTCGTGGCTAAAAAGATACCAGGGAAATCCCTGGTATCTTTTTTTTTGTTTTAAATATCTATTTATGTATGTAGATTTTTTTTGGGCATATTTACTTAAACTGAACAAACTTCAGAACCCAGAAAGGACACAAATGTTTATCGAAATCAAAAAAGAAATAGCTGCTAAGTATAGCCAGCATTGGGAATTGCTAGATCCAGCACATCGCCAATCTCATTTTGATATGGTTTTTAATAACGGACTGATCATATCAAAAAGACTCAACATCGACATTCGACCTGAAGAAATATTGGCAGTGGCTTATTTTCACGATCTGTTTACTTGGTCTAGGTCAAATCACCATTTTCTGTCGGAGACTTTTATACGCACTACAAAGTGTAGTATTGTGCAGTCACTTTGCGACACTTCTGAAAGTATAGAAAGAGTAGCTTTAGCGTGTCGTGAACACAGGGCGTCGTAGACTGGTTCCTACAGTGGGGATTTAAGTATTGTAATGTCAGCTGCTGATAGAGATATACCTAAGACAGCGTCTGAGTTACTAAACAGATCTGTACTGTATACAAAAACCCATAATCCTGAAATGAGCGCTGCTGAAGTAAGAGATACTGCTATAACCCACATCAAGGAAAAATATGGAAGAAATGGCTATGCTAGAATACCTGAAATTCATAAAAGAAGCTATGTAAATGAGTATGAAGTTCTGTATAAAGAAATAGATCTTTTATAAGTTCTTGTAAAATATTTCAGTCACGTATATTCTATTTGAGCTATCGCTGTAGTTTAAGTCGTTCTTTCTGCGACACTATCAGTTAAGGAGATACTCATGATCAAATTAAACGGCATTTTGGCTGTGTCCAATGGCGTGAACCTGTCTGGCGTTGAAGGTATAGTGGGGTCTAATAGCCTGTGTCGGTACAAGCTGGTGCGTAGTAAATACTTGCCCGTATTCGTTGTCATCACAGACTTTATTTGCGATGATGATCCTGCTGAGATAATAGCCGCTATTGACAGCGGCAAGTTTGATTTCAAACCTTTGAGGACATTCAAAGGGTATGATGCTATACCAGAACTTCGGAAAAGTCTGATCGATAAGATCAAGCAAGAAGAAGCAGAGAAACGCTTCGAGGAAAAAGTCGCTCTGATTGGTTTGTCAGCTGAAGAGCTGCAACAGCTGAAAACGGTGGACTGGTATCATGATTATACTGATGACGGTGCAGTCTGGCGTTCAGCAGAAGCTCGTCATAAAGAGGTTAAATCTTCAGTCGGAGAATGGAAGTATAACGAGTATCGAAACGCGGTACTTGACAAGTAAAATAAACCCTGGCTTCGGCTGGGGTTTATTTTTTATTCAGAACCCTATTCTTTATGGCTGGTTTTAAACGGCCTTTGTAGAGTAAGTTAGCTACTTAAACTTTACTTGACTATATCAGTCACTTTTGCAAAAGTTGTATTTCAACCCAACCATTTAAGGAATTAAAATGTCTGAATCCAAACTCAAAGAACGCGTGTTGTCTCTGGCGACACAAATCGAAGCCAGCATTAAGCTGGATAAAGCGACTGGCATCGGCACCAGTGAAGGTGACGTGTATGGCAGCAACTTGCCCGAAGGTATTACCATGGAGACCGTGAAGACGGTCAACGGTTATGACGCTGACTACGTCGCAGCTGGTACCTACGCCTTCGGTAGACTCTCTGTCGAAGCCATGAAGAAGAACAAGGGTCTGGAGAAGACCTCTGTTGAGCTCGACATGGGTGTCAACAAAATGACAGTGGCATTTGACCGCACCAAAGAGTACACTAACTCTTTGGCAAAAGAAGGCGAACCAAACAAGATCACCAAGTTCGGCGTTGCTACAACCACCTTCGAGGTGCGTGGTGGTAAGAACTCTGGTGAGCTGAAGAAAGCTCGTCAGGAGCTGAATTCATTGGCGCAGGAAGCCTTTGGTAAGTAATCAAGATACCAGACTTCGGTCTGGTATTTTTTTTCAGGAAAAATCCACTCCCCTCTAGACCCGAAGGTCTAGAGGGGAGTGGTCCTAGCTGAGGATTAGGAAATGATAGCAGACTTGCTCAGATCATCAGTACCCTTGAAGTAACCTTCAGAAGTTTCACTGATGTTGGAATCCATCTTCTGAATGAAGGAAGGACGCAGATATGGGTTAGCGTTAGTCAGATTGATCTTATCAAGGATCGACTGAGCAAACTTGTTGGTACCCAAGTTGAACTGAGAGATACCAGTGAAAGGAATTGTCAAAGTCAATGTTTCACTTGCAGCAGTCAGATCGCGCTTGCCTTCAATAGCACCAGTTTCCTTAGGGAACATGTTCGTGGTAACCCACGACTTGACCACGCGACGATGCGTAGGATCTGGTTCAAAGAACAAGCAGCTTGCAGAATACCAGTCAGGCAGCATGTCGGTAGGGCGTTCACCACCCAAAGTACCCACCATGGCATACTTGGTATCAGGATCCATCAAACCGTAGGTGATCCAGTTATACAGGAAAGTCTGGATAGGCATACCAGCTTTTTCCATAAACGTGAATGAAGGTTCGGTACGAGCGCGAGTAACGTTAGTCACTTCGTCTTGCATCTCACCAGCGCCACCCACAGGATGCGGATCCGTTTCAACAGTAAGAGCACCGTTGAAACCTTCAATAGAACGCGCATGCAGTTCAAACAAAGACTTCAGGGTATCTACCCATTTCTGTGGCTCAGGCATCAGTTGGAAGAACCGTGGCGATTCCAATAGAATGCAAACCAGATTACGACGAACGTAAGCTTGGTTACTGACCCACTCGGTTAAGTTAGGCGCCCAGCCAAACTGACCACCGTGAACCGGATCCAGCATGTACTGATTGGCATTCTTACCGAAGGCTTTTTGATCAAGCAAAGCTTCTGTAATACGAGACATATTTTAACTCCTGTTTTTTGTTCAGAGAGGGAGAGTGTTTAAGCTCTCCCTCATGGTCATGGATCAGGCCGCAGGCAAATCGCTGATGCGATAAGCTTGGACATAGGTAGTCATGACAGTCTTCATGGATGGAGCGTACAGCTTGATAGGCAGAGTCCAAGAGAACCCGCGAACCTCATCCATGTCGGTGAACAACGCATCGGGTTGGATCACAAACCGTCCGTCAAATTTACCCTGTACCCGTGCAGTCACAGCGTCGTTAACACGAGAAGCCAGCTGGGTGTTGGTCAAGTGACTCACGCCAGTAAACTGACGCCATACGCTGTTGGCAACTTTGTTCAGCTGTGCACAAGCCATAGCCGTGAAGTAGCTATTCAGCACAGAAGTGTCATTGTCATAAACAGTCTTCAGCGCAGGGAAGAAGTACGATTTACGATCATAAGTCAGAACCCAGTTCAGACCCACATCCCAGAAACGATTCCGAACAGAAGCAGGCACCCAGGTGATATTGATATCAGTGAAGTTATCAATAACAGAACCAGGCGCTCCATCAAAATGGAAACCATTCTTCCAACGACCGTCGGCAGCGCCCATGTACTTAGCAGACTTGATCAACACCTCACCAGTCATAGGCAAGCGATCGGTGTACTGACTGTTACGCAGAACACCAGAACAACCCATGATCATACCACGAGACACAGGAGTGCCGAAGTAATCAGATTCAGGATACATCTGCATGTGAGTACGCAAAGCAATAGCCACAGATTGTTCTTCGGACTGAGTCAGCGCACGTTCGCCAGCGGTATGTGTACCAACAGCAACAAACGTATCCTTACGGACAGCCATGATAGAGCAAAGATCTTTCTTAGTCTGAAGTGGGAATCCAGAGTCATAGACAATAGATTCAACATGGTAAGCCAGATCCATCAACTCATCGTTGGGGTTCAGATACCGAAGAGCTTCAGCAGAAGTCAGAGCTGCGTGTACTGTGTTGTTCATTGTGCCGTCAGAACCACCTTTGGCATAGACGTTAGTTACTTCAGACAAACGAGTCGAAGTAGTGTCGTCAATGAAAGTGAAGCTGTGGTATTTCACGTTCTGGCTGGAAACACCAGATACAATATTGAACAGATGTTTGTCTGCTGTATTAGCTGTGAAATCACTGAATCCGTCAATATGAGCCACTTCAGCAGCGTGGAATTGACCCAACAACAGTTCTAAGTTAGCCTGATAAACATGAAGCTTACCGAAGTTACCAAACAGCTTAGGATAACGTGCGTCAGTCAGGTTCTGATAGCTATTCAGGAAGACTTCTGTCAGATTCATAGACCGATCGGTCAGTGGATCAATAACATTTTCCTTCAGAGTAACCATCAAACGTTGTTCACCAAACAACGTAGGCACCACAGCAGCAGAAGATTGCGCATCAACACGCTCAACCACAGAGATGTAATATGGATAAGCTTTCTCAGCCACCATCATCTTGTTAGGCATAGCCGACACTGTTTTAACAGTAGGCGCCCACAGACGCAGACCAGAGTTATTACCCCATTCGCCTTCGCTGGAGACTTCCAGTTCAAACATAGGGTAACGCTGAGACTGCACACCAGCCGTCACATCAATCTGATCACCAGCAGAAATAGCAGCCAAACCAAATTGAGTAGTTTGATCTGCAACAGTAGTGCGGTTAGTGAAAACCCATTTTACTTTGTGACCAGTGGTGGTACCGATCACTTCAGGTTGGTTCAACGCATCCAAATAAATAGAACCATCGGAATTCCGACGATACAAATCTACGGTGGTGGGAAGAACGTCAAGCCATGCGATGATGTTAGACTTAGGACCCATATCTGTTGGGAACAGACGCTGGATCATGCAGGCATTACCCTGAGCATTAGCTAAGTTAGCAAAAACCGTCTGGTGATTAGAGAATTTACCTCTGTAATCAAAAGACGCAGAACCGAAAAGACGGTCGCGTTCAGCTCCAGAACAAAGTTGCGGAGCCTTGGGTCCCTTCTGGGTAAACAGGTAGAACTTTGGTAGATGTTGTGGAATTGCTTCCGGTACCCGAGGGGGCTGACGAGTGCTCAAGTCTTGAGTGCCGTACTCCACCACCATCGGTGCTGCATTGACAATTTGATTTGCCATAATTTCCTCTTCAGCTAGGTTTCCTAAAAAATCACAAAGGTTTCGTCATGTCGATATACAAAGATGCTTACATGACTTCGATCGGATCGATGTATCCAACACGACAACTCGAAGTCTCCATCAAAGAAGCCCTAATCAAAGATCCAGGTCTTCAAGACGAAAGTCTAGGTCTTGTCGATAACGGAGAGTATCGAGCTGTTTTCATCACCGGAAAATTTTCAAGTGAAGTCGACATACCGCTATTCACTCATCCGATAACCATAAATAATTTCCAAGGAAAAAATTTTTTGGTAACGGATTTGAGACTGTTTCTCGGTAAATGGTCTTGGGACACTAAGATAGAAGATCTTGTTAAAAATAGAACTGACTTTAACTTTGCAAAAAGCAGAGCTATGTTGAACCTCATTTGGTTAAATGAAGGTCCATCAGTTCTCAAGAATAACATGGCTTTTTCAGCAAGTGTTTTTTCCTCTGTTGTCAGTGAAACAATCAGCAGAGCTTTTGCTCTCGACTTTAACGATCTTATCACTATCGGTGTTCTTGCAGAGATATATTACTATAGCCTCTTTTTAGAAACCGAAAGTTTGTCAGATGACGACAAACAGAAAATTGTTGTCCATATTATCAGATCAGGTAAAATTAAGGCTGATTACATATATGACATTTTGGACAGAATAGAACCCATGAAGGATTTATCAGGTTTCTGTCTGAATGTCGGCAAGGTTGTTCAAAACGTTAGATTGAATAAATTTAACTCGGCTATTTTACTTAGCATTCTATCTAATAGTTGGTACGGCATAAATGCTAAAGAAATCATCAGTGTTTCTTTAGAACACCCGCCTACATGGACAGCTCTGGTTTACACAGCCCTTTCTGAAAAAACTTTTAAAACAAGTGCTATTTTTAAAGCAGCCGAAAGATTAGGCAAACGAGGCGTGGCAGATCAATTTATGTTGACTTACGCGTCTGTTGTTAAAAATCATACTTTAGCTGTAGAAAAGTTAGCAATACGGGACTTTGAATAAAATGTTTAACCACCTGGTAGACCACGCAATTAAAAATGTCTGGTGTACACCTAGACAAGATAACAGTTACGTGTTCAAACCAGCTAGGATCAGCAAGCCCACAGGTGAACTGAATCGCATGTACTTCATGGGAAGATATGTGACGTTTCCTGTGTCTTCTGTTAAGATGCATGTTTACCAGGTAGGTCAGGTAAAACCTGAGGTGCTTGGTTTAACTACAGATGATCCTGGCTGGGTCAGAGAAACCTGGAAATCATTTTCGACTGTCATGAATGAACAAGAAATCCATGTGGATCTCTATAATGACAATGGCGTACAGCTACCAAGATATAAAGCTTGGTATATGTACACCAACGAAAACAATTTACTGGTGGCTTTCTCTGAAACACAAAGACTACCTATTAATTACACAACAGATAACATCTATCTGAGGTTTTACAGCAACTCTTATTTTGAATCGGTAAGATCTGGTGGTTCAACCACCAAACTGTTTACCACAGGCAGAACAATACTTAATAACCAAGAAGTGTTGCAACTTCAGTTTGATGAGGGTAACTATAGGACCATGACTGGTTCTGTTAAGTCTTATGTCAATGGTTTTGTGGTTGATAAAATTGATCTTCTAAACGCAACTGTTGGTGATGAGGTAGAATTTGTATATGACGCCAGTGTGAAAACACTGGTTTCTTTTCCTTATTCTGGTTTAAACACTTTCTCGTCTACGTTAGATAGCTGCTATAAGTATCTGTTAAGCTTTGATGGTGATGGAGACCAGATCGATTATCAGGATGATATAGATGTTTATATCTATAAAAGAACTGGTGATAAATACAGAGGATTGTACTTTTCAAGGAATCTTCTTAAACACCATCGGATGATCACGCATAAAGATTATGCGATAGATCTGGCTCAGGCTGAAAACTTATTCAGTTTCATGAGAGAGATCTCTGGAGTTATGGATAATACAGACATGGTCGTACAAGTAACTGTGCGTAAGTCTGGATATGCCAGACCTTTGATCTACGAGAACAGTCGTATCTTTGAACTGTTTAAACTCAGTTATGAAGAACGAGTGCAGGCTCTATTGGGTTTACAGTCCAGCTTAGATATCTGGACAGCACCTTATCTAGAGAATAGTGGTTATACAGAGTTGATGAGGGCTGACATGAATACTGTCGATCAGAGTATGGTGCAGAGAGCTTATGGATACAACTCTATAAGTAAATTAGTGGGTAACACACCTACTAAGACTGTATTAAGAAGCGGTCGACAATACGTATCAGTACCTTACTTATTAGCTGAAGGGTCTACAGCTTATGAGTACGATGCTGATGGCTATCTGTTAGGCAGCTATTATCATCTGTCAGGCACTGATTACTACTGTCAGAACAACAATGCCAGGCTAGTGGAAATGATTGCCGGTAGAGGTAGTGATACCCCTAACGTTATCTTTGGTATAGACAACATACTCTTACCCGCTTATGATAATTATAGAGTATACATGTCTGGCATGATAGCTGGTAACTCTGATGAAAAGTGGGTAGACATAACAGGCAGTGATAAATATCATGTCTCCGGTAACAGATTGGTTTGGGACAGTCCTGTCACTGACTATTTACTGATGGTCAGAATCGATAGTGATTTTCTAGAGTTTGATTTAAGTATGTTACCTGTAGCAGGTAATCTACATTTTACACTTTTTGAAAAGGAAAATCGAAACGGTAGTTTGTTACCTCACACTCTACCTGTGCCTATGGGTGAGTTGGACATTTGGCTAAATGGTAGGTCTTTGATACGTGGTTTGGACTATGTATTAGACTTCCCTGAAGTTCATTTGGTCAATAAGAGATATCTAAGGCAGCAGTCTGGAAGTGGATTACAAGATATCAAAGTAAGGTTCACAGGGTTCTGTGATGCTAATCTGTCTGTAGATGCTATTGAGGACTATGGGTTTGTCGAGCATGGTGTGTTGTCTAATAACAATAGATACGATGTCAGAGATGATAAAGTAATGAGAATATCTTTAGGTGGTAAGTTAGTTACTGCTGAAGATGTGGTATTCTCAGAAGAACACTTAGGCATTAACGTAACCTCAGTCTTAAACGGATTGCCTTACCAGATCAAAGATATCGTGGTGCCTCTTAAGGGATTGGTGAATGAAAACACCTATAGCCTAAGAAACAAGTCTATGGTAATAGATAAGAAGGTATCCGACTTCATGACGACCAGGTTGCCTCAACCTGCCAGAAATGGCATCTCAGCTATACCTGGTAAATATGAGTTGCTAAGTCCTTTCTTTTCACACCTCATCAATGACCTAGCCAGTGAACAGATCAACACATCACACGTCATGGATGCTATCACAGATATGCAAGTCATGGATGTGTGTAAGACTTATGAGCATCTTCTTAAGTATGATCCTATCACTTACAGGGATTCACTGAACTGGGATTATCTGATCCTGCATCCACACAACTTAACCAACGTCGTGACTCTCACTCTTTATGAGTATAGATTTCTGACTAAGGTTGTACGACTTTATGGACATGGACTGATTAATCTTTCCTCGTTCGTGAATTTCACTGAACTATAAGGAGTTTAACAATATGCCTAACAATGCAGCTTTGCTAGGGATTGTAGGAACTGATGGCATCTCACCGGTTTATAACCCAGACAGCAGATGGTGTTGGTGGGGTCTACATGAAGTCTATCGCGGCGAGACCGGCACTAATATGTATGTGCCTAAAGTCAAAGACTATGTAATGGATACAGAAAGTTACACTGCTTTTGTGGTAGACCATCTGGATCCTGTCACTCTCATACCCACACTGAGAGAAATCAGACCTGCTAATATGTCATTCAGTTTGTCAAGGACTGATGTGTTATTTGGTACTGGTCCGGGTACTGCTTCTGAAATCTACAGAGTTTACATTGATAAATCTGTAACACCTCATGTGTTATCAGTAGATGCAGCTCTTAAGGTAGCAGGAACGCAGTGTCAATATGCTAAGATCTTCAGATCCACAGATGTGACTGTGATGGGTAAAGTGGTCAGTATGGTGTACGATTCCAGTGGGAATCTGATCACTAATAACGTACCGCTTGAGTTGGCTGCTATGGACAGTCATGTAAACCACACTGTCAAAGTAGTGGCTCCTTGTTTCACTACAGAGAATTTAGTGGACGGTGAGTTAGTAACTGTGGTTTATTACAGTGCTGCTGGACATGTAGTGCATAAGAGACAATTGATGGTGGAAGTATCTTCTTTCATCAGGAATATCAATGCGTCTACCAAGTACATCAGCCATATTTCGTTGGATACAGCTTTCTTGTCGCCTACTTTGGATCACGTCATCAACTTCCCTGTCAACATACCGTTGAACAGCTTAAACATGATGGGTGTGGTTCATTATAGTGATGGCAGTACTTTGACTCTGCCTGTAGACGGCACCAAGTTCAGAATGTTTGGATTGGATCAGTATGTATCTACTATAGTAGGTCAATCTGTTAATCTGGTACTGAGTTATGAATTAGGTGCTGGTGAGGTAGCTTACAACGGACTGAGTGAAGACAACAGACGTATCAATGAACCTTACGATCTAGTCACCGTCAATCCTAATAACAGTTACGCTGTTAAACTCTTTGTCTATCCTGAATGGATTAGTGAGTTGGAAGGATACGGACTGAGATGGTGGATGTTTAACATGGATAGAAACGTTTACTTTGATGTAACCGGTAAAGTCATGTTGAATAGTCAGACCGGACCTTTTGCACAAAAAGGTTATGGTTATCAACAGGTCAAGAACGTCAGTGTTAACTTAGGTGAAGTATCTAGTATCTTTAAGAACTTCATCCATACACAAACCGTGGAAGTGAATTTGTTTAGACATCCTAACGAAAGTGCAGATGCTTGGACTGTCAGTCATGAGTATGTGGTGGGCAGACCTACTTACGGTGCTGGGTTACTGGCCAAACTAGTCAATAACTTTACAGTAAGACTTAAGTCTGGTGCAGAAACCTATACAGAGTGGAAACAGAGAGTTTACTTGAGCACACACCCTATCTTGGATGTGATGAACACAACAGCTCCGCCTGAACCTACCCATTTCATCCTTCAAGTAGGTGGTGTGATTAAAGAATGCACCATCGATCAGTGGGGTGATGATATTGCTATGCCTGCTGAAATTAACCAATACGCTAATAAGAATCTGTTTATCAGGTTTGTTAGGAAGATTGGATCTCAAGAATTGCAGTTGGGTATGGCTGCTATGGTCATTAAAGCGTAACGATATAGATACAGGAGACCTAATGGTCTCCTGTATCTTATTGTCTTTGTTTAACTCAATCAAGTGGTTCAAGTTTAAATAGTCGTATTCGACGGAGAAGCAAACATGTTTAAAACATATTACCCGAGTCTGGTCGATCAGTCTGCCGTACCTATCCAAAAAGGTGGTACAGACGGTGTGACTGCGATAGAAGCCACAGACAATCTGTCAATGGTGACAGATATCATGAATAACAAACCCAACGGTTGGTTGGCTATGCCTGCTGGTGGCATAGTAGACCCTTCAAGATTGCCTTTGGGTATGCAAAGTAAAAAGGTTGCGATCTACGGACCTTTGACATTAGTGGGTGGTGTCCCTACTGAATATCTGATCACCAATTTTGATAGCTTTGATCAGTATGTGTTTACTGATGTAGATGGTACTATCAGCAGAGCAGATGATATCATTACGTTCATACCATTGATTTCAGGTGGTGTGTTGGGTTACGCAGTTAATGGCTGGAGATATGAGTTTGACGTAACGCCAGTGACTGTGAATAAACCTATTATCGACGGTTTGGAAAACAGTACTGATTTGGGTCCTTATCAGAGTTTCACATCTTCTCCGTTTAGCGTGGATGGTGGTACTGGTACTCATGTGTCTTCTGACTGGCAAATCAGTGAAAGCAATAGTTTCTCTAGCATTTTACCTAGTTCGGTAAATGCTTCTACTGGTAATAAGACTTCTTTTGAGGTAAGTAATTTACCAGCTAATAAATCTTTGTTTATTAGAGTCAGGTATAATTCTCAGATCCATGGCGTAAGTGCGTGGAGTGACCCTGTGTCTTTCAGCACACGAATGTCTTATCTGCCTGAGACACCTAGCATCACTTTCCCTGTGAATAATGCTACAGGTATATCTAGCTCTATCACCGTTACTTCTACAGCTTATGTAGGACATGGCACTACTTCCACTGGTATGGATACCATGACAAGTGCTCAGTGGGAGTACAGCGCTGATAACACATTCCCTGGAGCCAACACAACATCTGTTATTAAGTTAGTGGATAACAGTCCCACTAATTTAGCCATAACTGGACTGACTGCAAATATTTCTTACTATGTAAGAGTTAGATATTTAAGCAGTCTGGGTGGAGCAGCTTTCAGTGATTGGTCTCCTACTGTGATGTTTACCACAGCTGTGAGTTTTAAGCCTGGTGCGCCTAGTATCACTTCTCCTTCTTCTGGCGCTATAGAGCAAGACAGTAATCTGACGATCACAAGTTCTGCCTTTATCACCACAAGTGGCGATACTCATCAGGGTACCTCATGGGAAGTTAATACAAACGCTAGTTTTAGCGGTACTTCTTATGCAAGTGTCAATAACTCAGCTACGAATAAGTTGTCTTTGTCTCTGGTGAACTTACCAGCCAACACAACTCTGTATGCCAGAGTGATGCATCATGGTGTTGTTACAGGGGCTAGTGATTGGTCTTCCCCTATTAACTTTAGAACAAAGACAGTAACTATAAACACACCTAGTGTCAGTGGTAGTGCTACGGTATCTATACTGACACCCAGTTTTACATCCACAGCTTATGCTTTAAGCGATCCTGCTGCTACGTTAGACGCACACCTGCAATCTATCTGGGAAGTATACGCAGTAGCTAATCCAAGTGTTATCATAGCTGATAGTCAAAACTCTGTAGGTAGCAAGACTGCTTTCCAAGTAGGTGCTGGATTATTGAGCTATGGTACAGCTTATGCTATACGTGTTAAATACATCGGTAGTCTGTATGGTGAAAGTGCTTACAGCACACCTTTTAACTTCTCTGTAAGTTCCGTAACGGTAAATACACCCAGTGTGTTGATAGCTGCTTTCGGCGGCGGTGGCGGAGCTACAGTAAATAGTATCACACCTACGTTTACATCCAGCGCTTTTGCTCAAACACCTACTTCGGGTGGGTTGATACATATACAGTCTACCTGGGAAGTATCGGATACTTCTTCGTTTACAAATATCATGTCTACCAACACAGGGTTTGTTATTGGTGGTAGCAATACTCTTACGTCTTGGACTGTAGGTACAGGTACTGTCAATACACCTATGGTGGCTGGTGGGTCCTATTATGTACGTGTTAAACATACAGGTACTGGCAACATAGACAGTCAGTGGAGTACACCTCAGGCATTTACAGTAACAGTTGGTGTTAATAGTAATTGGACACCAACTGTTATTGGTAATACAGCTTTAGTTGCGCTAGGAGCTACTGAAAGTTACAGAATATCTTTAGATAATGCCACTGTTGGTCAAACTTATACTTATACAGCTACGGCTAATGGTGTTAGTATAGGTAGTGGCAGCATAACAGCCACAGCGACAACATTCACACTGTATAACGCAACTGGTATGTCTTTGACAATACCTAGCCAAAATACAACAGCCTCTTGGAACATATCGGTTATAGTAACTAACAATGGTGTTAGTAAAACTGTGACGACAACGACTCAGGCTGCTGTTTATACTAATACAGCTAATTGGACACCAACTTTAATAGGACCTGCTGGTACTGTAGCATTAGGAACAGCGGCTAATTACAACATAACGCTTAACGGCGCCACTGTTGGTCAAACTTATACTTATACAGCTACAGCCAATGGTGTTAGTATAGGCAGTGGTTCTATTGTAGCTACTGCTGTAAATAACACCTACAGTGCTTCTGGTATATCTTGGGGTGTGGCTGCTACTAACACAGTAGCTAACTGGAACATAGTTTTAAGTATGTTTAATAACGGTGTTAACAAGTCCAGTTCTACCACAACTACTGCTGCTACATATACAGCTCCTGTAAATATAACAGGTACGACTTTAAGTATATCTCCTACTACTTTAGACCCATATGCTACTGCTAATTTTACAGTGGTTGTAAATGGAGCACCTGATTCACTAGGTAACATTAAAGTACAGATAGAGGGATTCGACGGTACCAACTGGATAGATTTAGATGCTACTTATTACCTTAAAGATGCTCCTGTATCAGGTTCATCAACACGAACTGTTAGCTTTAGTATTACACACATTAATCCTGGCACAAGCGATATAACTGTACCTGTAAGAGCCAGAGCCTATCAGGCTTCTAATACAAGTAATTTATTTAGAAGCGATCCGCCAATAAACGTCACACTAAAAGGTGTCGTGCCTAGTTATAATCCTTCGACTTCTGCATCAACGCAACAAAACTTACAGTATTGGTTTTCGGGTAATAACAGTAATTATGGTAGTTACTGGTATATGTTTACATTTTCAGAACTTGTTAATCTTAATATTTCTGGCGGTCCACCAAATACGACGTTTACTCTAGATATAGGATACAGATCCGCTAATCCCACTTTTACACTTAATTCAGCTGGTGGTTATTCTGGTTCTTTTGTCAGCAGCCATGCTTCACCAGGACTTGTGTTATCTTGGACCAATACGGCCAATGTCGTATTTTCAACTGGAGATGCAAGATCTATAAGTTGGGTATCCGCACCTAATTTCCCAGCTGATGGTGGTGGTTAATACATTATCATAACTTAAGTTAACAGAGAGCCTAGGCTCTCTGTTAACTTTTATACCCTATCTTTATAACTTGATATAACTTAACGTAACTTACAAATGAACTTCGGTATCAGAAATTTCAAAGATATAGAAACCACTATTTTTCTCATAGCCTCAGAGTCAGAAGGTAATGAGTACATACTTACCCAAGCTCTTTTAAATAACAACAGATTTAACTTCTCTGAAAACATTATACTCTGTTATTTAAACTCTAAAGAGTTTTTAAGAAAGTCAGAAGATGGAGATATTCTCTTTCACTACTTTCTTTTAAACCAAAACGATAAAGAGATACTAGCTACTTCTTCCACCAAAAGAGGTCTGGCTATTAAGAAACATGAAGTTGTAAATGAAATGAACGCATACATGTCTAGACATGTACTGAGTTTTAAAATAGTCAAATCTTTTAACAAATCAGATATTTTATCTAAAATCATAGATAATGAAGATCGTTGCTTTCACTGAGACATCATGCATTTCCTACCTTCAGCCAAAGACTATACCAGACATACTTTAACAATTACACCTGGTCAAACAGTAAGAGATCTATTCACATCCAACGGGTACACAGTAGCCAACTTTACCTCTGGTAATATACAAGGCTCCTCAGCTGCTCTTCATGTGGGTACGATGGAAGACAACAATATCTTTTCATTTGTGCTTACTACAAATGGTTGGGTATGGATACGAGATAGGACTTTAACTAACGGAGAAGTTAAATCTTCTTTGGTTTATGTTTCAGGTACTTTAAAACCTTCTCATGTACAAGGTCTGCTTACTTCTAATGTGGGTAAGAGATTTATAGCTGAATGGTGTAAGACTGTGTTGATGAGTGATATAGGTAGTGCGGATATAGATCAGAAAGAACTTATAGATTACTATCTAGATCTGAATGAACCTGAAAAGTATCTGGGTAGCTCCTTAGAAAGATATGCTTGTGAGCAGGCTTTGCAGTTAATCAAAGAAGGATATTTATCACAGACACTTTTTGATTGGATAGGTTTGTAAATTTTTACGATCATTTAAACTCTATTTGACAATCCTGTCTCAATCAAAAAGGAAAGTATCATGAAAAACGGAAAAGTTGTTGACAATCAAGGCACTGTTACTTGGTATAAAGACGACCTTTGTCATCGAGAGGATGGACCCGCCATTGAACTAACAGACGGAACCAAGATATGGTACCGAAACAGTAAATATCATCGGGAAGACGGACCGGCCATTGAACGCGAAGACGGAACCAAGATATGGTACCGTTCAGGTGAGGTTCATCGAGAAGACGGACCGGCTGCCATACTGTCAAACGGTGATAAATACTGGTACCAACATGGTAAGCGCCATCGTACTGACGGACCTGCTGTAGAATTTACCGACGGGTGTAAGGAGTGGTGGGTTGATGGTAAAAACGTGTCGCAACAGGAAGCAGAACAAAAAGAGTCTTCTGCCATGACTCGGATTGATTACATTGAAGAAGTAGCTGTCGACGACAGACCCATCCCGCGACCAAAGGTCAACATGATGCAGAAACCAGAAGTCTGCGTGGTGTACAACCACTTCAGTTTGGACGCCATGCTGGCTGCTGCCATCTACAAAAGCAACACGCCAAACTGTGTTGTCTACAGTTCCATTAAGTCTATCCCGACTAACATTGAAAAATATGTTATCATTGGGATGCGCAAGGTGGAAGGACCTGATGATATCTTGGCTCGCATCTTTGGAAACGTCAAGCTTGACTATCCAGAGAACATGGACTTCTATTGGGTGGATAACAAAGGTCATGACTATATGTCAGCACCTTCGTTGTTTCACAAGGTGTGTGCTGATCTCATCCCTACAGAAAATGCTTTGTTCTCTGTGATCGATCAGCTGTCTTACGCAGTTAATCGTATCTATGAGAAAGATCTGACACTGAAGCAACTGGTACTCTTGTACACCAACATGAAACTGGCCGAAGCTTCGATTGTTTCACCCAATCGGAAGTTCAAACCGCGTTACGTGATTGATGAGCAAGGGAATCTGCGCGAGTCCGATGTTGAAAATTTCCGAGACTATGTGCGATTTATTCAACACAAAGTCAACGGCAGTATCAACACTAAATACTTCCGTGCACACGGTCGTACCTTCAAGACCATCCTCACTAACATGACGGATGATTACTTCTGGTCCATGCGCTTGATTCGTCTTGCTCATGAACACGTTGTAAACTTGGCTATTACCCCTCGTGGGTATGTGGTGGACTCCACCATCGGTGACGAGGACTACAAGTCCATCGAACTCCAGATAGATCTCATGAAAGCTGAGATGTTTTAAAAGTTAAGCACATAGCTCTACTCACCCCAAAAGGGTGAGTAGAGTCTTGTGTTTTATATTTTTTTGTATCTTTTACTATCTCTGATGTTTTGTATCAATTCATCCACAGACAGAACTTTCTTATCCTCATCGGTAAGGCTTACAGCCAGATGTCTTAGCTTCTGTTCTAAGCGATGGATAATGTACGGATCTTTTTCTTTTCGGATCTCATCCACTATGTTCTCGATAGATATACGAAGCTGAGCTTGCTGATGCTGTTGCCTTAACTTAGCTGGATCGTTGTCCTGATTATTTTGTCTGTTGTCTATAAGGATATCTTTGGGGTTCATACCGTAGTAGGATAACCCTGTACCCTTACTGATAAGCCAGAATGACAATATCCAGGTGATAACCAAGTCGTCATGTGAACCATCAGCATGATCCACCCTACCGTTTTTAATAACCAAAGACAACATCTGATCTATCAACATCACATCCCGTACGCTATCAGCCGTAAGTCTGGTAGCGTTTTGTAAGGTGTTGCTATACAGATCAGATCTGCTTGTCATCCCAGAAGATGAGGTAGCGAAACCAAAATCTTTCTTATGTTCTATAAGTAGATCTGGTAAAGCCAATAGGTTATACCTTAACAACGTCTCTATGCGGTTTAACGGACCAGGGTTTTCCACAGACATCTGCACTACTTTGTTATAGAGTCTCTTAAAAGGGTTTATTCCCTTACCTGGTAACATCAATAGCAAGTAATCTATAATAGCAGATCCAGAAGATCTTCTTTCTATAATGCAAGTGAAGTTCTCAAACCGAACAAACCACTCCACCAACCATTGAGCAAATAGTATCAGGTTGGTCTCATTGTAGTTACCTACAGCTACTACCTCACCTGTCTGCACATCTCTCATGGTAAGAGCTATATCATCTCCACCAGCTGCATCACTGGTATCAAGAGCCATAGAGTAATGACCTCTAGCCATCCTCATGTTGATTTCATTCTCAGGTATATACCACCTGGTGATGTAACCAAACTTACTAGACATCTCACTGTAGTAATCTAATCTCTGAGAGTTTCTTATTTTCTCAGATTGCTCCACTGTAAAAGGAGAAGTGATGCTACCAGATGTCCATTTGTTAAAGAAGTCTCTGTCAGCATCCTCACCTTTAGCACCAGTGATCTCAAGAGTCTCTCTTAACCAATCATCTGTATAACCTAACTGTCTATGACTAAACGTACAGTTAACACGAGCTTCTCCCTTAGGAGAGTTCTTTCTAACTGTTCTGTATAGATCATCTATGTTTACACAATCCAATAACTTCTCAGACCATAAAGCACTACCAGCCATTAGCTCATGAGCGTACTTACCATCAGGATCGTCTTTTTTACCAGCTGTTGTGGTAAATACGTTTCCGTAAGGTTCATGTTTTCTTTTAGCCAAAGCACGAGCAGCTGTGGTAGAAGCCAAAGCTGCTGGTAAAGTAATACCTACGTTGTATAAGAAAGCGATCTCATCTACTTTAAAAATAGGTGATGTAAGACCACGACCTACGTTCAAAGCAGCTTTAGGCGACTTGTTAGGTAAATGACCTTCATAGGAGTTGTCCAGATTACCGACTATTAACTTATCAGTGTTGGCTATATCACCTTTCTTACGCATGTTAAGATAGAAAGGTAGTTCATCTATGATGTCTTTAAGACGTATCAAGTTAGCTGATCTGAGCTTATCGTCTTTGGTAAGTAGATTAATCTTACCATGAGTCATGCCTATGTTCAACAAATAAGCATCTAGTACGTCAGAAGAGAAAGACTTACCTGTTTGACGAGGTTGTATCAAGAATAGAGTCATGTGGTTAAAGAACAACCACGGTAAAGCTATGCCACCTCTATTGGCTCTGTAAACGATAGGATCATCTACTGCACCGCCAGGCGCTCTGGCTATCTCTCTTAAGTAGTACCAATAGTTACTCTTACATTCAAAAAGTATATCAGCCATTATCTCTACAGTCAAACTACTGTAGTCGTATGGATCTATACCTTGTAATCTTGGGTTATGTAAAGCCAAAGGGAAGGCATGGTTTTTAACACCCATGTCTCTATACATGGCAGCCATTCTAACAAAGGACTTGTTGTTTGTTCTGTCATCTACGATAGCGTCTGGATAACTTTTCCAGTCATCAGCAAAAAGTATGGTCATTTTTTATGTATCTTTCATAAACATAAAATAAAAATACATAATAAAATACACACCAGCCCTTGTGAGGCTGGTGTGTATCAAATTGAAACGATCAAGGTATTGTTGGTTTCAGCGCTTGCTTTTGGATCAGGTCTTCGAGAAAGTGAAGATATCGCACCAGAAGGATCCTGTGGAGATCGTCTTCAAGAAACTCTGCTATGCTGTCGTATTTAAAGACTACTTTAAGATTGTTAAATTGTCTAAGGTGATTAGGCATGGTGTCATCCACCTGCATGCGGATCGAGTAAGCCACATGCTGCACTTCCATCGTAGAGAAATACTTTCTAACATAGTCCGTATATACTTCTTTATAGAAGAAGAATTCTACTTTTTTCCCACCCACGACCAGGAATTCAGATTTCATGAATTCAGGGCTGACCGGAGTGCGATCTGTGGTATAAAAGCGAATCCCTTTCATACCGACATAAATCTTCAATATCTGTCTTTTGAACATTTTGAACATACGGTCCTCTCTAGATTACCATACGATCAACTATTTCTTCCTATCAAAGCCCTTAAACAGATGTAAAGAATCAAAGAAGTGCGAGTAGCCATCATCAAACTTTCAGAGATTTTACTACCAGCAGTCATAGTGACTATCCTACTACCCAATTCTCTAATAGCTAACAGCTCACTATCTGTGGATCGAGTAGATAAATATAAATTTTTCAGATTAGTCAAGACTTTAGGATAGTCTCTCATGTTGGTGATGTTGTTTTGATGTAGTAGATGGTAACTATATATAACCACCCTCTGAACAAAATCCTGCATAAGGGTTGCATTTCCACCGACGCTACCTTCATATACATTCTGCAACGTGATAGATAACATCTTGTTAGATGTGTTTTTGTTAATACTTACAATAACCTGTACTAAGTTAGGTTTTATAAAACTGTTTCTATCGCTTAGTATCTGAAGCATATATCTAACATCCGACTCTACTGATTTTGTTTTATCACGTAAAGTTTCTTCACCATCTGCATCAAGGTATGTACCGCCTGTGGTATTTATTCTACCACCAGACTCTCTTACAGCCATAAATTCAGCATAGTAGTTTTTAATCATGTCTCTAAATCTACCTTGGCTGTCAGATATAGCATAGACTATACTGTTATCGTCAGTGAAATTATATAAGTTTTTCAAATGGATGCTGTTTTTACCTACCATTTCTTCACTTCTATAATCCACTACAGCATGCCAGCTGCCTAATCTTTTAATAAGGTACTTATTACTAAGGTTAGCATATGTCATCTGAGCCACATGAGGGTCAGCAGGATATTTAAAGTAATGGCTAAACAAAGCAGCTAAACACCTACAGCAAAAAATAACAGCTACGTCATAGGCAGCTCTTTTTTTCCTATCTTCATTTAGTAGGTTAGATCTCAAGAAACCGTGTATAAGATACATACACGTCAAGTTCATGATATCGCCGCCTACTTTGTAGCTGTGATCAATCGTGGTAAGTGATCTTATATCTTCAGTAAGGTCATTTAAGTTAATATCAAGAACTTCTTCATAAAACCTTCTCAAGTCACTATCTTTAAACCTAACTACATTAACACCTAGAAGATTACCACCAAAGAACTGTAGGTGTTCAGAGTTTTGATTGATGTAACCTATCTGAAATCTATAAAGTTTATCAGCTGATTTACTGTCAAACTTAAAATTTGAAAAATTCTTTTGAAAAGCCTCGTAAAGATTCTTCATGTTAAAAGAGCTTTCATATTTTTTAAGGCCGTTTCTCTGTCTGATGTCACTGTGACACCCATATCAGTGGCTAAATTTGACAACAGGGTAATCTTTCTATTATAAACTCCACCCTCGACAGCTAAAATAACTTTTTTATACTTTTTGCTGTCTAAAGCTAATCTAAGGTCATTACCCATTTTGACTATTTCTCTACCATCTATATGCTCACCATCCACAGTAAAAACATACAGATCCTTAACAGCGACATCGTCTTCACTGCTAATTTCACTGCTAATAGTTTCAGGGTCTATCATGTTAGTAATGGACTCTTTACCATAAACAAGATTCAAAGCCTCGCTATAAATCTTACTTAATGGACCAGTCATAGTCACGGTTTTGACTTTTTTAACATCGCCAGAAGAATCAACTGATGATGATAATTCACTAGAATCAGTATTTACTTGTGAGCTGTTTTGACCGGTAACAGGTTCAGTTGATTCAAACTTACTGTCTTTGGTTATATTAGTTACATTAAAGATACCCATGATTGTACACCTATGTTAAGATACTATAATCCAAATTTGCTTTTTACTAGCTTTCATAGCATTGATCCTAATGGTTTTTTGGCTTTAAGTAAAAAAATATTTTTAGGATCAAGTTATGGGGGACATATTTATAACGACAGCTATAAGGGGCTCTCGCCCCTTATAGCAGCTGTCTAGTATATAACTGGGCTTTAAGCTTTTCTAGCTATCTTTTCTATTATTAGAAATGGTCGACTTAGGACTGCGACATAATATATAAACGAATGAATAAAAGAATAATAGTTAAATCTCATTGGGTAAATGAGATTTAAAAAGTTAAGAAGGAAGAGATATAAAACCTAAGATAACTTAAGATAGTTTTAGAGTATGGATTATCGGTAGTAGCTGATAGTTTATTTTTTATTTTAGGGAAATAAAAAATAATAAAGATTACACTTACTTAACTATTAAGTATAACAAATCTGGTATCCGCGTTTATAAGGGCGCGATTTTTCGAGATCGATAGGTCTCATCCAAAGGGCTTTCTAGTTATAGTCAATGACTTAAACTTTATTTGGACTCTGGCTATAATGTGCTTAGGTAGATTTTCTAACTAGGTATTAACTTTGAAAGGATATAGATGATTAAGCTGTCCGTATTGTTCAGTCTGTTGATTGCTCTGGCACCTGTAAGTGCCAACAATATCACAGACTACATCGACGGTCGCTGCGGTAACAAATGTACTCATGTTGGCAACATGATCCACGAGGCAGTGCAGATAGCCTCAGAATCACATCAGGTAGAACCTAATGTGATAATCGCAGTGATGCAGGTAGAATCTAACTTTAACCCTAAAGCTCAGAATATGAGTAATAAAGGGTTGATGCAGGTGAACCTGAAGTATCATCGGGAGAAGTTCAAAGGAACCAACCCTATGAACGTATACGCTAATGTATACGTAGGTACATACATCTTGAAAGAGTGTATGGATAAGCGACGAGGTAATCTAAGCCTAGCATTAATTTGCTATAATGGCGGTGGTGATCCTCGGTATGTGCGTAAGGTAAAGAAGGTCTTAGCTGATCTCAATCAAAAGAAAGTAACATCATGAGCAACAAAACGATCGCTATCTACGGCGCGGGCGGGTTCGGTATCAACATCACCCAACAGTTCCAACGCTTTGCTGGGCAGAAAGATCCTGGTTTTGCCAAGATCACTCCTTACTTCATTGACACTAGCAAGTCTAACATGCTGGATGAAGTTCCTGAAAACACTTACTTGTTTGACGGTCTTGACGGTTCTGGTAAATTGCGTAGTAGTAACTATGCTGTGATCTCTGAACGCTGTAAGGAAATCCTTCACAAGTTCAAGCCAGCTGATGTAAACATCGTCGTACACTCAGCTGCTGGGGGCAGTGGGAGTACCGCGGGGCCAGTCCTCGTGTCTGAGCTTTTGTCTCGCAACGAGACTGTGATTGTTCTGTTAGGCGGGAGCACTGCTTCCAAGATCGAGACTGAGAACACCAAGAAGACTCTCCAGTCGTACGAGGTCATCTCACAAAAGCGTGACAAGCCTGTCATCTGCTTCTATCGTGAGAACACAAAGGACACTCCTCGTGGTGCGGTGGATAATCAGATGCAAACCGCAGTGGTCATCCTGGCGGCTATCTTCTCTGGTGCTAACCGTGAGTTGGAATCTGCTGACCTGGGTAACTGGATCAACTACAACCGTGTGACCAGCTACAGTCCTAAGCTGAACCTGTTGGAGTTCCACTCAGGTACTATCAAGCTGAACAAAGGTCAGTCTTTGATTTCCCTGGCTACGTTGACAGACGATAACCACGACAGCGGTACTGAGGTACCTGTGGAATATCAGTGTGTGGGCTACGTGTCTCCTGAAGCTCAGAAAGCTATCTCTATGGAAATGCCTATCCACGCATCTATCGTGGGTGGTGTGTTCAATGAGACAGTGGCTCGTTTGGAAGCACGTCTGGCTGTCTATGATGAGGCTCGTGCTGTGGTGGTGGAGAAGTCCATCGTCAAGAACTCTGCTGCATCTACAGATGACGGCTTGATTCTGTAAACATAAATAACACCCTAGCCCAAAAGGCCGGGGTGTTATTTTTTTGTCTAATTAATACCTTATATAGAGGCTTTTAAAAAGTACTATGACGATACATACTTTGATTGACCCCATCCCCTCAATCAAAGAAAGAATGTAACATGGATCTTAAAATTCTAGCTAACTATACAACATACGTGATATCGATAGCTACGATGCGTGTGACGTATACTCAGCTTCTACCTGAGATAGTACAATCCTATCTTATCCGAATGGATGAATTAGAAGACTTGTTTGACTGGCTGATACAAGAAAGTTTCACTAGCCTTATGCAAGGAAGTCATTACAGACTCAGTACTCACTACAGACACGATGTGTTTAGAGTGGTTTACGATAGTCATTTTAAATACACGATGCCTATGTTCTTAAGGGGCAGAATGAGGGATATCAATATGTCCCACCCAGGTTCCACAAACTGTCCGTATAAGCTGATGGTTTGTGGGGATGTCTTATTTATTTCAAAAGGAATGTAACATGTACGATTATAAAGACTTGAACGAGCTGTTGACTAAGGTGTCAGATGTGACTGTGATAGATCTGATGGACAAGGTCTCCTACATCACTGACTTCAGTGAGTTGATGTTACCCTTGGCTAAAGGTTATTACAACCGTGTAAACAACGAGCTTGTGTTTAGTGCTGACGTTGAGTATTCTACCATCATGAAGGATGGTACAAAGAAACAACTCATCACCATGAGGGATTTCCAGACTTGTACTGGTATCATCTATAGTGAAGCCATCGGGTTTATCCAGAAACCCACGCCTCAAAACGTGATGATCAGGAAAAACATCTGTGAAAAGCCTGTGTTTGATCTCAGGCTTCTCTCTGTAGTAGAGAAAATCATCGATGATTATCTCTATCGTTTATGCCCTCACACCCACACCACAGCCAATAATCTCGACTTAGACAAGCTGCTTCGACAGGATGTCAAAGAGGAAAAACGTGAGATAGCTATTGGTAATCTGGAAACAGATCTTATTGCTGTAATTGATGAAGTCTCTAGTTTTGTGGGTCCTGACAGCTGGCACTTCTATTTTACCAAGAGACGTGGTACCGCTATAGTCATCAGTAAGACTGTGGACTTCCGGATCTATGATTGGTATCGAATGAAGTGGGAGCGTGAGCAGCCTGACACAGACGAGAGTTCTATGCTGGCTATTTGTCAGGCTTTTGCTGATTTCAAGAAATCATGAAACCGACTCTGTACACCTTAGATCTCAGATCTGAGTTAGGGTACTACAGAACCGTAGAAGAGCTTCAACCCATGTATTCAGCGGTTACGTTAAATACTCTTGTTCAGCATATACTTACAGTACCTGGTAATAGTGATGATGAAGAGTATGTCTGGCAAGCTATAGAGAACTCTGTAGATGAGAATCCAGACGTATTTAACGAAGGCTATCTGCTAGAGCATATAGACTACTGGGTAGATGATATGAAAATATCACTGGACAGAGCCAATATAAAACAAGCTCCTCACGGAGTAGACCCTGGTGAATCCTATTTCGTTGGTTGGGTTGACCCCACCACAGTTCTTATGAGGTCACCATGTTACCTGAATCAAAACTGAAGCTGTATGTAGTAGACATACCTGTTGAGATTGCCAATCTGGATTTGGTCCAGTTGGATACAGAGTCTGAAATGAGTAACGAGGATTGGATGAATCTTATTTGGCTTTGTTTGCTTAGAAATAGAATCCTGATCAACAAGCTTAAAAAGCATAAATCATTACCTTCACACAAAGCTCTTACAGACATACTGACGACTCTTCTGCTTCAAGAATCCACAGAAGCATTTGAGGAAGCTTACGATCAGCTCTATCAGATAGTCGTTGACAGACTCCAAAAAGTTAATCTCGATCCTATCAAGATAAGAGGTATGACCATCACAGAACCCAATAACCTCTACGTGTATCATGTCTAATGGTTTTTTGTTGATGATTTCCATAGACGACAGACTGGGACAGATCCTACATACTCATATAACTGAAAAGATGTATGAGTGTTTGGGTAATTCTGTCAACAGAGGTGTTCTGTCTGAGCTTTGTGACAATACCTTTAGGGACATGGTGTCTCAGGTAGTTATGAATACTTCAGACGATCACTCTGATTTCTGTTTCAATCTGTTGTCTCTGCCTAATTACTCTGGCTTGCGATTTGGTGCTAAAGGTGAAATTCACCCATTTGCTTTTCGACAAGAAAGAGAACTTACAGGACTTAGCCACGCATTGAAAGACTTAGGTCTCTTCATGTTCTTCGCAATCGCCAGAAACAAACCTCAGGGTATGTACTTGGTCGATGTCAAATATGTAGATCAGTTTAGTATCGGATTGATCTATAAACCCAATCACCTCTCTGGTATCATAGAAAGCTTTTAAAAATGGCTGCTCAATTTAGTCTGAATAAGACTTTTACCTTTGTCACAAGAGCACCCAGTATTCTGGGTGCATCTGTTATCAACGCCAAGTTGGTTGGTATTATGGTAGCTGACACTGCCAGAAAGACCAGTAATATAGATCTTCATTATCGGAAGATCTTTCCTTTGCTTCCAGCAGGCACGCCTGATGACGTCAACAGCTGTACGTACTATGAGTTCATTGGGGAATCAGGGGAACGATTCATCTATGCCGATCAGTGGATCGACATGGCCAGTGTGGAACTCATCGACAGTATTACTATCACAGCTGTGATAGCAAATGCCAGTATGAATGACGTGAGTCGTATTCGTGACGCTCTTAACGCCATGGGTTACCGCTCTTACAACCTCACCACCAGAACAACCTAATCATTTACCCACCTCAAGAAAAGAAAGTATCATGCCCTATTTTAGAGATGATTATCAAGACCTTGGTCAGGAAACTCTGATCCTTACACCTGTGGCTATACCTGGTCATGTCACTAACTTCGGTACTGTGGGTAATTTCACTTATCTGGAAATGTCCACAGGTCTGATCTATGTTCGTGAAAAAGACAGCAGTCTGAAAACACATCTAGGTTGGATCTTCCTTCATCAGTCTTGCATTGATGAATGTTTCCGTGAGAATATGACTTACGCTATGTTTGATATGGAATGCATGGCTTTGATCAAAGCTAAGTCTGACAATAAGTTAGATGACATAGCTGTGTTCCAGGAAAAATATAAGCAACTCTTTAACAAGTATGGTGTACCCATGCTCCATAAAGAGTACTTTGTCAACGGAACCAAAGAAGGACTTTAATATCATGTCTGATCGAACCTACAAACACGTGGATGATTTCATTGACGCTCCTTGTTTCCAGATGTCAGAATCAGAAACCTATGCAGCTTGGATGCTTAATCATTTCAGGTTTCCGGCTGGTCTGAAGTATAAGTTTGATAAGTTTATGAAAGCTCATAAGCTGTTTGCTACTTACGAAGGCAAAGTTTACCTGGTGACAGGTGCTTCTCGCATGGGGGATGTTTGGTTAGCTAAAGATTTCGATCGTAAAAGTGGTTATGATCTTCGTATAGACATCAATGTCATCCAAAGCTGGAGTAATAAACCAGACGGTCCCTACCAACTACCTTAAGGAAAAAATATGAGTATCAAGTCTGATAAATGGATTCGTGAGAATTCTCTGTTGCGGGACATGATTGTTCCGTTTGTGATGGACAATGAAAACAAGATCGTTGTTCATGGTGAGGAAAAGAAAGTACCTAGCTTTGGCCTTTCCTCTTACGGTTACGATGTACGCCTGGGTCCTAACTTCAAGTTCTTTCGCGGACAAGAAGCTTACCTGGTGCGTAGCAGCCCTAATTCTGGCGGCGGTCTGTCTGTTAACACACCTGTATTGGCAAGTACGCTAGGTCGCTCTATCGACATCGCTGATTTTACCAACACTTGTGAGTTGGCTTCTTTTGAAGACCTAGCTTGGATCGAACTTCCAGCAAAGAGCTTCTGTCTGGGACACACCATCGAAAAAGTGACTGTTCCTCGTGATGTCTCTGTTGTTTGCATGGGTAAATCCACTGTGGCAAGAGCTGGCATCATCGTTACTGTAACGCCTCTCGAATCTGAATGGTGCTTTACAGGTGATACTGAAGTGGCGTTGGCTAATGGCACGTCAATGTCTTTTAAGGAAATGGAAGAACGTGCAAAAACCGGCGAGCGTTTCTTTGGATACACATTTAGAAATGACGGAACTATCGGAATAGAAGAATTGTTGAATCCTAGAAAAACTAGGGCTATGGCAGATCTGGTAGAGGTAACGTTAGACACCGGGGATGTGATACGATGCACGCCGAATCATAAATTCTTAACTAAGAAATTTGGTTACGTCGAAGCTCAAAATCTAGAAGAAAACATTTCTTTGATGCCTCTTTATAGATATGTCGATAAAAAAGGATATGAGAGCGTGGCCGGCCCTGTTCAATATAACACCAGACCTATCTACACTCACAAATTATCAGATCAATGGAATCTTGAAAACCACATCTATCCATTAGTAAATGGGCATGTCCGACATCACATTGATTTTAATCCAAGAAATAATTACCCTACAAACATTATTAGGATGTCCGATGAAGACCATCATAAGGTTCATGAAACTAAAGAAGGTTACACAGAAGAACGTAAGCGCATAGCGGCAATTTCTAGAGAGTCTTTTTATGAAAAATGCAGAACCATTGCAAATTTCAGAGAAATTATGTCAGAAGTATTTAGCAAAGCTGCTAGAACGTTCTGGGATAGTCCTGAACATGCAGAAACAAGAGCAGGCTGGTTGAAAGCTCACTCTGAACCAAGGCCATATAGACTTAAGTATTTTGACAGGCAGGTGGTTTTAGATGCTTTTAAAGAATACGGGTCTATAAGGCAAGCAGGCAAAGCGTTGAAAACGAAAGCAGATACATTAGCTAGAAGGTTCCCAGATATTGTAGCACAAGCCAGAAGTTTGGGTTACATACCTATGAATCATACAGTAAAATCTGTTAAAAAACTGGTTGAGAAAGAAGATGTTTATTGTCTCACCGTTCCAAACACGTCAAACTTTGCTTTAGATGCTGGAGTATTTGTTCATAATTGTGGAAATATCACATTGGAAATCACCAACACTACAGATCTTCCTGTGCGTATCTACCCTGGCATGGGTATCACTCAGCTTCAGTTCTTTCAGTCGGATGAACAATGTTTGGTGAGCTATGCCGATCGGAATGGTAAGTATCAAAACCAACCAGCTGAGCCTGTCCCCCCTATGTAAACCCCCATACAGACATCAGCCCATAAAGGCTGATGTCTGTATTACCCCAAGGAGTTAAGAAATGTTAATCACGATGCAAGGTATGATGAAACAACTGCAAACCAATGATAATCTTATCTTGGTTACTGTGGTAGGCTACACAACAATCAAGAAAGCAGCTCTTGATGAGATTAACACAGAGACTTGTGATTTATCATGGGTCTGGAACGCTATGCAAGTTCTGGGTGAGACTCATGAACAGATTTATAAGCGTTTTGAAAATATAGTTTATAGCTTTCGTATCATGGAAGCTAATAAATGGATCTACCCTTGACCATCCTTATGTAAAAGATTTCAGTCACATATACTTAACTTGAGCTTAGGTTCAAATATTCATTCGAATATACGCTATGCTGAAGGAGTTATCATGGAAGTCCATGAAATCACCCTGACCGAAGTAGAATGGTTGTTCTACTTCGGTTAAGAGGTGCCCGAATTACCGGGCACCTCTTTTTTTTCTTTTTTTTTTTGCCCTATCTGTTTAAAAAGTAATCCTTTGACTATAGCGATAACTCTTATCGTTTACAGAAGTTGATTGTAATCAGTCAAAGACAACCTTATTTAGCAGAGGTCCAGATGAAAGAACATGACCATATTAAACTGATGGCGTTGACTCTGTTCAACAATCAGTTTAACAGAAACCTACGCGTTACAGATTTTGATATGATCTGTATTGCTAAAAAAGCTGATTACCCTATTGCTTTTGAAGCATACACCACAAGAGCAGATGACTTTCTACGTTTGCGTATTTATTTAAAGATAGGTAAAGCCGATAATCTACTTCCTTTTAAACTGGAAGTAAACGCCCCTTATCACAACACCACATCCGAAGATGAAGTTTGGGTGACTCTGGGTACCTTAGACGTTTATCATCTTGAGTCAGGCCACCTGAAGGAACAGTTCCTTTATGACTGTCCTGAACAAATGTTGAATTTAATCCTAGCTGAAGATGGCACACCTATCTTAGGCGAGAATGGTGAATATCTGTTAACAGAATAATACTTACATAGATACTAAGCTGTAAAGGCTTAGTATCTATTAAACACGAAATAGGAAAGAAGGTAAAATGGCTAATAGAAAGATAAGTGACTTTTCGCCGTTAACCACAGCTTCAGGTACTGTTTCTTGGGATTTAGATACCCATCAAGTCATCCGTATAGAGTTAACCTCTAACGTCACCAACTTCAATATTCAGAACTTAGATCTCACACGGATAGGTTTTGATTACAAAGTGGTTATTATTCACAAAGGCGGTGATCTTGTATTCCCAGCTAACGTGAAGTTCCCTGATGGTGCAGCACCGGCTCTTACTTTGGTCAACAACAAAATCGATACATTCAGCTTTATGGTGGAGTCCTTTGATGGAGTCACGCCTTATCTGTACTGTGTCGGTTACGCTTTGAACATGTAAAATGAAATTCAATCACCGACTTTCAGGCAGATACAAGCTAGAGATAGTCGGTAAAGAAGGTATCCGTAACACTCACGTATTCGACAACATGGTGGTCGATAACGGACTTGAACAGATAGGTAATAACAACGTATTACTTACTGACTGTCAAGTGGGTGTGGGTAATAATCCAGCTTTACCGACAGATACATCTCTAGAAGTATTGAATAGCTACACAAGTCTGGTGACTGAAGCCATAAGCTTCAGTCATTCCCAGATTAAACCCTATGTGCTACAGACAACAAAGAGAACGTTATGAAATAGAGAGAAATCTTATGGCCTTACCTAGTAATGTCAAAAGACTTGTCTCAGCAGGTATGGGTACAAGTAATCGTTTACAGGTAAATTATAGCACATTGACTTAACGGTCATGCTATGACCGTTAATAAGTCACTAACAAAGAGGTTATTATGCCTAGTAAAAAAATCAGTGAATTTCTGATGCTTACGACCCCAACGGGTCTTGAGCAAACTGTAGTAGCTATCGGTGGTGTCAATCACCGTGTCACTTTGAACGCTATCAAGTCTCTGATCACTAAAAATGATCTGGGGTTGGAGTTTGTCAATAATACTTCAGACGCAGATAAACCTATCTCTACGGCTACTCAAGCCGCATTGGCAGGTAAGTCTAATATGGGTCATACTCACGCCATGGCAGATGTGCCAGGGCTGGTGCAGTATATCACCGATCAGTTAACTGCATTAGCAGCTACTCTGTCAGCAGCAGGTCATACTCATCAACTCACAGAAGTGGTGGGATTAGTCACTGCCCTGGCCGATAAGGCTAATACAGCAGATCTGAACAGTCTGGCGACTGTGGTGGTTAACATCAATACAGCTCTTGCCACCAAAGCAGCTGCAGCACACAGCCACGCTACTGCAGACATAATAGGTCTTGATCTGTATGTAGCCAGTCAAATTACCGGTAAAGCTGACGTTAGCCACACACATACAGCTGGTGAAATTTCTGGTTTGACAGCTTTTGTTCAGGCTCTGATCACAAACGCGATCGCTAGTTTCTCTAGTGTGGGTCACACACATGAGATCTCTGAGATCAATAACCTTACTGCTACTCTAGGTGGTAAAGCCAATAATTCAGATGTTACTGCATTAGGTACTCTGATCACAGCTTTGCAAACTACTGTAGCTGGTAAAGCAAATACAAACCACCAACATAGTGTAACCGATCTCTTGAATTTCGCTTCTGAAGTTCAGGCTATCGTTTCTACTATGAATTTGGCTTCAGTTGCTCACACGCATACAGCAGCACAAGTCACTGACTTTAATGCAGCTCTGTCTGTGATCATGCGTGATGTAAATACATTCATGAATGCCACTTCTGGTGCCCATGATGTATTACCACACGCACACACGGCTACTCAGATCCAAGGCTTGCAAACAGCTATCACTTCTGAACTTACAGTACCTAATCTGGAAACACAGGTGCAGACTATTGTCAATGCTATGGGACTTGGTGCCGTCATAAACGCAGTCACTATTGGTGATATCCAGTGGTGATAAAACCTAGTTCAGGTAATCATTCCCTCTTTAACTTCATAGGAGTCTAACATGGCACAATTGAAAATTAGTAAAGTAACAGCTCTGCCAGGTACCCTGGAAGCTTCTACTCTGTATTTGGTGGCTGATGCCGTTCGTACTAACGACGTTAACATCTATGTGTCCAACAGCACCGGCAGTGCTGCTAAACACGTGCCTACGTTTGCTGAACTGGAGACGATGGTCGACGGTAAAGTTACCGCAGGTCTGACCGCTGCTTCTTCGTTGAAGGTTGTTGCTGACATCACCGCTCGTGATGCTCTGGCTCCTGTCATCGCTACGATGGCTCTGGTGTTGGACGCTACTGGTGATGCTACCGTCTTGGTTGGCGCTGCCACCTACGTGTATGATCCAGTCGCTCTTGCTTGGTCGAAGATCAGCGAACATGAGTCGCTGGACGTCACCCTGACCTGGGCAAGTATCACTGGCAAGCCTACCTCGGCTGTGGCTGACATTGATGATGCAGTGACCAAGCGTCATGCACATGCTAACATCGCCGTGTTGGATCTGTTGAGCGACAACACCGGCAACCTGTTGTATAACGGTCTGCCTGTTGCTCCCCAGATGCTGGCTGAGCAGTGGTAATCTGACTCATGAGAGTCTAAGAGCTTAAGACACACAGAGCCGAAAGGCTCTGTGTGTCTTATAAACCCGACTGTCTTTGTAAAAGATTTCAATGTTATATACTTAGTTTGAGCTATATCGCTAGTTCATTCCCGATCTTGGGAAAACCTGTAGATGTCAGGTGGTTTAAAACATCAAGGAGACAACATGAAAGAAGTTACTTCGCAACAGCTCGATATCGAGCTGGCTCGTTTGGCCGGTGAGTTGGTTAGACGAGCGCGAATGATAGCGCGCATGTGTTCTTCAAAGTCTAAGGATCTTAAGGTTGACACCCTCTTGATCCAAGACTTTGAAGAAAGTCTCAAAGCTGACCCTTCTATCAAGGGTCAGTTCGCCGCGTGCGACATTATCATGGAAGTATCATACTTCCATGACGTCGAGCCTATCAAGGCAACGGCATGACAGAGAATCCCCAGGGCCAAAAGCTGAGGGGATTTTTTTTTTCAGCCTATGTATAATTTTTTGATCCTATTTACTTTACTTGACAGTATCTCATCTTTAAAAAGGAAAGTATCATGGGTATCGCAGAAAAAACCAAGCTGTTAGAATTTATGCTGGAGAATCCTTTTTTCAAAACCATCTCTCTGATGGAACCTGAGGACATCGCTGAAATGTTTCAGTCTGAAAAAGAATTCAGAACTGAACTGATAACTATGGAAAGTATGTTTCATGAACTGCTTTGGCAGCAAGGGACATACGACGTCATGGTTTTGAGTAACTTCAATCAGACACGCCCTGACAAAAGTAGAAGACTTGAGTTGGTTTCAGAAAAACCTGCGCAAGCTTTTATGGATAAACACATACGTACCATAAAAGACAAGAAAGTGTTAGCGACTCGCTGGCGTCTGTTTTACCACACACGCAATAGCAAAACCCTGGTCATGGATCGTACCGTGGCTATAATCAGAAAAGGAGAATAACATGTTTAAAATAATGCTGAAAACAACGTTCGATAAATTGCTTGCTGATTGGAAACAATACGGTATCGTGCATGAGCGAAGTGATGCAGCGTCTCGTAAAGAAATCGTAGCTGCTACCCTGGCTAAGGATATGCTTTACATGCCTGTTTATCATCAGTCAGATGCATGGGAAGATCCACTGGTTGGTTTTGTGACTCATGTTCACACAGACCGTAAAGGCGCACCTTTGTATCATGTCTTTGACTGGATTACCGGTGAGACCAAAGTGACTTTCTCAGTCACTAAGTGGGTCAATATGGACTCATGGAAAAATCATACCAAATCAGGTATACTTCCCATCATGGACCTGACACCTTACCAACGTTACAACTTCTTGGTCTGTAATGAGTACAAAAAGAAAGTTGTGGGTGATAACTGGGAAAATCCGGAGTTCACAAACTCTGAACAGCTTCACCATAAGCTTTCGACAAGTGGATTCTTTGATATGGTTGAGAAAGTCTATACAGCAGAAAACCCCATGCTTCTGAAGAATATTCTTCTCTCTGCTATTTCAGAACATGAAGATGAATTCATCGCACGCAACTTTATTAAAGGACAAATCAATGAGCAATAAAATCGGGAAGTTGATCGCTATCGAAGGTATCGATGGCGTTGGTAAAGCCACTCAGGCTAAGCTACTGGCTGAAAACATGTCTAAGCTTGGCTTGAAAGTTTTCCTCTCTGGTTATCCTCAATACCAATCTGATACAGGTAAGTGCATCGCAGCTTATCTTAACGGAGAAGGTAAAGATCTGTCCAGAACAGAAATCTCAGATCTTTACACAGCTGATCGCGCAGCTCATAAAGATGTGATCGAACAAGCTCTGTTAGAAAATGATTATGTGATATTAGACAGATACATCTTGTCTAACATTCTGTATCAACAAGCTTTAGCTGAGCACCCTGAAGACGCTATATACATGAAAAAGTATACTGAATATTCTGAGTATGTCCACTCAGCACTCAGACCAGCCGACATCACTTTTGTACTTACTCTGTCAGAAGAAGTAGCTGCTCAACGTGTGCTTCAAAAAGGTCAGCGTGATTACACAGACAAGAAGCAAGATGTCCATGAGGCTAATAGCACTCTGATGTCTAAAGTGACTAAGCTGTGTAATGGACTTCCAGATAACTACTATAGTAAAATCATCAAGATAGATTGCCACGGTTCTATCGACATGGTCCAAGCCAGCATCTTGATGAAGATCGAAGGTCATGATTGATCTGCTCAGTAACCGTACCTACACAGGTATAGGCAACAGAGATACTCCTCAGTTCTATCTAGACGCTATGACTAAAGTAGCTGCCCTTCTGGAGCAGAAACAATATATCTTGCGTTCAGGTGGTGCTGATGGAGCAGACTCAGCGTTCTATCAAGGTGTTAGAAATAAACTGAATTGTGAAATCTATCTACCCTGGAAAGGTTTCAACGATTTAGATTATCAATATCACATACCAAACGAAGCTTACAGAATCCTGGAGAACGTTTGTCCTTACATGGATAAATTGACCCCAGCTATTCTTAAGCTATATGGTAGAAATGTACTTCAGATACTAGGGAATGATTTGAGCCATCCTAGTAAGTTTGTTATCTGTTATACCAGAGATGGTTATATAGGTAGAGGGACTACGAGTACAAGAACTGGTGGTACTAAGATCGCTATAGATTTGGCATGTTTGTATAATGTACCTGTGTTTAATCTCAAGATCACAGAACACTATAACCGCATAGCTAATTTCTTTAATGGCGATAGCGTCAATTAAAAATACCCTGTGTGACCAGGGTATTTTTTTATTCGTGTTTGTAATAGAATGCGGAGAGTAAGCCGGATTAGCTCAGGGACGGATACTGTTTAAATCAGTGTAAGAACACCATGACTAAAAACGCAAACACGATAATAAATCTTGAGGAACCTTTTTCATATCTTTGGAAAAGAGGATATCTGCAAACACACCCATCTGGCCGAAAATACGTATGTCTTTTTAACAACAATAGCTGTAGAACATTGATAAGCTATGCCCGTTATCTAATGTCTGTTAAATTAGGCTGTTTGATACACAAAGATTTGACTGTGGATCACATCAATAACGACAAAACAGATGATCGAGTAGAAAATCTTCAATTGCTGTCTTTGTCTGAAAATATAAACAAGGAAGCTAAAAGATACATAGACGAAGTACAGATAAGACATAATTTAAAATGTCAAGTTTGCGATAGAAACTTCGTGATAACAGACAGACTTTATAAAATGAAACGTAAACAAACAGATAAAACTTTTTGTAGTAATTCATGTTCAACAAAATTTCACAAAACAAAAAAAAGGATTGTCATAGGTTGTCTGTTCGATTCACACCCGTGGCACCAATCCTTTTCCAGAATAATTTAGTGATAAATGATTCTAACTGACTACATCGTGAGATATAGATATTACCAGGATGCCCAAATAGGTAAAGGGAACGGATTTAAAATCCGTCGACTGGAGACGGTCTTACGGGTTCGAGTCCCGTTCCTGGTACCATTTAACCTAAGTAAATCGGAATAGACTTTATCGTATCGATGGTAACTAACAAGTCGCTGCTTAGTAAATCTAGTGTTTAAACATTTCTTAATGTGCGTATATCATTGCGGATTGCGGAGTTAAGTTAATAGATCGCTTGCGGGCGTAAGGCTAGGGTGCAGGTATTGACCATTGGTAACTTAGGTAAACGTACTATCGGGACGTTAGCGTGATAACAAAATACACGCACGATGGAGCAGTATAAAGTGATCGGTATTTTCACTTAGTTGATAAAACAAGGAAGATATAAACTGTCGATCTAGGACACGGTTTCCCAGAGCTGTGTTTGATGCTTTTAAAATCCCCTGGGATCATGCATGCTGACCATTGTTCAGGCGCGATGTGGCTCTAGCTTCGAGGGTTAGTACCAAAGCAAGCAGGCGATTCACACGTCTTTATTATAATAGGTTGTGGTTATCTACCTTTGTGATATGATAACAAGTTAGCACTCAGGTGTTTGCCTGTAGCAGATTAGATAGACAGAAGTCATTTAGTCTGCTATGGGAAAATCCCTTTCTAAAAGAATGAGGTCACATAAACTTCATTTGAGCCTTATCTATCTGATGAGTCCTAAGGCTTTAAACACAAGGACGAAACACATCACAAGTGTGTAATAGAAAGAGGTGCGCTCACGATATTAACCTGCCTTAACTTTTTGTTAGGAGTAGAAGGTGGTCTAACCAACCGCCAAATCGTACGCCCTATGGATAAAGCTTGTATCGACTACCCTTGGTCGGGAACTTTATGAGCTTTATCTTTGGGAAGTTGTAAACTTTGGGATTGATCACCCCAGAGAGCAGCCTATAAGCTATCTTGAAATACAGATAGCTTTAGAGTGCTTAGGTATCAAAAATACAGCGAGATTCTCAATTGAGAACTCGGGTGTCTTCAGTGTTATGTTGATGAATTAAAACACTGTCGTATTAAGGCTCTGTGCTTATTATAGCACAATCATCTTAACCCTTACCTGAACTACTGGGTATGTGGCGATTGAGTTAAACAGATGTAGCTTATCCATTCACCAGGTTTTGTTAACCGGTAACACGAGTCGGTGTTATAAATATCTTGGATGTGGTGACTGACACATCCTTCTCTATCTTGTAATAAATAGAGAAACAAAGCCGTCTGGTATAGACGAGTGGTGAAACTGGAGCAGCGCTGTTCTGCGTAGAAAGTTTACACACTTAACATGTTCGATTCATGTTGGCTTTGTTCTTAATTAGGGACAGTTTGTTGATGCAAGTGATCAGTCTACCCAGACTCGGTTGTCACAAGCAGATACAAATTGTCCCGCCTTTATTTTTTTACCCGAAATTATTTGGCTTTAACTATATCGATGGTGCTAAAATGGATTTTATTATAACAACACATTTGGCTTTTGTAATTTTTGGTTTTGTCTTAACAGCTATCTGTGCTTATCTTTTTTATGATGAGAGAGGCGTAGACTTCAGTGCTACCACAGGTGGTGTTTTGATAGTGGTATCTTTAGCCCCTTTGTTGAATATATTTTCAGCTCTGGTGTTATCGATGGTGGTTTTCAGAGAGATAAAAAAGAGGTTTAATAAATGATGATTGGTAACGAAATAGT
>Ga0213919_1000032_pt1 | contig 119824 bp, 109 predicted proteins | sample McNCre317MG_FD_161056 | JGI IMG/M metagenome (GOLD analysis project Ga0213919, IMG submission 161056) | Freshwater microbial communities from McNutts Creek, Athens, Georgia, United States - 3-17 MG | ecosystem: Environmental > Aquatic > Freshwater > Creek | place: USA: Georgia | collected...
TGAGGTAACCCTCGAGGACCGCAGCGAAGTAACGGTTACCAACCCAAGCGAATTCCCAAGCGGCAAGATCAAGAAGATTCTCGAGCCAATCGTGAAGGCCAACATCCTTGCGCCAAAGGACTACGTTGGCGTCATCATGGAGCTTTGCCAGGGTCGTCGCGGTGTCATGATCGACATGCAGTACCTGGGTGAAGACCGCGTTCAGTTGCGCTACACCCTGCCACTAGCCGAAATCGTGTTCGACTTCTTCGACATCCTGAAGAGCAAGACTCAGGGCTACGCGTCGCTTGACTACGAAGAAGCCGGCCTCGCCGAGGGAGACCTCGTAAAGGTGGACATTCTGCTTCAGGGCGAGCAGGTTGATGCCTTCAGCGCCATCGTTCACAAGGACAGCGCCTACGCCTACGGTGTCAAAATGACCACCAAGCTTCGCGAACTGATTCCGCGTCAGCAGTTTGAGGTTCCGATTCAGGCTGCTATCGGTAGCCGCATCATTGCCCGCGAATCCATTCGCGCAATGCGCAAGGACGTCTTGGCCAAGTGTTACGGCGGTGACATCAGTCGTAAGCGCAAGCTCCTCGAGAAGCAAAAAGAGGGTAAGAAGCGCATGAAGATGGTTGGCCGTGTTGAGGTTCCGCAAGAAGCCTTCATCGCAGCGCTATCCACCGACGGCGAGAAAAAGGGCGAGAAAAAGAAGTAAATGGCTCAGCTTCCTATTGGAGAGCCAGCCCCAGCCGATGGCCTGCTGCCAGATTCGGTGCAAGCAGCCAGCCCACTTTCATTTCACGCCTACGTGCACGTGCCGTTTTGTCGCGTTCGCTGTGGCTACTGCGATTTCAACACCTACACCGCAGATGAGCTAGACGGCGTTCGCCAAGACAGCTTTGCCAATCAACTGGGCGCGGAGATCGCATTTTCACGCGGAGTGCTAAACAAATCTGGTTTCAAGGCTCGCCCGCTAAGCTCGGTGTTTTTCGGCGGTGGCACCCCAACGCAGTTGCCGGCCAAAGATCTGGTAGCCCTGCTAAACAACCTGCAGGAGACTTTCGGCATTGAAGCTGGAGCCGAAGTAACCACCGAAGCCAACCCCGACAACGTTGACCTGGATTACCTGAGGCTACTTAAGGATGGCGGTTTCACCCGCATCAGTTTCGGCATGCAATCTGCCGTCACCAGCGTGCTGAAGGTTCTCGACCGCAGCCACACCCCAGAGCGAGTGCCCGAGGTTGTGGCGCTTGCCAAGCAGGTGGGCCTGCAAACTTCCGTAGACCTCATTTACGGAGCTCCAACCGAAACCATTGCCGATTGGGAAGCCACAATCGCTGCCGCCTTGGCTCTGGATACCGATCACATCAGTGCCTACTCACTGATTGTGGAACCCGGCACCAAGATGGCTCGCCAGATCGCCAAGGGTGTTTTGCCCGAGCCGGACGAGGACGAGCAGGCCACCAAGTATGAGATGGCCGAGGCCGCCTTTACGGCTGCCGGTTTCCAGTGGTACGAGCTATCAAACTGGGCAAAGTCGCCAGAGCTGGCCAGTCAGCACAACGTTGCCTACTGGCAGGGTAAGAACTGGTGGGGTTACGGCCCTGGTGCTCACAGCCACATCGGGGGAGTGCGCTGGTGGAACCAGAAGCACCCTTCAAGTTATGTCAAGTCGCTAGCCCAAATTGGTTCACCTGCGCTGGGCCGCGAGACACTTTCGGCCACAACTCAGTTGGAAGAGCAAGTTCTGCTTCAGATCAGGCTTCGGTCTGGTTTGAACATTCAGGTTCTAAAGGACCTGGGGGTATACCAGCCCCAGATTGCTGCCGGCTTGATCGCAGATGGTCTCATCGAACCAGCCTCGGCACTTCGTGGTCTCATTGTTCTTACCCTCCGCGGGCGATTGCTGGCCGATTCTGTCGTGCGCTCGTTGATCGCCTAGTAAAATTGGCACTCGGAAGCAGTGAGTGCTAAGGAGGTGGCAGTTGATCCCAGAACGTAGCGTGGAGGTTCTTCGAGCCATCGTCGAGGACTACATCGCCACTCGCGAGCCTGTGGGTTCCAAAGCGCTGGTAGAACGCCACGGATTCGATGTCTCGGCAGCCACAATTCGAAACGACATGGCCCTGCTAGAGGACGAACTCCTCATCGTTGCCCCACACACCTCAAGCGGGCGCGTGCCAACCGATAAGGGCTACCGCCTATTTGTGGACCGCCTATCGGCGGTCAAGCCGCTCAGCAGCGCAGAGCGCCAAGCCATCGAGGGATTCCTCAGCGGTAGCGCAGACCTCGATGAGGTTCTTGGAAACTCGGTTCGACTGTTGGCCCAACTCACCAATCAGATGGCCGTGGTTCAGTACCCAACTCTTGGCAGAGCCGCCGTGCGCAGCATCGAGTTGGTACCAGTCACCGATACCAGGGTTTTGTTGATTCTGGTCACCGATGCCAACCGCATTCAGCAGCACGTTCTAGAGCTCGGTATGGTTGCCGACCTCAGCTACGTGGCAGAGCTTCGCGCCAAACTCAACTCGCTGCTAGTGGGTATCCCGCTGGCTCAGGTATCTGCCAAACTCTCTGGCTTCGAAAACCTGATGGCTCCAGGGCAGCGCGATTTCGCACTTGAGGTAGTGGACGAGATCGATGCCCTGGTAGACGCCAACCGCAGCCAAAAGCTTCTGGTATCCGGTACAGCCAATCTCGCCCGTCGTGAAAATGACCTTGGCGGCAACTTCACCGATGTACTTGAGGCCATCGAGGAGCAGGTTGTCCTGCTCAAGCTCATCAACGAGTTCAAATCGGGGGAGTCAGAGGTCTCGGTGGCGATTGGCTCGGAGAACCAACTTGATACCTTCAGCACCACCACAGTTGTGCTGGGCGACTACGGCAATGCCGCCGAAAACATGGCAAAGGTTGGCGTGATTGGGCCAACCCGAATGGACTACTCCGCAAACATAGCCACGGTTGGCGCCGTGGCCCGCTATCTATCCAAATTGCTTGGCAACTAGGTTCACGAGGACACACATTGGCTGATCACTACGAGGTTTTGGGCGTTGCGAAGGATGCAACCACGGATGAAATCAAGAAGGCATATCGCAAGCTTGCCCGCGAGTTGCACCCAGACGTAAACGATGCACCCGAAGCCCAGGAGCGCTTCAAACTGGTGACCCACGCCTACGAGGTGCTTTCCGACAACGACCAGCGCCGCAACTACGACATGGGTGGCCAGGGCGGATTCGGCAACGGCTTCCCAGGTGGAAACTTCGGCTTCGGCGACATCTTCGACTCGTTCTTTGGAGGCGGCGGCCAGCGTGGCCCAAGATCGCGTGCCGAACGTGGTCAGGACGCCCTGCTTCGCGTTGAGCTCACCCTCCAAGAGGTTGTCTTCGGCGTGGCTAAGTCAATCGAGATTGATACCGCTGTGCTCTGCCAGACCTGCTCTGGCTCTTGCTGCCGCCCAGGTACATCGCCAAAGGTTTGTGAAGTTTGTCGTGGTAGCGGTTCGGTTCAGCGCGAAGTTCGCTCGCTACTGGGAAATATCGTCACCTCGCAGCCTTGTAACGCCTGTAAGGGCTACGGCCAGGTAATCCCTGAGCCATGCGTGGATTGCCGCGGTCAGGGCCGTGTCCGCGCTCGACGCACTCTAGATCTCAACATCCCAGCCGGCGTCGAAGACGGGCTCCGTCTACAGCTTGGCGGACAGGGCGAGGTTGGCTTCGCTGGCGGTCCTAACGGCGATATCTACGTCGACATCGCCGTGAAGAACGACGAGATCTTCGGCCGCAAGGGCGATGACCTGACCTGCACGCTCGAGGTGCCACTGCACGACGCCGTTATCGGTCGTCACAGCCAGATCGAAACCTTCGACGGACCAATCGACGTGAACATCGAGGCTGGCGTTCAAACCGGCGATGTTCTGCACATCAAGGGCAAGGGTGTCACTCATCTGCGTGGCTCCGGCCGAGGCGACCTGCTGGTCACCGTTCAGGTGCTCACCCCGCACAAGCTCGACTCCAAGCAAAAGGAACTGTTCAAGCAGCTTGCAGATTTGCGCAAGTCGGAAGTGGTTGCTCTAAAGCGTCACAAGACCGGCTTCTTTGGCAAGGACAAGCGTCACTAATGGTTCTGCCGCTCTTTCAACATGACCTAAAGCCAGTGCCCAGCCCGGGAGACACCATCATCCTTGATGGCACCGAGGGCAAGCACGCCGTCACCGTTCGAAGAATGCGGGTGGGTGAGGGGATTCAACTCTCCAACGGTTTGGGAATTCGAGTTGTAGGTCAAGTTTCTGCAGTGTTGGCCTCCACCTTGCAGGTGGTGGCAAACGAAGTTATCACCGAAGAATTGCCTCAGCCGGGCATCGTTTTAGTTCAGGCTCTGGCCAAGGGCGATCGCGATGAAATGGCCGTTCAGGCCGGTACCGAACTGGGAATCTCTGGGGTCATTCCCTGGCAGGCCGACCGCTCGATTTCTCGTTGGGATGGTCCGAAGGTGGCCAAGGGAGTGGCTCGCTGGCAGTTGATCGCCAACGAGGCCGCCAAGCAGGCGCTTCGTGCCTTCAACCCTCAGGTTGCCCAGCCGGTCACCAGCAAGCAGTTGGTGCAGCAGGTGCCAAATTTTGCAGCCGTCCTGGTGCTAGACCCAACCGCCGAAGTGGCCATCACAACCGTGGCGCTTCCAGTTGAAGGTCAGATTGCCGTAGTTGTTGGCCCCGAGGGCGGCATAGACGACCATGAGCTGCAGCAGCTGGAGTCGGCCGGAGCCATCCGGGTGCGCCTTGGAGATTCCATCTTGCGCACCAGCACAGCTGGTTTGGCGGCCATCTCGGTTCTTGAGTCGCGCCTTGGCCGCTGGTAGGCCCAGGCCTTTGGGCACGGCAATAGACTTCAAACAGGAGGATGTTTTGGACTGCGTATTTTGCAAGATCGTGAACGGCGAAATCCCGGCAAAGTTGCTGGGAGAGACCGAGCACTCGATTGCCTTTAAGGACATTTCTCCACGTCAACCGGTTCACATTCTTGTGGTGCCAAAACATCATCACCGCAATGTAGCCGAGCTAGCCGAGGCAGAGCCAGAGGCCCTGGTTGACCTCGTTCGTCTGGGCTCAAAACTAGCTGCCGAGTACAGCACCGGATCGTTCCGCCTCAGCTTCAACACCGGCGCCGAGGCCGGTCAGAGCGTATTCCACGCTCACGGTCACATCACCAGCACCACACCAAAGAGCGCCTAGTCATGGCTGTGGTCAAGAGCACCAAGGGCAAGAGCGCCAACGATTGGCTTCAACGCAAGCTTGAATTGGGCCAGGCGCAGTTGCTTTCGCTGTACGGACCAGAAGACAAGTTGCTAAAGGTTCTGGAGCACTCGGTTCCAGATGTTGAGGTGATGGCCCGTGGCAATGTTCTACAGCTAAACGGCCCGGCCAAGCAAGTACGTCGCGCCGAAGAACTCATCTACCAAATGGTTCAGATGGTTGAAGCCGGGCAAAATCTCTCCGAAGCAGATCTAGAGCGAAGCGTGACCATGCTCGACAACCCAACCGGACCTCGTCCGACCGATGTTCTCAGTCAAAGCATCCTTTCGTCTCGCGGCAAGAGCATCAGGCCTAAGACCGTCGGTCAAAAAGACTACGTCGACGCCATCGATGAGAACACCATCGTGTTTGGCATTGGGCCGGCAGGTACCGGTAAGACCTACCTGGCCATGGCAAAGGCTGTTCAGGCGCTTCAGCGCAAGGAGGTTAGCCGCATTGTGCTAACTCGGCCTGCCGTTGAAGCCGGAGAGCGACTGGGCTTTTTGCCGGGCACGCTGACCGACAAGATCGACCCCTATCTGCGTCCACTCTTCGATGCGTTGCACGAAATGCTGGATCCAGATTCGGTACCAAAACTTATGGCCTCGGGCACCATCGAGGTGGCTCCGCTGGCGTACATGCGTGGTCGCACTCTCAACGACTCGTTCATCATCCTGGACGAGGCCCAGAACACCACTCCAGAACAGATGAAGATGTTCCTAACCCGCCTTGGCTTCAATTCGAAGATGGTGGTTACCGGAGACATCACTCAGGTTGACCTGCCGGCCGGAGTTAGCGGTCTTCGCACCGCCGAGAGCATCCTCACCGGCGTTGACGACATGCACTTCGCCTACCTTTCGGCGGCCGATGTGGTGCGCCACAACCTGGTATCTAAAATTGTTGATGCCTATGCCCAGTTCGATGAAACTCAGCTGGCCAATAAGCAAACCAAACACCGTGGAGGCAACCGATGAGCATTGAGATGAGCAACGAGACCGAGTACCCGGTTGACGAAACCCGCATTCAGAAGCTTGCCGAGTTTGCGATGGATCGCATGCGCCTGCACCCAAACACCGATCTTTACATTCGTTTTGTAGACCTGGCCACCATGGAAGAGCTTCACATTCGCCACATGGATGAGCCGGGTGCCACCGATGTGTTGTCTTTCCCGATGGACGAGTTGGTACCGGGCGACAACCTCTCCGTGGCGCCGGAAGGCATCTTGGGCGACATCGTGATCTGCCCCGATTTTGCGGCTGAACAAGCCGAGAAGGCGGGTCACCCAGCCATCAATGAGATGTTGCTGCTTACCACCCACGGTATTTTGCACCTGCTTGGCTTCGACCACGCCGAACCTGACGAAGAAAAAGAAATGTTCGGTCTGCAAAATCAGATTCTCAAAGAGTTTTACGAGCAGGAAGCCGCTTGATTTTCGTAGCCATTTTGCTGATGTTGGTCGTCATTCCGGTGACCATCGTCGAGTCTGGTCTGCGTAGGTCACTGCAAGCCGACCTGGCCGAATCATGGGGATTTCTGCGGGTCTTGCTGACCGCACTTTTCGCCCTGGTGGTTGGTCAGATGCTGGCGCCAAAGGGCTTGTTTTGGTGGCTAAACATCATTATCGCCCTAGTTGTCTCGCTGGCCATGGTTTTTGTGGCTCAGTTGATTGCCAAGTGGTTGGCACATGGACGAGTAGGCCAGTCGCTGATGCAGTCACTCGAACCGGTCATCAGACAGGTCAATCTGTTGTTTGCACCTATTTCTGGTCCAAAGATTGAGCAGTACGAAGAGTACGAGCAGGAACTGATCGACTCTGTGGAGGATTTCACCGAGACCATCGCGCGCGAAATCATGGTTCCGCGCATCGACATAGCCACCATCGGTGCCGAGGATTCGCTTGCAGACGCCATGAAGGTGTTTCTTCGCACAGGCTACTCGCGCCTGCCTGTTGAGGGCAAGTCGGTTGACGAGATTCTTGGCGTGCTCTACCTGAAGGATGCTTCCAGGGTTGCCTTTGAGCGACCAGAACGACTCAGCAACCTAACCTCGTCCATCATGCGCAAGGCCATCTTTATCCCAGAATCTAAGCCGGTTGATGATCTACTGAAAGACATGCAGGAGTCTGAGACTCACATCGCCATCATTGTGGATGAATACGGCGGCGTTGCCGGCCTTGCCACCATGGAGGATGTCATCGAGGAAATCGTCGGTGAAATCAGCGATGAGTTCGATCGCGAAATTGCCGATGTGCGAGAGGTGGGGGAGAAGACCTACCTGGTCAACGCCAGATACTCACTCTTCGAACTCGGCGAGCTCTATGGAATCGAGCTGGAAGACGAGGATGTCGATAGTGTTGGAGGCCTCATCGCCAAGGAACTCGGTCGTCTTGCCATCCACGGCGACAAGGTTGTTTACTCTGGCCTCGAATTTAGCGTCGACCGCATCGAGGCTCGTCGCAAGCGAATCATTTCGGTGTTAGTAACACCAACCACGCAACTAACTGATGCGGTTGAATCTCTCGAAAATAAGGAAGAACGTGCATAAGTCAGGTTTCGTTTCATTTGTTGGCCGTCCTAACGTAGGCAAGTCAACGCTCACCAACGCTCTGGTTGGCGAGAAGATCGCCATCACCTCGGCAAAGCCGCAGACCACCCGCCGCGCCATTCGCGGCATCGTGCACCGCCCAGAGGGTCAGCTCATCGTGGTGGACACCCCGGGACTACACCGTCCACGCACACTGCTGGGTGAACGTCTAAACGACCTGGTTGACAACACTCTTGGCGAGGTTGACGTTATCGGTTTCTGTGTTCCAGCCAACGAGAAGATTGGTCCGGGAGACAAGTTCATCAATGAGCAGTTGGACCGCTTCAAGCGTGCCAAGAAGATCGCGATTGTCACCAAGAGCGAACTGGTGGATCGCCAGGCTCTAGCCGAGCAGCTGCTTGCGGTATCGATGCTTCGCGATTTCGATCACATCATTCCGGTCTCGGCTGTTGCAGAAGACCAGTTGGAAGTGCTGACCAAGATCCTCATCGACCTGATGCCAGAGGGTCCAATGCTTTACCCAGAGGATTCCATCACCGATGAGAGTGTCGAAGACCGCATCTGTGAGCTGATCCGTGAGGCAGCCCTGGAGGGCGTCCACGACGAACTTCCGCACTCGCTGGCGGTCACCATCGATGAAATCAACCAGCGCCCAGACAAGCCGCTAATCGATGTTCACGCCAACGTCTTTGTGGAGCGCGACAGCCAGAAGTCAATCATCATCGGCAAGGGTGGCTCACGACTTCGCGAAATCGGTTCTAAGTCGCGTCCGGAGATTGAGCGACTGCTTGGATCCAAGGTGTTCCTCAGCATCCGCGTTAAGGTTGCACCTGATTGGCAACGCGACCCGAAGCAGCTGGGAAAGCTAGGCTTCTAGCCGTTTCCGCCGGCTAGTGCTAACCTAATCTCGTGTTCGTCTTGCTACTACTTAGCAGCCGCAACGAGGCCTAACTAGGCCCTCCTCGTTGCGGAGCTTGTTGTTGGCTTACCAACCCCTTAACTTTCCAAGAGGACACCACTCAAATGCAAAACACTCAGCGCCCATCGGGCATGCCAGTTCATAAGTACATTCCCTTCCACGAGCAGATCAAGGTTTCGCTCCCAGATCGCACCTGGCCAAGCAAGGTAATCACCGAGGCGCCACGCTGGTGCGCGGTAGACCTTCGCGATGGCAACCAGGCCCTAATCGACCCAATGAGCCCAGAGCGCAAGCTCAAGATGTTCAAGCTTCTGGTTGACATGGGCTACAAGGAAATCGAGGTTGGATTCCCTAGCGCCTCGCAGACCGACTTCGACTTCGTTCGCGAACTCATCGAGGGTGGCCACATCCCAGATGACGTGATAGTCCAGGTGCTAACCCAAGCTCGCGATCACCTGGTGCAGCGCACCTACGAATCGGTTCGTGGCGCCAAGCAGGCCATCATTCACTTCTACAACAGCACCTCGGTGCTGCAGCGTCGTGTGGTCTTCAACCAGGACAAGGACGGCATCAAGGAGATTGCGCTGCACGCAGCCAAGCTCTGCCTAAGCCTGGAGCACACCGTTCCAGAGACCAAGATCTACTACGAGTACTCGCCAGAGAGCTACACCGGCACCGAGCTTGAGTACGCCGTAGAGGTTTGCAACGCCGTTCTAGACGTCATCAAGCCAACGCCAGACCGCAAGATGGTTATCAACCTTCCAGCAACCGTTGAAATGGCCACTCCAAACGTCTACGCCGACTCTATCGAGTGGATGAGCCGCAACCTGGCCTACCGCGACAGTGTGCTGCTGAGCCTGCACCCGCACAATGACCGCGGCACCGCGGTAGCGGCCGCCGAACTTGGTTACCTTGCCGGAGCAGACCGCATTGAGGGCTGCCTCTTTGGTAACGGCGAGCGCACCGGAAATGTTGACCTGGTCACCCTGGGCCTCAACCTGTTCAGCCAGGGAATCGACCCGCACATCAACTTCGGCAACCTCGACGAGATCAAGCGCACCGTCGAGTACTGCAACCAGCTTCCAGTGCACGAGCGTTCGCCATACGGCGGCGACCTGGTCTACACCGCATTCAGCGGCAGCCACCAAGACGCCATCAAAAAGGGCTTCGAGCTCATGGAAAAGCAGGCGGCGGCAGAAGACAAGAACATCGATGACCTTGTCTGGGCAGTTCCTTACCTTCCAATCGACCCTAAGGATGTTGGTCGCTCGTACGAGGCCGTTATCCGCGTGAACTCCCAGAGTGGCAAGGGTGGCGTTGCCTACCTACTGAAGACCGACCACAACCTAGACCTGCCTCGCAAGCTACAGATCGAGTTCTCGCGTGTAGTGCAGAACGTCACCGATGAAGCCGGTGGCGAAGTTACCAGCGAGCGTCTCTGGGACATCTTCACCGACGAGTACCTTCCAGCCCCGGCCGACAAGCCAGAGCTAAAGTGGGGTCGCTTCGAGCTGAAGCGCATGCGTACCGCCAGTGAGATGGACGGCGCAGTGCAGCTGGACGTGGTTCTTCGAAACGGCGATGCTGAGGTAACCTGCACCGGAAACGGCAACGGTCCAATCAGCGCCTTCATCGATGTCTTAGAGCAGTTGGGCGTCACCGTTCGCGTTCTCGATTACGTTGAGCACACGCTATCCAGCGGTAGCGATGCCCAGGCTGCGGCGTACATGGAGCTCGAAGTAGCTGGCAAGACCATCTGGGGTGTTGGAATCGATGGCGACATCGCAACCGCGTCCCTCAAGGCCGTTATCTCCGGTGTGAACCGAGCCATTCGCGGTTAATTGCTGTACGGCGGCGCCTGGGCTCGTGTCCAAGCGCCGCTTACGCAATTACTGGGCGATACTTGAAAAATGCCACTGTACCGAGACGAAGCAGTTGTGCTGCGCACCCACAAGCTGGGCGAGGCAGATCGCATTGTCACCATGCTCAGCAGGCAAAATGGCCAGGTTCGAGCGGTTGCCAAGGGAGTTCGCCGCACCGCCAGCAAATTTGGCTCCCGCCTAGAACCATTCATGGTTGTGGACATCCAGCTGTTTGAGGGCCGCAACCTCGACACCGTCAGCCAGGTTGAAACCATCGGTGCCTACGGTCGCGAGATCATGGCCGACTACGCCGCCTACACCGCCGCCCACGCCATGGTTGAAACTGCCGAGCGACTCACCGCCGAATCTTCGTCCACGCAGCAGTATCTGTTGCTGGTTGGGGCACTCCGTTCGCTTTCCCGAGCCGATCACGATCCTTCGCTTACGCTCGACTCTTACCTATTGCGCGCTCTGTCCGTTGCCGGCTGGGCCCCAAACTTTGACACTTGTGTTTCCTGTGGCGAGCCTGGACCACACCAAGCCTTTGTGATGCAAACCGGTGGCGTGGTGTGTCCGGAATGCAAGCCTCCCGGCGCTGCAACACTGGACCTCGACACCTCAACCCTTCTCGGTGCCCTGTTAGCGGGGGAGTGGGACGTGGCTGAGGCCGCTAGTGAACGCTCTAGAGCCAATGCATCGGGTATCGTTGCGGCATACACCCAATGGCATATCGAGCGCGGACTGCGTTCGCTGAAACACGTGGAGCGGGCATGAGCGAACTACTGCCACTGAACTACACCGGAAGTGTCGCCCCGGAATTTGCTGGCGAAGTACCTCAGCACGTGGCCATTGTCATGGACGGCAATGGCCGCTGGGCCAATCAGCGTGGGCTACCGCGCGTTGAGGGCCACAAGGCGGGGGAGGCCGCGCTGCTGGACGTAGTTGCCGGAGCCATTCAGGCAGGGGTGAAACACCTAACCGTGTACGCCTTCAGCACAGAGAACTGGAAGCGCTCACCCGACGAAGTGCGATTCCTCATGGGCTTCAACCGTGCGGTTTTACGTCGCCGCCGTGACCAGCTAAACGCCTGGGGAGTGAAGATTCGCTGGGCCGGACGCAGACCTAAGCTCTGGCTCTCGGTAATCAACGAGTTGCAGGAGGCCGAGCGTCTCACCGCCGGCAACAGCACACTAACCCTCACCATGTGTGTCAACTATGGCTCACGAATCGAAATCGTCGACGCCATCAACCAGATAGCGGCAGACGTTGCGGCAGGCAAGATCAAGCCGGGTTCGATCACCGAAAAGACCGTGCAGCGCCACCTGCTGACCGCCGATTTGCCAGACGTAGACCTATTCCTGCGCTCGTCTGGCGAGCAGCGGGCAAGCAACTTCCTGCTTTGGCAGAGCGCCTACGCGGAGTTCGTATTTCTAGACACTCTCTGGCCCGACTTCAGCAGGAAAGACCTGTGGGACGGAATCAACATTTACCTGGGTCGAAACCGCCGCTTCGGTGGGGCAAAAGACCTGCCATCGGCCAACTCAAAGTAAACTTATAACTTCGAGCGGGCACCGCATCCAACAGTGTCCAGAATCATGGAGTTGACCTTGGCCACCCCAAACCGTCTAGACGCAGTTATCTCATTGGCTAAACGCCGCGGCTTTGTTTTCCAAGCCGGCGAAATCTACGGTGGCAGCCGTAGCGCTTGGGACTACGGACCCCTCGGTGTAGAGCTCAAGGAAAACATCAAGCGTCAGTGGTGGCGCACCATGGTAAACAACCGTGAAGACGTAGTCGGTCTAGACTCGTCTGTCATCCTTCCTCGCAAGGTCTGGGAAGCCTCTGGCCACGTTGCCGAGTTTGTCGACCCACTCATCGAGTGCACCTCTTGCCACAAGCGTTTCCGCCAGGACCACCTGGAGGAGGCCTTCGAGGAGAAGAAGGGCCGCGCTCCGCAGTCCATGGCCGACATCGCCTGCCCTAACTGTGGTTCGAAGGACATCTGGACCGAGCCAAAGAGCTTCAACGGACTGCTGCAGACCTTCCTTGGCCCAGTTGCCGCCGAAGAGGGCATGCACTACCTTCGCCCAGAGACCGCTCAGGGCATCTTCGTAAACTTTGCCAACGTTCTCGGTGCCTCGCGTATGAAGCCACCGTTTGGCATCGGCCAGATTGGTAAGTCTTTCCGCAACGAGATCACTCCTGGAAACTTCATCTTCCGAACCCGCGAGTTTGAGCAGATGGAGATGGAGTTCTTCGTTGAGCCTGGCACCGATGAGCAGTGGCACGACTACTGGATCGAACAGCGCATGAACTGGTACACCGATCTAGGTATCAACCCAGACAACCTGCGTCTATACGAGCACGCCAAGGAAAAGCTTTCACACTACTCCAAGCGCACCGTGGACATCGAGTACAAGTTCGGTTTCTCGGGCAGCGAGTTTGGCGAGCTTGAGGGCATCGCAAACCGCACCGACTTCGACCTAAAGACTCACTCCCGCGAGTCTGGCTCCGACCTGTCGTACTTCGACCAGGCCAAGGGCGAGCGCTGGTTCCCTTACGTAATCGAGCCTGCGGCCGGCCTAACCCGTTCGCTGATGGCCTTCCTGGTAGACGCGTACCACGAGGACGAGGCTCCAAACACCAAGGGTGGCGTAGACGTTCGTACCGTGCTTCGCCTCGACTACCGCCTGGCTCCAATCAAGGCTGCAGTTCTGCCGCTTTCCCGCAACGAAGACCTATCCCCGGTTGCCCGCAACCTGGCTCAGGAGCTGCGTGGATACTGGAACATCGATTTCGATGACTCGGGTGCTATTGGTCGTCGCTACCGTCGCCAAGACGAGATCGGTACTCCGTTCTGCATCACCGTAGACTTCGAATCCTTGGAAGACCAGGCCGTTACCGTGCGCGAGCGCGACACCATGGCTCAGGAGCGCGTCTCGCTCTCCAAGCTGCGTGAATACCTGGGTGGCAAGCTAGTTTCCTAATGTCTAACCAAACCTCAACTGTGTCCGCCCCCGGAGTAACTCCTAGGGCGGCACAGCCACTTAAGTTTGGAAAGCTGAACATTGGCACCCCGGTGGTTTTGGCGCCGATGGCGGGCATCACCAACACGGCATTCCGTCGCCTTTGCCGCGAGTTTGGTGGCGGTCTCTATGTCTCCGAAATGATCACCAGCCGTGCGCTGGTAGAACGCACCGATGAGTCGATGCGCCTTATTGGCCACCACCCATCGGAGCAGATTCGCAGCATTCAGCTTTACGGCGTAGACCCTAAAACCATAGGCGAGGCCGTTCGCATGCTGGTAGCCGAGGATCGCGCCGATCACATCGACCTAAACTTTGGTTGCCCGGTTCCTAAGGTCACCCGCAAGGGTGGCGGCGCGGCGCTTCCTTGGAAGCAAGACCTCTTCGGTGCCATCGTCAATAGCGCGGTGCAGGCAGCCGGTGACATCCCTCTCACCATCAAGATGCGCAAGGGTATCGATTCGGACCACCTGACCTACCTTGACGCCGCCAAGACCGCGCGCGATGCCGGTGTGGCCGCAATCGCACTGCACGCCCGTACCGCTTCCGAGTACTACTCGGGCCACGCCGACTGGTCCGCCATTGGCAAGCTGCGTGAAACCATCACCGATATTCCGGTTTTGGGAAATGGCGACATCTGGTCCGCTGCGGATGCCATTCGAATGGTGCGCGAAACCGGCGTAGACGGCGTGGTTGTTGGTCGCGGTTGCCTTGGTCGCCCTTGGCTATTTGCAGACCTCCAGGCGGCTTTCGACGAGTACCAGCGCAATCCAAACTCCGATGCCGCCATCAATCCGGTTCAGCCAACCCTGGGCCAGGTTGCTCAGGCCTTCAAACAGCACACAGTGCTACTAACTGAGTTCTTCGATGAGGAGGCGCGCGCCTGCCGAGACATTCGAAAGCACGTGGCCTGGTACTTCAAGGGCTATCCGGTGGGCGGCGAGTTCCGCGCTGCGTTAGCCCAGGTGCAATCGCTCACCCACATGGACGAAATTTTGGGAACCCTTGACTGGACCATTCCTTATCCTGGCGATGAAGCCGAGGGGCCACGCGGTCGCCTAGGTGGCGCCAAGCAGTGCTCGCTTCCAGAGCACTGGCTGGATTCCCGAACTCTCGGTGCCGAACAGCGTCAGATTTTGCTCGACGCCGAGATCAATGTTTCGGGTGGCTAAATGACCGAGCACGGTTACACCGATTTCGATCGTCAGCGCTTTCTGGCCGAAGATCGCCGTGCTGGCACTCAGCGTGGTGAGTTCACTCGCGACCGCGCCCGAGTGCTGCACTCGGCCGCACTTCGTCGCCTCGGTGCCAAGACTCAGGTTTTGTCACCTGCCACCGGCGACTTCGCACGCACTCGGCTGACTCACTCGCTTGAGGTGGCTCAGATCGGCCGCGAAATGGCAGAAGACCTGGGGCTAAACCCTGATGTTGTCGATCTTGCCTGCCTGGCACACGACCTTGGCCATCCGCCATTCGGCCACAACGGTGAACGTGCCCTAAACGCCTGGGCCACCGACTTTGGCGGCTTCGAGGGCAACGCGCAGACTCTGCGCCTGCTCACACGCATCGAGCCAAAGGTTTTTGCCGTCGATGGCAGGTCGCTCGGTCTTAACCTCACTCGTGCGTCCTTGGATGCCACCTGCAAATATCCTTGGGCCCGCGGGCAGGGTCCGGCCAAAACCGAGTCTTCCAAGTTTGGTTTCTACGAAGACGACCGAGCAGTTTTCGAGTGGATGCGTCTCGGTTCCAAGTTCGAGCACAAGTCGGTTGAGGCCCAGGTCATGGACTTCGCCGATGACGTCGCTTACTCGGTGCACGACTTTGAAGACGCCATCGTAAGTGGATTCGTCGACCTGGCCGTTCTGGCTGACCCAAACGAGGAGCACCGTATCCTTGAGGCAGCTGCGAAGTGGAACGGTGGCAAGATCTCCACTTCTTCGCTGGCCGCCGGCCTGCACCGGCTTCGTGCCAACGCCTACTGGCCAACCAGCCACCAGGCCACGCCTGCTGATCTTGGTCGCCTAAAGAACCTCACGTCCTCGCTTATCGGTGGCTTCGTGCAGCGCACTATGGCTCACAGCTTCGCCTGGGCTCAGGAGGGCGACATCACTCGTTACCAATCCGATTTGGCCATTCCTCAAGAGGTTGAGGTCGAAATCGAAGTCCTCAAAGGCGTGGTTGCGGCGTTCCTCATGGATCACGCCAGCCGCAAGCCATACTACGAGTGGCAGCGTGCCATCCTCACCGAACTGGCGGATGCCCTTCTGGCCGCCAACGGCCAGCACCTCGACGCTTTCGCAACCGCTGCCTGGGGTGAGGCCCGCACCGACGAAGCTAAGCACCGCGTGGTTGTTGACCAGGTGGCAAGCCTTACCGATCAGAGCGCAATCACCCTGCACCACAAGCTGACAAGCAAGTCCAACTAGGCCAAACCTAGGATTGATGGCATGGCAGGCAAGATCAAGAGCAGCGATATCGACGAGGTTAAGGCTCGTGTAAACATCGCAGATGTGGTGGGGGAGTACGTAGTACTCAAACCCGCTTCTGTCGGCTCGCTGAAGGGCCTCTGCCCCTTCCACGACGAGAAGTCACCTTCCTTCAACGTGCGCCCTGTACAGGGTTTCTATCACTGTTTTGGCTGTGGCGAAGGCGGCGATGTCTACAAGTTCATTCAGCAACTTGAGAACATCTCCTTCACCGAGGCAGTCGAAAAGCTGGCAGCCAAGATCGGCTACACCCTCACCTATGAGGACGGTGGCAGTAGCGAGACCGGTTCCAAGGTTCGCGCGCGCATCCTGGAAGCCAACACGCTGGCCGCAGCGTACTATCAGCAGCAGCTGCTCACCGATGCTGGCAAGACAGCACGTGACTTCATGCTTGGCCGCGGATTCGATCAATTTGCCTGTGAGCGATTCAGCATCGGATTCTCGCCAAAGGGCTGGAGCGGTCTTACCGATCACCTAAAGGCACTCGGTTTCACCATCGATGAATTGGTTACAGCCGGTCTGGCTGCTCAGTCCGACAAGGGCGGTTACGACAAATTCCGTGGGCGCATCATGTGGCCAATTCACGACGCCTCGGGTGCTGTCATCGGGTTTGGTGCCCGCAAACTCTTCGACGACGACAACGGACCAAAGTACCTCAACACCTCGGATACGCCGGTCTATCACAAGTCGCAGGTGCTGTATGGCATCGATCTGGCCCGCAAGGACATCACCAAGCGCCAGCAGGTGGTTGTGGTTGAGGGATACACCGACGTAATGGCCTGTCATCTTGCCGGAGTCACCACCGCGGTTGCCACCTGCGGTACTGCCTTTGGCGACGAGCACATCAAGATCCTCAACCGCATGCTTAACTCGGACGGCACTCCAGCTCAGGTGATCTTCACTTTTGACCCCGATGCCGCCGGTCAAAAGGCCGCGATGCGCGCCTTCGAGGACAGCCACAAGTTTGCCGCCCACACCTTTGTTGCCATTGGTCCCGACGGGCTAGACCCATCGGATCTTCGCCAAGCCAAGGGCGATGAAGCCGTGCAGCAGATGATCCAAACCAAGCGACCACTGTTTGAGTTTGCCATCAAGCAGAAGCTAAGCCAGTTTGACCTAGGTTCGCTGGAGGGCCGAGTCTCAGCCGTGCGAGCCGCTTCACCGGTGATTGCGGGCATCCGCGACGAGGCGCTGCGTCCGGCATATGTTCGTGAGCTGGCTGGGTGGGTTTCTATGCCGCCGGATGAGATTAGCCGCATTGTTGCCGAGGCCACCAAGGCTCACAAGGCTGCCTCCGTCTCCGGAATGCGCACCGATCTGCCGCGTTCAAACGCTCCAGAAAACCTTGGTTCGGGACAGACCCCTGAGGCATCCGTGCCTGCGGCCGTCAGCTACCCGCCGGTAAACCTCAACGATCCACTCAGCAGAAGCGAGCGCCAAACCCTTGAGGTTCTGGTGCAGATGCCACAGGCCTTCAATCAGGCGCAATTGGCCCGCCTGGCGTCGGCTCAAATGAGCGCACCGATGCACAATGCCATTTTGCAGGCTCTCATGGCGGCACTCACCACAGAGGCCGAGACCTGGCTGGGCCGCATTCAAAAGGCAATCGATCCAGCGCTCAGTCAGCAACTGCTGGCCATCGCAGCCTCACCGTTGCCAGCAAGCACGGATGCTCAGCTAACCGCATACGCTTCCGGCGTGGTGAATAAGGCAATTGAACGCGCCATCTCGCAGGAGAAGGCAGCTGCTCTTGCCCAGCTTCGACGCACGGATGCGGCAACAGACCCAGCAATGCACCGAGCATTGCAGCAACAACTCGTCAATCTCGAATCTGAACGTCGGGCAATCCTAGGAGACTAGAAGTTATGTCAAGCAACAAGGTAGCAATCGCGCCACATTGGGTGTCGAGTGTGGCCACCGCAATCGAAAACGCCGGTGCAGTTGCTGTGAACATGGCTGAGGACGTCACCGCTTTGATTTGGACCGATTACACCCAGCCAGCGTTATTAGAGAAGACAATCAAGGACAATCCGCAGTTGGAATGGGTGCAGCTTCCATACGCCGGGGTAGACGCCTTTGCTCACATCATCCAAATGGCTCCGCAATTCACCTCAGCCAAAGGCGCCTATGCCGAGCCCGTTGCTGAGCACGCGCTTGCCCTCTGCCTTGCTCTTGGACGTGCCATTCCAGAGCGAGTACGTGCGAAGAGCTGGGGTGGCAGGTTCGCGGTGTCGCTGTACGACTCCAACGTGGTCATCATCGGTGGCGGTGGCATCACTACCAGCCTGCTGGAGCAGTTGGCCCCATTCCGTGCCAAGACAACCGTGGTTAGAAACAGCGCGGAGGCACTGTCGGGTGCAACAAGAACCGTTCAGTTTGAAAAGTTGGATTCTGTTTTGCCGGAGGCAGATTTTGTTGTGGTCGCCGCAGCTCTAACCGCAGAAACCCAGGGTGTGATCAACTCCAGAACCCTGGCCTTGATGAAGCCAAGCAGCTACTTGATAAACGTCGCCCGGGGCAAGCACGTGGTGCTGCCAGACCTGTTGGCCGCATTGAAAGCCGGAGTTATCGCGGGTGCCGCGCTGGACGTGACAGACCCCGAGCCGCTGCCAACTGGCCACCCGGGCTGGGACGAACCAAAGCTGCTGATCACCCCGCACACGGCCGACACGCCAGAGCAGGTTGACCGTCTTTTTGCCACCCGCGTAGAACTCAACACCAAGGCCTTCCTAGGTGCTGGGCCTTGGGTTGGCCAGGTTTCAAAAACGCTGGGATACTAGGCGCGCCTCAGTTTGGCTTATCGCCAAAAAGTTGCTAAAGTATTTCAAGTGCCGAAAGGTACAAGCAATCCTCGATAGCTCAATTGGCAGAGCACTCGGCTGTTAACCGGGGGGTTCTTGGTTCGAGTCCAAGTCGGGGAGCCACATAGCTGTAGCTCCTAGGAGGACACATGTTTCAATGGGTCCTAAGTAAGAAATGGCTTCCTGAAGTCATCTTTGGCGGGTTCGCCGCAATCATCTTTGGTTCCGTAGATTTTGCTCTGCAGGGCACCAAAGGCCTAATCTCTTCCCTCATCTTCTCGGCCGCGTATTTCTTCGTGCGCCAATACGGTTTTATCGGTGGCATACTGCTGCTAACTGCCACCGGCACAGAAATCTCATTGCACACCCAGCCGGTGGTGGCAGGTTTTGCCGCTGTCGTCGCAGTGTTCCTAAGCGGTATCTTCGCCACGCGCCGTTCTGCGCTCTCGTTCCTCGGTGCATCCCTGGTGGCCGGTCTGGTCATGGTCTGGCAGGTTGCCTTCAACACCAAGTTGCTCACCGACATCTACGGTGTCAACATCTACAACGAGAGTGGCCGTTGGTTTGCCTTCAGCTTCGCAGCCATCACCGTATTGGGCATCAACGGCTTTATCTGGCTACTGGGCTCCTTCATCGCCGAGAGTATCGTCAAGCGCCGAGTCAGCAAGGAGCGCGACACCTTCGAGAACGTGAACCTGCGGGCGATGCTTGACCTAGCCGAGCAAAATGAGCGTTTCGCCATTGCTCGCGACCTAAACGAAATCATCATGCAGCGCGTGTCTGCGATGCTCACCCTCACCGATGGAGCGCGATTCGCCTCCAAAATTGACCAGGACGTTGCCGCGCGAACCCTGGAGCGCCTTGTCACGCTGATTCGTGGAGTTCACGACGAGATGCGCCGCATGTTCGACATGCTGAATAAGACCGTTGCCGTTGCTGCAACCCCACCAAGCCTCGCCGACATCAACGGACTATTGACCCACTACCGCGAGCTTGGTTACTCGGCCAAGTTGACCCAGTTGGGTAAGCCGATTGCCCTGATCGCGTCAGCCGAGCTCAACATCTATCGCATTGTGTTCGAGGCCCTTGAAAACGTCAAGGAGCACGCACCGCTGGGAACCGCCATTGAGGTAGACCTGATCTGGTCCGACAATGGCCTCCAGATCCTGGTGAAGGACAACGGCGCTGAAATGCTTGCCAAGAGTGACGCCAGCTTGCTGTTGGAGCAGGATGGTTACACGCCTGAAGAAGACATTTTCGCGCTTACTCAGCAGGTATCCGGCGCCAGCATCACCGGCATGCGTGAGCGCGCCCAGCTGTTCCAGGGAAGCATTGATGCCAAGCGAGTCCCAGGTGTCGGCTTCACCCTAAGTGCCATTTTCCCTGGCATCGACGACTACCAAGTTTCCGAAGAAGACTAATGTCCACCCGCATTCGTGTTGGACTTCTCTTCGGTAACCGCCTTATTCGCGAGGGCCGCAGGCTCTTGCTTCAAACCCAGCCAGATCTAGATATTGTCTGGGAGGGTGCAGACGGTCTGGCAGCAATTGAGTCACTGGCCGATGCGGTTGTAGATGTCGTTTTGGTGGATAACCGACTGACTGGCCTCTCGGGCACCGAAACTATCCGACGTTTTCACCGTCGCCACCTGGGCGAAGAGGGCACAGTACCTGCATTCGTGCTAACCGGTCCATTCACATCGGGAGCAATGTCTCTGGAGGCCATTCGCTGTGGAGCTGCAGACTTGGTTACCGAAGAAGACTCGGCCGAAGACCTCATAGCCGCCATCCGTGCAGCCAAAAACCTAGACACCAAGATCGATTTTGCGGCAATGCAAGACTTCTTCGATTCGATGGGTCTAGCTCAGGGTTCAAACACTCGTTGGCTGCTGCGCCTAACCAACATCACCGATGAAGAGCAGTTGGTGCTGGATGCACTGGGCAGGGGAGTGCAGTACTCGGACCTAGCCTCGGCCTGCGATTTGCCGAGCACAAAGGTGCGGTGGATTTTGGACGCCTTCCAGCGTCGTTGGAACTTTGTGAGCCGGGCACAGTTGGCCCTTGCTCTGCACGAGGCGGGAATACTTCCGCCGGTGCCAACCGTTGCTACTGAGAGCTACTAGCCCTCTAGCTTGTCTTTACCTGGCAACCAGCTGAGTCCGGGCTTGCCCCAGTTGTTCTTCATCACAATCTTCTTCGAGTCGGTGAAGTGTGGCTCGGCCAACTTGTCCACGTAGAGCAGACCATCTAGGTGATCGTATTCGTGCTGGAAAATGCGTGCCAGCCAGCCGGTTGCCTCGATGGACACAGGCTCCTGCTTAAGGGTTACACCAGTAAGTTTCACCCAATCGGCGCGCTTTAGCGGGAAACGCTCGCCAGGAACACTTAGACAGCCCTCCTGCTCGGTGTCCCAATCTGCCTCTCCGGTCTCAATTGGTCCAACCTCAAGCTTGGGGTTGATTACCTCTCCTCGCACCGGGTTGCCCTCGGCGTCTTCGTAGTCGTAGACAAACACTCGCAGCCCAACACCCACCTGAGTTGCGGCTAGGCCAACTCCTGGAGCCTTATCCATGGTTACGTACATGTCAGCAACCAATGCGGCCAGTTCGGCGTCAAATTCAGTGACTTCGCTGGCTCGCTGGTGCAGAACAGGTTCTCCGGTGATGCAAATTCTTCTTACAGGCATTCCACAAATTTACCGTAGCGAGGGTGCAAAGTTGGCCTACCGCTAGGCTTAGAGCAGGAAACAAAATGAGAACATTCCACGGAATCGACCTGCGATATCTTGCAGTTCTGCTGGCGCTAATAGGCGCGGTGGCGCTGGCGTTTGGCGCCCAGTGGCAGAACGATGCCGTAGGCGAGCAGCAGGGTAAGAGCAAGAGCGGCGGGGGCATCAGCCTCAAGCACATGCTGCAACTCATCAGACGCCCGCGGTGGCTCCTGGGCACCACCTTCCTCATCGTTGCCGTTCTTTTCCAGATCACCGCACTTTCGCTTGCCCCACTGATCGTGGTTCAGCCGCTGGGTGCTATTGCACTTGTGGTCACCTCATTCCTAAATGCCCGCATCAGCAAGACCAAGCTCAACCGCGCCACCATGATTGCCATCGGGCTGTGTATTCTCGGCGTTGGTGGCTTTGTTACCACCGCATCCAGCATCGCCCAAGAATACGTTTTGACCGATTCCCAGATGTGGCAGGTGCTTGGCATCCTCACAGTGGTGCTCGCCGGTCTGATCTTCCTGGTTGTTACCAAGCGCCTCAAGGGCAAAGCGCTCTACTTCATCGGGGGAGCTGGCCTGCTTTACGGCTTTGTTGCCACGCTAACCAAGGTGGTCATTCAGCGAATTCTGCAGGGGCAGTTTGAGTGGCTGACCTTCGCCTGTCTGGTGATGCTTGGCATTGCGGTAGCACTAGGTGGCTGGTTCGTACAAAATGCCTACGCCTCTGGTCCTCCAGACCTTGTGATTGCCGGCCTCACCGTAATTGACCCACTGGTTGCTGTATTCATCTCAGCCACCATCCTGGGCGAAGCCCACAAGGCAAACATTCTCACAATCATTCTTTTCATTGTCTGCGGTGGCGCCGCCATCGTCGGTGTGCTGTTACTCAGCCAATTCCACCCAGAAATCCTTCTTGCCAAGCGTCGTGCGGCGGTTTGGAACCGTCGCAAGAAGCTCCCGCTGTAAAATTGCCCCATAAGTTACCAAGGGGCTAATCAATGACTTCAGCTGGTCAAACCGACCGCCAAATTCGAGTCGTAATCGGTTGTGACACCTTTCCACCCGACATCAATGGCGCATCTAGATTTGCTGAACGTCTGGCCGGGGGCCTAGTTCGTCGTGGCCACGATGTGCACGTCATTGCACCTGCCTACAACAGCACCCACGGAACTTTCACCGAAACCATCGATGGCGTGCCTATGACCGTGCACCGAATCAAGTCGATCAAGCTCCCTCAGCACGAAACTCTGCGTTTTGTGTGGCCGTACACTCTCAAGCGCAAAACCGATCGCCTGCTGGACCAGATCAAGCCAGACGTGGTTCACCTTCAAAGCCACCTGATTGTTGGCCGCTATCTTGCCCGCGGTGCCAAGGAACGCGGTATCCGGCTAATTGCAACCAATCACATCATGCCCGAGAACCTAATCAAGTACTCGGTGATCATTCCTAGATTCCTTGAGAACTGGGCCATGCGCATGGCCTGGGCAGATGCCGGTCGCTACTTCAAGCTGGCCGATGCCATCACCACTCCAACCCGTCGCGCTGCCGAGTTGCTAGAGGCGGCTGCGGGCGTTTCCGATGTGCTGGCTATTTCCTGCGGCATCGATGCCTCCAAGTTCAAGAATTCCACTGCGCCAAGCACCAACCCACCGCGCGTACTCTTCCTGGGCCGTCTGGACTACGAGAAGCACATCCACAACCTGCTCAAGGCAGTGGCAAAGCTCCCGGCCGAACTGGGCACACAAGTTGAACTGGTTGGAAAGGGTGGCGAGCAGGCCTACCTAGAGTCCCTAGCAACCGAACTAGGCATCCGTAGTCAGGTCAATTTCTACGGACACATCAGCGAAGAAGACCTACCTAAGGCCTACGAGCGTTGCACCGTCTTCGCTATGCCTTCCATTGCGGAGCTGCAGAGCATCGCAACCATGGAGGCTATGGCCTCTGGTCGCCCTGTCGTTGCTGCCGATGCCATGGCGCTGCCTCACCTGGTGCACGATGGCGATAACGGCTACCTGTTCCCACCAGACGACGTAGACGCCTTCGCGGATCGCTTGAAGCGCATTCTCACTGCAGACGCGGCCGAGCTTGAGCGCCTAAGTGAGAACTCGCTATACCTGATTCAGTCGCACGACATTCAGCGCACCTTGAAGATCTTTGAGGACCTTTACGTTGGTGAGTTGGTTCCTGAAACCTCAGACGACAACCTGCCTTCGTACAGCGAGCCGATCGGTCGCCTCAACGAAGCCGAACACGACCAGATTGTCACCTTCCGACAGCGAGCCAACGCACTTGCAGACCGCATCGAAGAGGCTGGAGATAGCCTCAAGGAGCGCCTGGAAGACTATCGCGAGGATGTGCGCGAGCGCATACAGGACGCCCGCGAGGATGCTCGCGCAGCTGTGAAGAAGGCTGACAAGCGCATGCGAGCCGCCATCAAGCGTTCGCAGAAGCGTCTACGCCGCAAACTGTAAACTAATCAGGTTGCTCCGAGGGGAGTTAGCTCAGCCGGTTAGAGCAGCGGACTCATAATCCGTCGGTCACGGGTTCAAGTCCCGTACTCCCTACTCATTCATTTCTAAGTGCGAATCTCATTCGCTAGTTAGCGTCGAAGCCCTTTTCCTCGAAGTAGCAGGCAGGGCAGAGCGACTCGTAGGTCACCTCGGCGCCATCGATGGCCACCTGCTCGCCTCTGAAGGTAAAAACACCGTCAATCTTGCGCGCGTTGAACATGGCCTTCTTGCCACAACGACAAATGGTCTTCAGTTCTTCCAGGCTGTGGGCAATCTCCAACAGGCGAATACTGCCCGGGAAACCCTTGGTCTGAAAATCGGTGCGAATGCCATAGGCAAGCACAGGAACGCCATCTAGAACGGCAATCTGCAGGGCCTGATCCACCTGCTCCGGGGTTAGGAACTGAGCCTCATCTATCAGCAGGCAAGCAATCGGGCTGCCATGCACCTGAAGGTGGGCCTTGGCTAGTTCAGCGAAGCCGGCGCGCAGGTTTGTGTCTGGTGTGACCAGGAAATCAACCTGACGGCTGACACCCAGACGGCTAACGATTGAGGCCGCACCCTTGCTATCGATGGCCGGCTTGGCCAACAAAACTCGCTGATCGCGTTCCTCGTAGTTGTGGGCAGCCTGCAGCAGAGCAGTGCTCTTGCCGCTATTCATTGCGCCATGGCGAAAATACAGTTTGCTCATTGCCGGAAACCTATGCTGAGGGGATGCGATTTCTCCAAGTTTATTGCCGTTGGAGGGGCGGCTTCTTCGGCTAACTGAACGACACGAACGGTAGACTTTTTGGAATAGTTTCCTACGGAATCCGGAAGACTTGATGTCCAACCAAACCCCTAGCAACGATCACTATGAGATTGTCGCCAAGCCACTGCGTCACCCGTGGCGCATTGTTGCCGCAGTAGCCCTTGCGCTGGTGCTGGCGGCCTTCATTTGGTCTTTGGTAAGCGCCAAGACAATCAACCACGATGTGATCGCGCAGTACCTCTTTGATCCTGCAATCCTCAGGGGTGCAGGACTCACCGTGGTCCTCACCGCAGCATCGATGATCATCGCAACTGCCTTGGCAACACTGATGGCCGTCATGAAGCTTTCAGAAAACGTATTGCTACGCGTGATTGCCACCGGATACATCGAATTCTTCCGCGGTACACCGCTGCTACTCCAGATTGTGTTCTGGGGTTACCTTGGCATCATCTACCCGCACATCACATTCGGCATTCCGTTCACCAACGTCACCATATTTGACCAGCCAACCAGCACCGTCATTTCATCCTTCACGGCCGGCCTCATTGCTCTGTCGCTAAACGAGGCCGCCTACGCAGCCGAAATCGTGCGTGCGGGCATTCTCTCGGTGGACAAGGGCCAGACCGAGGCAGCTAAGTCACTTGGTATGTCCGGTGGCTACACCATGCGCAAGATTGTGCTGCCACAGGCCATGCGCGTCATTTTGCCACCAATGGGCAACGAGACCATCTCGATGCTGAAGAGCACCTCGCTGCTACAGGTGGTTGCCGTAGCTGAGCTCTACACCACCGCAAATCAGATCTCCTCGCAAAACCTGGCTCAGATTGAGCTTTTGGTGGTTGCCGGATTCTGGTACCTGGTGATGAACACCATCCTTGGCTTCCCACAGCGTTATCTAGAGCGTCGATTCGGTCGCGGCTTCGATGTTCCTGGAAGCGCCATGACCCGCACAGCAAAGGCAGACCGCAATGCCAAGTAACAGCAGCCAGCCAATGGTTCGTGCCCTCGGGGTTCGCAAGTCATACGGCAAGAACGAAGTTCTCAAGTCCATCTCGCTTGAGGTAAAGCAGGGCGAAGTTCTCTGCCTTCTCGGTCCGTCCGGCTCGGGTAAGTCAACCTTCCTGCGTTGTCTAAACCACCTTGAAACCATCGATGCCGGACGTATCTATGTGGGGGAGCACCTCATCGGTTACCGCCAGGTTGGCGATGTGCTGCACGAACTGCACCCAAACGAGATTGCCCTGCAGCGTCGCGGAATTGGCATGGTTTTCCAGCGCTTCAACCTGTTCCCGCACCTCACCGCCTTGGAAAACGTAATCGAGGCTCCAATCGGTGTAGCCGGACTTGATAAAGCAGCAGCCACCGCTCGCGGTAAGGCACTGCTTGAAAAAGTTGGCCTAGCCGACCGCGCTTACCACTACCCAAGCCAGCTTTCCGGCGGTCAGCAGCAACGTGTGGCTATCGCCCGCGCGCTGGCCATGGAACCTGCCGTAATGCTCTTTGATGAGCCAACCTCGGCGCTGGACCCAGAGTTGGTTGGCGATGTTCTGGACGTTATGCGTGACCTTGCCAAGACTGGCATGACCATGATCGTGGTTACCCACGAGATTGGCTTCGCTCGCGAAGTGTCAGACACCGTGGTGTTCATGGATCAGGGTCTTGTGGTGGAGGCAGGAGCTCCGGCGGATGTCTTGGACAACCCGCAGCACGAGCGCACCAAGGCTTTCCTGCGCAGCGTTCTTTAAACGCCAGCCAGTAAGCCCAACCGGCCGGCCTGCGATTGTAAAGATTTCGTTACGCGTAGCGTGATAGCCGCAGATTAAGACTGCCTGTCCAATAGATTTAGACCTGACATTACCCCTAGGAGAACCTTCGTGAAGAAAATTCTGAGCGCCTTTGCAGTTGCTGCAACCGCAACCCTGCTTTTGGCCGGTTGTGCAACCAGCACCCCAACTGCAACCAAGAGTGCAGGCAAGAACGTGGATGCCAAGGCTGCCGCCCTTCTGCCAGACACCTACAAGAAGAACGGCATCAACGTTGCTTCGGACATCCCTTACGCTCCAATGGAGTTCTTCGACGCCAACAAGAAGCCAGCTGGTTTCGATGTTGACCTCATCAATGCAATCGGTGAGAAGCTAGGCGTTGCAGTAAAGGTTGAGGTTCAGTCGTTCGACAGCATCATCCCTTCGCTGCAGGCAGCAAAGCACGATGTTGTGATGTCCTCGATGAGCGACACTACCGACCGTCAGAAGGTTCTAGACTTCGTTGACTACTTCAACGGTGGCGCCAGCATCCTGGTAGCCAAGGGCAACCCAAACAAGATCACCACCATCACCGACCTCTGTGGCAAGCCAGTGGCAGCCGAGGCCGCAACCTGGGAGATCGACCTTCTCAAGAGCACCAGCGATGACTGCGTAAAGGCCGGTAAGGCAGCGGTTGAGACCCTAGCTCTGCCAGGTGACACCGATGCACAGAACGCCGTTCGCTCGGGCAAGGCTGTTGCCTACCTAGCCGACTCGCAGCTTGCTGCTTACACCGTAAAGGTGGCCGGTGCAGGTAAGTACTTCGACCTAGTTATCGACCCAAAGAACCCTAACGGCTACGAGAGCGGCCTAATCGGTGTTGGCGTACTGAAGGCCAACAGCAAGTTGACCGCCGCAATCCAGGCTGCCCTGCAGTCGCTTATGGACGACGGCAGCTACGACAAGCTATTGACCAAGTGGAACCTCGACTCGTTCCGAGTAGACAGCGCCACCATCAACGGCACCAAGTAAGTTTCACGCAGGCGGGAAGGGCTTCGGCTCTTCCCGCTTTTGCATTTAACGCCAAACACACACCTTGACTAACCAACTGGCACCTGCCTATGCTGAATTCACTCTTTAGAGCTTGCAGGTCGTTGGGGAAGACGTACCTTTACGCTTAGGAGTCAAGTTGTCTTACCCAGTTCAGGGTCTCATTCTGGTTCACGCCGCCAACCCCGCCATCTTTAGGCAGATCGGTTGGACTATTTCGCGCGTTCTGGGTTACGAGGTGCTTCTGGACTGGACTGCCCAACCAGCCAAGGCCAACTCTGGGCGCACAGAGCTTATCTGGAGCGGCTCACAGCACCATGGCGCGCATCTAACCAGCGCTCTGGCTGGCTGGACTGATATCGTCTTTGAAGTCACCCAAGACGCGTTTGAGGGCCAAACCGGCTCGCGCTGGATGTACACACCAGAACTCGGAATTAGGCACCGATCCATTGATGAGCTGGGCAATGTGGTAATCGGTGAGGTAGAAATGCGCAGCGCCCTTGAGCGCGCGGGCAGTAATGCGTTGGAGTTGCACCGAGAAATGCAAAACCTGCTGGCCACACCCTGGGACTCCGAGTTGGAGCCACTTAGGGCTGCGGGAGCGGATGCCAGAATTGTTTGGCTTTACCGCGCCAGCTAGTGAACCAGCAGGCTAATGCTTACTTGGTGTAGGTCTTGAATACCACCACTGCGTTGTGACCACCGAAACCAAACGAGTTGCTGATAGCAACCAGTGGCGCATCGCCTAGTGGGCGAGCGGTAGTGACAACATCCAGTGGAATCTGAGGATCCTGGTTGTCGAGGTTGATGGTTGGCGGAGCAACGCGGTCGTAAACGGCCAGCAACGTGAAGATTGCCTCGATTGCACCTGCGCCACCCAGTAGGTGACCGGTGGCAGCCTTAGTGGCCGAAACTGCAATCTTGCCTAGGTCATCTCCAAAAACCTTCACCAGCGAGTTGTACTCGGCGATGTCGCCAACAGGAGTGCTGGTGGCGTGGGCGTTGATGTGGTTGACCTCGCTTGGCTTGACGCCAGCTTCAGCAAGCGCACCCAAAACGGCGCGAGCAGCTCCGCTGCCCTCAGGGTCTGGAGCGGTGATGTGGTACGCGTCACTGGTAACGTCGCCGCCAGCCAGCTCAGCGTAAATCTTGGCGCCACGAGCAAGAGCGTGTTCCTCGGTCTCGATGACCAGGGCACCAGCACCTTCACCCATCACGAAGCCGTCGCGGTCCACGTCGTATGGACGCGAAGCGGTGGCAGGGGAGTCGTTCTTGCGCGAGGTAGCGTGCATTGCAGCGAATGCTGCGATTGGCATTGGGTGAATTGCGGCTTCACAGCCACCTGCAACCACAATGTCAACTTCGCCGCTGCGAAGTCGGTCGATAGCGTTTGCGATTGCCTCGGTGCCAGAAGCACAGGCCGAAACAGCGGTGCGAACGCCACCACGAGCCGCGATGTCCATACCGATGGCCGCAGCTGGGCCGTTGGGCATCAGCATTGGTACGGTCATTGGAAGAACGCGACGAGGACCCTTTTCTTTTAGGGTGTCAAAGGCATCAAGCAGAGTCCAGACGCCACCAATTCCGGTGGCGTACTCAACTGCCAGTCGCTCTGGTGCAACCTCTGGGGCACCGGCATCCTGCCAGGCCTGACGCGCAGCAATAAGTGCAAACTGGCTAGATGGATCTAAGCGCTTGCACTCCTGCGGGGTAAGGATCTCGCTGGCCTTAACCTTTGCCTGACCGGCGAAGGTTACCGGCAACTCATACTGAGCTACCCAAGGTTGCTCGAGAGTGGTGATGCCTGATTCACCCGCAAGTAGTGCTTTCCAGGTGGACTCGACATCGCCACCGAGGGGAGTGGTAGCTCCCAGCCCGGTGACAACAATCTTGCCAGCCATAGTTATTTAGGCCTGTGCCGAAACGATGAAGTTGACTGCGTCGCCAACGGTGATGAGGTTCTTTACTTCCTCGTCAGGAATCTTGACGCCGAACTTGTCTTCTGCGTTTACAACGATGGTCATCATCGAGATCGAGTCGATGTCGAGGTCGTCGGTGAACGACTTCTCAAGCTGAACCGACTCGGTGGCGATGCCAGTCTCGTCGTTTACGATGTCTGCAAGACCTGCTAGAACTTCAGCCTGCGAAAATGCCATTTGTTTCTCCTTGGATAGATGGATGAGGAACTGATTGTTAAGTTTAGGGGAGGACAACCACTTGAGCGCCGAAGGCGAGGCCTGCGCCGAAGCCAATTTCCAGCGCCAGTCCGCCACTCTTTACTTCGCCAGACTCTAGCAACGAGTGCATGGCAAGCGGAATGGATGCTGCCGAGGTGTTTCCGGTGTAAACGATGTCACGAGCGATTACCACTGACTCAGGCAGCTTGAGCTGCTTGGCCAGTTCGTCGATGATTCGGATGTTGGCCTGGTGGGTAACCAGAGCGCTGAGGTCTTCTGCCTGAATGCCGGCAACTTCAAGAGTCTTCTTAGCTGTCTTCGCCATCTCCCATACTGCCCAGCGGAACACGGTCTGTCCCTCTTGGCGAAGGGTCGGCCATTCGGCAACGTCATCGCGGAAGTCGAGAAGAGAGCTGGTCATGCTAACCGCGCTCCAGTGCGAACCGTCCGAACCCCACACGGTTGGTGAGATGCCAGGGAAGTCGCTTGGGCCAACGATGGCAGCACCAGCGCCATCTCCCAGCAGGAACGAGATGCTGCGGTCGGTTGGGTCGATGAAGTCACTCAGCTTCTCGCCGCCAACCACAAGTACGTACTTGGCCATTCCCGAGCGAACCAGGGCGTCGGCCTGGGCAATGCCGTAGCAGTAACCGGCACAGGCCGCGGAGACGTCATAGGCGGGTGCTGGGTTGGCGCCAACCTTCTCGGCTAGCAGAGTGGCAGCAGATGGAGTCTGGAAAGGGAAGGTGATGGTGCTGAAGATGACCGCACCGATCTCCTGAGGATCGATTCCAGCCTTCTTGATGGCTTCGTTGGAGGCCTCTACGGCCATGTCCATCAGCGAGCGATCCTTGCTGGCGCGCTTGCGAGTAATGATTCCGGTGCGCTGGCGAATCCACTCGTCTGACGAGTCGATTGGGCCTGCAATGTCGTCGTTGGTGACCGTAAGGTCGCCGCGAGCAGCGCCAAGCGAGTAGATGCGTGAGTACTTGACTACGTCGTACTGCTTCAAGACTGGCTGAGTCATAGATTCCTACTTGCTGTGATTGCTGATCAGAGTGCGAGCTGCTTCCAGATTATCTGGGCCCTTCAGCGCAACTACTTCTACGCCAGGCATGCCGCGCTTGGCCATTCCGGCCAGGGCACCCGCAGGGCTTACTTCGATGATGCCGGTAACGCCTGCTTCAACCATGGAAGCCATGCAGAAATCCCAGCGAACTGGCGATTGAACCTGTGAAACCAGCAGTTGAACAAACTCGGCACCAGAGGAAACCAGGTGGCCACCAGCGTTGGTCCAAAGCTTGACGGCCGGATCAGCAACCGAGACAGACTGGGCGTATGTGCGCAGGGTGTCGACGGCCGGGCTCATGTAACTGGTGTGGAACGCGCCGGCAACCTGCAATGGCATGGCACGAGTGCCCGCGATTGGGTTGGCCAGTAGTTCTGCGATTGCAGCTGCATTTCCAGCGGCAACAATCTGACCAGCCACGTTGTAGTTGGCGGCAAACAGTCCGCGCTCGGCCAATGCGGCCTCCACGTCGGCCACCTCGCCACCGATAACGGCTGCCATCGAGGTTTCCTCGGCGGCAGCGGCCTTGGCCATGGCCTGGCCGCGCTCGTTCACAAACTTGATGCCGGTTTCGGCGTCGAATACGCCAGCAACCACGGCAGCTGTAATCTCGCCAACAGAGTGACCGGCCACGCCAGCGATGCCACTGGCAGCAGCCGACTTGCCATCCAACAGGGCTGCAAGCGAGGCAACTCCGGCAGAAACGATTAGCGGCTGAGCTACCGAGGTGTCGCGAATGGTATCGGCGTCACTCACGGTTCCGTGAGCAATCAGGTCGATGCCAGAAGCAGCCTGCTGAGCCTCGATGGAGGCGCGGAACTGCGGAAGTTCTAGCCAAGGGGAGAAGAATCCAGGAGTCTGTGAGCCCTGTCCAGGGCAAACCACAACGATCATAGAACTCGTTCCTTTCGAACTAGGCGTCGCCGCCAGTGTTTCCGCTGGTTCCAGCGTTTACATCGTGCAGACGGTACTTGTCGATGGCCCACTGAGGAGCATTTGGATCCATCTTGCCCTGGGCAACAAGCTGCTCAAGCACACGAACCACGATCGAAGGACCGTCAATCTTGAAGAATCGACGAGCTGCCGCACGGGTATCGCTGAAACCGAAGCCATCTGCACCCAGGGTTGCGTAGTCGCCCGGTACCCAGTTGCGGATCTGGTCAGGAATAGCGTGCATGAAGTCTGAAACGCCAAGGAATGGACCCTCAGAGCCCTGCAGCTTGCTGGTGACGTAGGCGTCGCCGGCTGGCTGGTTAGGGTTCAGGAAGGCGTTCTCGTCGCGCTTCAGGCCATCGCGGCGAAGCTCGGTCCAAGAGGTTACCGACCAGATGTCAGCCGATACGCCCCAGTCATCCTGTAGCAAACGCTGAGCCTCGTGAGCCCAAGGAACAGCGACACCGGAGGCAAGAATCTGGGCCTTGTGACCCTGGAACTCGTTGCGGCTTACGCGGTGGATACCGCGGACAATGCCATCCACGTCAACATCAGCAGGCTCTGCAGGCTGCAGGTACGGCTCGTTGTAGACGGTTAGGTAGAAGACCACGTTTGGATCTGGGTGGGTGCCGCCGTACATGCGCTCGATACCGGCACGCACAATGTGACCGATCTCGTAGCTGTAGGCAGGGTCAAAGCTAATCACACCGGTGTTGGTGGCAGCAATCAGAGGGGAGTGACCATCGGCGTGCTGCAGGCCTTCACCGGTAAGGGTGGTGCGGCCGGCAGTGGCACCGATCATGAATCCACGCGATAGCTGGTCGGTGGCGGCCCAGATTGCGTCTGCGGTGCGCTGGAAACCGAACATCGAGTAGAACACGTAGAACGGAATCAGTGGCTGGCCGTGAGTGGCGTACGAGGTAGCCACTGCGGTGAAGCCAGCCATCGAGCCGGCTTCGTTGATACCGGTGTGCAGAATCTGACCAGCTGCCGACTCCTTGTAGGAGAGCAGAAGTTCACGGTCTACCGAGATGTAGTGCTGGCCATTCGGGTTGTAAATCTTGGCGGTAGGGAAGAACGCGTCCATACCGAAGGTACGAGCCTCATCAGGGATGATCGGCACAATGCGCTCACCGGTGCCCGGGGCACGCAGGAGGTCCTTGAGCAGACGAACGAAGCCCATGGTGGTGGCAACTTCTTGGTTACCCGAACCGGCCTTGCTGATTGCATAGGTCTTGTCCTCTGGGAGGGCGAAGTCTACGTACTTGCTGCGGCGCTCTGGTAGGTAACCACCGAGGGCGCGACGACGCTCGTGCATGTACTGGATTTCAGGGGCGTCCTGTCCAGGGTGGAAGTAAGGAGGCTGGTAAGGGTTCTCTTCAAGCTGAGCATCGGTGATAGGGATGTGCAGCTCGTTACGGAACGACTTTAGGTTGTCCAGAGTCAGCTTCTTCATCTGGTGAGTTGCATTGCGACCCTCGAACGAGCTACCAAGGGTGAAGCCCTTGATGGTCTTAGCCAAGATTACGGTTGGCTGACCCTTGTGCTCCATGGCTGCCTTGTACGCGGCGTAAACCTTGCGGTAGTCGTGGCCACCACGGCGCAGACCCCAGATCTCGTCATCGCTTAGGTGCTCGACCATCTTTAGGGTGCGTGGGTCGCGGCCGAAGAAGTGCTCGCGCACGAATGCGCCGTCTTCGGTCTTGTAGGTCTGGTAGTCGCCATCTGGGGTGCGGTTCATCAGGTCAACCAGCGCGCCCTCGGAGTCGTTGGCAAGAAGCGAGTCCCACTCGCGGCCCCAGACAACCTTGATTACGTTCCAGCCGGCGCCGCGGAAGAACGACTCCAGCTCCTGCATGATCTTGCCGTTACCGCGAACCGGGCCGTCAAGGCGCTGCAGGTTGCAGTTGACAACGAAGGTTAGGTTGTCCAGCTTGTCGTTGGCGGCAAGCTGAAGTGCACCACGGCTTTCAACCTCGTCCATTTCGCCATCGCCAAGGAAGGCCCAAACGTGCTGGTCGGCGCTGTCCTTGAGGCCACGGCCTGCAAGGTAGCGGTTTGCCTGTGCCTGGTAGATGGCGTTGATTGGGCCAATACCCATCGAAACGGTTGGGAACTGCCAGAACTCTGGCATGAGGCGAGGGTGTGGGTAAGACGAAAGTCCACCGCCGGCGTGCGACTTCTCCTGACGGAAGCCGTCTAGCTGCTGAGCGCTAAGACGACCCTCGAGGAAGGCGCGGGAGTATGGGCCAGGGGAGGCGTGACCCTGAATGAAGATCTGGTCGCCACCGGTTGGGTGGTCCTGTCCGCGGAAGAAGTGGTTGAAACCAACCTCGTAGAGCGATGCCGAGGAGGCAAAGGTGGAGATGTGGCCACCAACGCCAACGCCTGGGCGCTGAGCTCGGTGCACAAGCATGGCGGCGTTCCAACGCATCCACGAACGGTAAGTGCGCTCGATCTGCTCGTCACCAGGGAACTCAGGTTCGTTCTCAACGGCAATGGTGTTGATGTAATCGGTGGTTGGCACGATAGGAACGTTCAACTGCAGCTCGTGTGAACGACGAAGCAGGTTGAGCATGATCTCGCGTGCACGGCCACGGCCGTGGACTCGGGCAACAGCATCTAGAGACTCGAGCCATTCTGAGGTCTCTTGTGGGTCTAGATCTGGGTTGCTGGCGGCAAAGGCGTCTTGGTTGTTAATCGACACCGAGTCCTCAATTCCTAATAGGCTCGCGCTTGTTGGGCGAACAGAAAGATTTGCTTTGGCCTTGGGTGAAAGCCACTGAATGAGTTTATTCGCTTGACGGGAACTTATTAGGGGATTTCGCTGTTTCCAGTTATCAATCAGTAGGTATTGTTACCACCGATAGTTAACCCACGATAAGGACCCCAATGAGCTTGCTAATCGGCGATCTAGCGCCAGACTTCACCCTTCAGAACCAAAACGGCGAGGACGTAACCCTCAGCAGCTTCCGCGGCAAGAAGAACGTCGTTGTTGTGTTCTACCCGATGTCGTTCACTGGCATCTGCACCGGAGAGCTCTGCGAGATCCGCGACAACCTAAGTGTCTTTGAAGACTCCAACGTGGAGCTTCTTGCCATTTCGGTTGACAGCAAGTTTGTTCAGAAGATTTTCGCCGAGCGCGAGGGCTACAAGTTTGACGTTCTGAGCGACTTCTGGCCTCACGGTGGCGTTGCCAAGGAGTACGGCGTATTCCTTGAGGAGACCGGCTTTGCAAACCGTGCAACCTTCGTGATCAACAAGGACGGCGTGCTAACTGCCAAGTTCGTAACCGCCCCAGGTCAGGCACGCAGCTTCGATGACTACAAGCAGGCAATTGCGGCGCTTTAAATCCGCGTTCGAGGACACGCTCGAGCACCGAGTTGCAAAGGTCAGCAGTAGTTGCGCTAAGATAGGACAGTTGCCTTTTCGGGCAGCAACTCTGGGGCCTTTAGCTCAGTTGGTAGAGCGCCACGCTTACACCGTGGATGTCATCGGTTCGAGCCCGGTAGGGCCCACAAAGAGTAGAAACGGCACCCCGTTTACGGGGTGCCGTTTTGGCTTTTCCAGTAGCATTTGCTTATGACTCAGCCTCAAAACAACGCCTGGCAAGAGCGCGTCCTCACCGATCAAGAGTTGACGCAGGTATTGGCCAATCTTGGCTCTCTTGAAGCAATGAAAGTTTTGCAGCGTCAACTGGAACTGCGTGCAATCAATCGAGGCAACGTCGGCCGCGAGGTTGATGAGTCATTCGAGCTGTCCTCGGCCATCGATATCATTGCCGAGCCAACCGTTGAACCTGTTGTCGCGCCTGTACTTGAGCCAGCACCAGAGGCTGTGCCAGAGCCTGTTGTTGAACCAGTGCCAGAGCCCGTTGTAGAACCAACCCCTGAGCCGGTAGCAGAACACGTAGCGCCAGCCACTGCGGCACCAGCCACAGACATCGCCGGAGCCTTGAACGCACTGTTTGCCAACCGCCAGCACGTGGAATTCGCCCCGGCACCAGCCTTGCCAATAAGCAATGTGGCACCAAAGCTGGAGCAAATCACACCAGCCGAAACACAGATTGAGGCCGCACCGATTGAGGTGGCGACCCCAGAAGAGGTCGTCGAGTCGGTAATCGTGCCTGAAAACGACGGAAACCCTGTGTTTGCAGGGACCAACCTAGACGCCTACCCGCCAACCGAGCCAGGCTTCCTTTCGTCGCGAGCGTTTGCACCAGCCCCAGTAGTTTCCGATGACGGACAGCCAGTTCCTTCATTCTCAAACCCGGTTCCCGAAAAGGTTGAGCAGGTTGAGGAACCTGCTGAGGCAACCGGCCAATCGCAGCAGGAGGCACCTTCTGAAGTTGCGCCAGAGCAGCCGAGCACGCTGGAGCAGCCACAGGTAGTTGCTGAACCCACCCAACCTGAGCCTGCCGTTGTGTTTGCTGCTGAGGCTGCCAACCTCCCGTCCGCCGAAGAGGCTGTAACCGCCTTCGAGGAGAACTACCTAACCGCTCCGCAGCCCACGCTGGTAGACGATGTGATCTTTGCAGTTGGCGGTCAGATTGCTGCCGAAGCCCTTTCCGAAGAGCTGCCAGCTCCAGTGGCCCTGGCCGAGCTGGGCAAAGAAGAGCACGATGTGCCTGCAGAGCAGCCTGCCTCAGCAAAATCGGCGATTTCAGCAGCCGATACCAAGAAGTACCGCAGTGCGAAGAGTCTGCTTGCTACTTGGAATGGCACCGGAATGCTTTTGGTGATTGCCAGCATCGGTTATGTATTTGCCAGTCGACAGACGTCTTTGATTTCGGCAGCCGCTGGAGCCTTCGCAGCATTGGTGATGTCGGGATTCGGTTTTGGTGCGGCAGCACTCAGCGCCCGCCGTGGCCGACAGCCACAGGCCGTTCTCAGCCGAGCAGTCTTTGGCGTAAACGGCGCCAGCGTGCCACTCGTGGTGGTCATTCTGGCTCGCCTCACCGCAACCGCCAGCATCAGCATTCTGGCCGCACAAGCCATCAGATGGTTCTACCCATCGATCCCAATTTCGATTTCGATTGCGGGCAACACCATCAGCGTTGAAGTGCTTATAGCCGCTGCGCTTTTGCTGGTTGCATCGCTGACCGCGGGCATGCGAAAGACCGTGCGATACGCTCTGGTCACCGTTTTTGCCTGGGCTTCCGTTCTCGGCGCCTTGGCAACCGTTGTGCTCGGTGCCGTCTTGAAGCCAGCCACCTTCGACCTGACGGGCACCTTCGACTTCGGCTCGGCGCTTTCGGTGGCGTCAACCCTGGTGATTGTGCTTGGACTTATCTGGGGTACTTCGGCAGCCGATGAGAGCGTTGACCTGGCACCTACAACAATGGTTCCAAAGCTAATTGCTGCCAGCCTGCTCAACTTCACCGTCTTTGGCCTACTGGCCCTGGTGGCCGGCTACGCCTTCGCCGCACTTGCTCCATCGGGCGTTTACAACATGGCCGTGGGTGCCGCCTTTATCTTCATCATCGCCATTAGCCTGGCCAACCAGATGCGTCGCAGCACCGACGCCTTCCGCGGCTTCGGTCTGCAACAGACCAAGTGGTGGCTGTTGGCTCTGGTACTCATCGTTGTGGTTGCTGGCGCGGCTACCGTCTGGGCTCTAGTACCTGACACCACAGTTCTAGACCGCTTCAATGGCATCCTGCCGGTTGTTGGCGTGCCAGTTCTTGCCTGGCTGTCTAGCCTCGGCATCGATAGCGTGCTGCGCCGAAGCGACTTCCACGAGATCTCGCTGGTTCGCAACTACGGCTTCTATGGCAAGGTGCGTGTGGCAAACCTGGTGGGCTGGATTCTTGCCACAGCAATCGGTTGGGGCTTCATCTCCAGCAACATCACTGGTTTTGGTTGGCTCGGCTACCTGGCCAAGTTCTTGGGCGTCAGCAGCGTTGCATCAGATGCAAATATGGGTCTGTGGATTGCTATCGCCATTGGCATGCTTACCCCTCTGCTCTTTACGGTTGGAAACATCCGCAACCAAGAGGCTGAGGGCCGCGCCCTGGCCGAACGCCACCAGGAACTAATCGATGTTCTAGGAATCTCCGAGTAATGGCGCTGCAACTTAGCCAGGTGCTGGACACCCTTGAAACTCTCTGGCCTGCGGCCGGAGCCGAAGCCTGGGACGCCCCTGGATTGATTACCGGCCACCTGACTCAACCGGTTGGCAAGGTCATGTTCACCGTAGACGTGACCAGCGCAGTGGTGGACGAAGCAATTGCCAGCGGTGTCGATCTTCTGATTGCACACCACCCGTATCTCATGCGTGGGGTAAGTTCGGTAGCGCAAACCACGGTAAAGGGAGCCACCCTAGCCAAGGCCATCAAGGCGGATCTGGCCATTTTTGCGGCTCACACCAATGCAGACATAGTTGCAGGTGGGGTCTCCGACAGCATCGCGCTTGCATTGGGGCTTGAGAACATCCACCCGCTGGACAACCCAGCTGCCGCAGCCGGACACGGCCGCGTAGGCCTCCTGCCTGATCCAATGACTCTGGGCAACTTTGCCAAACTGGTTGCCCAAACCCTGCCCAGCACTGCAACGGGGATTCGCGTTGCCGGCGATTTCAATCGCATGGTCTACAAGGTTGCACTGTGCGGGGGAGCAGGGGATTCATTCCTGCCGTTGGCGCTTGCAGCCGAAGCCGATGTTTACGTAACTTCAGACTTGCGTCACCACGTGGCGCAGGATGCGGCCGAGCTAACGCTGGTCAATCCTGCGGCGCCGGCACTCATTGACGTGTCACACTGGGCCAGCGAATGGCTCTGGTTGGACTATGCCGCCGATTCGTTGCGTAATATTTATCCTGAACTAGATTTCTCAGTCTGCGATTTGCGCACTGACCCCTGGGACTTCGTAATCACTCAGTGATTATCCGCGTCCCACTAACTCAAAAGGAACAGCATGAAGGTAAGCCAAAATCAGCTACAGGATCTATTGGAGCTGACCGCTACCGACCTGCTACTAACCCGTTCCAGACTGCACATCGAAGAGCTCAAGCAGGACCCAATGCTTCTGGTCCTTCAAGCCAAGTCTCGTCAGGCCTCCACCGATTTCCTTGCCGCCAACAACCGCATGGACGACCTTAAGCTCGAGTTGAGTCGCCTCGAGACCGACCTGCAGCTTGTTGAAAAGCGCATCGCCAAAGATAACGCCGACCTGCTCAACACCTCGGTAGTAAAAAACGCCCAGGGTATTCAGAGCGAGCTAAAGACTCTGGCCAAGCGCAAATCTGACCTAGAGGACGCCGAACTAGCCATCATGGATGCCATGGGTGACGCCGAAGCTTTGGTGAACCAGCACAAGGCGGCCAAGGCAGAGCTAGACGCTGAACTGGCCAAGACCAATCAGCGCCTCGAGGCAGAATTCCGCAAGATTGCCAGTGGCCTAGATCTGCAGACCGCAGACCGCAAGCAGTTGGCCGAGCGCCTTCCACACGAGCTGCTAGAGCTTTACGCTCAGAAGGCCAAGCGCGGCACCCCAGTGGCTCGCCTTAGCCACCGCGAGTGCGGTGCCTGCCGAGTCAACATCGGTGCCACCGATCTTGCCGAAATCAGCCACGCACCAGCCGACGAGCTGGTGACTTGCCCCGAATGTAACGCCATTCTGGTCCGCTAATGACTTTGCAACTTCTTATCGAGGCCGATGGCGGCTCGAGGGGCAATCCTGGCCTGTCCGGCTCTGGTGCGGTTGTAATCGACCGTCAAACCGGTGAGATTCTTATCGAAATCAGCGAGTACATTGGCACCGCCACCAACAACGTTGCCGAGTACCATGCCTTGCTTGCCGGTGTGCGTGAGGCCCTGGCTCTAGACCCGCACGCCCACATCGAGGTTCGAATGGACTCGAAGCTTGTGATCGAGCAGATGTCTGGCTCTTGGAAGATCAAGCACCCAGACATGCAGAAACTGGCCATTCAGGTGCACCAGTTGCTGAATGGTCATCCGGTGCGCTGGGTTTGGATTCCACGCGAGCAAAACTCGCGCGCCGACGCTCTTGCAAACCAGGCTATGGATCGCAAAGAGTCGCAGGTGCTGCACGCCAAGTCGGGTGCAGCTAAGCCTGTCGAGGCAGGCACTCCGGTTGCCTCCACGGTTGAGTTCAACAGCGATCTGCCAAGCTCGGTTCGAGCACCTGGCGGAGTAACCAAACCACTAACCACCGTCATTCTGGTGCGTCACGGCCGAACCGCACTCACCGAATCCAAGCGCATCTCTGGTGGCTCGGGCTCCGACCCCGAACTATCCGCCGCGGGTCGCGGTGATGCTTCCGCCGTTGCCGCCGAACTTGCCAAAGTTGGTCACAGTGGCGTCTGGGCGCACCTCAACCCAATCGCGGCTGTTGTTTCGTCGCCGATGGTGCGCACGTTCCAAACCGCAACCGCCATTGCCAACGAACTGGGAATGCCGGTGTCCGTTGCCGAGGGGCTGCGGGAGATCGATTTTGGCATCTGGGATGGACTAACCAACGATGAGGCGCGAGCCCAAGATCCAGAGCGCTTCGAGGATTGGCGCGGCTCGTGGGAGGTTTCTCCACCCGAAGGTGAATCACTGATTCAATTCGACGAACGCATCCGCGCTGCCCGAAATGCAATCCTTGAGCACTACGCCGGCAAAACCGTCGTGGTGGTTGCTCACGTCATGCCAATCCGTGGGTTCATGCGCCACGCCTTCGAGGCTGGTATCTCTTCTTACTGGCGGCCACAGGTGTCTCCATGTTCAATCTCAGTGCTGCGCCTCTGGGGTGGAGAGGCCGCCGAAATTCTGGCCTTCAACGCAACCCACCACCTAGCCAATCACTAGCGGGTTCACTAGGCTTGATAGCGGTTGGGTCGGCTAGACGATCGCGGCGATTTATCGCTGAGGAACGTCCGGGCTCCAAAGAGCAAGGTGGTGGGTAATTCCCACTCGGGGCAACCCGCAAGAAAGTGCCACAGAGAATAGACCGCCGCATTTGCGGTAAGGGTGAAACGGTGGTGTAAGAGACCACCAGCCAATTGGGTGACCAGTTGGGCTAGGTAAACCTCACTTGGAGCAAGACCAGATAGATAGCGTTGAAGCTGCTCGCCGAGCTATCGGGTAGGTTGCTTGAGACTGTTGGTAACAGCAGTTCTAGATAGATGATCGTCCACGACAAAACCCGGCGTATCGGCCGACCCAACCATTACTTTTACTGCGTTTAGTCCTCAGAGTGGCGATCGGCTGCAGCCCAAGCCGCGCCCAAAATACCAGCACTGTTGCGCTTCTGAGCGGGCACGATCTCGGCACGCAACTTTAGCTTCGGTAGAAACTCAGAGTGGTTCTTGCTTACGCCGCCACCAACGATGATCAGGTCTGGGCTGAATAGTGCCTCAAGCCTGGAGTAATACTTCTGTAGGCGGGCAGCCCAGTCGTCCCAGTTGAGATTCTCGCGCTCCTTCGCCGCAAAAGAGGCCATAGTCTCGTAGTCCACACCGTCAATCTCGAGGTGACCCAGCTCGGCGTTGGGAACCAAATGACCGTTGATGAACAGCGCCGAACCGATGCCGGTGCCCAGGGTGGTCATGATTACGAGTCCCTTGCGCTTGCGTGCGGCACCGAACTTGAGTTCGGCCACACCGGCAGCATCGGCATCGTTTAGTACGTGCACCCGGCGGCCAAGCTTTTCGGTGAACAGCTGCTCGGCATCCAGGCCAATCCATTCCTTGGAGACGTTGGCAGCCGACATAGTCTTGCCATGCTGCACAACTGCCGGGAAACAAATGCCAACTGGGGTCCAGCGGCCAACACCGGGCATGGCTGCGATGATGTCGCCAACAACACGTGCAATGTCGTCAGGACGACCACCCTCCGGCGTCATGAAGCGCACGCGCTCACCAATGAGCTCGCCCTTCTTGATGTCAACCAGTGCACCCTTGATTCCGGTGCCACCGATGTCAATACCAATAGCCTTGCGTGCCATGTTTTCTCCTTGAAACTAGGGGAGGGTCAAAATATCGACGCCGGTCTCGGTGACCACCATCGTGTGTTCAAACTGCGCTGTCATGCTCTTGTCACGGGTTACCACGGTCCAACCGTCATCCCACATGTCCCACTGATGGGTACCCAAGGTGAGCATGGGTTCAATTGTGAACACCATTCCCACTTCGATTACCTCTGAATACAAAGGTGCCGAGTCATAGTGGGGGATGATTAGGCCGTTGTGGAAGGTTCTACCAATTCCGTGGCCGGTAAAGTCTCGGATCACGCCGTAGTTGAATCTCTTGGCGTAAGTCTCGATTGCCCTACCTATGATGTTGACCGCTCGGCCTGGAGCAACCGCTGCCATGCCGCGCTCTAGGGAAATCTTGGTGCGCTCCACCAGATCTGCCACCACAGGCTTGACGTCGCCAACCAAAAAAGTCACATTGCTATCGCCGTGGTAGCCGTCTAGGTAGGCCGTGATGTCGATGTTTATGATGTCGCCATCCTGCAACACGGTGTTGTCTGGAATGCCGTGACAAATCACCTCATTTAGCGAGGTACACATCGACTTTGGGTAGCCACGATAACCGAGAGTGGAGGGGTAGGCGCCATTAGCAACGATGAAATCATGCCCGATGCGATCCAACTCATCGGTGGTTATCCCGGGCTTGCAGTGCTCGCCAACCAGAGCGATTGCGTCCGCGGCAATCTTGCCTGCAGCGCGAATCTTGGCCACAGCCTCGGCGCTCTCGACGTACGAACCGGTATGTTTTGCTGGAGCGCGTTTGCCCACGTATTCGGGGCGAGCAATGTCTGCCGGAACCGAGAGCATCGGCGAAACCACCCCGGGAATCAGGAATCCGGTTTTGGGGTCTCTAGGCATGTGTCTAGTCTATTTCTTGTGAACAAAAGACAGCGTCAGCGCGAGGCCTCCGAGTCGTGGTGGTTCAATACCAAGTCGATGAAATCAGAGTTTGGCTTGCTCACCGCAGCGCCCTACCGAATTGGACCCTTCGATACCGAGGCTGAAGCCGATAAGGCGATGGATGCGGTGCGCGAACGGGCTCGCAGTTGGGCTGCCGAGGATGCGGACGAGGCCATGGACCGCAGAGACTAGTCGAACTCGTTCTCGGTGGTAGGGAATGAACCGTTGGCCACATCTTCACGATAGGCATTAGCCGCGTCCAGCAGGGTAGCGCGCAACTGGGCGTACTGCTTCACAAACTTGCGCGGTTTGTGCCCCGATAGGCCGGCAAAATCGGTCCAAACCAGAATCTGCCCATCGGTGGCCTGTCCGGCACCGATACCGATAGTTGGAATGGCGAGGCGGCCGGTGACATCGGCGGCCAGCGCAGCCGGGACCAGCTCTAAAACAACGGCAAAAGCGCCGGCGGCTTCAACGGCAAGGGCATCGTCGATCAACTGACCGGCGCCTTCGCCACGGCCCTGAACCTTGAAACCACCCAGACTGTTCACACTCTGTGGCGTGAAGCCCAGGTGTGCCATAACTGGGATGCCGGCATCGGTTAGCGCTTTGATGCGAGACGCGCTGCGTACGCCGCCCTCCAGCTTCACGGCAGCCGCACCGGATTCTTTCATGAAGCGAATGGCGTTGGCAAGCGCCAACTCATCGGAGGTCTCGTAGGAGCCAAACGGCATGTCAATTACAACCAGCGCGCGAGACACGGCGGAGGAAACCGCACGGCCGAAGGGAATCATTTCGTCCACGGTGATTGGCAAGGTGGTGGTGTATCCCAGGGCGTTATCCGCGGCCGAATCGCCCACCAGAATCACGTCAATGCCGGCCTCGTCGAAGATTCCCGCGGTGAGGTGGTCGTAGCTGGTTAGGCAACTGAACTTACGCCCCTCCTGCTTGAAGGCAGCAAGGGTGGTGGTGCGGATTACCTTGGGGGAGTGCGACATTAGGCGCGCTTCCAGGCGTCCACTTCGATCTCAACCAGCATTGCCGGGTTAACAAAAGCCACTCCCGAAAGGATGGTGAGGGCTGGACGAATCTGGCTGAAGACCTCGCCGTGAGCCTTGCCAGCCTCGTCGGCAGCCTCAGCGGTGGTGCAGTAAACACGACTGCGAACAACGTCGGCTAGAGAGTAGCCGGCCTCTGCAAGTGCACCCGCAATTACTGTCTCAAGGGCAACCTTGGCCTGACCATAGGCGTCGCCCTCGTGCTGAAGAACTCCGCCAACGGTTGCGGTGCTGCCAGACACGTGCACATACTCGCCGGCAACGGTAGCGCGAGAGTAACCCAGGATCGGCTCGTATGGGGATCCACTGGAAATTAGCTTGTCTGCGGCCATCTTGGTTATCTCTCTTCTGTGTGTTGTACGCGTTTGCTTCGCGTTAAAGGGTAGCAAGCCGTGAGGCTGCCTAGGGATTTAGTGCTGCTTGAACTTGTTGGTGATTGGCATGCGACGGTCTCTGCCGAAGGCCATTCCAGAAATCTTGGGTCCGATTGCACCCTGACGGCGCTTCCACTCGGCTCGATCCACCAAGCTGATGATTCGGTCGACGGTCTCGGCCGCAATGCCCAAGGCGATGATTTGATCGCGGCCAAGGCGATCGTCGATGTAAGCCGCCAAAATACGGTCCAGCAGGTCGTACTCGGGTAGCGAATCCTGGTCCAGCTGGCCAGGGCGCAATTCGGCGCTTGGTGGCTTTTCGATGGAGTTTTCAGGAATCGGTGGGCGTTTACCCTCGCGAATTGCCTGTTCGTTGCGCCAGCGAGCAAGCTGCCAAACCAGCATCTTTGGCACGTCCTTGATGGGAGCGTAACCTCCCACGCTGTCGCCATAGATGGTGCTGTAACCAACTGCCAGCTCGGTCTTATTGCCGGTGGTAAGAGTGAGGTGTCCTTCGGCGTTGCTCAGCGCCATCAGGATTAGGCCACGCACACGGGCCTGCAGGTTCTCGGCGGCAACCCCGTCTAGCCCCAGTTGCTTCTCGGTGACATCAACCATTGCAGCAATTGCCTCGGTGCGAATCTGAACGCCAAGGCGCTCGGCAAGGTCGAATGCGTCCGACTTGCTGTGGTCGCTGGAGTACATGCTGGGCAGTGAGACACCAAATACGCGGTTTGCCCCGATGGCATCAACGGCGATTGCGGCACAAACCGCGGAGTCGATTCCTCCGGATAGACCCAGGATCACCGATGGGAAGCCGTTCTTGTTGACATAGTCACGAAGACCTACAACCAGGGCATTCCAGACCTGGGCATTGTCATCGGGGGTGACGGTCTTGCGCGAGTTGCTTGCCACAATCTTGGTGGCGCTCTCGATCTCGATGACGTCACGAGACTCCGAGAAGGATTGCACCTCCAGAACTAGGTTTCCCTTGCCATCTGCAACCAACGATGAACCGTCAAAGACGAGGTCATCCTGTCCGCCAACCAGGTTGACGTAAACCACTCCACAGCCCGCTTCTTTAGCAAGCTGAGTGACTAGGTCAACTCGGGTTTGGTACTTGCCCACCTCAAATGGCGAACCGTTTAGAACCACAGCGACGTCGGTGTCGGTGTCCTTGAGGGAAGCCACCGGCCCGCCGGCCTGCCAAATGTCCTCGCAGATCAAAACGGCAAAGTTCAGACCATTCACCGTGAAGTTGAGCGACTCGGAGCCGGGAACAAAAATTCGGTACTCATCGAAAACGGAATAGTTAGGCAGGTGGTGCTTGGCATACTTGCCAATCACCTCGCCATCCATCAGGATGCTCGCGCAGTTTTGGGCGATGGCCCAGCCATTTTGGGCGTCACTCGGTGCCGGAGCGGGGTGGCCGAGAACCACACAGATATTGCCCAGGCCGGAGTCTTGTAGCCTGCCAGCAAAGTCTTGAACGGCCTTCTCGCAGGTCTCAAGGAAAGAGGCGCGCTGAGCCAGATCTTCGATTGGATAACCGCTGAGTGCCATCTCGCCAAACAGCACGATGTCGGCTCGTTCGGCGGCAGCAAGTTTCACCTGCGTGAAGATGGCATCGAGGTTGCCTGAAATGTCTCCGACAACCGGATTTGTCTGCGCGAGAGCTAAGCGAACTGGGGCCATAACCATTAGCCTAGTAGAAGGTACTGAGAGGAACTTTTGATGGACAAGCAGACCGAATTCGTACTGAGAACTATCGAAGAGCGCGGCGTCAAATTTATTCGTCTCTGGTTCACCGATGTGGCCGGAACTCTTAAGTCGGTTGCCATTGCGCCTGCCGAAGTTGAGGGTGCTTTTGCCGAGGGACTCGGCTTCGACGGCTCTTCCATCGAGGGTCTAGCCCGCACCTACGAGGCCGACATGCTTGCCATGCCAGACCCAAGCACCTTCCAGATTCTTCCTTGGCGTGGCGAGATCGACCCAACTGCCCGCATCTTCTGCGACATTCGCACTCCAGACGGCCAGCCAGCAGCAGCCGACCCACGAAATGTGCTTCGTCGCGCGCTAAACCGAGCCAGCGAAAAGGGCTTCTCGTTCTACATCCACCCAGAAATTGAGTTCTACCTGCTGAAGAGCACCGAGCTTGTGAACGGCGAGCCAGTACCGGTGGACCACGCCGGTTACTTCGACAACGTTCCTGGTGGCACCGCCCACGACTTCCGTCGTCGCGCGGTTTCCATGCTGGAGCAGTTGGGAATCTCCGTTGAGTTCAGCCACCACGAGGGTGGACCAGGTCAGAACGAGATCGATCTTCGCTACGCCGACGCGCTAACCATGGCCGACAACATCATGACCTTCCGCACCGTTATCAAGGAAGTTGCCATCGAGCAGGGTGTCTACGCCACCTTTATGCCAAAGCCGTTCACCAACCACCCTGGTTCGGGCATGCACACCCACCTCTCGCTCTTCGAGGGCGACTCAAATGCCTTCTACAACCCTGGTGACCCTTACCACCTCAGCAAGACCGCAAAGCACTTCATCGCTGGTCTACTGCGCCACGCCCCTGAAATCACCGCGGTCACCAACCAGTACGTCAACTCTTACAAGCGCCTCTGGGGCGGCGGTGAGGCACCTTCGTTCGTTTGCTGGGGCCACAACAACCGCTCGGCTCTCATCCGTGTGCCGCTGTACAAGCCAAACAAGGGTCAGAGCACCCGCATCGAATACCGCGCAATCGACTCGGCTGCCAACCCTTACCTTGCCTACGCACTGATGCTTGAGGCCGGCCTAAAGGGCATCGAGGAAGAGTACGTGCTGCCTCCGGAGACCGAAGACAATGTTTGGGATCTCAACGATTCCGAGCGTCGCGCCATGGGCATCCAGCCACTGCCACAGAGCCTGGACCACGCCATCCGCAAGCTTGAAGAGAGCGAACTGGTTGCCGAGACTCTGGGCGAAGAGGTGTTCTCCTACGTGCTTGCCAACAAGCGCCGCGAATGGAGCGAATACCGTCGCCAGGTAACCGGCTACGAGTTGGCACAGAACCTGGGCACGCTCTAAAACCAACAGCAACGCACCCAAAATCAGGGATTTAGCATGGCAGCTCCACGCAGCGGCGGTTCGCTAACCGAACTAGCCCGATTTGGCTTCACCGACCTGTCCGGCACCATTGGCAAACTAGACCAACTGGTGGCGAAGGTTGGCGACGGCGGACGCATCGCCATGGCCTCGCTTGGCAAGTCTGGAAACCCAGACCAGGCATTGAATGCGCTGCTGACATTTGCCGAGATAGACCGCCCGCGCGTCAAGAAACTGCTGGCCAAGAATGATTCTGCAGACAGGCTCTGCGCAGTCTTGGGCGGTTCCACTGCCCTGATCGACTTCCTGCGTCGCTACCCAGAGCAGCTTGCGGTATTCGAAAAGCCGGTTGTGGCACTCGACGACCAGGCAGCCATGACCGAGCATATGCGCGCTGTTGTCATGCCGGTCATCGGTGAAGCGATCGCCAAGAAGCAGGCCCAGCCAGATGCACCTTTCGATTCGGAATCCTGCTGGAATGCGGTTCGCAAGCAGTATCGCGTTGAACTGCTGAAAATTGCCACCTTCGACCTGACCGCCACCGATTCGAGTGCCGTTCTACCTCTGGTGGCGGCTGCGCTGGCTGATGCAGCCGGTGCTGCCATCGAATGTGGCATCGACATTGCCCGCGCCGAGCTGACCCACACCAAGGAGTACGGCGCCTTTGAGGCCCACGAGGTTTCAGGTACCCAGTTCACCGTTATTGCAATGGGCAAGTGTGGTGCCCGCGAGCTCAACTACATCAGTGACGTAGACGTGATCTACGTTGCCGGTCCGGCAAACGAAACCATCGAAGCCAGCCGTGCCGTGGAGATTGCCACCAAACTGGCTAACCGCATGATGCGCGCCATGGATGCCACCAGCAGCGAACCCATGCTCTGGCAGGTGGACCCTAACCTTCGACCAGAGGGCAAGTCTGGCGCCCTGGTTCGCACCCTAGACTCGCACATTGCCTACTATGACCGTTGGGCAGCCTCCTGGGAGTTCCAGGCGCTGCTAAAGGCGCGCCCACTGGCCGGCAACCGAGAACTAGGCGAGGCTTACGTGGCCGCACTTAACCCAAAGGTTTGGACCAGTACCAAGCGTGAGAACTTCGTGGAATCCGTGCAGAAAATGCGTGGTCGTGTGCTGGAACACATTCCGGCAAATGAAGTAGACCTGCAAATCAAGTTGGGCCCGGGTGGCCTGCGCGACGTCGAGTTCACCGTTCAGCTATTGCAGTTGGTTCACGGGCGCACCGATGACAGCGTGCACCAGCGCGACACCCTCGGCGCCATCGAGGCGCTGCGTGAAGCCGGTTACATCGCCCGCACCGAGGCCGCCGCCTTTGGCACCGACTACCGCTTCCTGCGCGTGCTAGAGCACCGCATTCAGCTTCGTGAGATGCGCCGAACCCACCTGATGCCAACCAGTGAAGAGCAGATTCGCTCAATCGCTCGCAGCATCAGCCCGCGCTTCACCGCAGAGTCCCTGCTGGAAGAGTGGAACCGAACCAAGGCTGAGGTGCGCGGTCTCCACCAGCGCATCTTCTTCAAACCTCTGCTTTCTGCCGTAGCAAAACTAGACGACAGCAGCCTTTCGCTCACCGATGAGCAGGTCATCGATCGTCTGGGCGCAATTGGCTTCCTAGATCCGAAGGGTGCCCTGGAGCACATCGCTGCTCTCACCAGCGGCATCAGTCGCCGAGCCGCAATCCAGAAGCAGCTGCTTCCGGTATTGCTCGAGTGGTTTGCTCGTGGAACCGATCCTGATGCGGCCCTGCTGGCCTTCAGAAGGCTCTCTGAAGACCTGGGGGAGTCGCACTGGTATCTGCGCATGCTGCGCGACTCCAGTGGTGCAGCCGAGCGCATGACCCAGGTGCTCTCCAACAGCCGTCTCGCCACTTCGCTATTCGAGCGAATCCCCGAGGCTGCAGCCTGGTTTGAGAAGACCGAAGATCTGCAGCCGATGACACTCGACGAGCTGGCCACCGAGTTTGCCGCCATCGTGGAGCGACACGAGTCGCGCGAGTCCGCTGCCAACGCCTGCCACCACATCCGGCGCCGTGAAACCCTGCGTATTGCCATGGGCGCCGTCTTGGACGAGCTCACCATTGAGGACGTTGCCCGCGGTCTTTCAGATCTCACCGAGAGTTATCTGCGCGCGCTTCTAGAATCTGGACTTGCCGCCAGCACCTTCCGCATCGACGGTCAGAGTCTGGAAGAACTGGTCGATTTTGGAATCATTGCCATGGGTCGTTTCGGTGGAGCCGAGCTTGGCTTTGGATCAGATGCCGACGTCATGTTTGTCTATCAAGCCAAGCCCGGGGTAGAGGCTGAGAAGGCCCAGCGAGCCGCAGAGCGCATTGCTGCCGAGCTACGGGAGTCCAGCGAGGATCAGGTACTCGAGTTTGAACTTGACCTAGATCTACGCCCAGAGGGCAAGAACGGGCCACTGGTTCGGTCGCTAGATTCCTACGAAAGCTATTACGAGCGCTGGGCCAGCGATTGGGAGTCACAGGCCCTGCTTCGCGCCCGACCAATCGCCGGTTCGCCCCAACTGCAGAGCGCCTTCACCGCGATCATCGACAGCCACCGCTATCCAAAGGCGATCGACCCAAAGGTTATCGTCGAGATTCGTCGCATCAAGGCCCGCGTTGAGACCGAGCGCCTGCCACAGGGAGCCGATCCGAAGCGTCACCTCAAGCTTGGTAGGGGATCACTCAGCGATGTGGAGTGGTTGGTTCAGCTGCTACAGCTGCAACACGGTTCGCAGTACCCAGAGATTCGCACCCCGAAGACCCTGGACGCCCTGCACGCTTGCGTGGCTGCTGACCTCATCGCGGAGCACGATGCCCGGGTTCTCGAGACCGCGTGGATTCTGTGTTCGCGGGTACGAAGTGCCGCTGTCCTCTGGACCTACAAGCGCACCGATGTGCTGCCCGTAGACCGCCGTCAGCTTGAGGGCATTGCCCGCATTCTCAACTACCCACCTTTCAGTGCGTCGATTCTGGAGCAGGACTACCTTGCAGCCACCCGACGCTCCCGTGCGGTGTTTGAACGCGTCTTCTTCGGCTGGGACACCAAGTCTGCCGCCGAGTCAGAGGACTAAAAACAAAAACGCTTAAATAAAAAGGGCCACACCTTTCGGTGTGGCCCTTTTGTAATGGCTCTGAACTTACTAGCCCTTTGCCGCAGGCGACTTAAACGCCCGTTGCCGAAGGCGACTAAACGCCGTAGTACAGCTCGAACTCGTAAGGGTGAGGACGCTGTGCAAGAGGCTTGATTTCCTTCTCGCGCTTGTAGTCGATCCAGGTCTCGATAACTTCCTTGGTGAATACGCCGCCCTTTAGCAGGTACTCGTGGTCGTTCTCGAGTGCAACTAGAACCTCGCCTAGCGAACCAGGAACCTGAGGGATGAGCTTTGCCTCTTCTGGAGGAAGCTCGTATAGGTCCTTGTCAACTGGAGCGTGTGGCTCGATGCGGTTCTGGATACCGTCAAGACCAGCCATAAGCATCGCAGCGAATGCGAGGTATGGGTTGCTCGAAGCGTCTGGCGCGCGGAACTCAATGCGCTTTGCCTTCGGGTTGGTACCGGTCATTGGGATACGGATCGAAGCCGAGCGGTTACCTGCCGAGTAGACAAGGTTTACTGGAGCTTCGAAGCCTGGAACCAAACGGTGGTAGGAGTTTACGGTTGGGTTGGTGAACGCAAGCAGCGATGGAGCGTGCTTGAGGATACCGCCGATGTACCAGCGAGCTAGGTCGCTTAGACCGCCGTAGCCGTTCTCGTCGTAGAACAGCGGCTTGCCGTCCTTCCAGAGCGACTGGTGAACGTGCATACCCGAGCCGTTGTCACCGAATAGTGGCTTTGGCATGAAGGTTGCAGTCTTGCCGTAGGCGTGTGCAACGTTCTTGACGATGTACTTGAACTTTAGGATGTCGTCAGCCGAGCGAAGCAGGGTGTCGAACTTGTAGTTGATCTCGCCCTGACCTGCAGTACCAACCTCGTGGTGGCTGCGCTCAACCTGTAGGCCAGCAGCCTCAAGCTCTAGAACGATGCTGTCACGCATGTCTGCGTGCTGGTCAACTGGCGAAACTGGGAAGTAACCGCCCTTGTAAGGAGTCTTGTTTGCGAGGTTACCGCCCTCTTCAACACGACCCGAGTTCCAAGCAGCCTCAGAGCTGTCGATGAAGTGCATCGAGCTGTTCTGGGTTACTTCGTAACGTACGTCGTCGAAGATGAAGAACTCGGCCTCAGGAGCGAAGAATGCGGTGTCGGCGATACCAGTGGTGTTCAGGTAAGCCTGTGCCTTCTTAGCGATCTGGCGTGGGTCCTTGTGGTAGATCTCACCGTTACGTGGGTTGTAGATGTCGAAGATCATGTTGATGGTCTTCTCAACGCGGAAGGCGTCCAGGTAAGCGGTGGTTACGTCTGGAATCAGCTGCATGTCGGACTCGTGGATCGATGCGAAACCACGGATCGACGAACCGTCGAACAGCTGGCCGTCAACGAAGAACTGCTCGTCGATCATGCTTGCTGGAAGGTTGAAGTGCTGCTGCACACCAGGAAGGTCGGTGAAGCGAACGTCAAGGAACTTTACGTCGTTTTCCTTGATGTACTTGACTACCTCAGAGGCGGTCTTGAACATAGGGTTGTATCCCTTCGATTTGGATAGGAAAGGCGAGCCATTACGCCTAAGAAAAGTTTACTCTGCTGTGCCCTTGCAGGAGGCGCATCTAATGTTTCGTGAATGTAAAAAGTTGCGCGTAGGCTTGAAGGATGACTAATTCACCGCAAAATCGCTGGGCAGGGGAGCGCCTCGGGTTACCACAGCACGGCTCGGGCAGCCTGGCCACCATGCCTCGCCGCATCCCTGCCATCATGGTCGACTGGGCAATCGCAATGCTGCTCTCCAACGCTTTCTTCAAAGCCGACAGCATGGTGACCCTAATCATCTTTGGCACCATGCAGTTCATGCTGGTTGGAACCCTTGGTTTCAGCTTTGGTCACCGAATTTTTGGTCTTCGCGTTATGCGCGGCAATGGCTCCACTTGGGGTCCATACGTTGGCCTCTGGAAGGCACTGATTCGCTCGGTTCTGCTGTGCCTGGTTATCCCGGTGGCAATCTGGGACAACGACAACAGGGGAGTGCACGACAAGGCCGCCGGTACGGTTCTGGTTCGTCGCTAAGCAAACTCAAAAACCAGTTGCCTAGAGCTGCACCAGGCTAAAACAAAAAGGACCGCCTCAATCGAGACGGTCCTTTTGAAGTTTTTGCTACTGCATGCGACGGCCAGCGCGCATGCGAGTTGGGTCCATGCCCTTAGGAACAGGGATGTTCATTCGCATGGTGGCCAGACGCTTGTTGATTTCGCTTAGCTCTCCACGAGCCACAACCTTCTTGAGCTTGTTTACCTCAGGGGCAAGTTTGGTGAGCGAAACCGAGTGTTCGTCGTTGCAAACCCACATGACGTTGACCGGAACACCGGCAACTGCCTGGTTAAGCTTGCGGCGCTCGTCTTCCACCAGCTTGGAAACGCTGCTGCGGTGACCCTCGGCAATGAGGACAACGCCGCCACGACCCGAGATGCGGTAAACGAGATCCTTGGACTTGGCGTTTACGGCCACTGGTTCCTCGGAACCACTCCAGCCGCGCTTCAACAGAGTGCCAAGCACGGCACCAACGGCGCCAGGCTGACCCTCGATGCGAGCGTAGGCAACCTTCTCGGCGCGCTTGCCCAAAATGAATGCGAAAACAACTGCGCCACCAACGATGCCCAGGATGATCCAAAGGAAGAATCCGATTGGGTTGGCCATGGTGTTGAGCATTGCAATGCCAATACCAAGGAGCAGAACCAGGAGACCTGCACCGATGGAAATTGGGCCAGCCTGCTTGTCCTCACGGATGGTCATGCCCCAAACCTGACGGATCTGGGCGAACTGACTTGGACGCTTATTAGTGTTTTTTGCCATTGGATAAGCCTACCGATTACACGGCCTGGCTGAAGCCAAGCGCGGCATCGGCGAGGTGTTTCAGGTGGTCAGGAACTGGGCGCCCCTTGGCCTGCATGCTCTGGGCCCAAAGGCGTCCGGCACGGTAAGAAGAACGAACCAGCGGACCACTCAGCACACCGAGGAAGCCCATCTTCTCGGCCTCGTCCTTCAGCATCACAAACTCTTCTGGCTTTACCCAGCGGCTAACCGGGTGGTGACGCACCGATGGGCGCAGATACTGGGTGATGGTGACGATGTCGGTGCCCGCGTTGTGCAGGTTCTGCAGCGCCTCAATGATCTCTTCGATGGTTTCGCCCATGCCCAAAATGAGGTTGGACTTGGTAACCATTCCGGCATCACGAGCCTGGGAGATTACATCCAACGAACGCTCGTAACGGAAGGCTGGGCGAATCTCCTTGAAGATGCGCGGCACTGTTTCAAGGTTGTGCGCGAAGACCTCAGGCTTGGCATCGAAGACCTGCTGCAGCAGCTCCGGCTTACCGCTGAAGTCTGGAACCAGGATCTCCACACCGGTGCCGGGGGATTGCTGGTGAATCTGACGAATGGTCTCGGCGTACAGCCAAGCACCCTCGTCTGGCAGGTCGTCGCGGGCAACTCCGGTTACGGTGCTGTAGCGAAGCTGCATCTTGGCCACCGATTCGCCCACGCGACGTGGCTCATCCGCATCGAAGGCGTCTGGCTTGCCGGTGTCAATCTGGCAGAAGTCGCAACGGCGGGTGCACTGCGAACCACCGATGAGGAAGGTGGCCTCGCGGTCTTCCCAGCACTCAAAGATGTTTGGGCAACCCGCCTCCTGGCAGACGGTGTGCAGGTTCTCAGACTTAACCATGGTCTGCAGGGCCTTGTACTCAGGGCCCATCTTTGCCACGGTCTTAATCCACTCCGGCTTCTTCTCGATAGGAACGCTTGAGTTGCGCGCCTCGATGCGGAGTAGCTTCTTAGGTGCTGCGGTGTCTGTCATTGGGTTACCTTGGTGATTTTGTCGAGGTGTTTCTGAACCTGCTCGGCCGCCATCGCGGGTGTGATTTCGCGACCTAACAGCAGACTCAGTGTTGAAGTGCCGGCGTCTTTGATGCCACAGGCAATGATTGTTTCATAGGGCTGCAGCGAATTGTTGCAGTTGAGGGCGAAGCCGTGCATTGTGGTGTGCTCTGCCACGCGGATGCCAATAGCGGCAACCTTCACGTGATTGCCATCCGGTTGCGGGGCCCAAACGCCACTTCGACCCTCAACGCGTTCTGTATAAAGGCCAAAGTCAGCGATGGTGTCGATGAGAACCTGTTCTAGCCAGCGCACGTAGCCCACCACATCGATGGGGCGCGGAAGCTGCATGATTGGGTAGCCAACCAGCTGACCAGGACCGTGCCAGGTGATCTTGCCGCCACGATTGGTCTCGATTACGGGAGTGCCGTCCTGAGGCAATTCCTCACCCTCGGTGCGCTTGCCAGCGGTGTAAACCGGATCGTGCTCAAGCAGAATCACGGTGTCTTCGCGCTGGCCGTGAGCAACCTCTTGATGGATTGCATTTTGGAGGTCTAGGCCGTCCTGATAGGACACGAACTTTGGAGCCAATCCGGCAATCATAAATTCGGTCATTTAGTAATTCTAACTTCGGTGGGCATTGAAAGTTATCAACAGCCCCGTGACAGCAAATCATCCCCGATGCAGGAAGCCGCCATGCTGGTTGGGGAGGGTGTTTTGGCACAGTACAAGAGTTTGATTCGGTTGAAACAGGCAGTCGATGCTGCCGCACCCAATACGACCTTTTCGCTGGAACGCTTAGACCAGCACCGCTTCGTGCTCGCTCCCACCGATGTCCCAGAGCCCGCTGGCACTCCACGAAATGGATTCGTCTACGGCAAGGGCTTTGTTGCTACTGACGCAGCAAAGTCCCATAAGGGGCCTGCCAGGCATCTAAACCCTCGAACTTTGGGGCTTTTTGGGCTCGTCGCAGTGGCCGCAATCGGGGTAGGCCTGGTGCTAACTCCAAATAGTTATGTCAAGCCAACCGGCTTAGTACCGATAAATGCCGCTAAACACGGCAACAAAATCGACACCAACAACAAGCCCTCGCTGGCAGTTTGCCAATCTCCAGAAGACCAGGTTAATAAGGCGATTGCTAAGGCCAAAATGCCGGCTTCGGTTGTTCGCAGCCAAACTATCGGAGGATTCCGCGAGGTTACGCTGGTTAGCGACTGCGACAACAAGCAGTATCAGGTGATCATGTACCTGAGCGGAAACACCTGGAAAGCAGAAAGTGCGACCCCAGCGGGATCGCACTCTCTAAGCGGTAACTAGATCTATAGACCTAGGTTTGGCTCGAAGTTAGCGTCTTCTAGGCGCTTCTTGACGTCTACCAGGAAGCGGCTAGCGTCTGCACCGTCAACAAGGCGGTGGTCGTACGAAAGCGCTAGGTAAACCATGCTGCGGATAGCGATTGCCTCGTTGCCGTCGGCATCGGTGACAACTGCTGGACGCTTGGAAACTACACCGGTACCGAGGATGGCAACCTGTGGCAGGAATACAACTGGGGTGTCGAATAGCGCTCCACGCGAACCAGTGTTGGTTAGGGTGAAGGTACCGCCACCTAGCTCGTCTGGCTTCAGCTTGTTCTCGCGGGTGCGAGCTGCCATGTCGGCAATCTGCAGAGCAAACTGGCTGAGGTTTAGGGTGGATGCGTCACGGATGACCGGGGTAAGCAGGCCACGCTCGGTGTCTACCGCAAACGAGATGTTCTCGGTTGGGTGGTAGATGATGTTCTCACCCTCGATGGAGGCGTTCAGCTTTGGGTGTGCCTTTAGGGCCTCGGCAGCTGCAAGACCAAAGAATGGCATGAAGTTGAGCTTGATTCCGTTCTTGGCAACGAATGCGCCCTGAACCTTGCCGCGTAGCTGAGCAATCTTGGTGACGTCAACCTCTACAACGGTGGTCAGCTGTGCGGTTGAGACCATCGAAGCAACTGCGCGCTCGGCAAGGACCTTGCGAAGGCGCGACATTGGCTCGGTGGTGCCACGAAGTGCCGATGCCTCAACGACAACTGGTGCGCTGCTGGCTGCTGGTGCGAAGGTTGCGGCTGGAGCCGAACCGGCGCTTAGCACGTCTTCCTTGCGGATGCGGCCGCCAACGCCAGTGCCCTGAACGGTAGCTAGGTTTACACCAGACTCGTTGGCAAGCTTGCGAACAAGTGGGGTCACGTAGGAGGCGTCAGAGTTGCTGGCTGCAGGTGCGGCAACAACTGGAGCGGCAGCAACTGGTGCAGCAACAACTGGTGCGACTACTGGAGCGGCGACCGGAGCAGCGAAGGTAGGTGCAGGTGCAGCCACTGGAGCAGCAACAACAGGCGCAGCTACCACCGGGGCTGCAACAGGAGCAGCAACCGGGGCAGGAGCCTCAACAACTGGAGCTGGTGCTGCAGGAGCGGCTGGGGCAGCAGCGCCCTCGCCGATAACTGCAAGAACGGCGCCAACAGCAACGGTCTCGTCCTCGGCAACCAGGATCTGCTGGATTACACCGGCAACCGGCGAAGGAATCTCGGTGTCAACCTTGTCGGTGGAAACCTCAACGAGTGGCTCGTCAACGGCAACGGTGTCGCCAACCTGCTTTAGCCAGCGGGTTACGGTGCCCTCGGTTACGCTTTCGCCGAGTGCTGGAAGGGTTACATCGCTCATTATTTGATTGCTCCTGTTAATTTCGACTAAGCGTGGGCGTGAAGCGGCTTGCCGGCAAGGGCCAGGTGGGCCTCGCCGAGTGCTTCATTCTGAGTTGGGTGGGCGTGGATGAGGGTGGCCACATCTTCTGGGTAGGCCTCCCACGAAACGATTAGCTGAGCCTCACCGATCTGCTCGCCAACGCGCGAACCAACCATGTGGATACCAACCACTGGGCCGTTGTTCTCGCGAACCAGCTTGACGAAACCAGCGGTGCCAAGGATCTGGCTCTTGCCGTTTCCACCCAGGTTGTACTCGTAGGTGGAGATGTTCTCGCGGCCGTACTTCTCGGCTGCCTTGGCCTCGGTTAGACCAACCGAAGCAATCTCTGGCTCGCAGTAGGTGACCTTAGGGATGTTGTTCTCGTCGATGGTGCGCGGGTTCAAGCCGGCAATTTCCTCGGCGATGAAGATACCCTGCTGGAAACCGCGGTGTGCAAGCTGCAGGCCAGGAACGATGTCTCCGGCTGCGTAGATGCCAGGAACGCTCGTCTGTAGGCGCTCGTTGGTGATAACGAAGCCACGGTCCATGGTTACGCCCTGCTCTTCGTAGCCGAAGCCAACTGCGTTAGGGCCACGGCCAACGGCAACAAGCATTAGCTCTGCGTCAAGAACGGTGCCGTCTTCGAGGGTTACCACAACGCCCTGCTCGTTCTGGGTAACACCCGAGAAGCGAACGCCGGTCTTGAAGTTGATGCCGCGCTTGCGGAAGGCGCGCTCTAGGGCCTTGGAAACCGAAGCATCCTCGTTAGGAACCAGCGAAGGAAGGCCTTCAATGATGGTCACATCGGTGCCGAACGACTTCCAGATGGAGGCGAACTCAACACCGATAACGCCGCCACCGAGAACGATGACCTTGTTAGGAACGAAGTTGAGCTGAAGTGCGTGCTCCGAAGTGATGACGCGGCCGCCGATTTCTAGGCCAGGAAGCGAACGGCTGTAAGAACCAGTTGCCAAAACGATGTTGGTACCGGTGTAGTTGTCTTCGCCCACGGTTACGGTCTTCTGACCGGTTAGGCGGCCCTCGCCGGAAACCAGGGTGATGTTCTTGTTGTGGACAACCAGACCCGAGAGACCCTTGTATAGGCGCTCGACAACACCATCGCGGTAGTTGTTTACGGTTGGCATGTCGATGCCGTTGAGAGTGGCGCTAACACCGTAGGTAGCGGCCTCGCGGGTTACATCTGCAACCTCGGCTGCGTGAAGCAGCGCCTTGGTTGGAATGCAACCACGGTGGAGGCAGGTGCCGCCAACCTTGTCGCGTTCGATAAGTGCAACAGACTTACCAAGCTGGGCCGAGCGAAGAGCAGCTGCGTAGCCACCACTTCCGCCGCCAAGAATAACTACGTCAAAGTTGTGGTCAGCCACAGATAACTCCCTTAAATAGAACAGGCATCAGTAAAAACTTTACTCCGCTTAAAGCCGCAGAACTGCTAACCGGCAGACATTTCCTCAGCCAAGGCCACCAAGGTGCGAACCATTACACCGGTTGGACCCTTGGAAGTGAAACCGTAGGCGGCACCATCGTTGTCGGCTGGACCCGCGATATCAAGGTGAGCCCACTCCAACTTCTCGCCGTCTGCCTTCTCACCGATGAACTCGGCGATAAAGTGTCCACCCACGATCATGCCTCCGGCAGTGCTGCCCACCTTGGCATTTTGCAGGTCTGCCACCGAGGAATCTAGGTTGGCACGCAGCTCTTTGGCAAGTGGAATTGGCCAAACTGGCTCCCCAGAAGTGTGTGCGGCGGCTTGTACTGCAGCGATACCCGCCTCCGATCCCATTAGACCGGCGTAGCGAACGCCGAGCGCAACCCGAGCAGCACCGGTGAGCGTGGCAACATCGACGATCAAATCTGGCTTCTCTTCGCTGGCAGCGCTCAGACCATCGGCCAGCACCAGACGGCCCTCGGCATCTGGGTTGGTTACCTCAACGGTCTTGCCGTTGCGGGCGGTGAAAACATCGCCCGGGCGCATCGATGTGCCACTCGGCATGTTCTCGGCCAGGCAGAGATATCCCGAGACCTCGATGGGCAGACCAAGTTCCGCAATGGCGCGCACTGCCTCAAAGACAACCGCTGCTCCGGTCATGTCGTACTTCATACCCAACATGCCACCGAGGGGCTTCACGGCCAGGCCACCGGTGTCAAAAGTGATTCCCTTGCCAACCAGAGCAAGATATGCCTGCGCCTTCTTTGGCTTGTAACACAATTTCACTAGGCGCGGTGGGCGGGCACTGCCCATGCCCACGGCAGCAATCAGGCCGAAGCCATCCTTGGCCAGTTTCTTCTCATCCCAGATGGCAATGTCAAGCTCAGCGGCCTTGGCCGCAGCTTCGGCTAGCTCTGCAAACTTGGCTGGATAAAGTTCGTTGGCTGGGAGGGTTGCAAGCTTGCGGGCGCCGTGCACCGCCTTTGCCAGCACCGAAATACGAGTGAGTGCGGTCTTGGATACAGCAAGGTGCGATACCAGAGTGACCTTTACGCTGGAGGCTTTCGAAGCCTTTTCGCTCTTGCCTGGCTTGTCATAGGAGTACTGGCCCAGGGCGATGCCTTCAAGCAAAGCTTCGGCACCCGAGATGTCAGACACCGGCAACTGGAGAATCAGGTTCTCGATTGAACCCAGGTTGCGTCCCAGGGCACCGCCCAGCTCGCGCCACTCATCGGTGCTTGGGTTTTCTTGCGCGATGCCAAGCAGAAGATAGGCCTGGCCATCCTGACCCAGGGTGCGAACGATGCTTTCCGACTTGGCGGAGGCGCCTAGAAGTTGCAGCTGTGAAGCACTGAAGGTATCGAAGCCGGCCACCTCAAGATCTTTGCCCTTGCCAACCACGCCCAAAACGGTGACGGTTTGGCCCTTCTGAGCCTTCAAAAGTGGGGTAACGGCGAACTTGATTGCTTCCATTGGTTCAGCCTAAGTCCAAGAAAAGTCACAGGTCTGTTGTGACACAGCAGCCGTACAATTAACAGGTGATCGATCCAAGTGACCTTTATCTAATCAAGGTGAACCCAGTAGAGGTTCCGCTTGGACTGCCTCTTATCGCTGGGCTAACCGGTTTCTCGGATGCCGGCGGCACCATCAGCCAGGTTTCTGAGAGCATTTTTGCCAGCTACGAGGCTCGCCTGGTGGTTGAGTTCCGCAACGATGAGCTGCTGGATTACCGCAGCCGTCGCCCGGTGATGTACTTCGAAAAAGACCACATCGTCAGTTATGACCCAGCCGTACTGGGCATCTACCTGGTCAACGATGAAGCCGGCAATCCATTCCTCTTCCTGTATGGCTACGAACCAGACTTCAAGTGGGATGCCTTCGTGGCCGCCCTGCGCGACATCTTCAATCTCTTCGCCGTCTCATCCATCACCTGGGTGCACAGCATTCCGTTCCCGGTACCGCACACTCGTCCAGTTGGTGTTACCGTCAGCGGAAACCGCAAGGACCTCATCGAGGGCGTCAGCGAGTGGAAGCCATCAACGTCCGTTCCGGGTAACGTGCTGCACGTTTTGGAGTACCGCGTCACTCCTACCGGCCTACCAATGGTTGGCTTCGTGCTTCTGGTGCCGCACTACTTGGGCGACAGCGACTACCCAGAGGCCGCCATTTCGGCATTCCAGCACCTTAGCTCTGCTACTGGTTTGGTCTTCCGCACCGATCCGCTGCGCGAGGAGCAGGCACGTTTCCTCAAGAAGCTCAACACCCAGATTGAGGAAAACGCCGAACTTCAGCGAGTAATTGCATCGCTAGAGCAGGGTTACTCATCGGGGGAGCCAGGCCCAGGTAGACCACAGATTTCCAGGCCACAGCCAAAGGTTCCATCGGCCGATGAAATTGCCGCCGAGTTGGAGGATTACCTAGCCAGCCGCAGCCGCAACGACACCGATGGCGACGAAAACAATCCTGAAACCTAATAACTGATAGGTATTAGCCGATTTTTCGGCTAAACGAATGCAAGAATGGTTTTGTGCTCAAACGAAACGCCTTCTTTTCGGTAACCCTAGGTGCCATCGCCTACATCGCGGCTGTAACCCAGCGCAGCAGCATGGGCGTGGCTTCCCTTGAAGCGGCAAGTCGTTTTCACACCACTGCCGAGCAGCTAAGCACACTGGCCGTGGCCCAGCTTGTAACCTACGCAGCAATGCAGGTACCTGTTGGCTTGCTCTTGGATCGCTTTGGCCCAAGGAGACTTATCTTCACCGGATCCCTGCTGATGGCGGCCGGTCAGTTCATCGTTGCCTACTCCACGGTTTTGCCAATTGCCGTTTCGGGACGCATGCTGGTTGGCTTCGGCGATGCATTCACCTTCATCAGCATGATTCGGCTAATCAACGGCTGGTACACCGGCAAAACCGCGGCAAGGTTGCAGCAGTGGCTTACCAATGGTGGTCAGCTGGGACAGATCCTCTCCGCGGTTCCATTCGCCGTATTGCTGCACCAGTCCAACTGGAACACCGCCTTTACCGTTTGGGCAGCCATCGGTTTGGTGATTTCGTTTGGAGTCTGGTTCTTGGTTGCCGACGACTCCCAGCATGTCTCTGAGGAGCATCACGTTAACCTCAAGGCGCGACTTGGCCACCTGCGCGAATCGATAGGGGAGCCAGCAACCAAGACCGCCTTTTGGACCCACTTCGCCACAATGTCTCCGGCCACCGTACTCCTACTGCTCTGGGGAATGCCTCTGCTGCAACAGGCTGAGCAGCTGAGCCGACCACTTGCACTTACCGTCCTGGGTTCGTTCGTCTTCATCGGCATCGGGATGGGCACCCTTATCGGACACATTTGCTCCACTCACCCAAACCTGCGCAAGACGATTCTGACCGTCACAACTATCAGCATGCTAGCGGCCTGGATTGGCCTCCTGGCATGGCCAGGCCCAGCACCGCTCTGGCTAATAGCCATCTGGGCATTTGCTACGGCAACCAACAGCCCGGCATCCACGCTTGCCTTCGACTACACCCGCCAGTACACGCCAAAGAAACGTCTCGGCTCGGTAAATGGTTTTGTAAATGTGGCTGGGTTCTCGGCTACCTTCAGCATGATGTTTCTAATCGGTCTGGTGCTAGACCTCTACTATGAACTGCACGGCAAGCAGGCTGGGGAGGCGCTTTACTCGCTGGCCGGATTCAAGCTTGCGTTTGTGGTTGTGATTGTCTTTGTTGCAGTTGGCCACATCATGTACCGCATCTCCGAAAGACAGTTGTCCAGTCAAGAGTTGCCCGCTCACTAACGAAAACTGCTTCTTTACTAAAACAATCGGGAATACTTGCCCAAATAACGCTGTTCAAATCTTTGTAATTGTGCTACAAGGTCCAAAATTCTCGGACGTTGAGTATAATTGTGAGGCAGACCCATTCAGGTTCACATTCTCGTGAATTTGACATGGGTCTAAGTTATGCCCGAAATAGGCCGCCAGGGGGCGAGCTCTTCGGTATAGCCGGAGGTCAAATTGACTGAAGCAAACACTCCAAAACAGACCAAAAAGCGGGGGCTATTTTCGTCATTATTTGGATCCAGTGCTTCAGTGGTCGAAGTAGCCGCACCAGAGCAGGTCTCTGAGGCGACACCGGCAAAGACCTCACCAGCGAAGCCTGCCACCGTGGCGGCTTCCACCAGCACTAAAACTTCAGCCCAAAAGGCGCCCGCAAAGAAGGCCACCCCGGCCAAAGAACCAAAGGAACAAGCTATTTCCGAGAAGTCAGCAACCGCTACCAAGGCCACCAAGGCCGCCGCTCCTGCCGAATCGGTAGTGAAGACTAAGGCGCCTAAGGCGGCCAAGGATGTAGCCACCGAAGTGGCCGCAGAAGTGAAGCCTGCCGCAAAGGCCAAGGCCGCCCCCAAGGCAAAGGCTGCCGCAGCCGACGAGAAGCCAGCCAAGGCAAAGCCTGCGGCTAAGGCTCCTGCCGCCAAGACTCCTGCCGTAAAGGCCCCGAAAGCCAGCAAGGCTAAGAGCGCAGATCTTTCGGTTGACGACGAGGACGAGGACGACATCGACCCAGAAGAGATTCTGGCCGAGACCGCAACCATCGTTGAGGCGATTGCCGCCGATGCAACCGCCATCCAGAACTCGCCTGAGGGTGCGGACGACCACGAGGAAGAGAAGACCGAGGAGCAGAAGCTTCTCGAGTCGAAGGACGCCCTTGTGTTCACCCACAAGGATGACGATGACATCCCTCAGATCACTACCACCATCAGCGGTGCAACCGCTGACCCGGTAAAGGATTACCTAAAGCAAATCGGTAAGGTAGCGCTGCTTAACGCGGAGCTCGAGGTTGAGCTTGCCAAGCGCATCGAAGCCGGTCTGTTTGCCGAAGAGAAGCTAGCCACCAGCACCGGGCTAACCCGTGAAATGGAACGCGACCTGAAGTGGGTAGTCAAGGATGGCCAGCGCGCCAAGAGCCACCTGCTAGAGGCAAACCTTCGTCTGGTAGTTAGCCTTGCAAAACGTTACACCGGCCGTGGCATGCAGTTCCTAGACCTAATCCAAGAGGGAAACCTTGGTCTGATTCGTGCGGTAGAGAAGTTCGACTACACCAAGGGTTACAAGTTCTCTACCTATGCAACCTGGTGGATTCGTCAGGCCATCACCCGCGCCATGGCAGACCAGGCCCGCACCATCCGTATTCCGGTGCACATGGTTGAAGTTATCAACAAGCTTTCTCGTGTTCAGCGCCAGTTGCTTCAGGACCTGGGCCGCGAACCGACCCCAGAAGAGCTGGCCCGCGAACTAGACATGACCCCTGAAAAGGTTGTTGAAGTTCAGAAGTACGGTCGCGAGCCAATCTCGCTTTCCACTCCGCTTGGCGAGGATGGCGACAGTGAGTTCGGAGACCTAATCGAGGACACAGAGGCTGTTGCACCGGCAGAGGCGGTTGGTTTCACCATGCTGCAGCGCGAACTAGAGCGCATCCTTGAGTCGCTTCACCCGCGTGAAGCCGGCGTTATCCGCAGCCGATTCGGCCTGGGCGATGGCGTGCAGAAGACCCTTGACCAGATCGGTGAAGAGTTTGGCGTAACCCGCGAACGCATTCGCCAGATCGAGAGCAAGACCATGTCCAAGCTCAAGCACCCTTCGCGCTCACAGAACCTACGCGACTTCCTAGACCACTAATCACTGTGCGTTACCTGCCGGCCATCGTCATTGGACGACTCATTCGAATTGCGGTTCGATTGGTTCGTCCAGGCGGTGGCTCTGCACTTCCCGGTCTAGTTCTCAGCAAGCTGGCACCGGGCATTCTCAAGCGAACCCTCAACAGGTTCCCCGGTGGTCTGGTTGTCGTTACCGGCAGCGCCGGCAAGTCAACCACCACAAAGATGCTGGTAGCAATTGCTCGAGCCCACGGCCTCGAGGTTTTCACCAATCCAACCACTGCCAACATCCTGCAGGGTTACTACTCCAGCATCCTGGAGCGCTCAAACATCTTTGGGCGGGTTCGCGGTCAGGTTGCCATCTTTGAGATGGACGAGGGTCACGCCGCCGAGCTGATGAGCACCGTGCAACCGCGCCAGACCACCATTCTCAATGTGGTTGAAGACCAGTTGGATCGCTTTGTAGACCCAGCCATCGTGCGCGAAAAGCTCGCAGTGGTTGCTCAGCACACTTCCGGCGCGCTGATCATGAACGCCGACGACCAGAATCTGTTGCAGATTGCCGCTGGCTTCGCTGGCAAGCGCGTTACCTGGTTCGGACTGGCTGATGCTTCCGAGGCCAAAAAACTTGGCTATGCGTGCACCTACCTGGAGTCGCTACCAACACCTAACTCAACCACCAAGGTTCTATCTCTCAAAGACCGCATGCTGGCGGTGGCGGTGCACGGCAAGGTTGTGGAGTTTGAACTACCAAACCGCGGTATGCACTTTGCCATTGATGCCGCAGCAGCCCTTGAGAGCGCGCACCAGATGCTGGGCGATCGTTTCGACCTAAGCCTGGCTCGCAAGACCCTGGCCGAGTTGCCACCGGTCTTTGCCCGAGGCGAAGTAGTTGAGGTCAGGGGAGTGCCGGTTGAGTTCATCCTGGTTCAAAACCCCATCAGCACTCAGCTAAATCTTGATAACCTGCCTGCCGGACTAGAGCGAGTGATGTTTGCCATCGGTCGCGATGTTCACGACCCGTCTTGGTTGTGGACCGTTGATCCACGAAACCTGCCCGAGGTAGACGTGGTAACCGGATTCAACGTTTCGGAGGCCGAGCTTTGGCTTCGCCACCACGGTTATCAGCCCGCCTTCACCACCGATGACTTGGCCGCCGCATTCGACCACTGGCTGGCTCTGCCAGAGCCTCAACACTCTGTGCGCACCGTGATTTTCTCGGCGGATGCCATGCGTCGCATTCGAAGAATGTTGGGCTTTACCAGCCCGGAGGAGGCGCAGCGATGATTCGTCTTGGCACGATTGCACCCGAACGGCTCAACCTAAACGGCGATCAGGGCAACCTTCTGGCACTAACCAAATTCCTCCGTTTGGCGGGATTTGAAGTGGCTGTTGTGCCTGTGCTCAACACCGAACAGGCCTTGGCCTGCAATTTCGTTGTGCTTGGCCACGGATCTCAGGCCGCAATGAAGAGCCTCGAACCCGTCTTCAACTCGATCGATTTCACCACCGCACTCCAATCAGTGCCAGGTTTAGCCATAGGTTCTGGCTTTGAGTTCCTAAGTGAGCTACAGGCTGTGCCACAGACCATCAACCGATCAGAGCGCGAATCCGAGTTCTCCATCGGTGAGATGGGTCCGCTCAAGGTGCTGGGATACCGCAACACCGATTCGGGGCTGCCAAACCTTGCCCTAAACGAACGCTGGATCTGCAGCATGCTGCACGGTCCACTGCTGGCAAAGAACCCGCAGTTGCTGGCGCGCGCTGCGAAGGCGGCAGTGGCAGCAGCCGGATTGGAATGGCCTCAGCAACCGGCCCAGGCTCTCAATAACTGGGTTGCCGAGCTCAACGCCATCTGTGAGCGCATCTGGAGCCTCGAATGCGATGAGGCATACCCACAGTTAGTGCTGTAACCAAAGAAAAAATCCCGGTCCAAGGACCGGGATTTTTAGGTTTAAAACTAAACGCCTAGCGAGCCAAAAGCTTTTCGGTCTCGTCCTGCCACTTGAGAGCAACAGGCTGCAGCTTGTCCTTGTTCTCGTTTGCGTGGTGGGCGCAGAACAGGAGTTCGCCGGTGGCGAGGGTTACGCGCACGTATGCCTGTGCACCGCAAGCGTCGCAACGATCTGCGGCGGTGAGCTCTTGGGTCTGGTCGACTTCAACTGCTGCGATTTCTGTACTCATTGTGTTACTCCTGTCTGTTACCTAGTTATTTCAACACATAGTTGGCCCAGTTTGTTTCAAATAACGCCGTATTTCGCTAACTGCGAAGAAAAAGCTGGGGGAGTGTTGATGAGCGGTCCAGTGACGTGCTCGGGATACCATTTTGAGGTGCCCAATTCCGATTACTCCGCCCGTCATCTCAGCGTTCTAGAGGGTCTCGAGGCCGTTCGTAAGCGCCCGGGCATGTACATTGGCTCCACCGATTCGCGCGGCCTAATGCACTGCCTCTGGGAAATCATCGATAACTCGGTGGACGAGGCTCTTGCCGGTTTTGGCAACCAGATCGACATCGTGTTGCACCCAGACTCCAGCGTTGAGGTTCGCGACCGCGCCCGTGGCATCCCCGTAGACATCGAGCCGAAGACCGGCCTCTCGGGTGTAGAGGTAGTGTTCACCAAGCTGCACGCCGGTGGAAAGTTTGGCTCGGGTTCCTATGCTTCCTCGGGTGGTTTGCACGGTGTTGGTGCATCGGTTGTTAACGCCCTCTCAGAGCGCCTAGATGTTGAGGTAGACCGCGACGGCAAGACCTACGCGATGAGCTTCCACCGCGGCGAGCCGGGACGCTTCGACGATTCCAAGGGCATCGCGCCAGGAAACCCCTTCAAGCCTTTTGAGGACGGCAGCGAGCTCCAGGTAATCGGCAAGGTTGCCAAGAACGTTTCGGGTACCCGAGTTCGCTATTGGGCAGATCCACAGATTTTCATCCGCGACGCCAACTTCTCGTCTTCAGACCTAGCCGATCGCGCCCGCCAGACCGCGTTCCTGGTTCCGGGTCTTGGAATCCACATCGAAGACAAGACCTCCGCCGAGGTAAGCGTTCAGGACTTTAAGTTCGACGGAGGCATTGCCGAGTTCGCTGATTACCTAGCGCCCGACAGCCCACTTACCTCAACCTGGCGCCTAACCGGAAGCGGAGACTTCACCGAAACCGTGCCTGTGCTGGACGAGAGCGGCAACATGGTTTCGCGCGAGGTGGCTCGCACCTGTGAGGTAGACATCGCACTTCGCTGGGGCACCGGCTACGAAACCACCGTGAAGTCTTTCGTCAACATCATTGCAACCCCAAAGGGCGGAAGCCACGTTGCAGGTTTCGAACAGTCACTGTTGAAGACAATCCGTGCGCAGGTAGAGGCCAACTCTCGCAAGCTCAAGGCCGGCAACGACAAGGTTGAAAAAGAAGACTCGATGGCAGGCCTCACCGCGGTAATCACCGTGCGCCTTCCAGAGCCACAGTTTGAGGGCCAGACCAAGGAGGTGCTTGGCACTCCAGCGGTAAAGAACATCGTTGCCAACGTGCTTGCCAAGACCCTCACCGAACGCTTCGAGAGTTCGAAGCGAGACGACAAGGCTCAGAGCGCACTGCTGCTTGAAAAGGTAGTGGCCGAGATGAAGGCCCGACTTTCTGCCCGCGCCCACAAGGAGACCCAGCGTCGCAAGAGCGCGCTGGAGAACTCCTCGTTGCCAACCAAGCTTGTCGACTGCCGCACCCAGGAGACCGAGGTCTCCGAGCTCTTCATCGTTGAGGGTGACTCGGCTCTCGGCACCGCCAAGCTGGCTCGCAATAGCGAATACCAGGCACTACTGCCAATCCGAGGCAAGATCCTCAACGTGCAAAAGGCATCGGTTAGCGACATGCTCAGCAACACCGAATGCGCCTCGATTATTCAGGTGATCGGTGCCGGTTCTGGCCGTTCCTTCGAACTTGATTTGGCCCGCTACGGCAAGGTCATCCTGATGAGCGACGCCGATGTGGATGGCGCGCACATCCGCACTCTGCTGCTTACCCTGTTCTTCAAGTACATGCGACCACTGGTTGAGGCCGGACGCGTCTACGCCGCCGTGCCACCGCTGCACCGCGTGGTCATCATCAACCCGGGCAGCAAGCCAAACGAGATTATTTACACGTACAGTCAGGCCGAGTTAGAGAACCTGCTGGCCAAGATCGAGAAGGCCGGAAAGCGCTACCAGGAGCCAATCCAGCGCTACAAGGGTCTTGGTGAAATGGATGCCGATCAGTTGGCAGAGACCACCATGGACCGCAGCCGTCGCCTGCTTCGCCGCGTAAAGGTAGAAGACGGCATGACAGCCGAGCAGGTGTTCGAACTTTTGATGGGCAACGATGTTGCACCTCGCCGCGATTTCATCATCGACAGCGCCGACTCATTCGAACGCGAGCGCATCGACGCCTAGTAGTCAAGCTTGCAAAAAGGCCCCCAAAGGATGCTGGGGGCCTTTTTGCTGCAAACTTGTTAGATGGTTCCGATGCTGCCAATAACCGATGGCAATAGCGAACCGGAGGCATCGCGCTTTCCAAGTTCGGCAGGTAGCTCGGCTGGCTTGCCATCCAGCGATAGCGCGGCCGGAGCCACACCCGCCCAGGCAAAGTAGAGCTGGTCTTCGCTGCGGATGAAGCGCTGGGAACGCACACCGCCGGTGGCACGACCCTTGCCAGGGAACTCGGCCAAGGCAGAAACCTTGCCACTGCCAGGGTCGGTGCCCGGGATCACATCGGAGGCATTGGCAGCGGTAACCACCACTGCGTTTTCGCGGTCTGAAATCACCCCGAAGAAGATAACGCTGGCATCGTCTGAGAGGTTGATGCCAGCCATACCGCCAGCCGGGCGACCCTGAGGGCGCACCTGATCGGCAGGGAAGTGAAGCAGCTGGGCATCGCTGGTGATGAAGATGAGTTCGTCGGTATCGGTGGCAACGGCGGCGCCAACCACACTGTCGCCATCCTTCAGGGAAATTACTTCCAGCTCGTCCTTCACTGGGTAATCGGCCAGAACACGCTTGACCACACCCTGCTTGGTACCCAGAGCCAGCTGGGTGTCCTCGGTCAACTGAATGACCGTGATTACCTGCTCGTCTTTTGGCAGCCCTAAGAAGGCCTTGGCGGCGCTTGCCATGCCAGGATCGAAAGCTTCGCCACTGGATGGAATGTCTCCCACGTGAATGCGAAGCAGGCGTCCCTTGCTGGTGACAAAACCAACGTCGCTTCGGGTGCTGGTAGTAAAAGAAACCTTGATGGCATCGTGCTTGCGGCGCTTGTCTGGACCGGCAGATTCGGTGGCTACGCCGGCGCGGGCAATCATGCCAGAGGCGGTGAAGACCACCTGGCATGGGGTGTCGGCAAGTTCGGCGCTGACTGGCTTGCGGGAGGTGCTGGTTACCACCTGGTTGGCATCACTGATGAGGGTGGTGCGGCGCTCGTCACCGGCCTTCTCGGCCACTTCGGTGAGTTCTGCGGCCACTAGGGCACGTAGCGCGGCATCGTCTGCCAGAAGTCGTTCTAGATCCGCAATTTCGCTCTCGAGTTGAGCCTTCTCGGAATCCAACTCCACCATGCTGAACTTGGTGAGGCGTCGCAGACGCAGCTCAAGAATGTACTCAGCCTGAAGTTCACTCAGCTTGAAGAAGTTCATCAGTCCGCTGCGGGCGGCCTCAACCTCATCGGCGTTGCGAATGATGCGAATGACCTCATCGATGTTGATGATTGCCTTCAGCAGACCCTCAACCAGGTGCAGGCGAGCCTGACGCTTGCCCAGACGGTTCTTACTGCGGCGACGGGTAACAACGATGCGGTGGGCCAGATACACGCCGAGCAGGTCGCGGAGGCCCAGGGTAGCCGGGCGGCCGTTCACCAGAGCCACGTTGTTTATGGAGAACGAATCCTCCATCGGGGTGTAGCGGTAGAGCAACTCCAGCACGCTCTGCGGGTCGAAGCCGGTCTTGAGCTCGATGACGAGGCGAAGTCCGTGGTTGCGATCGGTGAGGTCGGTTACGTCGGCAATGCCCTGAAGCTTCTTGTTGTTGACGCCATCTTTGATCTTCTCGATGACCTTCTCGGGGCCAACCAGATAGGGGAGTTCGGTGACAACGATGCCCTGCTTGCGCGGGCTAACGGATTCGATGGAAACTCGGGCACGCGTGCGGAACGATCCTCGTCCGGTGTCGTAAGCCTCGCGCACACCATCTAGACCAACGATGATTCCTCCAGTTGGCAGGTCTGGGCCCGGGAGGTGCTCCATGAGGTCTTCGGTGGTGCAGTGTGGGTGGGTGAGCAGGTGAATGGCCGCGCTGACCACCTCACGAAGGTTGTGTGGCGCCATGTTTGTGGCCATACCAACCGCGATACCGGCCGAACCGTTTACCAAGAGGCTTGGGAACGCGGCCGGCAAGACCTCGGGTTCACTCAGCTGGGCGTCGTAGTTTGGCTTGAAGTCAACTACGTCCTCATCGAGGTCGGCGTTCATAAGCAGCGAGGCAGCGGTTAGGCGCGCCTCGGTGTATCGGGCGGCCGCCGGGCCATCGTCCAGGCTTCCAAAGTTGCCGTGGCCATCGATGAGCGGAACCCGAAGACTAAAGGGCTGTGCCATACGAACCAGGGCATCGTAGATTGCGCTGTCGCCGTGGGGGTGGAGCTTACCCATTACCTCGCCGGTGACACGAGCCGACTTGACGTGGCCACGATCTGGACGCAGGCCCATTTCGCCCATCTGATAGACGATGCGACGCTGAACCGGCTTTAGACCGTCGCGGGCATCGGGGAGTGCGCGAGCATAAATAACCGAGTACGAGTACTCCAGAAACGACTCCTGCATTTCATGCTGAAGGTCAATGTCCTGGATGCGCTCCGCGGCTGGGTTTTCTGCTGTCATAACTCGTTACTCTGGCTGTGCCAAACTAAATGGGATGTCTACGATGCTACCCGCGATTCCCGCCACCTTTGGGAGGCTTTCCGAGGTGTTCGCCAGTTCGCTGGGAGCAATCTCCGGAGCCGGCAATTCCCTGGGTTTCCGGCCCGCAAAGCGAGTCATCGCAATCCTGGTTGATGGCCTTGGAGCGCAAAACCTGAAAGCCGCGGGCGGCCACGCTCCGTTCTTGAATCAGGCACTCGCACAGACAAAACCCATCTCCTGCGGATTCCCTTCTACAACCGCCACCAGCATCACCAGTTTCGCCACCGGATTGGCCGGTGGAAGCCATGGTCTGGTTGGCTACAAGGTCTTCGAACGCCAGCGTGGGCTGTCCGTAAATCTACTGACCGGCTGGAACGCCGACGTTGATCCGCTGGTCTGGCAACCAAATCAAACCGTCACCGAAACCGCAGTGTCGGCAGGCATTGCTCCTTTTGTCATCGGGCCCGCCGCCTACGCCGAGTCTGGCTTTACCCAGGCAACGATGCGCGGTGCAAAGTACCTTTCAGCCAAGACCATTGCAGACCGAATCGATCGAGCCGTTGCGCTCTTGCAGCAGCAAAAGGAAGATTTCCTCGCCTACCTCTACATTCCTGAACTGGATCAGGCTGCTCACGGTTTTGGCGTGGCCAGCGACCGCTGGTTGCACCAGCTAGAAGAGTTGGATGCTCAGGTTAAGCGCCTCTCACAGGCCTTAGGAAAAACCGACGCACTTCTGCTCACCGCCGATCACGGAGTAGTAGACGTACCCAAGCACCGTCAGCTTTACATCGATGAAGTGGCCGTGGACTGGAGTCTGGCGGCAGATGTATCGGGCGATCCACGCGTCAACTTCATTTACCTGCACGAGCCAACCCTGGCCAACGATTTCGCGGGTAGTCTGCAAGATTCACTCGGAGATCAGGCACTCGCGCTAACCAAGCAGCAGGTCATTGATACTGGTTGGTATGGACCACTTGGTGAGCCAGCACTTGCAAGAATGCCAGATGTCTTTGCCCTCGCTACCAAGCAGGTTGCGCTCTATCACCGAAATTATGCGCCGGCGAAGAGCCTAGAAATGATTGGTCAGCATGGCGCGCTTAGCCCGGCCGAATTGAGCATTCCCCTGCTTGGCTGGGGCGCCTTTGGGACGGCTAAGGGTTAGTCTTCGTCGTCGTTCTTTTGACTGAACACGATTGAATCCCATGAAGGCATGCTGGCGCGACCAGGCTTCTTTGGCTTGGCTTCCTCATCCACCTGGGTGTCTACAGCAATCGAAACCTCGGCCTCAACCTCTTGCTCGTTGCCTCCCTCTGGAAGTTCGTCCGTGAACGAATCGAATTCCTCGGCGGCCGCCTCACGGCTAATTGGCTCATCGATTACCGGCGGCACAAATCCCGAGGTTGACTCGAGAGTCTCACGCTCGCGCTCAAGGCGACGACGACGCAGTGCATCTAGCAGGTCTGCGGTGTTGGCGAGGTCTTCAGTGCTCTGCGATGCCGGAGCCGGCTCTTGGCTGCTCTCGCGTCCAAAGGGAACGACGCCTTCGAATTCGGCAGTCTTCCCCAAATCCTGAGTGAAGTTACCCTGCACCACCGAGGACGGCTCGACTGAAGCGACCGATTGCGGCGCAACGGCAGGGGTAGCCGCCTGCTGGGTGACGATGGAGATCAGTTCGGTGACTGGCGCCTTGGCTACTGGTTCGGCCTCTGGGGCTGGCGCGGCGGCTTCAGGGTTACCGGTGATGACCACCGGGCGAAGTTTTGGAATCGGGCCATCGGTGAGACTCTGCTGAGTGGAAAGCGAAATCGCGTTTTCGTTCTCAGGGGAGAGGGCAAGCTTGCGAGGATCGAAGGCCCAAGTAGCAACGTTGTCGCCGTAGCGGCAGTGCAACTGCCAGCCACCATTGTCGGAGCGGCGGGCGCTCCATGAGTAGTTGACGTCGCCGGTGGCGGCCAGTCGGTTGGCAATAACATCGCCAAACTCAACCTGGGTGGTGTCCGAGTAGCGGTCGCCGGCCATGGTGATGCGAACGCTTAGCGCGCTCTTCACAATGTGGGCTAGCTCATCGATGACTGGAGCCGCAAACTTTTCGACGTATTCGAAGCTGGCACCGGTCTTGGCAACCAGGTCTTCAAGGCTGACGCCGGCACGAATCTCAAGCTGGATGTCACGAGGACTGATCTTGACGGAGTCCTGCTCGTTGATGACGTCGCGACGAATGGCACGGCGAACGCCGTCATCGATGAGGAGACGGTAGGAGGTGCCATCGGCACTCTCTAGGTGCAGGTACTCGCCATCCGAAGACTCGAAGCGCAGATCGGACATTTAATCCACCTTTCTACCCAGAAGTTTGCCACCTGCAGATTGGTTTTCTTTGCTTTTGCGAACTGTGCCGTGAGGTTTCCTGTGAATTTAGAAACATTTTTCGCTAATGGGCGTGTTACGGGTTGCAAAATAAGGGTTTGTAGTAGAGACTATGCACGCTTTAGTAAGAAATACGGAGGGCTCTCGCAGTGGCAACTGACTACGATGCACCGCGCAAGAATGACGACGAAACCACCTCGATTGAAGAAATCAAGGAGGGTGCGACTACACCTGTTCACGCCTCCAGCGACATGGACGAGGACGCCGGTGGCGTTGCCTTCCTTGGCGCCGAGTCCATTCCGGACGAGCTTGAAGTAGTTGTTGTGCCTAAGCAGGAAGACGAATTCACCTGCATGTCTTGCTTCATTGTGAAGCACCGCAGTCAGCTGGCTGTAGGCAGCAAGAACATCTGCCAGGAGTGCAACGACTAGTTGCCCTGCAGGTCTAAACCTCAGTCACTGTAGCCTCGTCGAGGCATCCGGTTCAGTGAGCTTTACCCAAAATTTCAACGATCTCGTTGGGCTTCTTGGTGGCGATTAGCCAATAGGGCGTCTGGTCTTCAGGATCATTCAGGGTTACCTTAACCAGGCCCTTCACACCCATCTGGAAACGTACGTATGCCGCCGGGCTTAGCCTTGGCCCGCGCTCCGCAAAAATCTCCTTGGCCGGAATAACGGCAACATTTGAAATAACGCTTCGCGGCAGCGATGCATCGCCCACCCAAAGACTGCCGGCATCTATTTCGATTACCGGCGCTGCAAACCAAATGCTTGCCAAAATACCCAGACAAAACAACGGCCCCAAAACCAAACCGGCAAACTCGTTGAATGGAAGCAGGGTTAGGTATGCGGTTGGAATCACCAGCAAAACGGGCCAGAGTGACAGGGCTGGAGGCAGTACACGCTCGTGGTAGCTGGTTGCATTTTCAGGATTGCTCACCGGATTAGATTACGCTCTAATGGTGTCCAGTTTGCCAATCCTCATAGTCGCTCAACCCGAGTTCATGCCTGTTTATGCGCATCCGGGAGACGCCGGAGCAGACCTCCGCTCCACCGAGGCGGGAACTATCGCACCTGGCGCCAGAAAGACCTTCAAGACCGGCGTAAGCATTGCACTTCCAGCTGGCTATGTGGCGCTGGTGCACCCACGATCTGGTTTGGCCGCCAAGCACGGAATCACCGTTCTAAACGCACCTGGCACAGTTGACGCTGGTTACCGGGGCGAAATCGCAGTGACACTACTCAACACCGATCAGCACAACGAATTTGTGGTTGAGATTGGCGACCGAATCGCTCAGTTGGTAATTCAAGCTTTCGAAACCGCCGAATTTATTTCGGTGGAGACACTGCCGGGCACCCATCGGGGAGAAGCCGGCTTCGGTTCCACCGGGAAGAAGTAATCATGACTCAGTACAACACCACCAAGTCCGCTCCGGCTAACCGTTCTTCGCTGGGTCCATTCGATGCCAGCGAAATCGCCGATCTAAGCAACTTCGTCGACTTTGGGGCCATCAAGATTCAGCCGGTGCAGGACATGGAGATTCGCCTCGAGATTGAGGAAGCCACCCAGCGCCCAGTAGCAATCTCGCTGGACTACCAAAACTCAAACCTGCAACTGCAAGCTTTCGCCGCTCCAAAGTCTGAGGGCCTCTGGCATGAGGTGCGAGCGCAACTGGCCGACAGCATCCGTGAAAAGGCGGGCATCGTTGAGGAACGGGTTGGCTCGTTTGGTCTAGAGCTGGTGGCAAAGCTGCCTCTAATCGACGACCAGGGAAGTACCGTTGGCCATCGCTACGCCCGCTTCATCGGTGTAGACGGCCCGCGCTGGTTCCTGCGCGGAATGATCGGGGGAGCGGCAATCAATGATCCGGCCTCAGCTTCCCAGATTGAAACATTGTTCAAGTCGGTTGTTGTTGATCGCGGAAGTGAGCCGGTTCCGCCACGCGACCTGCTGGCCCTTCACCTGCCTGCCGGCATTGTCACACCTCCACGCCAGAGCCTGGCATGAGCAATCACGAACACGGCATAGAACGCCCTGCAGGATCAGAGCCGCAGGACACCAAGTTTGCTGCGGCCGCCGCAGCCCGGCTTGGCCTTCGAGTGGAGGGAGAAAATGCCGTTTTCGATGGCCAATCGCTGCTGAAGACCCTGGGTGGCTGGACCGGCATCATCGAATCCACCATTCCACCCACCGCTTTCTTGGCACTGTTCACCATCACCCGAAACACTTTGCTTGCGGTTACCGTTGCAGGCATCTTGGCTCTGGTATTCATCGTCAAGCAGGTTGTCACCAAGAAGCCGGTGGTTCAGGCCATTGCTGGTGCCGTTGGAATCGCAATTGCCACCTACCTTGCCATTCACGGCAGCGCCAAAGATTACTATCTAGGCGGATTTGCCACCAACGCCATTTACCTGGTCATCTATGGCGGCTCGGCGTTGGTTGGTTGGCCGGTTATCGGCCTCGCGGTTGGCTTCTTCAAGGGCTGGGGCATTGGTTGGCGTAAAGACAAAGCCCTGATGAACCGCTTTAAGCTAGTTTCACTGCTCTGGGTGGGTATTTTTGGCACCCGTCTGCTGGTGGAGGTGCCGCTCTATCTGGCCAACAACATTCAGGCCCTTGGCATCACCAAGTTGATTCTCAGCGAGCCTTTTTACGCTTTAGGTCTATGGTTTACCTGGTTATCGCTGCGAAGCGTAATTATGGCCAAGTCGTAGTGCTATTTTTGTAGAGATAACCGCCGTATTTAAGGAGCGGACATTTGTCCAAGGTAAACAGTTTCGGTTCGTCCGATCTTCTTCAGGTGGGCGACAAGTCCTACCGCTATTTCAGTCTCAACTCTGTAGACGCCAAGACCCTGCCTTTTAGCCTCAAGGTGCTCCTAGAGAACCTGCTGCGCACCGAAGACGGCGCCAACATCACCGAGGACCACATCAAGGCTCTGGTCAACTGGGATCCAGCTGTCGAACCTGACACCGAGATTCAGTTCACCCCTGCGCGCGTAATCATGCAGGACTTCACCGGTGTTCCTTGCATCGTTGACCTAGCAACCATGCGTGAAGCCGTAGCCGACCTGGGTGGCGACCCTAAGCGCATCAACCCGCTTGCTCCTGCCGAAATGGTCATCGACCACTCGGTGGTTATCGATGTAGCCGGCATCGCCGACGCCTTCGAGAAGAACGTTGAGTTTGAGTACCAGCGCAACGGCGAGCGTTACCAGTTCCTTCGTTGGGGCCAGACTGCGTTCAACGACTTCAAGGTAGTTCCTCCTGGCACCGGCATTGTGCACCAGGTAAACATCGAGTACCTAGCCCGCACCGTTATGACCCGTGAGGTTAACGGCGAGCTGCAGGCCTACCCAGACAGCTGCGTGGGCACCGACAGCCACACCACCATGGTCAACGGCCTTGGAATCCTTGGCTGGGGCGTTGGCGGAATCGAAGCCGAGGCCGCAATGCTTGGCCAGCCAGTTTCGATGCTGATCCCTAAGGTTGTTGGCTTCAAGCTAACCGGCAGCATCCCAATGGGCGTTACCGCAACCGACGTTGTTCTTACCATCACCGACATGCTTCGCAAGCACGGCGTTGTTGGCAAGTTCGTAGAGTTCTACGGCGAAGGTGTCACCTCGGTGCCACTGGCAAACCGTGCCACCATCGGAAACATGAGCCCAGAGTTCGGTTCCACCGTTGCAATCTTCCCAATCGACGCCGTAACCATGGACTACCTCCGCGTTACCGGCCGCACCGAAGAAGAGATCGCTCTGGTTGAGGCGTACACCAAGGCTCAGGGCCTATGGCACGACCCATCGATCGAGCCTCGCTTCAGCGAGTACCTGACCCTAGACCTTTCCAGCGTGGTGCCTAGCATCGCCGGTCCAAAGCGTCCACAGGACCGCATCGAGCTTTCGAAGGCCAAGGAGTCGTTCGCAAAGGTTCTGCCTACCTACAGCGCCGAGGCCAGCAAGGCCACCGCAGTAGCCGGCACCGACTACTCGATCGACAATGGCTACGTGACCATCGCGTCCATCACCTCGTGCACCAACACCTCAAACCCATCGGTGATGCTTGCCGCTGGATTGGTAGCCAAGAAGGCAGTAGAGAAGGGCCTGAAGGCAAAGCCTTGGGTCAAGACTTCGCTGGCTCCTGGCTCGAAGGTTGTAACCGAGTACTACCACAAGGCTGGCCTCACCGACTCGCTAGACGCCCTTGGCTTCCAGCTGGTTGGCTACGGTTGCACCACCTGTATCGGTAACTCGGGCCCACTGGACGAGCACATCTCCAACGCCATCAACCAGAACGACCTAGCAGTTACCGCAGTTCTGTCGGGTAACCGCAACTTCGAGGGTCGCATCAACCCAGACGTGAAGATGAACTACCTGGCTTCGCCTCCTCTGGTTATTGCCTACTCGCTAGCCGGAACCATGGACTTCGACTTCGAAAACGAAGCCCTTGGCCAGGACCAGGCGGGTAACGATGTCTTCCTGAAGGACATCTGGCCATCGGCTGAAGAGGTTCAGAGCACCATCGATAACTCGATCAACTCTGAGATGTTCAAGACTCAGTACGCCTCGGTATTCGAGGGTGACGAGCACTGGCGTTCGCTGCCAACCCCTGTTGGCGACACCTTCACCTGGGATGCAAAGTCCACCTACGTTCGCAAGCCGCCGTACTTCGATGGCATGAAGAAGACCCCAGACGCAGTAACCGACATCACCGGTGCACGCGTCCTGGCAAAGCTGGGCGACTCGGTCACCACCGACCACATCAGCCCTGCCGGCTCGATCAAGGCAGACTCGCCAGCAGGCAAGTACCTAACCGAGCACGGTGTAAGCCGCGTTGACTTCAACAGCTACGGCTCGCGCCGCGGTAACCACGAGGTAATGATTCGCGGTACCTTCGCCAACATTCGTCTCAAGAACCAGCTGCTAGATGGCGTTGAGGGTGGCTTCACCCGCGACTTCACCCAGGCAGACGCTCCTCAGGCCTTCATCTTCGATGCAAGTGCCAACTACCAGGCTGCCGGCACCCCGCTGGTAATCCTCGGTGGCAAGGAGTACGGTTCGGGTTCGTCGCGTGACTGGGCAGCAAAGGGCACCCGTCTTCTGGGTGTTCGCGCCGTTATCGTCGAGTCGTTCGAGCGCATCCACCGCAGCAACCTAATCGGTATGGGTGTTATTCCACTTCAGTTCCCAGCTGGCCAGAGTGCAGACTCGCTAGGCCTAGACGGAACCGAGGAGTTCAGCATCACCGGTATCGAGCAGCTAAATGCCGGTGTCACTCCTAAGACCGTCCACGTAGTTGCTAAGCCAACCGCCAACTCGGCAGCTGGCAAGCCAGTGGTTGAGTTCGACGCGGTTGTTCGCATCGACACTCCGGGAGAGGCTGACTACTACCGCAACGGTGGCATTCTGCAGTACGTACTGCGTAGCCTCGTCGCCTAGGAATAGTCCGCCTCCGGTAAGGGTTGTAACCCACATGGGTTTATTAGATCGAATTGCTTCTCCGAGAGACCTCGATGGTCTCTCGGAGAAGGAACTCGTCGCTCTCTGCGCCGAAATCCGCGAGTTTCTGGTTCGCGAAGTTAGCCAAACAGGTGGCCACCTCGGTCCTAACCTTGGCGTGGTAGAAACCACCGTGGCTATTCACCGAGTGTTCCACTCACCAAATGACCCGATCATATTCGACACCGGTCACCAGTCCTATGTGCACAAGTTGCTTACCGGTCGCCAAGACTTCAGCCAGCTTCGTCAGAAGGACGGCCTAGCCGGATACCCGCAGCGCTCCGAATCGGTGCACGACGTGGTTGAGTCATCGCATGCTTCCTCGTCGCTTTCTTGGGCCGACGGCATCGCCAAGGCCTTCAAGGCCACTAACCAGACCGATCGCTATGTGGTAGCAGTAGTCGGCGACGGCGCTCTCACCGGCGGAATGACCTGGGAAGCCCTCAACAACATCTCGGACGACAACGATCGCAAGCTTGTGATCGTGGTCAACGACAACGGCCGATCCTATGCACCCACCATCGGTGGTTTGGCCCGCTACCTAAACGCGGTTCGCACCGAGAAGATTTACCGTAAGGCCTACCGAGCTTCCAAGCGCTTCTTTGAAAGCTTCGGCCTAGTTGGTCGCCTTACCTACAGTGCCGCTCGCGGAGCCGGACGCGGTTTGCTGGCCAGTTTCGCCCCTGATGGCCTCTTCCCAAATCTAGATATCAAGTACATCGGCCCAATCGATGGCCACGACATCAAGGCCATGGAAGCTGCTCTGCAGCAGGCCAAGAAGTATTCCTACCCGGTAATGGTCCACGCCATCACTCAGAAGGGTAAGGGCTACCAGCCAGCAATGAGCAACGATGAGGACCAGTTCCACGCCGTTGGCCAGATCGACCCTACCTCCGGTAAGTCGGTTGAAACCAGTGGGGGAACCAGCTGGACTATGACCTTCAGCCGAGAGCTGGTTAGGCTGGCCGACGCCAACCCTCAGTTGGTTGGAATCACCGCCGCCATGCTGCACCCGGTTGGCATGGCCGAGTTTGCTGCCAAATACCCTTCCCGAGTCTTCGACGTGGGCATTGCCGAGCAGCACGCGGTAACCAGCGCTGCGGGTATGGCCTTCGGTGGTCTGCACCCAGTGGTAGCTGTTTACGCCACCTTCATGAACCGCGCCTTCGATCAGGTGATGATGGATGTTGCTCTGCACAAGGCCGGTGTCACCTTTGTGCTAGACCGCGCCGGAGTAACCGGCCCCGACGGTGCCAGCCACCACGGAATCTGGGACCTAGCTGTATTCCAACTGGTGCCAGGAATCCGAATCGCTGCACCTCGTGATGCCGAACGCCTGAGCGAAGAACTTGAAGAGGCGGTGGGCATCAAGCATGCGCCAACCCTGCTTCGTTTCCCTAGAGGCACCGTAGCCAGCTCAATTCCAGCCATTCGTAGAACTCAAGACGGCACGGATGTGCTGTTCGAGTCTCCTGCCAAGGACGTGCTAATCGTTGCTGTGGGCGCCATGGCGACCACCGCCATCGAGGTTGCCAAGTTGCTTTCGGCTCACGGCATTGGAGCCACCGTGGTTGACCCTCGCTGGGTTGTGCCAGTTCCTCAGTCTGTACTAGACCTATCGGCCAAGCACCGACTGGTGGTTTCTATCGAGGATGGCATCAAGGTTGGTGGCATCGGAACCCGAATCCGTCAAAACCTGCGCGAAGCCCAGATTGATACCGCGGTAACCGAGATTGGTGTTCCAGACGAATTCCTAGAGCACGCAACTCGCGGCCAGATCATGGAACGAGTTGGGCTTACTCCGCAGGCTATTTCGCGCGATATCGTGGCTCAGGTTGTTGGTTCTCGCGTGCCTCACGCTCGCAAGCTTGCCGAAGAACCAAGCTCTACTCAGGTAGAGATTTAGCCTAAGAATCAGTTTCGCTTGGTGCGTCTACGCTGAGCAGGGCCTTTGCAAACGGCTCGCCACAAATCTCAACCTGCCACTTGCGAGCACCAAATCCCAACAGCGCCTCTTCAACCGATTCTTTTGAAATCTGGGTGGGCGGTTGCCAGGCTAGCTGACGCATGAAGTCTGGGGTCAAAAGATTCTCAACTGGAAGCTTGGCGGCCTCTGCCAGCACCACCATTACCGGCTTCAACTTGGTAAGGCGGGCATCTGCCTCCGGGAAGCGGTTTGGCCAGTTTCGGTGGTTGGGAATGCCGGTGGCGGCAAGCTTGAGCGGAGGATACTTGACCGCGTTCCAACCCTTTTCCAGCGCGCCCCACCAGGTATCCAGGTAGGTTCTGCTGGCGCGACCATTGAAGTCTTTGCGACCTGCCAGTTCACTGCGTGAGCGTGGAGTTTCCTTCACCACGGCCACGATGGCGGCATCCGGAATGAGCCGACCAGGGGAGACGTCCAGTTTTTGCGCAAGTTGTTCGCGGGCGTTCCACATTTCCATGGCTACCGAGAGTTTGCGCTGGTCTTTCACCTCGTGCAGGCCTGTCATTCCACGCCAGCGATCTGGCTTTGGTGGCTTTGGCGCGAAGCTGAGAAGATTCTCAAATTCTTGGCGAGCGTACTCCTGCTTACCCTGCTCAGCCAGCGAGGCAGCCACCGCGTCCATTAGCGCGGGAAGGACATCCACATCGAGGGCAGCATAGTTAAGCCAGTCGGAGTGCATTGGACGCTGACTCCAGTCCACGGCCGAGTGCTCCTTGGCGAGGCGGAAGCCCAGCAGAGATTCGGTCATGGCGCCCAGACCCACTCGCGGGAAGGCAGCCAAACGCCCACCGAGTTCGGTGTCGAAGATGGCGGTGGGTTTTAGACCAAGTTCGGCCAGGCAGCCCAGGTCCTGGGTGGCGGCGTGCAAAATCCAGACATCGGTGGCTAATACTGCGGCAAGTTCGGCGAAGTCGGCTGGGTTGGCATCGGGGGAGACCGCAACCGGATCGATCAGGTAAATTGGCGAATCTCCGCGGGCCACCTGAACCAGGTAGGCGCGTGATCCGTACCGGAATCCGCTGGCGCGCTCGGCATCTAGAGCGAATGGCCCCTTGTTGGCGGCCAGCTGAGCAGCGGCAGCGGACAGTTCTTCCGGAGTTTCGACTAGCTCTACAAGTGGGTTATTCGGCTGCGCGAGAAGCGGCAGTGGCGCTGGTTGTTCGTCGGTCATCGGCGGTTGCGACCGTGTAGCGGAGTGACATCCTGAGGGAAGAGCGGGTGGCCGCTCATCATGCAGATTAGGTCCTGCCAAGCTTCGAGGTGAGGAGTGAGCGAACCGATTGGGCTCCATGAGCTGCGCATCTCAAGTTCAGCGTGATCGCTTTGACCCGCCAGCGAACCAAAGCCACTCGAGATAATGCGAGTGGTGGTGCCAGCCTCGTGGCTAAATTCTGCGCCGCGGTTGTGCAAGGCTTCCATAAGCCAGGCCCAGGCCACATCGCTGATTTCCTCATCGGCACCGATGTGGGTTTCAAGTGGACTCTTGGCAAAGACGATGATGCGGAAGTTGCCACCCCACTGCGGGTTTGGGGTTGGCTCGTGCAACAAGACCAGTCGGCCTGTACCGTGGTCGGAGTTGTCGTGGATGTGCTCGCTGGAGACATCGGCGGCAAAGGCGATGGCCTCTTTCGCCAGCTTGGCCGGAGCGTCAATCTGGCTGATGGTTAGTTCATCGCGGGTGCTGGCCTGAGTGAAATCATGTACGGCAGCCAAAAACTCGGCAGAGCCTGTGTTTTGTTCGATTTCAATCACCTATTCAGGATATTCGCAGCGGGGCGCGAAGCCCGTTGCCACGCCGCTAGGAGCGACGCTGCGGGTGAATATCGGTCCACCTGGTGAAGAGTGTGCCTTCAACCCGATCGGCAGACTCTAGCGTTGCTGTGACAACACCCAGGTTTTGAAGCGCAGCCGCAGCGGCTTCGAGTGGAGACGACTCACCGGCATCGGTGATTGAAAGCGCGATGCCGCGGATTACAGACCTGCTGATCAGGTAACTGGAGAATGTAGGTCCGGCCTCAACCAAAATCTTGCGCCAACCGATGCGGGTTAGAGCGAAGGATAGACGGAAGGTGGAACCACTACCGATGCTGACCACCTGAATCCAAGGTGAGGTGTAGCGCGCCTTGACCGAGCGAAGTTGCCCGCGGGTTACAAGCAGATAGACCTTGGAATCGATTGGCCCGGCAGTGTCAATCTCAACGGCTGGGATGCCAGAGAAGTCTCCGCTGCGGCTTACCAGCGCCAGCGGGGCGTAACGCGAGCGACGATACTGTTCGATGCGCGCCGTGTGGGCAGTGGTGAGAATGCCATCGGCAGCCTTACGGAATCCAATTAGCGCCTGGTAGTCCAACTCGTTGGAGATGTCTCTACTTGAACCGGTGGCGCCGGTGAACTGGCCCGCCTTATTGGCAACCACGTTCAGCAGGAAGCTCGGTGCCGTCCAAAAGGTGCCGGCGAAGTAATCGCGCAGGCCTTCGGGACCATCCATGCCTATGAGGCCAGGAATTGGGGTGAGCTGCTCTAATTTCAAGCTAGCTTCTCGCGGGTTTGCCGCTTGATGCGGGCCAACATGGCTCGCATGCCATTCATGCGAAGTGGCGAGACAGCCGCGGTTAGTCCGAGTTCATCTGGGAAGTTGGCGTCTACATCCAAAATCTCCTGAGCGGGAAGGCCGTTGAGAGCCTCGTGCAGCACCGAAGCGAAACCTCGAGTGGTTGGCGCCTCAGGAGGCGCACTGAAGAACAGTTGCACGTGCTTCGCGTCGTCGATTTCAACAAACAGGTAAACCGGAGCCTGGCACTCCTCAACGCGTTCAAGCAGGTCTGGGTGATCTGCGTAGCGCGCCGGAAGCTTTGGCAGGTTGTCCGAGAACTCCAGGAGAAGGTCAAGGCGTTCCTTGATTGGAAGCTCGTTGAAGTCTGCAATCAGGGCCTGGATTGCTGGCGGGTTGGTCATTGGTTAGCGCTTAATAACAGGAACAGCACCGCGCTCAGGACCCTTGACGATTGGAACCGCCACCGAGGAGCCCCATTCGGTCCAAGAACCGTCGTAGTTGCGAACACTGTAGAAGCCGAGCAGGTACTTGAGCACAAACCAGGTGTGGCTTGAACGCTCACCGATGCGGCAGTACGCGATTACGTCGTCGCCAGGCTTGAGGCCGGCTTCTTCGAGGTAAATCTGCTGCAGGTCTGCAAGCGACTTGAAGGTCTTGTCTTCGTTGGCAGCGCGCGCCCATGGCACCGATGCAGCGGTTGGGATGTGGCCGCCGCGTAGCGCGCCCTCTTCTGGGTAGTCAGGCATGTGGGTGCGCTCACCGGTGTACTCCTGAGGCGAGCGGACGTCGATGAGCGGGTTACCGAAGTGCTTCATAACGTCGTCGCGGAAGGCACGAATCTGGCTGTCGTGGCGCTCGATTACCGGGTAGTTGGTGACTTCAACCTCTGGGATTTCGCGGGTTAGTTCGCGTCCCTCGGCGATCCACTTTTCGCGACCACCATTAAGCAGGCGCACGTCCTCGTGGCCAAAGAGCTTGAACACCCAGAGGGCATAGGAAGCCCACCAGTTGCTCTTGTCGCCGTAGATAACCACGGTGTCATCGCGGTTGATGCCCTTGGACGAAAGCAGAGCCGCGAAGTCGGTGCCATCAAGGTAATCGCGCAGGGTGTCGTCGTTCAACTCGGTGAACCAGTCGATCTTTACAGCGGTAGGGATGTGGCCGGTCTGGTACAGCAGAACATCTTCGTCGCTTTCAAGAACTACAAGCCCCTTGGTACCAAGGTTCTGTGCCAGCCACTCGGTGGTAACTAGAGCCTCTGGGTGAGCGTACTCGCGGAGACTTTCAGAAGGGTCGAATGGTACTGACATGGCACATCACTTTCGGTTGCTGGTGGTTAGACTAAACACCATCTAGTACAAGAATATTCCCCCTTTGGGGTACCAACAACCGAAACCCTCAAATTGGGTTAAGCAAGGTAATAATTGTCGATTCCACACGGCCTGTATCCATCGATTACTGGTCTTACCCCAAACGTTTCCACCGATGAGTTGCTGGCGCAGCTGGTGCCACCTCGCGAGTTCGAAAACGCACGTTTTAGCAATTACATCCCAGATGCAAACCACGCATCCCAGGCCGAGGCCGTATCCATTGGCAGCACCTTTGCCCACGGTGGCAAAACCGGTGGACTGTTCTCCAAGCGAGTTGACCTACCGGCTGGCCTTTACCTAGACGGCGGTTTTGGCGTGGGCAAGACCCACTTGCTGGCAAGTATTTGGCACGAATTCAAGGGCAAGAAGGCTTTCGGTTCATTCTTGGCATACACCGGTCTGATTGGCGCACTTGGCTTTGCCAACGCGCTGGAGCAGCTAAAGAGCTATCAGCTGATTTGCATCGATGAATTTGAGCTAGATGATCCGGGCGACACCATGATGATGTCGCGCCTGCTCACCGAGCTGGATGCCAAGGGCGTCAAGTTTGCTGCCACCAGCAACACTCCGCCTAATGCACTAGGACAGGGCCGGTTTGCAGCCAGTGCCTTTGCCCGCGAAATTAGCGCCATGGCCGACCGATTCCAGATGGTGACCATCGATGGCGAAGACTACCGGCACCGTCCGGTAGACAACCGACCAACCTCTATCACAGAGAGCGAAATGGATGCCTGGCTAAAGTCAGAGGTGGCCGCTGGCAAGAAGGTTGCCTTCGACGACTTCGCTGCCTTGCTGAAGCACCTAAGCACCATGCACCCAAGCAAGTATCTGCACCTGGTGAAAAACTTCGATGATGTGGCGATTGCCAATGTGACCGAACTATACGACCAGGTCAATGCGCTGCGTTTTGTGGCTCTGGTAGACCGCATGTACGAAAGCCAGGTCTCGATTCGCAATACCGGGCACTCACTCACCAGTGTTTTCAGCGATGAGATGGTAGGCGGTGCCTACCGCAAGAAGTACCTACGCGCGGTTAGCCGTCTTGGAGCGATGACTTCGCAGTAGAAGTGCACCGATCACCGCGCTAATAGCTGTGGCGGCCAAAGTTGCCAGGATTGCCGCACTCTCCGACTGCGGATCCAGGGTAAAGGTGTATTTAGTTACCAGCAGCGCCACGGTGAAGCCAATGCCACCCAAAGCTGCCACGGGAATGATTTGACCGGTGGTCAACTGGTTTTCGCCACCGGCAATGCGCTTACCCAGCTCGGCACCCAGCCAGATACCCAAGAACTTTCCCAGCGGTCGAAGCAAAACCGCTAGGAATACCGTGCTGGAGATCGCAACACCAACGTTGCCCAGGGTGACTCCCGCTGCCATGAATGCGAAGACGGGCAAGACACCAAAAGCCACCCAGGGATGAAGCGCGGTTTGCACCCGCTCTGTGTGCTCTGCACTGATAAGAAGGCCCAGCGCGAGGCCTACCAGCGTTGGCTGGAAGCCATTGGACAGCGCCGCGTAGAGCGCACCGAATGCAATAAGCACGTGCCAGGCAATCCAAAGGCCACGCACACTCTGCAGCAATGCAGAGCGGTGTACCAGTCGGTAGGCGACAAGCGCGATTACAACGTAAAGCAACCCAAGCAAACTAAAACCCGCGGTAAATAGCGCAGACACGATTAGCACGGCAATGACGTCATCGATTACGGCATAGGCCAACAAGAAACTTCGAGCGGATTGGGGGAGAGCCTTGCCAAAAACTACAAAGACCGCCAGAGCAAAGGTCACATCCGTTGCCGTTGGAATAGCCCATCCGGCAGCTGCATCGGTGTTCATTCCAGTTACTGAAATGTATACCAGCGCCGGAATACAAACACCAAGGATGGCAGCGAGCAACGGGACTATTGCCCTTCTAATAGGCGATAGAGCCCCACCGACCAGCTCGCGCTTGAGTTCGAGACCAACCAGGAAGAAGAATGCCGGCAGGCCGAAGTTGTAAATCCAGCCCTCGAAGGTGAGATTGATTGGCATGGCATACGGGGTCCAGCTCTTGATTGCATCAATAGCTAGGAACCCACCGAGGTTGGCTACCGCCAAGCCAAGGCCAGCAGCAATGAGCAGTACTAGTGCTGCGTTTTTCTCAACCCTAAAGAAGTTCATACTTCCAAGCATCCCACCTAACTTTTTACAAACTCGAAACAATTCCGGCTAACTCCTGAAATAACAGTTGGAGAAACTTGGACTGTTGCCGATTTTGTGTGCAACGCGTTTATTTAGAGAGAGGTAAACAGATGCACCTGGATCAAGGAAATACAGCATTTGTGCTCATCAGCTCGGCACTCGTACTGCTGATGACCCCTGGACTTGCGTTCTTCTACGGCGGCATGGTCAAGGCAAAGAGCGTTGTGAGCATGATGATGCTTTCGTTTGGATCGCTCGGTCTGATCGGTGTGCTTTGGGTGATTTACGGCTACGCCATTTCATTCAGCAACGGCGGCACCAAGACATTCTTCGGTATCGATGGCGTTTGGGGTATCGACACCTCATTCATTGGCCTTGATGCTCAGGTAAAGGATGCACTGAACCCATCGGGCGCCTACCCAAGCCTTGCTTTCGTAGCCTTCCAGGCCACCTTCGCAATCATCACCGTTGCACTTATCTCGGGTGCAATCGCAGACCGCGCCAAGTTTGGTGCCTGGATGGTCTTCGCCGGTGTTTGGGCAACCCTCATCTACTTCCCAGTTGCAAACTGGGTATTCAACTTCACCATGACCGACGGCAAGATGACCGACGGTGGTTGGATCGTTTACAACCTCGGCGTTATCGACTTCGCCGGTGGAACCGCGGTTCACATCAACGCCGGTGCTGCAGGTTTGGCGCTAGCGCTAATCCTTGGTAAGCGCTTCGGCTTCGCCAAGGGCATGAGCCAGCCTCACAACGTTCCACTGACCCTCCTTGGTACCGCGCTGCTATGGTTCGGCTGGTTCGGCTTCAACGCCGGCTCGGAAATTGCTGCTGACGGCTTCGCATCGATCGCTTTCATCAACACCCTGGCTGCTCCTGCAGCTGCGATGCTTGGCTGGATCTTCGTTGAGAAGATCAAGCATGGTAAGGCCACCTCGATTGGTGCAGCCTCCGGCGCAGTTGCTGGTCTGGTTGCCATCACCCCTGCCTGTGAGATCCTCGACCCAATGTGGGGCATCCTGCTTGGCGTATTGGCTGGTGCACTCTGTGCTCTAGCAATCGACCTAAAGTTTGCTCTTGGCTTCGATGACTCGCTTGACGTTGTAGGCATCCACCTTGTTGGCGGTATCGTCGGAACCCTTTACATCGGTATCTTCGGTCGCGGTGTAGGTGCAGCCTTCGGTCACGGATGGCACCAGTTCCTGATGCAGGCCCTTGGTGCTGGATCGGTTCTGGTCTACAGCTTCGTAGGTGCCCTGGTCATCGGTCTCATCATCGAAAAGACCATCGGATTCCGCGTGAAGGCTGAGGATGAGATTGCCGGTATCGACACCGTGGTCCACGGTGAAGAGGCTTACTCCTTCGGTGCAGACCGCTAAAATCTAACTAGTTACAATCCCCAAAAAGTGGGGCCCGCAAGGGCCTCACTTTTTTGGCGTGTTTGAGAGGTATTGATGAATAACGACTCCACGATGTTCCTGATCATCTGCAGCGCCCTGGTTCTATTTATGACCCCGGGCCTGGCATTCTTCTACGGCGGCTTGGTTCGTGCCTCGTCCGTAGTGAGCATGATGATGATGAGCTTCGGCTCACTCGGGCTTATTGGCGTGATGTGGGTTGCCTACGGCTATGCCATGAGTTTTGGCAATGCCGGCCAAGGAAACTTCATTGGCATTGATGGCGTTTTTGGAATAGACCTCAACAAACTATTCCTAAACGATGTTGTTCATACCGCAACAGGACATGGCGGAATTCCGGGCGATGGCTCGGCACTGGCATTCGCCGGCTTCCAGGGCACCTTCGCCATCATCACCGTTGCACTTATCTCTGGAGCAATCGCAGACCGCGCCAAGTTTGGTGCCTGGATGATCTTTGCTGGCATTTGGGCCACCCTGGTCTATTTCCCCGTTGCTAACTGGGTCTTCAACTTCACCTCAAGCAACGGCAAGGTTGTGGATGGCGGTTGGCTGGTAAAGGACATTGGCCTGCTGGACTTTGCCGGTGGAACCGTAGTTGAGATTGCCTCGGGTGCGTCTGCACTTGCGCTCGCGCTGGTAGTCGGCAAGCGATTCGGTTTTGCCAAGGGCATGCACGCCCCGCACAGCATTCCGCTAGTTCTAATCGGTGCTGGAATTCTTTGGTTCGGCTGGTTCGGCTTCAATGCCGGCAGCGAACTAACCGCCGATGGCACCGCGTCCATTGCCTTCCTAAACACCGGAGTTGCCGGCATGGGTGGCCTATTGTCGTGGAGCCTTTACGAGCGCCTGCACCTTGGCAAGGCAACCGCCGTTGGTGCTGCCTCGGGTGCCGTTGCGGGCATGGTTGCCATCACCCCTTCCTGTGCCTTCCTAGACCCGCTGTGGGCTCTGCTACTTGGTGCTGTGGTTGGCGTGGTTTGTGCAATTGCCATCGAATTGAAGTGGCACCTCGGCTTTGACGACTCGCTCGACGTGGTTGGCGTACACCTGGTTGCCGGTCTCGTAGGCACCCTGTGGATCGGTCTATTCGGCCGTGGCGTTGGCTTGCTGCTTGGCTTTGGTCCTCAGCAGCTTGGCCGCCAGGCCATCGGTGCAGTTGTGGTTGGCATTTACGCCTTTGCCATCTCTTACGCCATCGGCTGGGTGCTCCAGAAGACCATTGGTTTCCGAATCACCACCACCGATGAGATTGCCGGCGTAGACAACGTAATCCACGGTGAGAGCGCCTACAACGAGGCCGACCCACGTTGGACTTGGGGTCGGGTGGATCGTTAGGGGAGAGGTATTTCATCCCGAAACACCCTGCATGAGTTTGCAAAGTGCGCGAGTTTTGGGTAATGTAATACGAGTGTTCGGAAGCGAACACAACGCGGATGTGGCTCAGTTGGTAGAGCACAACCTTGCCAAGGTTGGGGTCGCGAGTTCGAATCTCGTCATCCGCTCGCAGTAGGGCGTAAGCCTCGCAAAGCATGGTGGAGTGGCTGAGCGGCCCAAAGCAACAGCCTGCAAAGCTGTAAACCCACGGGTTCAAATCCCGTCTCCACCTCCAAACACATGGTCGATTGGCGCAGCGGTAGCGCACTTCCTTGACATGGAAGGGGTCACTGGTTCGATCCCAGTATCGACCACCAGAAAGTAAGCACCCACAAGGGTGCTTTTTCTTTTTAAGGCGATACTGGAGATGAACCAGTGCCCGAAACTCGCTTGTTCGCGAGTTTCCTATTTCGATCCCAGTATCGACCACGAAAAAAATTCCTCTCACGAGGGATTTTTTCATTTAAGGGCCATTGCATAACCTTTGCGTAAAGAAACCTCGCAAAACTAAGTTGTCGCTTAGTTATTGGCTAGGCTTGCGCACAAGTATTTATGCCAAGGAAGTCATGTCTCTTACCGATAGCCCACGCCCTGTAGCAGCACGCGTTTTCGTGTCGCTGTTCTTCGCCTTCAATGGCGCCACCATCACTGTGTGGGCAGTTCACATCCCAAAACTGATGCAGACTCTAAACCTCCAGACTTCCCAGGTTGGCGTTGCTCTCTTCATGTCGGGCTTGGGCGCGTTCTCGGCCATGCAGTATGCCGGCCGCACCCTCGATCGTTGGGGAAGCCACCGCGTGCTTCCCGTTTACGCCGCGGTCAGTGGCCTGGCAGTGGCGCTAATCGGCTACGTCAACTCTTTCTGGCTGCTGTGCGCCAGCCTCTTCTTCCTGGGTCTCATGTTGGCCAGCACCGATGTCTCGATGAACACCCAGGCGGTTGAGATCGAGGCCGCCTACAAGAAGCCAATCTTCTCGGCCTTCCACGCCATGTGGTCCATCGGTGGAATGGCGGGATCGGCTATCGGTGGCTTTGCCATGGCCGCTGGAGCACCCATCTGGGTGACGCTTTCACTCTGGGGAGCCGCCAGCGTCACTTTCTCGCTGATTGCCCCACGCTTCCTGCTGGTGAAGCAGCTGGCGGCCAAGGCCACCGAGAAGCTCTCGAAGGAAGCCAAGAAGGCTGCCAATCTTGCAGGCAAACTTGCTAACCGTCCGTTCCTTGGCCTAATCCTGGCTCTGGGAGCAATGGCTGGCTCAGGAGCGCTGCTGGAGGGCGTGGGAATCGACTGGTCGGCGCTCTATCAGGTGCGAGTCTTCGATGAGCCTGTGAGCCGCGCAGCGCTATCGGTGACCCTGTTTAGTGGCGCCATGGCCACTTTCCGTTTTGTAGCCGACCGCGTTATCTCCAAGATTGGCCGCGTTGGCCTGGTGCGCTACGGCGCGTTGGTTGCATCGATTGGTGTAGCCGCGGCAATGGTGGCGCCAACCGCGAATCTCGCACTTGTTGGCTGGGCCATCGCGGGCTTGGGCATTTCATCGGTGGTGCCGCAGATTTTTGCCTACTCGGCTGGCATTGGTCCAGAAACCCACTCGGGACGAAACATGGCCAAGGTGTTTGGCCTGACCTATGCGGGAATGCTGGGTGGGCCAACCATCATCGGTGCACTGGCCAACTTCATGGGAATTCATGGCGCGCTTTGGACCGGCGCCATCTTGGCAATGGCAATGTTCTTGGCCTCCTTCGCGATGAAGGAAAAACCAATCAGCTAAGGCTGGTTACTTGATCTTTAGAGTCTTGGCAGTAGCTGCCAGCGAGGCTGCTGCGGCTGCGGCATCCGAGTTGAGCTTGGTGCCCCAACTTGGAATGAAGTTCTGAATCTTGGTCTCCCAGCCGGTGAACTCCGCTGGGAAAGACTTCTTTAGAACCTCGAGCATGGCGTAGACCGCGGTGGAAGCGCCCGGAGATGCACCTAGCAGACCCGAGATGCTGCCGTCGGCCGAGGTTATGATTTCGGTGCCAAACTGCAGCACTCCACCCTTGGCCGCGTCCTTCTTGATGATCTGTGCGCGCTGACCGGCATTGAGCAACTGCCAGTCGGCTGCGTTGGCGGTTGGCATGAATTCAAGCAGCGATTCAAACTTGCGCGACTTGCTCTTGAGCAACTCGCCAACCAGGTAGCGAACCAGCGAGAGGTTGGTTACGCCAACGGCAAGGTAAGGAATGAGGTTTGCTGGGCGAAGCGAAAGCGGCAGATCCCAGAGCGAACCATTCTTTAGGAACTTAGGGTTTGCGGTGGCGTAAGGGCCAAACAGCAGGCTGGACTTGCCGTTTACAACGCGGGTGTCTAGGTGCGGCACCGACATTGGGGGAGCGCCAACCGAAGCCTGGCTGTAAACCTTGGCCTTGTGCTGGGCCACGATGGCAGGGTTGTCGGTGCGCAGCCACTGGCCACCAACCGGGAAGGTGCCGTAGCCCTTGGCCTCGTTGATTCCAGACTTCTGCAAGAGTTTGAGTGCCCAACCACCAGCGCCAACAAAGACGAACTTGGCGTTTACGGTCTGCGAGCCGGAAGGCGACTTAACGCGAACGTTCCAACTGCCGTCAGCCTGCTTCTTCAGCTTCTTTACCTCAGTGGAGGTGGCAACCTCAACGCCACTGGCCTGAAGGTGCTTCAAAAGCTGAGCGGTGATGGCACCAAAGTCCACGTCGGTGCCCGATTCGATGCGGGTGGCGGCGATGGTCTCGCCGTCGGCACGGCCATCGATGAGCAGGGGAGCCCACTTGGCAATCTGGGCTGGATCGGTGGAGAACTCAAGCCCCTTGAATAGCGGCTGGTCCTTCAGTGCCTCAAAGCGACGACGCAAGTAATCGGTGTCCTTGGCGCCCTTCACAAAAGTCATGTGTGGAGTGGAGTTGATGAAGCCCTCAGGCGCACCAAGAATGCCGTTTTCCACCAGGTAAGACCAGAACTGGCGGCTCAACTGGAACTGTTCGTTGATTGCGATGGCCTTGGCAGGATCTGGCAGGCTGCCATCCTTGCTGTCTGGCATGTAGTTGAGCTCGCAGAGCGCGGCGTGACCGGTTCCGGCGTTGTTCCAAGGGTTGGAGCTCTCCTCGGCAACGGCGTCCAAGCGCTCGAATACCTGAATGCTCAGCTCTGGCTTCAGCAGCTTTAGGAAGGTGCCCAGAGTGGCACTCATGATGCCGCCACCGATAAGTACTACGTCAAAATTCTTGGAAGTCACCGCTCAAGTCTACCTTTGCGCTGATGCTGACTTTCCTAGCTGGAACGCTAGTTGGTATCTCTGTTTCGGGGCATTTAAGCCATGCTGTGACCAACCAGCATGCCGATGCCATAGGTGATGCCCATAGTGGCGAGGCTGATTAGTACGTTGCGCATGATTGGGCGGGTGGCCTTGGCGCCACCGATGCGGGCACCCACGTAGCCGGTGACGATCAGGCTGACGATAACCGCGGCCACGGTGGCAGGAATACGGGTAGTAACCCAAGGACCGGTAACGGCAACAAGTGGCAGGATTCCACCGGCCGAGAAGGCGACAAAACTGGAGATGGCAGCGGCCATCGGGGATGCGTGGTTGCCAAGTTCGATGCCCAGTTCGGCTTCGGCGTGAGCACGCAGCGCATCCTTGGCGGTTAGCTCTTCGGCCACCAACTTGGCTGTCTCTAGGCTGAGACCCTTCTGCTCGTAGAACCAAGCCAGTTCGCGCAGCTCTAGTTCTGGCTGCTCTGCCAGTTCCTTACGCTCAACCTCGAGGGCGGCTAGTTCAGAATCGCGCTGGGCCGAAACCGAGGTGTACTCGCCGCCAGCCATCGAGATGGAACCTGCTACAACGGCAGCAACGCCGGTGAAGAGAATGGTGTTGAAGTCTGTGGTGGCACCGGCAACACCCATGAGCACACCTGAGGTGGACATGATTCCGTCGTTAGCACCCAGCACGCCAGCGCGCAGCCAGTTGAGCTTGCTTGCCATCGCGGTCTTCTGAAACTCCTGCGATGCAAGTAGCTGCTCGTTGATTGCTGCGTCGTTTGCGTTAGTCATGCTTCAAATTCAAGGGAACATCGGGGTGCTTGTCTAGCAAGGCACGCCTAACCTCGGGTGACCAGTTGGCTAAGATTTAGGTATCTCGTAACCACTCTGGAGTGCACTTTGTCGCAAGAACTACTTTCCATAACCCTCGATGGTCAGCCGCTTGAGGTTGAGCCAGGCACCGATGGCTTCAAGTTGTTCACCGAGCGCACAACCGTGGCCCAGCGTGTGAACGGTGAACTGAAGGACCTTGCCTACAAGGTGCAGGCCGGCGATGTCATCGAAGCCGTTGCCATCAGCAGCCCAGACGGACTGAACATTCTTCGTCACTCCACCGCGCACGTTCTGGCTCAGGCAGTTCAGAACATCAACCCAGAAGCCAAGTTGGGCATCGGCCCTCCAATCACCGATGGCTTCTACTACGACTTCGACGTGGAGACTCCGTTCAACCCTGAAGACATGCGCGCCCTCGAAAAGGAAATGAACCGCATCGTTCAGGCTGGCCAGCGCTTCATGCGCCGTGTCACCAACGATGCCGATGCCCGCGTAGAACTTGCCAATGAGCCTTACAAGCTAGAGCTGATCGGCCTCAAGGGCGCAGACCTGGGCGAGGGCTCGGCCGAAGTTGGCGCCGGCGAACTGACCATTTACGACAACGTTGACCCTAAGTCCGGCGAGACCGTCTGGTTCGACCTCTGCCGCGGCCCACACTTGCCAAACACCCGCATGATTGGCAACGGCTATGCGCTAACCCGCGTGGCAAGCGCCTACTGGCGCGGCAACGAAAACAACAAGCAGCTTCAGCGCGTCTACGGCACCGCCTGGCCATCCAAGGATGAACTGCGCGCCTACCAGGAGCGCATGGAGGAGGCCGCCAAGCGCGACCACCGTCGCCTTGGAGCCGAGCTGGACCTCTTCTCCTTCCCGGAGGAAATTGGTTCGGGTCTCGCCGTGTTCCACCCAAAGGGCGGAATCATGCGTCAGGTGATGGAGGACTATAGCCGTCAGCGTCACCTGGAGTCTGGCTACGAGACCGTTTACAGCCCACACATCACCAAGGGCAACCTGTTCATGACCTCGGGTCACCTGCAGTGGTACGCCGATGGCATGTTCCCACCGATCCGCATGGACGAGGAACTGAACGAAGACGGTTCGGTGAAGAAGCAGGGCCAGGACTACTACCTGAAGCCAATGAACTGCCCGATGCACAACCTCATCTTCAAGAGCCAGGCCCGCAGCTACCGCGACCTGCCGCTTCGCCTGTTTGAGTTTGGTACCGTCTACCGCTACGAGAAGTCGGGTGTGCTTCACGGCCTCACCCGCGCCCGTGGCTTCACCCAGGACGACGCTCACCTATACGTGACCCAGGACCAGATGGAACAGGAGCTCACCGATGTGTTGGGCTTCATCCTCGGTTTGCTGCGCGACTACGGCCTGAACGACTTCTACCTGGAGCTTTCCACCAAGGAGGAGGGCAACCCTAAGTTTGTTGGCGACAACGAGATTTGGGAGGTTGCCACAAGCACCCTCGAGCGCGTGGCCAAGGCTTCCGGCCTCGAGCTAGTTCCAGACCCGGGAGGCGCTGCCTTCTACGGTCCAAAGATCTCGGTTCAGGCCCGCGATGCCATCGGCCGCACCTGGCAGATGAGCACCGTTCAGCTGGACTTCAACCTGCCTGAGCGCTTCGACCTCGAGTACACCGCCGCGGACGGCACCAAGCAGCGCCCAGTGATGATTCACCGCGCCCTGTTCGGATCCATCGAGCGTTTCTTCGGTGTTCTCACCGAGCACTACGCCGGCCACTTCCCACCATGGTTGGCTCCGGTTCAGGTGGTTGGTATTCCAATCGCCGACGAGTTCAGCGATTACCTGCACGGCATCGCCAAGGATCTACGCAAGCGCGGTGTTCGCATCCAGATCGATGACTCCGACGACCGAATGCAGAAGAAGATCCGTAACCACACCATGGCCAAGGTTCCATTCCAGCTGATTGCCGGCGGACAAGACCGCGACAACAACGCGGTTTCGTTCCGCTTCCGTGATGGCACCCAGGAGAACGGCATTCCGGTGGCAGAGGCCATGGAGCGCATTCTCAGTGCCATTGCCAACAAAGAGCAGGTCTAGCGGGTCAAGATGACTGAGCAACCAGAAGTGCCGCAGAGCCCATCGTGGGAGATGCCGGGAGTTCCCGATCATTTCCAGCGTCTATGGACTCCGCATCGCCTGGTTTACATTCAGAATCACCTGCACCCCGAAGAGCACATGTGCCCCTTCTGCCGTGCGGTAGACATCAAGGACGCCGATGGCAACCTCGATGACTCCGCCGGCCTGATCGTGCACCGCGGCAAGTACGCCTATGCGCTGCTAAACCTGTTCCCGTACAACACCGGACACCTGCTGGTTTGCCCTTACCGTCACATCAGCACATACGATCAGGCCACCCCTGAAGAGGTAGCCGAAATCGGTGCCATCACCCAAAAGGCAATGCGGGTCTTGGAGAAGGTTTCCGGCGCCCACGGCTTCAACATCGGCATGAATCAGGGCCAGGTTGCCGGAGCCGGCATCGAGGAGCACCTGCATCAGCACATCGTTCCGCGCTGGCGCAACGATGCCAACTTCTTCCCAATCATCGCCCAAACTAAGGCCCTGCCAAGGCTGCTAGAAGACGTTCGCAAGGATGTTGCGGTTACCTGGCTAGAGCTGGACTAGAACTTTTAAGCAAACCCCAAACCGTTAAGATTGAAGAATGACTGAAACCAAAGCAACCACCGGATCTTCCCTCGTCAAGCGCGGCCTAGCAGAGATGCTCAAGGGCGGCGTCATCATGGACGTGGTCACTCCTGACCAGGCCAAGATTGCCGAAGACGCGGGTGCCGTTGCGGTTATGGCGCTAGAGCGCGTTCCAGCCGACATCCGTGCCCAGGGTGGCCTCGCTCGCATGAGCGACCCAGACATGATTCAGGGCATCATCGATGCCGTTTCCATCCCGGTTATGGCCAAGGCTCGTATCGGTCACTTTGTTGAGGCGCAGGTGCTGCAGACCCTCAAGGTTGACTACATCGACGAGTCTGAGGTTCTTAGCCCAGCAGACTACGTAAACCACATCAACAAGTGGAACTTCAACGTGCCATTCGTTTGTGGCGCCACCAACCTGGGTGAGGCCCTGCGCCGCATCACCGAGGGTGCAGCCATGATTCGCTCGAAGGGTGAGGCTGGCACCGGAGACGTTTCCGAGGCCACCAAGCACATTCGCACCATCACTGGTGAGATCCGCAACCTGGCCAGCAAGACCGACGACGAACTATTCGTTGCCGCCAAGGAACTTCAGGCTCCATTCGAGCTTGTTCGTGAAGTTGCCCGCGCCGGCAAGCTTCCAGTGGTGATGTTTGTTGCCGGTGGTGTTGCCACCCCAGCAGACGCTGCCATGATGATGCAGCTTGGCGCCGACGGTGTATTCGTTGGTTCGGGAATCTTCAAGAGTGGCAACCCTGCCGCTCGTGCCGCAGCAATCGTGAAGGCCACCACCTTCTTCGACAACCCTGAGGTAATCACCGAGGTAAGCCGCGGTTTGGGTGAGGCCATGGTTGGCATCAACGTAGCTGACCTACCAACCCCGCACCGCCTGGCAGAGCGCGGCTGGTAACAAGTGAGTTTGCCCATCGGTGTCTTGGCACTGCAGGGCGACTTTAGAGAACACGGCGCTGCTCTAGAGCACATTGGCGTCCCGCATCTAAAGGTTCGCACGGTCCAAGAGCTGGAATCCGTTTCGGGTTTGATCATTCCCGGCGGCGAATCCACCGTCATGCACAAGCTTGCCGTTGCGTACGGTCTTTTTGGCCCGATTCGAGCCAAGATCAAGGCCGGCCTACCGGTGTTTGGCACCTGTGCCGGCCTCATCATGCTTGCCGATCACATCGAAGACGGCATCGAGGGTCAAGAGACCTTTGGCGGACTAGATGTAACCGTTCAGCGCAACGCCTTCGGCCACCAGGTAGACAGCTTCGAGGTTGACCTCGATTTCGCAGGCATCAACGATGGTCCGGTGCACGCGGTATTCATCCGTGCGCCTCTCATCAAGCAGGTGAACGGCAACGCCAAGGTGGTTGCCCAGTTGCCAAGCGGCGGCATCGTGGGCGTGCAGCAAGACAACCTCTTGGGCATCTCGTTCCACCCAGAGGTCACGGGGGAGTACCGCATCCACCGGCTCTTTGCCCAATTAGCCAAGTAAAATAAAGCAAACCGAATTTCACACACGGGAGAACTATGTCCGGCCACTCCAAATGGGCTACCACCAAGCACAAAAAGGCACTGATTGACGGCCGCCGCGCCAAGCTCTTTGCCAAGCTCATCAAGAACATCGAAGTGGCCGCACGTCTAGGCGGTCCAGACATGGACGGCAACCCAACTCTTTACGATGCAGTTCAGAAGGGTCGCAAGTCCTCGCTGCCTAACGACAACATCGAGCGCGCCATCAAGCGTGGTGCCGGTGTTGGTGCCGATGCCGTTGAATACATGACCATCATGTACGAGGGTCGTGGCCCTGCCGGTACCGCCCTGCTCATCGAGTGTCTAACCGACAACAAGAACCGCGCAGCCGCCGAAGTACGCCTTGCAGTAACCAAGAACGCCGGCACCATGGCCGACCCAGGTTCGGTTTCCTACCTCTTCAGCCGTAAGGGCGTTATCGTCGTCAACAAGGTTGACGGCCTAACCGAAGACACCATCGTTGAAGCAGTTCTCGAGCAGGACGTAGACAACGTTGAAGACCGCGGCGAATCCTTCGTGATTACCACCGAGGCTTCGGCCATGGTTCCAACCCGTCTGGCCCTCCAGGCCGCCGGCATCGACTACGAAAGCGCCGACAGCGAGTTTGTTTCCTCGATGATGGTTCCGGTTGCTGACGTCGACTCGGCTCGCAAGGTAATCAAGCTCATCGATGCCCTTGAAGACAGCGATGACGTTCAGAATGTTTACACCAACGTGGACTTCACTCCTGAGGTTCTGGCAGAACTCGAGAACGACTAATACTTATGACCCGCATCCTTGGAGTTGACCCAGGTCTAACCAGGTGCGGCGTTGGCGTGATTGACCTTGCGGCTGGCCGCAAGGTCAATCTCGTTTCTGTCGATGTTTATCGCTCTGAGCCCAGCCTCGAGCTCAGCGCCCGCATCGCTTCCATCGGCAACCGCATCGAAGAGTTGATCCTGCGCGACAAGCCAGAGGTAATCGCCATCGAGCGTGTCTACGCCGATGTAAACGTGCGCTCGGTGATGGGCACCGCTCAGATTTCAGGAGTAGTGCTGCTGTTGGCAAACCGCCATGGACTACCAATTTCAATGCACACCCCAACCGAGGTGAAGGCTGCGGTTACCGGTAGTGGAAGAGCGGACAAGGCCCAGGTTGGAACCATGGTTGCCAAGATTTTGGGGCTATCCGAGATTCCCAAGCCCGCGGATGCCGCCGACTCGTTGGCGATTGCTATCTGTCATGCCTGGCGCGGAGCAGCAGCCAGCATGGGGAGCGGCGAAAGCCTAACGCCGGCTCAGGCAGCCTGGCAGGCCGCTGAGCGAGCCGCCGCTAGGAAACGAGAAGGTTAGTTTAGTCTTTTCAGGTGATTGCCTCGCTGACCGGAACCGTACAGAGCCTCGCCGCTTCGCACGCCGTTCTTGATGTATCCGGCGTTGGCTACCTGGTGTTTATCACCCCGCAAACCAGCAGAGACCTGCACCTTGGAGACTCGGTTCTCCTGCACACCGCCCTTATCGTGCGCGAGGATGCCTTCACACTGTTTGGCTTTGCCACCACCGAAGAACTCGAGATGTTCGACCTGCTTCGCTCGGTGACCGGCGTTGGCCCTAAGTCTGCGCTTGCCATTTTGGGTCAACTTGGCTCCGATCAGGTGCGCACCGCCGTACTGAGCGAAAACGATGCTGCCTTCAAGGCCGTCTCGGGCATCGGTCCAAAGACCGCCAAGCTCATCACCGTGACCTTAGCCGGCAAGCTCACGGGAATGCCAGCATCGGCAACCGGAAAGTCGGCTACCTCTGCTCCAAAGGTTGATCTGGCTAATGTGATTGCCGCTCTGCAGGGACTTGGCTGGAACGAGCGCGCTGCGGCCGAGGCCGTGCGTGAGGTTGCGGAGAGCGTTGGCACCAACGCGGCCGCCGACGTAATCCTCAAGGCAGCACTGGCCAGACTTGGAAGCTCTAAGTCCATCTCGGGCGGTGACCAGTGAGCGAGCTGACCACCCCGGAGAGCAACTCAAACGAGCTTGCCTTCGAATCTGCCCTTCGCCCCAAGAGCCTCGACGAGTTTGTAGGCCAATCCAAGGTGCGCGAGCAGCTGAACCTCATGCTCAGCGCGGCCAAGATTCAAAACCGCTCGGCAGACCACATCCTGCTAGCCGGCCCGCCCGGACTTGGTAAGACCACCTTGGCTATGATCGTTGCCCACGAGACCGGCCACCCGCTGCGTCTCACCAGTGGTCCAACCATTCAGCACGCCGGCGATCTGGCGGCAGTTTTGTCATCACTCGTTCCAGGTGAAATCCTCTTCATCGATGAGATTCACCGAATGGCGCGCCCCGCCGAGGAAATGCTTTACCTAGCCATGGAAGACTTCCGAGTTGACGTGATGGTGGGCAAGGGTCCAGGTGCCACCAGCATCCCACTCGAGCTGGCACCATTCACTTTGGTTGGCGCCACAACTCGTAGCGGAATGTTGCCAAACCCGCTGCGCGACCGCTTCGGTTTCACCGCCCACCTCGAGTTCTACTCCGACGACGAACTCAGCCAGGTGCTGGCGCGCGCGGCCAACCGCCTCGACATCGAAATCTCCACCGAGGCGCTGGGGGAGATTGCCAGCCGCAGTCGCGGAACCCCGCGAATCGCCAACCGACTACTTCGCCGCGTCCGCGACTTTGCTCTGGTTGCCGGGGTGTCCCAAATCGGCGTGGACCAAACCAAGGCTGCTCTAAGCCTCTATGAGGTAGACAAACTGGGGCTAGACCGCCTAGATCGTCAACTTCTAGAGCTGCTCTGTGTGCGTTTTGTCGGCAAGCCGGTTGGCCTCAGCACCCTGTCCGTGGCAGTGGGCGAGGAGCAAGACACCATCGATGCAGTGGTGGAACCGTTCCTGGTTCGACTCGGTCTTATTGCCCGCACCCCACGAGGACGCCAGGCCACCGATGCCGCGTTTAGACACCTGGGCCTACCAACCCCTCAAATGGCGGACTGAACAGGCCCTAACGCCTATAATTAGTCAAATGTGCGCCGTTTGGCGCGTTTGAAATTTTCACTCGAAAGTCACTAATGGGCCCGAACGATCTAATCTTGTTTGCCGTTGTCATCGTCATGGTTTTGATGATGTTCCGTAGCTCGCGCAAGCGCAAGAAGCAAGCAGAAGAAATGCAGCAGCAGATGGTTGTTGGCGCCAAGGTTATGCTTCACAGCGGCATCGTGGGTCGCATCATCGCCATTGATGAGGCTAACCTGACCATCGAGTCTGCTGGCAGCAAGCTAGAGGTTGTAAAGGGTGCAGTTCGCACCGTTTCGGCCTGGGAAGCACCTGCCGCTGAAGAGGCTAAGACTGAGACTCCAGTTGCTGCCGCCGCTACCAAGCCAGCAGCTGCCAAGAAGCCAGCAGCACCTAAGGCTGCGGCGCCTAAGACCGCTGCAGCTAAGCCAGCCGCGGCTGCAAAGCCTGCAGCTAAGGCTCCTGCTGCCAAGGCTGCAACTGCCGCTAAGACCACTACCACTCGCAAGCCTGCTGCTCCAAAGCAGAGCGCGTAATAAAGAAACGGATTCATCGTGGCCGCATCTGGCATCGTTAAAGCCGCTCGCAAGCGACTAATCTGGCTCGGCACCATTGCCGTGCTGCTCACCACCATCATTGGCTTGGGCGTTGGCTTCAAGGCCGCGGGTGCAACCTTTGTACCTCAGCTGGCACTTGACCTGCAGGGTGGAACCTCCATCATCCTCACCCCGGCTCTTGAGAGCGGCAAGTCTGTTACCGCAGATCAGCTGAACCAGGCCGTGGCCATCATCCGTCAGCGCGTAGACAGCACCGGTGTTTCCGAGGCCAGCGTCACCACTTCGGGCGACAACAACATCACTGTTTCCATCCCTGGAAAGCCTGATGACAACACCCTCAAGCTAATCGAGGCTTCGGCCAAGTTGCAGTTCCGTCCGGTTCTTGCAACCTCGGCCGGCGTTGCCACCTCATCGGTTGGTTCAAGCACCACCAGCACTGCAAGCCCTGCGCCAAGCGCATCGGCTCCTGCCAGTGCACCAATCGCAACCAGTTCGGCAACCCCAAGCAACGGCAGCGACCTCAACTGGGTAAGCAAGGACCTACAGGCCAAGTACGAGGCTCTCGACTGCTCGAAGCAGTTCCGTACCGCCGGTCAGGTAGACCCAGACAACCAGCCAATCGTCACCTGTGACACCGGTCTAAGCACCAAGTTCATTCTTGGCCCGGTAGAGGTTCAGGGTTCTGACATTGCAACCGCAACTGCATCCACCGTTACCACCTCAACCGGTGCATCCACCGGCGAGTGGGCCGTAAACCTAGACTTCAACGGCACCGGAACCAAGCAGTTTGCTGCGGTCACTCAGCGCCTTTACCCGCTGACTTCGCCTCGCAACCAGTTCGCTGTGACCATGGATGGCTACGTAATCACTGCTCCATCCACCAACGCCGTTATCACCAACGGTTCGGCTCAGATCACTGGTTCGTTTGACTCCACCAGCGCAACTAACCTGGCCAACCAGCTCAAGTACGGTTCGCTGCCAATCGGCTTCACCGTTCAGAGCGCCGAGAACGTTTCGGCAACCCTGGGTACCCAGCAGCTCTCCAGCGGTCTGCTTGCCGGCGCCATCGGTCTGCTAATCGTCATCATCTACTCGCTGATTCAGTACCGCGGTCTTGCCATGGTCACCATCGGATCGCTAGCGGTTGCCGCAATCCTCACCTACCTCTTGGTATCGCTACTTTCGTGGCGTCAGGGTTACCGCCTATCGCTAGCTGGTGTTACCGGTCTGATCGTTTCCATCGGTATTACCGCAGACTCGTTCATCATCTACTTTGAGCGTGTTCGCGACGAACTCCGCGAGGGTCGCAGCCTGTCTGCAGCCATCGACGGCGGCTGGAAGCGCGCAATCCGAACCATTCTGGTTTCGGACGGTATCTCGTTCCTTGCTGCCACCGTTCTCTACGTTCTAACCGTCGGCAACGTTCGAGGCTTCGCTTACACCCTGGGTCTAACCACCATCATCGACATCATGGTTGTGGTTCTGTTTACCCACCCAATGCTGCAGCTACTGGGTCGTCTGCCGTTCTTCAACAGCGGACACAAGTTCAGTGGCTTCGATGTAAAGACCATGTCTGCAATCGCCTACGTGGGTCGCGGCCAGTTCCGTGTTGCCGAGCAGTCGGCAACCAAGGTGGCTAAGGCTTCCAAGGAGGCTGCAAAGCGCCAGACCATTGCCGAGCGCAAGGCAGCGGAAAACAACAAGGGAGACGCTAACTAATGTCACGCTTTTCTGACTTCGGAAATGCCCTCTACTCGGGCGAGCGCTCCTTCGACTTCGTAGGTCGTCGCAAGTATGGCTTCGCTGCATCCATCGTGGTTGCACTTGCCGCTGTACTAATCACCTTCGCCGGTCACGGTGGCTTCAACTTCGGTATCGAGTTCAAGGGTGGTTCGGAATTCCGTGTTACCACCACCGCCAGCTCGGCTACCGCTACTGCAACCACCGCGGTTGACTCGGTTCTGGGCAGCACTGCCCAGGTAAACGTAACCACCGTGGGCACCGACGGCCTGCGCATACAGACCGAGCGTCTTGATGCCAACACCGCCGAGCAGGTTCGCCAGGCCATCGCCAAGAGCTTCAAGGTTCCGGGTAACCAGGTTGCATCCAGCTTCGTTGGTGCTAACTGGGGTAGCGACGTAACCAGCAAGGCACTCAGCGGTCTGCTTTGGTTCATCGTTTTGGCCGCCATTGCGATGGCGCTTTACTTCCGCACTCTCAAGATGTCTGCCGCAGCGCTTATCGCTCTAGCGCACGACCTCTTGATCACCGCTGCAATCTACGGTGCCTTCGGCTTCGAAGTAACTCCTGCGGCTGTTATCGGCTTCCTAACCATCCTTGGTTACTCGCTGTACGACACCGTGGTGGTCTTCGACAAGATCCGCGAAAACACCCTAGAGGTTGAGCACAGCGAGACCGCTACCTTCAAGGAGCGCGTCAACCTAGCCATCAACCAGACTCTGGTTCGTTCGATCAACACCTCGGTGGTTGCCGTTCTCCCAGTAGCAGCCATTTTGTTCATCGGAACCCTGCTGCTTGGCGCCGGTACCCTTCGCGACATCTCACTTTCGCTGTTCATCGGTATCTTGGTTGGCACCTACTCCACAATCTTTGTGGCTGCGCCAATCTACTCGATGTTCCGCGAGAAGGAACCGAAGTACGCTGCTGCAGCAGCGAAGGTCTTGGCTAGCCGCTAAATCAGGCTAAGAGGCAAACGTGAGCGATCCAACTCCTACCGGAAGCATTGGGTCGCTCCGTTCGCGTTTACAGGGCATTTTTGGCAGGGGAGGACCCTACGCCGAAGAGCTCAGTGACATCCTTCGCACTGCTAAGGCCAACCACCCCAAGGCAGACCTCAGCATCATCGAGCGCGCCTTCGAGGTGGCCGAGGAAGCCCACAAGGGGCAGTACCGCAAGAGCGGCGAGGAGTACATCACTCATCCGCTTGCAGTCACCAAAATCCTGGCCGACCTGGGCATCGGTGTAACCAGCCTGGCCGCAGCCTTGCTGCACGATACCGTCGAAGACACCCCGTACACCCTCGAGCAACTCACCAAGGACTTTGGTGCCGAGGTTGCCATGCTGGTGGACGGCGTCACCAAGCTAGACAAGGTCAAGTTTGGCGAGAATGCTCAGGCCGAAACCGTTCGCAAGATGGTTGTTGCCATGTCGCGCGACATCCGAGTTTTGGTCATCAAGCTAGCCGACCGCCTGCACAACGCCCGCACCTGGAAGTTTGTACCCGAGGAAAAGGCCCGCAAGAAGGCCCAAGAGACCCTCGAGATCTATGCGCCGTTGGCACACCGATTGGGTATCAGCGCAATCAAGAGCGAGCTAGAGGACATCTCGTTTGGCGTGCTCTATCCCAAGGTTTACGAGGAGATCGTCAACCTGGTTCGTCAGCGCAGCCCAAAGCGCGAAGAGTTCATCGAGCACGTAATCGGCAGCATTGAGGAAGACCTGCGCGAGAACCGCATCAAGGGTCGCGTTGCCGGACGCCCTAAGCAGTACTACAGCATCTACCAAAAGATGGTGCTGCGCGGCCGTGAGTTTGACGACATTTACGACCTGGTTGGCATCCGTGTGATCGTTCCTGAGGTCCGCGACTGCTACGCCATCCTGGGTGGCATACACGCCCGCTGGCAGCCGGTTCCTGGTCGTTTCAAAGACTATATCGCCATGCCAAAGTTCAACCTCTACCAGTCGCTGCACACCACGGTGATTGGTCCGGCTGGCCGCTCCATCGAAATCCAGATTCGAACTCAGGAGATGCACCAGCGCGCCGAGTACGGTGTTGCGGCTCACTGGAAGTACAAGGAGTCAATCCGCGGCGGCAGCAATGCCGAAGAGGATCTGGCCTGGCTCAAGCACCTGTCCGACTGGCAGGCCGAAACCCAAGACCCATCCGAATTCTTGGATGCGCTTCGCTTCGAAATCGGTGCCAAGGACGTCTACGTCTTTACCCCGAAGGGCCGCGTAATCGGTCTTCCTACCGGTGGTACTCCGGTGGACTTTGCCTACGCTGTTCACACCGAGGTGGGCCACCGAACCATGGGTGCCAAGGTCAACGGACGCCTGGTTCCACTTGAAACTGTGCTGCAGTCGGGCGATGTGGTGGAGATTTTCACCTCCAAGAGCCCAGATGCCGGACCAAGCCAGGATTGGCTGAACTTTGTAAAGAGCCAGCGCGCCAAGAGCAAGATCAAGCAGTGGGTTGCCGCCGGACGCCGTGAGGACGCGGTTGAAAACGGCAAGGAGGCGCTGGCCAAGGCCATGCGCAAGGCCAACCTTCCGCTAAAGAGTTTGCTTGGGGGAGACCTGCTGGTTCAGCTGGCTTCCGAACTTCACTACACCGACATCACCGCCCTTTACGCAGCGGTGGGCGAGGGTCACACCTCGGCCCAGTCGGTGGTTGAGAAGCTCCAAGCCGCACTGCACGTGGAGCAGGAGGCCGATGATTCGGTCTTCGAACTGCCTTCACGCCCAATCTCGGCAACCTCGGCTAACCGTGCCAACAACAATGGTGTGCTGGTGCGTGGCGACGCCGATGTGATGGTGAAGTTGGCCCGCTGCTGCACCCCGGTTCCTGGCGACCCAATCGTTGGTTGGATCACTCGCGGCAGTGGCGTATCGGTGCACCGATCAGACTGCAAGAATATCGCCGACCTGGCCACCCAGCCAGAGCGCATGATCGACGTGTCTTGGGCGACCACCTCGCGCGGCCAGTTCTTGGTTCAGATTCAGATTGAGGCTCTAGACCGCAACGGTCTGCTTTCGGATGTCACCCGCGTGCTTTCCGAGCACCACGTCAACATCCTCAGCGCCAGCGTTTCCACCAGAGCAGACCGCGTAGCACTCAGCCGCTTTGTCTTTGAGATTGGCGACCCAAGCATCCTGGATCACCTGCTCAATGCGGTTCGTCGCATCGATGCCGTCTACGACGTCTACCGCGTTCAGCAGTAGCCACCGCTCACTTAGCAGCACATAAAAAATCCCCCTAACGCAATCGCGTCAGGGGGATTTTTAGTAAAACCTACTGAGCCTTCTTGACTACCTCTAGCCAGGCCTTGCGAGCTGCCAGCGCTTCTTCGGCTGCCTTGGTAGCCTTGGCATCCTTCTTAGCCTTGGCTGCCTTGAGGTCTTCCTCAAGCTTGACGATGGAGTCTTCAAGCTGCGAAAGCACCGAGTTGGTGCGCTCGATGGCGGCAGGATCGGTCTTGCGCCATTCTTCCTGCTCAACTGCGCGAACCTTGTTCTCAACGGCCTTTAGGCGGTCTTCAACTTCGCGAACCTTCTCGCGTGGAACCTTACCGGCCTTCTCCCAACGCGACTGAATGTTGGCAAGAACCTTCTTGGCCTCTGCGAGGTCCTTCTCAGGCTTAACCGACTTCTCAGCCTCGGCCAAGAGCTCCAGCTTCACGGCTAGGTTGGCGGCATACTCGGTGTTCTCAACTGCAACGGCCTCGCCCTTAGCTGAGTAGATTGCGTCTCCGGCAGCCTTGAAGCGAGCCCAAAGCTCGTCGTCGGTCTTGCCCTGCGAACGGCCAGCGGCCTTCCACTCGTCGAGCAGCTTGCGGTACTCAGCAACGGCGTCGGCGCCCTTGCTTACAAGTGCCTCGGCAGCGGTAACGATTGCAACCTTCTTGCCCTTTACGGCCTTGTTGGTGGCATCTAGGCCGGCGAAGTACTGGCGCTTTGCAGCGTCAAACTTGGTGCGAGCAGCCGAGAAACGCTTCCAAACCACATCTGCCTCAGACTTAGGCAACTTGGAGCCGGTCTTCTGCAGGGTCTGCCACTGCTCGAACAGTGCGGTCATCTGGGCAGCGGAGTTCTTCCACTGAGTCTTGGCGGCGTCCTGGTTGGCAATCGCTTCGGCGGCCTCTGCAATGGCAACGCGGGCAGCCAGCGCCTCAGCGATGGCCTCCTTGTTTACTTCCTGCTTGGCGGCAACCTGCTCGGTGATCTTGCCGGAAACTGCCTCAACGCGAGCGCGAAGTGCGGCGATGTCGCCAACAGCGTTTGGCTCAACCAGTTCGGCCTTTAGGGTTGCCAGGTTCTTCTTGAGCGAGTTGGCGTCAGCCTTGGCTGCAACGCGCTGCTCGAAGATCTTTACCTGACCCTCAAGGTCTGCAAACTTGCGCTCGTAGAAAGCCAGAGCTTCCTCGGCAGTAACGTTTGGGTACTGACCAACGCGGCGCTCAACACCACCCTCGATAACGAATACGTTGTTCTCGGCGTCTACGCGACCGAATGCTGGGGTGTTGGTTGCCACTTGAGTGCTCCTGTGTTTGATGGCGTTGCTAGAAACGCCCTTGAAAAGACGCTTCTAGTCTACTTTGACTACTTAAGGCTGATTGCGCCGATTTTGGTGCTAACCGCTGGCTTGCCATCGGTGCCGCCACCAGCAACGCCGGCTGCAGCGATGCTGTCCACAATCTTCATGCCGTTAGATACCGAACCGAAGACGGTGTAACCACCGGCCGCGTCGGCTGGGATGGTGCTGTCCTTGTAGACGATGAAGAACTGCGATCCCATCGAGCTGCCGTTGCCGCCCTGACGAGCCATGGCAAGTACGCCGGCCTTGTAGACGTTGTCGGTTGGTGCGTTCTCGATTGGACCCCAGCTGTAGCCTGGGCCGCCGGTGCCATCACCCTTAGGGTCGCCACACTGAAGCACGAAGATGCCCGCGGTGGTGAGACGGTGACAGCTGACCTGGCTGAAGAAGTTCTTCTTGGCAAGGGTTACGAAGTTGGCAACGGCCTGAGGCGCCTTTGCGCCATCCAGGGTCAGCCATAGCTTCTGACCATTGATCTGCATGTAGCCAGACCAGGTGCGGTTCTCGGCAAGAGCCGGGCTAGGAACGTTGGCAGCGTTGGTTGCGGTAGGCGCCGGGGTAGCCGACGAGGTACCGGTTGGGCTTGGGCTAGCTGCGTTGAGCTGCCCGGTAACCGCAGCGTGGCCGTAGGTTGCTGCAAGTGCAATCACAATGGCAACTACAGAGACCACGATGGCAAAGCGGTTGTCGTTCTGGCGCTTTCCAGCTGCCTCTTCGCGCTGCTTAACCTTGGCCTCGTAGGCGCGCTTGCGTGCCTCGGCCTGTGCCTTGATTTCCTTGTTGCTAGCCACTTGGACTCCCGTCGGTAGGTCTTGGGTCCACATGGGACACACCTAACAGATTTTATGGCATTCTGGGTCAGTGACCGATGACCCGAACCTCTTCGCCACGGCCGTGCCGTTGGCCGCTCGGATGCGTCCGCGCGATTTGAGTGAAGTGGTTGGTCAGCAGCACCTGCTCAAGCCCGGCTCACCGCTTCGTCAACTGGCCACTCCGGTCACCGATGCCGCCCGCGCGGCAACCACATCGGTGCTGCTCTGGGGCCCACCGGGAACCGGCAAGACCACCCTCGCTCAGGCCATTGCCCGTGAGTCTGGCAGACGTTTTGTAGAGCTCAGCGCAATCACCGCCGGTGTTAAAGAGGTGCGCGAGGTCATGGTTGCCGCCCACCGAGAGCGCGACGCCTACGGTACCGGCACTCTGCTTTTCTTGGACGAGATTCACCGCTTCAGCAAGGCCCAGCAGGATGCCCTGCTTCCGGGTGTGGAGGCCGGCTGGGTGGTGCTGATCGCAGCCACCACGGAGAACCCTTCTTTCAGCGTGATTGCCCCGCTGCTCAGCCGTTCGCTGTTGCTGACTCTGGAGCCACTTGCCGAACCGGATATCGAAGAACTGCTGAAGCGAGCCGTGACCGATCGTCGGGGACTGGATGGCCAGGCTTCATTGACCGATGCGGCGCTTGCCCAACTGGTGCTGCTAGCCGGTGGCGATGCCCGACGCGGACTCACCATTTTGGAGTCGGCCTTCGGCAACGCCCGCGAGAACTTCGACGGCCAACTGCCGATTGTCATTGACCTGCCCAACGTAGAGGCATCGCTGGATCACGCGCTGACCCGCTACGACAGAGACGGCGACCAGCACTACGACATCATCAGTGCATTCATCAAGAGCGTGCGTGGCTCGGATGCCGACGCGGCCATTCACTGGCTGGCCCGAATGATCGAAGGGGGAGAGGACCCGAGGTTCATCGCCCGCCGCCTCATGATTCTGGCCGCCGAGGACATTGGTCTGGCCGACCCACAGGCTTTGCCGCTGGCGGTGGCAGCCTTCGAAACCGTGCAGCAAATTGGCATGCCGGAGGGCAGGATCCCGTTAGCCGAGGCAACCATCTATCTGTGCCTGGCACCCAAGAGCAACGCGGCCTACAACGCCATCAATGCAGCCATCGAGGACGTGCGCGCCGGACTGCAACCAGGCGTGCCAAAACCGCTGCGATCGTCTAACTATGCCGGTGCCAAGGGTCGCGGTAACGGCGTTGGCTACAAGTACCCCCACGATGACGACCGCGCCATCGTTGAGCAACAATACGTGGCCGACAAGGTTGCGAAACGCCGCTACTACCAGCCCAAGGAAGTGGGCTTCGAGCGCGAACTTTCCGAGCGCTGGGCCAGACTTCGCGACATCATTCGCGGCAACAAAAAGCAGTAGGTGCTTGGCTCGCAGCCCGCGCCCCTGCTAAACTAGGCAGGTTGCCGACTGGAGTGTTCGTACGCGGCTGTAACGAACCTCAACGGAGCGAACCAGCGCATTAGCCAGCTGGATCGTGGCGATTAGACAAAAACCAAACCTCATCGGTTGTTGTCTTTTTTGTGAACAAACCGCTATTGACTCCCAAAGGGGAGTCCGTGAAAGGAAAACGTGTCGAAGACTACACGTTCCCGCAGCACTACTCGTAAGAGCCGTGCACTGGGAATTGCACTAACCCCAAAGGCTGCCAAGTACCTTGAGAAGCGTCCATACGCTCCAGGTCAGCACGGCCGTACCCGCAAGAAGGCCGACAGCGACTTTGCCGTTCGTCTACGCGAGAAGCAGCGTCTACGCGCTCAGTACGGTATCCGTGAGGCACAGCTTCGCAAGACCTTCCAGGAAGCCAAGCGCACCGAAGGTCTAACCGGTGAGAACCTCGTAGAGCTTCTAGAGATGCGCCTAGACGCACTTGTACTACGTGCCGGCTTTGCCCGCACCATTGCACAGGCTCGTCAGATGGTTGTACACCGCCACATCCTCGTAAACGGTGAGCGCGTTGACCGCCCATCGTTCCGCGTAAAGCCAGGTCAGCAGATCCACGTCCACGAGAAGTCGGAAGGCACTGAGCCATTCCAGGTTGCCGCAGCCGGTGGCCACGTAGACGTACTGCCTCCAGTACCTGGTTACCTAGACGTAAAGCTAGACAAGCTAACCGCTGTTTTGCTTCGTCGTCCAAAGCGTGTTGAAGTACCAGTCACTTGTGAAGTTCAGCTTGTGGTTGAGTACTACGCAGCTCGCTAGTAGTTTCTAACTAACGATTAGTTAGGAGTTCGGATGAGCGGCGGAGAAATCGCAGGTATCATCGCGGCAAGTGGCTTTGTGCTGCTGGTTCTGTTTGTGGGTGTTCCACTTATCAAACTGGGCCGTGTGCTGGATGAGACTCGCATTTCGTTGCGCAACATCAGCGAAGAGGTTACTCCGCTGCTCTCCGAACTTACTGAAACAGTCGAATCCACCAACAAGCAGTTGGTGAAGGTAGACGCAATTACTCAAAACGTTTCTGAGGTCACCGGCAACGTCAGTGCCCTGGTTGCACTCTTTACATCAACCCTGGGTTCGCCACTGGTTAAAATTGCCGGTGTAGCGTCGGGGCTACGCTCCTTTCTCAAGAGCAAGAATTAGGTGACCCAATGAAGAAGCTTCTCTGGTTTATTGCAGGCATTAGCCTCGGTCTGGCTGCTGCAAAGCAGCTTTCAGAAAACCCAAAGGCACAGGGTTTGGCAAACGACGTAGCTCGTCGCGCCAAGGACTTCGGTGCAGCGGTTAGCGAAGGCTACCGCGAGCGTGAGGCCGAGCTGGCCGCCGCCAAGGCATCCGAAGCCAAGTAACCCTTTCCCAAAAAACAATCCCAAATAGGATCTCGCTAAGTGCAAACCGCTGAAATTCGCCAGCGCTGGCTCGACTTTTTCGAGCGCAATGGCCACACTGTTGTACCTTCCGCCTCACTGATTAGCGAAGATCCATCGCTGCTTTTCACAGTTGCCGGAATGGTTCCGTTCATTCCATACATGACCGGACTTGTGCCAGCGCCTTACAACCGGGCCACCAGCGTGCAGAAGTGTATCCGCACCCTAGACATCGAAGAAGTGGGTAAGACCACTCGTCACGGCACCTTCTTCCAGATGAACGGCAACTTCTCATTTGGCGATTACTTCAAGCGTGAAGCCATCAAGTTTGCCTGGGAGTTCCTAACCGGCAGCCGTGAATCCGGCTGTTTGGGCATCGACCCACAGTTGCTGTGGGTAACCGTTTTCGAAAACGACGACGAAGCCATCGAGATCTGGCGCGAAGAAGCCAACATTCCGATGGAGCGCATTCAGCGCCGTGGAATGGCAGACAACTACTGGTCTACCGGCCAGCCTGGTCCTGCCGGACCTTGCTCCGAGATTTACTACGACCGTGGCCCTGCCTATGGTCGCGAGGGTGGCCCAGAGGCCGACGAAGACCGCTACATCGAGATCTGGAACCTCGTGTTCATGCAGTTCGAGCGTGGTCAGGGCACCGGCAAGGACAACTTCGAGATCCTTGGTGAGCTTCCTAAGAAGAACATCGATACCGGTATGGGCCTCGAGCGCGTTGCGTTCCTGCTTCAGGGTGTTGAAAACCTCTACGAGATCGACCAGGTTCGCCCGGTTCTAGATGCCGCCGCAGAGCTGGCCAAGAAGACTTACGGCGCCAAGGTTGAGGACGATGTTCGTCTTCGCGTTGTAGCCGACCACGTTCGTTCGGCACTGATGCTCATCGGTGACGGCGTTACCCCAGGCAACGACGGCCGCGGTTACGTGCTGCGCCGCCTGCTGCGCCGCGTGGTTCGCGCCATGCGCCTCATGGGCGTTGAAGAGACCACCTTCACCAAGCTATTCACCGTCTCCAAAGACGCCATGATGTCGGCTTACCCAGAGCTTCACACCGATTTCACCCGCATCCTAAAGACCGCGGTGGCCGAGGAAGAAACCTTCCTTCGCACCCTCACCGCCGGAACCGTGTTCCTCGAAGAGGCAATTGCATCGGTGAAGACCGCTGGCCAGAAGCAGCTAAAGGGCGATGCCGCCTTCTTGCTGCACGACACCTACGGCTTCCCAATCGACCTAACCCTCGAGATGGCCGAAGAACACGGTCTGAGCGTAGACCGCGACGGCTTCAAGGCTCTGATGGCCGAGCAGCGCGACCGTGCCAAGGCCGATGCCCGCGCCAAGAAGGGTGGAGCCGACCTATCGGTTTACTCTGAGTTCCGCGCCAAGGGCGTAACCAAGTTCACCGGCTACGAAGAGCTAGTAACCGACGCCAAGGTTCTTGGTGTCATTGCCGAAGGTGCAAGTGCAAACCGCGTTGGCGAAGGCGAAATCGCAGAGATTCTGCTTGATTCCACCTCGTTCTACGCCGAGTCTGGTGGTCAGGATTCCGACGCCGGAATCATCACCGGAGACGGCTTCGAGCTTGAGGTCCTAGATGTTCAGAAGCCTGTAAAGGGTCTGATTTCTCACAAGGTTTTGGTTCGTAAGGGTGAGGTTGCCGTTGGCGCCAAGGCCGTTACCTCGGTAGATGCCGACTGGCGCCTGGGTGCCCGTCAGGCTCACTCGGGAACCCACGTTGTTCACGCCGCACTTCGTCAGGTTCTTGGTCCAAGCGCGCTACAGAGTGGTTCGTACAACAAGCCAGGTTACCTACGCCTCGACTTCTCGTGGGCTCAAGCACTTTCTGCCGAGACCCGCAGCGAGATCGAAGAGGTTACCAACCTCGCCATCCGCCAAGACCTCAAGGTAACCGCTCAGCACATGAGCCTGCCTGAGGCCAAGGAGTGGGGCGCGGTTGCACTGTTCGGTGAGACCTACGACGAGAGCGTTCGAGTCATCGAGATCGGTGGCCCATGGTCGCGCGAACTCTGTGGTGGAACCCACGTTTCGGCGTCTTCTCAGATTGGCCTGATCTCGCTAATCAACGAGTCTTCGGTTGGTAGCGGTTCGCGTCGCCTAGAGGCCCTGGTTGGCATCGAGGCATTCCGTGCCCTGGCTGCCGAGCGTGCCCTGGTTTCGCGCCTGTACGACCTGGTGAAGGCACCTAAGGATGGTCTAGAGGACCGCATCCTGCAGACCCTCGAAGACCTCAAGGCTGCCCAGCGCAAGTTGGCTCAGTTCCAGCAGGCAGAGCTTGCCGCCAAGGTTCCCGCCATGGTGGCAGCCGCAACCTCGGTTGGAGCTCACAAGCTGGTAGCCGAGAACCTCGGTGTTGTTGAGAGCGTGGATGACCTTCGCTCGCTGGCAACTCAGGTTCGCGACCGCTTCGCCGATGAATCGGGTGTTGCCGCAATCTTCGGTGTTATCGCCGACAAGCCAATGGTTGTTATCGCCACCAGTAAGGCCGCACAGACCGCTGGCGTAAAGGCCGGTGCCCTCGTCAAGGTGGCATCGACCGTACTCGGCGGCGGCGGTGGCGGCAAGGACGACATCGCTCAGGGTGGTGGCCAGGATGCCAGCAAGGTTTCCGAGGCAATCGCCGCTGTGAAGGCCGCCCTTTAGGCTTCAGATGCGTACCGGTCGTCGGCTAGCGGTTGACGTGGGCAAAGCCCGCGTTGGCCTGGCAATCAGCGACCAAGACGGCATTCTTGCCAGCCCATTCGAGACGGTTGCTCGTCGCGCCACGCTTGAGGAAACCGCCGCGGCAGTTGCCTTGGCCGTGGACGACTACTTCTTCATTGAGGCCTACATTGGTCTGCCGCTTTCGCTCAGCGGCAACAAAACCGCATCCACCGCAGACGCGCTGGCCCTAGCCTTTGCCATCGACGATGTGCTGGACTGCGAGGTTCGCCTGGTAGACGAGCGCCTCACCACGGTTAGCGCCACCGCCAACCTACGTCTGGCTGGGAAAACGGCTAAGAATTCGCGCTCCATCATCGACCAAGAAGCCGCGGCGATAATCTTGGAGCAGGCTCTGGCAGGGGAGAAATCCACTGGAAACCAGCCCGGCCGGCCGCTCACCGACTTCACCAAGCCAGAATCGAACTCAGATGTCTAATCAGCTACCGGCTCGCAATTACCGTCGCCGTCGCACCCTGGTGGTAGTGGCCATTCTGCTCATCGTTGGCCTAATCGCCGGCTACAGCAACCGCGCCCAGTTGCGCTCTATCTACGACGGTATTCTGGCGCGCGACTACACCGGCAGCGGCTCCGGCAGCGTGACCCTGGTGATTACATCGGGGGAGAGCGGTGTTGGCGTTGCCGCCGATCTGCAGAAGCTTGGCGTGGTCAAGAACTCCGACGTCACCTACCGCCTTATCGTTTCCCGCGGCACCGTGTTCTATCCGGGAACCTACCAACTGCACAAGCAGATGAGCTCGGCTGCGGCTCTAGACCTCATTGCCAACCCAAGCGCGCTGGTCGTCTCCAAGATCACAATCAAGGAGGGCCTGCGCATCGATGTGGTGCTGCAGCAGCTGGCCACCGCCACCGGAAAGCCTCTGGCTGATTTCACCGCAGCCGCCAAGGATTTGGCTGCTATCGGTGTACCAACCAGCGAGCCAAGCGCAGAGGGCTATCTGTTCCCGGCAACCTACAGCTTCGACCCGGGCCTAAGCGCCACCCAGATTTTGAAGCAGATGGTGGACCGCATGTACGTCGAGCTAGACAAGTTTGGTGTGTCCAAGGCAGACCAGCACCGCGTGCTTACCCTTGCCTCAATCATCCAGAAGGAAGCCCGCCAAACCGGAGACTTCTACAAGGTTTCCCGTGTCTTCACCAACCGCCTGGCTATCAACATGCCGCTGCAGTCTGACGCCACGGTTTCCTACGGCTCGGGAGGTCACACCGTGACCACCACCGACGCCGAGCGTGCCGCCAAAAACGGCTACAACACTTACGCCAAGACCGGCCTGCCAATCGGCCCAATCAGTGGACCGGGTTCGCTGGCCATCGATGCGGCTCTGCACCCGGTTGCCGGCCCATGGCTCTATTTCTGCGCAATCAATCTACAAACCGGTGAGACGGTATTCAGTACAACTGCGGCCCAGCACGCCGCCGCTGTGCTGAAATTCCAGGCCTGGATCCGGGCCAATCCGGGATGGAATGGAAACTAACTTTGAATAAGAAACTGGCCGTACTCGGCTCTCCAATCGCGCACTCCAAGTCGCCTCTCATCCACGCCGCCGCTTACCGCGTACTGGGCTTGGACTGGGACTACGACAAGATCGAGGTTCGCAAGGGTGGTCTTCGTCCATTCATCGAGGCTTTAGACGCCGACTGGCAAGGCCTCAGCTGCACAATGCCTTTGAAGGAAGAGGCAGCCAAGTTTGCCGAAACCCTAGACCGCGCCGCCGAGGTTACCAAGGCCGTAAACACCCTGGTTCGCACCGAGACCGGCTGGGCCGGATTTAACACCGATGTCTTTGGCATCGTGCAGGCCATCCACCAGGCCAACCTGGGCGAGCTAAAGACCATCCTGGTTATTGGTTCGGGAGCAACCGCCACCAGCGCTGTTGCCGCCATCAAGCAGCTTTCGCCTAACGCCAAGGTGCTGGTTCAGGCTCGCAACAAGGTGACCCGCACCGAACTGGTTGACTTTGCCAAGGGCCTGGGTCTCAAGGCCAAAGCTACCGGCAGCCTAAAGCGTGCCGCCAACAAGGCAGACCTCACCATCGCAACTCTTCCAGGTGGTGCGCTCAACGATGTGGCCACCGAACTGGGCAAGTCTGGCGGTTTCCGCCCACGTGGCGCCATCTTTGATGTTGCCTACCAGCCTTGGCCAAGCAGCATCGCCAGCGTTTGGCAGAGCAAGAACCTGCCAATCATCAACGGCCTTGAAATGCTGCTCTGGCAGGCCGTTGCGCAGATCCGCATCTTCACCGCGGGCGATCCATCGTTGCCACTGGCCAACGAAGAGGCCGTAGTCGCGGCTATGCGCCACTCTCTTGACTAGAATTAGCCCATGCTACGTTGGATCACTGCCGGAGAATCGCACGGCCCAGAACTTGTTGCCGTACTAGAGGGACTACCTGCCGGCGTTCCACTAACCACCTCGGATGTCGAAGACTCCCTGGCTCGTCGCCGCCTTGGCTACGGCCGCGGTGCTCGCATGAAATTTGAGAAGGACGAGGTTACCCTTTCCGGTGGTGTTCGTCACGGCCTAACTCAGGGTGGCCCAGTTGCCATCTGTGTTGCCAACACCGAATGGCCTAAGTGGCAAGACGTCATGAGCGCAGACCCAGTGGACCCAAGCGTGCTCGAGGGTGCTCGCGCCGCAGCCCTGACCCGCCCACGCCCAGGCCACGCCGACTTCACCGGAATGCAGAAGTACGGCTTCCTAGACTCCCGTCCGGTACTAGAGCGCGCCAGCGCCCGTGAGACCGCGGCCCGCGTTGCCCTTGGCCGCGTTGCCTCCAACTTCCTAAACGAGCTGGGCATCCAGCTGGTTACCCACACCGTTGGCATTGGCCCAATCGAATCGCCTCGTGATGGCGCTCTGCCACTTCCAAGTGACGTGGCCGCATTGGACGAAGACCCGATGCGCTGCTTCGACCCTGAGGTCTCCAAGGCCATGGTTGCCGAGGTAGACGCCTGCCACGCCGACGGCGACACCCTCGGTGGCGTTGTCGAGACCCTGGTTTACAACCTTCCTCCTGGCCTGGGCACCTACGTGCACTGGGACCGCCGCCTAGACGCTCAGCTTGCCGCTGCCCTCATGGGTATCCAGGCAATCAAGGGTGTTGAAGTTGGCGACGGCTTTGAAACCGCTCGCCGGCGTGGCTCGGTTGCCCACGATGAAATCGAACGCGACGCCAGCGGCATTGTTCGCCGCCTGACCGATCGTGCCGGTGGCATCGAGGGTGGTATGTCTAACGGCGAGGTTCTTCGAGTTCGCGCCGCCATGAAGCCAATCTCCACCATTCCTCGCGCACTTTCCACCATAGATGTTGCGACCGGCGAGCCTGCCAAGGCCCACCACCAGCGCAGCGACGTTTGTGCAGTTCCAGCTGCCGGTGTGGTTGCCGAGGCCATGGTTGCCCTGGTCATCGCCAACTCGGTGCTAGAGAAGTTCGGTGGCGACTCGCTAAACGAGACCAAGCGCAACCTGCAGTCTTACCTGGCCAGCATCCCAGCGGTTCTCGCCTCCTTCGACGCCTAAGCCATGGATCAGGTCACCGATTCCACGGTTGTGGTGCTCATCGGCCCAATGGGCGTTGGCAAGACCACCGTTGGTAAGAAGCTGGCCAAGACCCTAAAACGTCCATTCATCGACACCGATGCGGTTATCGTTGCCGAACACGGTGAGATTGCCGACATCTTTGCCAGCCATGGCGAGGCAACCTTCCGCCGCTACGAGGAAGAGGCGATGGCCGAGGCCATCTCCAAGCCTGCAGTTGTGGCAACCGGCGGGGGAGCAGTGCTTTCGGAACTCACTCGCGAACGCCTAAAGGATGTCACGGTCATCTACCTCAGCACCGATGGACGCCACATCAAGAGCCGCATCGTTGGCGCCAAGCGTCCGCTGCTGGCCAATGGCTTCGATGACTGGACTCGCATCTACGAAGAGCGCAAGCCAATCTACGAGCAGATCGCAGACATCACAATCAACACCTCTGGCCAAGCACTCAGCACCACGGTCAACGAAATCAAAGAAAAGTTGGGTCTCAAATGAGCGACCACATCACTCGCATTCCGGTTGCCGGCGATTCGCCCTACGAGGTTCTGGTTGGCCGCGCCCTGCTGGACGAGATCCCGGCTGCACTTGGCGAGAAGGTTGCCAAGGTCTTGGTCATCCACCCAGAGGCTCTCAGCGTGAGCGCCGAGGCACTGCGTGAATCTCTAATTGCCAAGGGCTACGAGGTAATTCTCACCGGTGTGCCAAATGGCGAAGAGGCCAAGCGCGTTGAGGTTGCTGCCTTCTGCTGGGGCATCCTGGGTAAGGCAGACTTCACCCGCACCGATGCCGTCATCGGCTTTGGTGGCGGTTCCACCACCGACCTAGCCGGTTGGGTTGGAGCCACCTGGCTGCGCGGCGTCAAGCTCATCCAGGTTCCAACCACCCTGCTGGCCATGGTGGACGCATCGGTGGGCGGCAAGACAGGCATCAACACCGCCGAGGGCAAGAACCTAGTTGGTTCGTTCTATGCACCGAGCGCCGTCATCTGCGACCTAGATACCCTGGCCACCCTGCCACGAAACGAGATTTTGGCGGGCTTCGGTGAGGTTGCCAAGTGCGGTTTCATCCAGGACGAGCGAATCCTCGAAATCATCGAGGCTGATGTTGCCGTTGCCACAGACCCAACCTCGCCTGAATTCCGCGAACTCATTGAGCGCTCGATCGCCCTCAAGGCACGAGTGGTGGGCGAGGACTTCAAAGAATCTGGCATGCGAGAGATTCTCAACTACGGCCACACCCTGGGCCACGCCATCGAGCACGCCGAGCGCTACAAGTGGCGTCACGGCGCCGCCATCTCCATCGGAATGGTCTTTGTAGCCGAGCTGGCCCGACTAAACGGCCGCCTCAGCGATGCTGATGTGGAGCGTCACCGCAAGGTGCTCAGTTCGCTTGGCCTGCCAATCACCTACAAGGCCGACAAGTGGGAGCAGCTGCTTTCCACCATGCAGCGCGACAAGAAGAGCCGCGCCGGACAGCTGCGCTTCGTGGTGTTGGATGCCATCGGTAAGCCAACCATCATGACCGCGCCAACCAACGAAATGCTCTTCACCTGCTACCAAGAGATTTGCGAGTAACCTAAAACCATGTCTCTCGTCTACGTTCTCAACGGCCCTAACCTTGGTCGCCTTGGCTCGCGCGAACCGGATATCTACGGTTCAACCGATTACGCCGGTTTGGTGGCCAAGGTCTCCGCTCACGCTTCCGCGCTTGGACTCACGGCCGATGTGCGCCAGACCGACAGCGAAGCCGAGCTGATCGGTTGGCTGCACGAGGCAGTAGACCAGGGTGCAGACGTAGTTCTCAACCCGGCCGCCTTCACCCACTACAGCTACGCCGTACGCGACGCCGCAGTTATGGTGCCAAAGGCGGGTAAGAAGCTCATCGAGGTGCACCTCAGCAACCCGCACACTCGCGAGGAATTCCGCCACAAGAGCGTGATTTCGGGCATTGCCAGCGGTGTCATCGCCGGCTTCGGGGTGGACAGTTACCTACTCGC
>Ga0213919_1000034_pt1 | contig 117194 bp, 111 predicted proteins | sample McNCre317MG_FD_161056 | JGI IMG/M metagenome (GOLD analysis project Ga0213919, IMG submission 161056) | Freshwater microbial communities from McNutts Creek, Athens, Georgia, United States - 3-17 MG | ecosystem: Environmental > Aquatic > Freshwater > Creek | place: USA: Georgia | collected...
CCCGACTTGGCATCCACCACCCGAAACGGGGTGTTGTGCATCACCAGTTGTTTGATATCTGCCAAGGCCACATAGCTGGATGACGCGGTGTCATACAAGCGGCGATTGGGGTACTTCTTGATCACGCGGTCTTGCGTGTCATCTGAAGTGGTCGATTTTTTGCTGCTCATGAAGTCAGCTCCCGTTGAAAGAGAAAAGCCCAGTACTGTTCAAACAGTGCCGGGCTTGACGGGGAACAATATGGTAGGCGCGATTGGAATCGAACCAACGACCCCCACCATGTCAAGGTGGTGCTCTAACCAACTGAGCTACGCGCCTACATTGTTCGAAGCTGAAAGTATAGCAGACTTCAGCGGCGTTTCGCCGTACGCACGCCACGCACCTCTTTCACCAAGCCCAAGACCTTTTGCAAACGACGTGAATCCCCCACCTCCACAGTGAAAGTCATCCACGCCAAGTCTTTGACTGACTGGGTTTGCACACCAATGACGTTCATTTTCTCTTTGGCAAACACTTCCGAAATGTCACGCAACAAGCCCTGACGGTCTAAAGCTTCGATGTTCACATCGACGGGGTACACCAATGCTTGCGCCAAAGCAGACTGCCCCCAATCCACCTCAATCACACGGTCACCATTGCGCATCGCCATTTGACGGAAGTTGCCACAATCAGCTCGGTGAATGCTCACGCCTTTGCCGCGTGTCACAAAACCACGAATCTCATCGGGCGGTGCGGGCTTGCAGCATTTGCTGAGTTGCGTGAGCAAAGAATCAATGCCCACCACCAACACCCCACTCTTCGATGCTTTGTCGTTGGGCTTGGCTTTCTTCAGGCGCACATAGTCATCCGCCACCATCACCGTGGCGGGGGGATTCAGCAGCGTTTCGATGTTGCGCAGCGAAAATTCGTCCTTGCCCACCAGCTCAAACAAAGCCTCGGCCGACTTGAAGCCCAACTGCGACGCCAAGTCGTCCAGTCTCATGGCCGTTTTGCCTTCGCGCTGTAACAGCTTCTCCACGGCCTCGCGCCCTTTGGCTGCTGTTTCTTGCATGGCCTGGGCGTTGAACCACGCCCTCACCTTCGAGCGCGCACGTGAGCTAGCCAAAAAGCCCAGCTCTGGGTTCAACCAATCACGCGAAGGGCCACCTTCTTTGATGGCGGTGACCTCCACCGTCTGACCGTTTTTCAGTTGCGTATTCAGCGGCACCATCGCGCCATCCACACGTGCGCCACGGCAGCGGTGGCCGAGGTTTGTGTGCAAGGTGTAGGCAAAGTCAATCGGTGTCCCACCTTGAGGTAGCTCGACCACCGCAGCGTCTGGCGTGAGCACATAAATGCGGTCACTCAAGGCATCAGTTGTGGCTTGACTTTGGGCATCGGCAGAGAGCTCGCGTTCCCACGCCAAGAGCTGACGCAGCACCGCAATCTTGGCGTCGTAGTCGCCAGAGGCGCTCACCCCCGCATAGCCTTTGGCCCCCGCTTCTTTGTAGGCCCAGTGCGCGGCCACGCCATGCTCGGCGTGGTCGTGCATCTCTTGGGTGCGGATTTGGATTTCAATCGGACGCCCCTGCGCATCACGCACCACCGTGTGCAACGATTGGTAGCCGTTCGATTTAGGTTTGGCAATGTAGTCGTCAAACTCCGAATCAATCGGTGAAAACTGGGTATGCACCATGCTCAAGGTGGCGTAGCAATCAGGTACCGAGGGCACGACCACACGCAACGCACGCACATCAAACACGCGAGAAAAATCGAGCGACTTGCCGCGCATCTTTTTGACAATGCTGTAAATGTGCTTGGGTCGCCCCGCCACTTGGGCTGTGATGCCTTGGGCTTTCAAGTCAGCCTCCAAACTCTCGCGCAACTGCACCATGTAGTTTTCTCGCTCAACGCGTTTTTCATCGAGGAGCTTGGCAATTTCACGGTAGGTTTCGGGCTCAAGGAAACGAAAAGACAAATCTTCCATTTCCCACTTAATCTGCCAAATGCCTAAGCGGTTCGCCAAAGGCGCAAACACATGCAAGGATTCATACGCCAAACTGTGCGGCACAGGCTGTTTGCTGGCAGCGTAGTAACGCAAGGTTTGCAAGCGCGACGCTAAGCGCAACAACACCACACGCAAATCGCGTGAGAACGCCAGCAGCATTTTGCGTACGTTTTCGGTTTGCAAAGCTGCCACTTGCGATTCGGCAGCCACAGCACGTGCCTGGCGTTGCACGCGAATCAAGCGCGTGGTTTCTAGAGCCAACTCGGCATAGCTCGGACCAAAGACTTTGGCAATGACTTCTTCAGGCTTTTGCAAATGCTCTGCGGCATAGACCAAGTAGCAAGCTGCTTGCATGGCTTCAGAGCCACCAATCACACTCAAAATTTGAGCCACGGCATCCGCATGCGCCAGCACATCTTCACCAGTATCCAGCGCGGCACCCATGAGCAAAGGCTGCGCAAAAGCACGCGCACGCGTCAATGCCTCTGGCTGATCTGGCAAATCTTGCAACGAGGCGCTCAAGAGCGAGGCGCGCTGCGTTTCTCCGTTATGTTTCATGTAAGCCGCTGAACCGCATAATGTCTATAGGTTTCTCATCGTAATGCATGGAGTTTTCAAAAATGTCAGAACGCACACTCATCGGTAAAACAGCTTTGGTCACGGGTTCCACCAGTGGCATTGGTTTGGGTATTGCTAAAGCCTTGGCTCGTCAAGGTGCCAACATCATCCTCAACGGCTTTGGCGACGTCGAAGGACCCAAGGCCGAAGTGGCCGCCTTAGGTGTCAAAGTGGCTTACCACGACGCCGATATGAGCAAAGCCTCAGACATCGAAGCCATGATGAAGTTTTCAGCCGACACCTTTGGTGGCGTGGACATCTTGGTCAACAACGCTGGCATTCAGCACGTGGCCTCAGTGGAAGACTTCCCAGTTGAGCGTTGGGACGCCATCATCGCCATCAACCTGAGCAGTGCTTTTCATACCTCACGCTTGGCCCTGCCCTACATGCAAAAACAAAACTGGGGCCGCATCATCAACGTGGCGTCCATTCACGGCTTGGTCGGCTCCGCACAAAAGTCTGCTTATGTGGCCGCGAAACACGGCATTGTGGGTTTGACCAAAGTCACAGCACTTGAAAACGCCACTACGGGCGTGACTTGCAACGCCATTTGTCCAGGCTGGGTGCTTACCCCCTTGGTCCAAAAACAAGTGGATGCCAAAGCCGCTGCATTGAACATCTCCAACGATGAAGCCATCAAACTGCTGTTGGGCGAAAAAGAACCCTCCATGCAATTCACCACCCCCGAAGAGCTGGGTGAATTGGCCGTATTTTTCTGCTCGAAAGCAGGCAACAACGTGCGCGGTGTAGCTTGGAATATGGATGGAGGCTGGACAGCGCAGTAAATATGTGGGGAGATTTGATTTATTAAATATTTTTAATTAAAAATAAGAATTTTTTTACTTAAAATTAAACACAAAAATCAAATCTCTTTTACCTTCAAGGTATGACACAAACTTATCCAAAAGAAACTAGCAAATTTGCAGATCGCTTTCGCGCCGCACTCAAAGATGCTGGCATCCGAGTCTCTGCAACCGTGGTTGCCAACGAGTTCAACTTACGCTATTGGGGCGAAGGAATCTCGTCCCATGCTGCACGCAACTGGCTCATGGGCGTATCTGTCCCGAAACAGGACAAACTTTTGGTTTTGTCCAAATGGCTCAAAATTTCTCCGGAAGGTCTACTGTTTGGCACCCCGCCACCCCGCCCTGCGGATGAAGCCTTGGCAGACCCGCGTATCAATTTGGTTGATCAGCAGTTGATTTCTTGCTACTTTGCCTTGCAGCCCGAGCATCGCCGTGTCGTGCGGGAAGTGGTGGAGGGTTTAGCCGCATTAGGCGCTAAACCACCCAACCCTCAATAAATCAGCGCCACAGCGCGAGCTTCCATGCTTAGGCCCTGTCCCACAGGGCCTATTTTTTCGGCTGTCTTTGCCTTCACATTCACACGAGACACATCGATCCCTAGCGCTTGTGCAATACGCTGGCACATCGCGGGCATGTGAGCAGCCAACTTAGGCGCTTGCGCAATCACAGTGCTGTCGATGTTGCCAATCTGAAAACCTGCGGTGCGCACCATCTCAGCCGTCTTTTGCAAAAGCACCCACGAGTCAGCCCCTTTATAGGCCGCATCGGTGTCTGAAAAATGTCGGCCAATGTCTCCCAACGCTGCTGCGCCCAGCAAGGCATCGGTGATGGCGTGCAGCAGCACATCGGCGTCTGAGTGGCCTAGCAAGCCGTGTGTGTGCTCAATGCGCACACCACCCAGCATGAGCGGACGACCTTCCACCAAAGCATGCACATCCCAGCCTTCACCAATTCGAAATGAGGGTACGGTCATCGTGTGTTCTTTCCAACAAGCGTCAATGACGCGAATTCAAAATAGCAGCCGCCAAGGCAAAGTCTTCGGGGTAGGTCACCTTAAAGTTTTGTGCATTGCCGGACACCAACAAGGGGCTCAAACCCATCGCCTCGATGGCGCTTGCTTCATCCGTCACAGCAGCACCTGCTTGCTCCAAGGCCTTCAGCAACACGCCTAAGCGAAACATTTGTGGCGTCTGCGCCAACCACTTGTCAGACCGGTCCACCGTTTGGGCTACACGGCCGTTAGTTTCTGATTTCAAAGTATCAGCCAATTTATGGGCTAACAAACCACCCACTGCATCGTCTTGGCAAGCATCTATCAACGCATTGATTTGTTCAGGCGTGACCAAGCAACGCGCGGCGTCGTGCACCAACACCCAATCGGTGTCGTTTGCGCCCTGCTTGACCAGTTCATGCAACCCTGCCAACACGCTCTCAGCGCGCGTCGCACCACCTGTGCGCGAAGTATCAAACAAAGGCTGCGGGTGCGCGGCCAACACCCCCTCCATGTGCACATCATCAGGTGCCAGCACCAACACGCCTTTTGCCATGCGTGCAACGCCTGCAAAGGCCTTGAGCGTGTGCACCACCATGGGCAAGCCTGCAATCGTTTGGTACTGCTTGGGCGTGGCGGTACCGGCGCGGCTGCCAAACCCTGCGCAAGGGATGACAGCAAAAAATCGAATGGGGGTTTGGGTGTGTGAGGGCATTGGGTAGGTCGTGAGCTTCAAGATCAGCCCCCATTCTAGAATTACGCCAATGCATCTGCCCTCTTTGAGTCCCGGCAAACGATTTGCCATGCCCCGTCCTGTCGGCTCTGCGGACGCACTGCTGCTCGCTCAGCTGGGCACGCGCGAAAAAGCCAAACAGCAACGAGTCGCCATCATCACCGCCGATGCGGTGGATGCCCAGCGCCTGCAAGACGAAATGGCGTTCTTCGCCCCCGACTTGCGTTGCGTGCTATTCCCCGATTGGGAAACGCTGCCCTACGACAGCTTCTCGCCCCACCAAGACCTCATCAGCGAACGCTTGGCCACCCTGTGGCGCATCTCGCAAGGTGACGCCGATGTGGTGCTGATTCCAGCCACCACAGCGCTGTACCGCTTGGCACCGCCTGCGTTCTTGGCGGGCTACACCTTCCACTTCAAAGTCAAGCAAGCGCTGGACGAAGCCAAGCTCAAATCGCAGCTCACGCTGGCGGGCTACACCCACGTCACCCAAGTGGTCAGCCCAGGCGAATACGCCGTGCGTGGCGGCTTGATTGACCTCTTCCCCATGGGCTCGTTGGTGCCCTACCGCGTCGATTTGTTTGACAACGAAATCGACTCCATCCGCACCTTCGACCCCGACAGTCAACGCAGCCTCTACCCCGTACCCGAAGTGCGCTTGCTGCCAGGTCGCGAGTTCCCGATGGACGATGCCGCGCGTGCGCTGTTTCGCAACCGTTGGCGCGAAATGCTCGATGGTGACCCGACCAAGAGCCGAATCTACAAAGACATTGGCAATGGCGTGGCCACAGCTGGTATTGAGTACTACCTGCCTTTGTTCTTCGAAGACACCGCAACGGTGTTTGACTACTTGGGCACATCCGCCACTGTGGTGTTGCACGGCGATTTAGAGCCCGTGTTCCAACACTTTTGGCAAGACACCCAAGACCGTTACCGTTTGGTGCAAGGCGACCCTGAGCGCCCAGCGTTACCACCTGCCAATTTGTTTTTAAGCGCGGAACAGTTTTACGCATCGGCCAACAGCTATGCGCAGTTCGCGCTGCGTCCGCACGTCACCGACGTCATGGACAACGCGTTTGCCCAAACCCTGCCCGACCTCACCGTGGTGCGTGGTGCGGCAGATCCACTGCAAAAGCTGCAAGCCCACGCAGGCAAAACAGCCAACCGCTTGCTCATCTTGGCCGAGAGCGATGGGCGCCGTGAAAGCTTGCTCGATTTCTTGCGCTCGTCCAACGTCAGCCCACCCGCGTTTGACTCGCTGGCCGAGTTCGAAGGCAGCACAGAAAAAATCGGCATCGCCACCGCCGCGCTGCAAGTGGGCTTTAGCTGGACCGAAGCGGGCTTAGACCTCATCACCGAGACCGAGCTGTTCGCTGTCGGCGCCACCACCCGCCGCCGTAAAAAACAAGAACAAGTCAGCGATGTCGAAGCACTCATCAAAGACTTGTCCGAGCTCAACCTCGGCGACCCCGTGGTGCACAACGCCCACGGCATTGGCCGCTACCGTGGTCTCATCAACATGGATTTGGGCGAGAAGAACGCCGACGGCACACCCGCGTTGCAAGAGTTCTTGCACCTCGAATACGCCGACAACGCCGTGCTCTATGTGCCCGTGAGCCAGCTCCATCTGATTGGCCGCTACACCGGCGTCAGCGCCGACGAAGCACCGCTGCACAAACTCGGCTCCGCCCAATGGGACAAAGCCAAACGTCGTGCTGCTGAACAAGTGCGCGATGCCGCTGCCGAACTGCTGAATATCTACGCCCGACGCGCCGCACGCCAAGGCCACCCTTTCCGCTACTCGCCGCAAGACTACGAAACCTTCGCCAACGACTTTGGCTTTGAAGAAACCGCCGACCAACGCGCTGCCATTCACGCCGTCATGCAAGACATGATCAGCCCTCGTCCCATGGACCGTTTGGTGTGCGGCGATGTGGGCTTTGGCAAAACCGAAGTGGCCTTGCGCGCTGCGTTTGTGGCTGTGACGGGTGGCAAACAAGTGGCGTTCTTGGCACCTACTACTTTGTTGGCCGAGCAGCACTACCAAACGCTGGTGGACCGCTTCAGCAAATGGCCCATCAAAATTGCCGAGATGAGCCGCTTTCGCTCAGCCAAAGAAATCACTGCTGCTGCCAAAGGTTTGAGTGAAGGCCAAGTGGACATCGTGGTGGGCACCCACAAGTTGCTCAGCGAATCGGTCAAATTCAAAGACCTGGGCCTGCTCATCATCGACGAAGAGCACCGCTTTGGCGTGCGCCACAAAGAGGCCATGAAAGCCATGCGCGCCGAAGTGGATGTGCTCACGCTGACCGCCACGCCCATCCCTCGTACGCTGGGTATGGCGCTTGAAGGCCTGCGCGATTTGAGCGTCATTGCGACTGCGCCACAACGCCGCTTGGCCATCAAAACTTTTGTGCGCAACGAAGGCAATGGCGTCATTCGCGAAGCCGTGCTGCGTGAACTCAAACGTGGCGGCCAGTGTTATTTCTTGCACAACGATGTGGCCACCATTGAAAACCGCCGTGCTCAATTGGAAGAGCTGCTGCCCGAAGCCCGCATTGCTGTAGCCCACGGCCAAATGCCCGAGCGTGAGCTGGAGCGCGTCATGCGCGACTTTGTGGCCCAGCGCTACAACATGCTGCTGTGCTCCACCATCATCGAGACCGGCATTGACGTGCCCAGCGCCAACACCATCATCATGAGCCGCGCCGACAAATTTGGTTTGGCGCAGCTGCATCAGCTCCGTGGCCGCGTGGGCCGCAGCCATCACCAAGCCTATGCCTACCTGATGGTGCCTGACACACAGGGCCTGACCAAGCAAGCCTCGCAGCGCTTAGACGCGATTCAGCAAATGGAAGAGCTCGGATCAGGCTTCTACCTCGCCATGCACGACCTTGAAATTCGTGGCGCGGGTGAAGTGCTGGGCGAAAACCAAAGCGGCAACATGCTGGAAGTGGGCTTTCAGCTCTACAACGAGATGTTGTCAGAGGCCGTGCGTGCTTTGAAGAACGGCGAAGAGCCTGACTTGCTCAGCCCCTTGAGCGCCACCACTGAAATCAACCTGCACGCACCCGCCTTGCTGCCCGACGACTACTGCGGCGATGTGCACCTGCGCTTGTCGTTCTACAAAAAACTGGCCACCGCCAAAACGGGCGATCAAATTGACGCGCTGCTGGAAGAAATCGTGGACCGCTTTGGCAAACTGCCTGCGCAAGCGCAAACACTCATCGACGTGCACCGCCTGCGCGTGCAAGCCCGCAGCTATGGCGTGACCAAAGTAGACGCTGCACCTGGTGTGACGCACATCAGCTTCAAACCCAACCCACCGTTTGACGCCATGCGCATCATCGAGCTGGTGCAAAAAAACAAGCACATCAAACTGGCGGGCAACGATCGCCTGCGCATCGATCGCGAACTGCCCGAGCCACAAGCCCGTGCGCAAATGGTGCGCGATGTGTTGCGCTCACTCGGCACACCCACCGCACCCGTGGCCAAAGTGGCTGAGACTCAGTCATAAACATGGACTTTGAAATCGCCGCCATCTTGGCTTGCTTGACTGCATCGCTCTGGCTCAAGCCTTGGCGCATGCTGGTAGGCACCGAGTTGCTCACGCCTTTGCTGGCCACCTTGGTGTTGCTGCCGTGGCTGTGGGCGCTGCCCAGCTTGCACCAGATGCCGTTGCAACTGCATTGGTCGGGTGCACCCCTGGTCACGCTCATGCTGGGCTGGCCCTTGGCTGTGCTGACACTCGTGGTCGTGGGCATCACCACCACATTCATATCGGCCACCTCGGTCGACACCGCAGCCGCCCTCATCGTGTGGCAAGGCTTGCTGCCTGCCACCTTTGCGCTGCTGTTGGGCGCGGCGTTGCGCCGTTGGGTATCGCACCACCCGTTTGTGTATGTGCTGGGCCGAGGCTTTTTGGGCTCGGTGCTGTGCATCTTTGCGGCCAGCCTGCTGGCTCAGTGGACCGGCCACGAACTGCCCAATGTGAGCAGCGGCTTGTCCGTCATCGCGTTTTGGCTCATGGCTTGGGGTGACGCGTTCATCACAGGCATGATGTGCGCCATCTTTGTGGCGTTCAAGCCTTATTGGTTGGCCACTTGGTCAGACAATCTGTATCTCAAGTCTTAATTCATTTATGCAACAAGAATTCGCTCCTGGCTTAGTCATCCAAGGCTTCACCGCCCCCCTCAAACTGCAAGACTTCAAACTCATCGCGTTTGACATGGACTCAACGCTCATCAACATCGAGTGCATTGACGAAATAGCCGATGCCACAGGCCGCAAGGCTGAGGTAGCAGCCATCACCGAAGCAGCGATGCGCGGTGAGATTGCCGATTTCAAAGAGAGCTTGCGCCGCCGTTTGGCTTTGCTCAAAGGCGCCCCCGAGGCCGCCTTGCACGAGGTGTTTGAACAGCGCCTGCGTTTGAACCCCGGCGCCAAAGCCTTGGTCGACACCTGCAAGGCGCACGGCATGAAAGTGTTGTTGGTCAGCGGTGGCTTTACCTTCTTTGCCGACCGCGTGTGCGAGATGTTGAACATCGATTTTTCTCGCAGCAACTTGCTCGACATCGCCGACGGCCATTTGACAGGGCAAGTGGTGACGCAAGACTGGGGCGACATCTGTGACGGCGCTGAAAAGCGCAAGATGCTGTTGCACATCTGCGCACAAATGGGCATCAGCCCCAAACAGGCGATTGCCATGGGCGATGGCGCCAACGATTTACCCATGATGGGCGAAGCGGGCTTGTCAGTGGCCTACCACGCCAAACCCAAAGTGCGCGAGCAGGCGATGGTGGCGATCAACGACGGTGGGTTGGACCGCCTGCTTGAAGTGGTGAAAGCGTAAGGCACAAGCCTCACGAGATAAGCCATGGTGTCGCGTACCGCCTGCCATTAGGCAAGCTGTAGCAGGCGACTGACTTAGCGCAACGCGTTGTAAATCGTCTGCGCCAACTCTTCCGAAATGCCTTCCACGGTACACAGGTCTGCCACGCTGGCATCGCCCACGCCGCGTGCACCGCCAAAGCGTTGCAGCAACTTGGCACGCTTCTTTGGCCCCACGCCCGGAATTTCTTCTAGCTTGCTGCCACCCACGCGCACTTTGGCGCGCGCGGCACGCATGCCGGTGATGGCAAAACGGTGTGCTTCATCGCGAATTTGTGCGACCAACATCAAGGCAGCTGAATCACGACCGAGGTACACCTTTTCTCGACCATCGGCAAACACCAGCTCTTCCAAGCCCACTTTGCGGCCCTCGCCTTTTTCCACACCGACGATGCGCGACAGGTCGAGTCCGAGCGACTCAAACACCTCACGCGCCATCGACACTTGGCCTTTGCCGCCATCAATCAGCACGAGGTCGGGTAGCTTGCCTTCGCCCGCACGTACGGCCTCGGCCAGCTTGCTGTAGCGACGCACCAGCACTTGGCGCATGGCAGCGTAGTCGTCGCCGCCGGTGATGCCGTCAATGTTGTAGCGGCGGTATTCCGCGCTTTGCATTTTGTGGTGATGAAACACCACGCACGAGGCTTGGGTGGACTCGCCCGAGGTGTGCGAAATGTCAAAGCACTCCACACGGAACTGCTCTAAATCTTCTGGCGCTAAATCCAGCGCATCGACCAAGGCACGCGTGCGCGCTTGTTGCGAGCCTTCTTCAGCTAACAAGCGGGCCAGTTGAATGTCGGCATTTTGTTGCGCCATTTCTAGCCACACGCGGCGTTGCTCGCGCGGGTTGTGCACGGCAGCGATCTTCACGCCAGTTTGCTCCGTCAACGCTTGCAACAGCTCTTTGTCCACCGCGTGACTGGTGATAAGTGCGGGCGGCACCGGCACATCCAAATAGTGCTGGCTCAAAAACGCTTCCAGCACTTCGGTGGGCTCGGCATCGTCTACATGCACAGGGAAATAAGGCCTGTCGCCCAAGTGGCGACCACCGCGCACCATGGCCAAGTTGACACAAGCTTTGCCCCCCTGCACTTTGACGGCAAGGATGTCCACATCTTGGTCGCCCACAGTGTCCACCGCTTGTTGATGCAGCACCTTCGAGAGCGCACTCATTTGGTTGCGCAACTCGGCGGCTTGTTCAAACTCGAGCTTCTCGGCATGCGCCATCATGCGTGCTTCGATGCTGCCCATCACCTCTTGGGTTTCACCGCGCAACAAACGCATGGCGCTGTCCACGTCGCGCTGATAGTCGGGCACTGAAATCAACCCTACACACGGCCCCGAACAACGCTTGATTTGATACAGCAAACACGGGCGCGTGCGGTTATTGAACACAGTGTCTTCACAGGTGCGCAAGCGAAACACTTTTTGCAGCAGCTGAATGGCTTCACGCACCGCCCACACACTGGGGTACGGGCCAAAGTAGTCGTGGCGTTTGTCCACCGCGCCACGGTAGTAAACAACTCGCGGTACTTGTTGCGGGCTAGGACTATGACTCACCGCACCGCCTTGCGGCACCAGCGACTTAGCCGCTTCATCGGTCTTCACCGCCACGCCACGCGTCATCTTCAAATACGGGTAACTCTTGTCATCGCGAAACAAGATGTTGTACTTGGGCTTGAGCGTTTTGATGAGGTTGTTTTCCAGCAGCAGCGCCTCGGCCTCAGAGCGCACCACCGTGGTTTCCATCCGCGCGATCTTGCTCACCATGTGGCCAATGCGTGTGCCACCGTGGTCTTTTTGGAAATAGCTAGACACCCGCTTCTTCAGGTTGATGGCCTTGCCCACATAGAGCACTTGGTCCTGCGCATCAAAGTAGCGGTACACGCCGGGCAACGCAGGCAGGCTCGCCACCAGCTCTAACAGCTCGGGTGGATGACGCGGCACAGCGTTTTCTGGCGTGGCATCTGAAGAAGTTTTGGACATGGCCGTATTGTGGACAATCTGGGACGTGAAAATAATTTTGGATATTTTTTGTCGCGTCATCGACAACCACGGCGACCTCGGTGTGTGCTGGCGGCTGTGCGCCGACCTCGCGCAACGCGGCCACAGCGTGCGCCTGTGGGTGGATGACGCTTCGGCGCTTGTGTGGATGGCTCCGCAAGGTTGCACGGGTGTCACTGTTCATGCGTGGCCTGACGATGCAGCCCTGCGAGCCTTGGCTCAAGACACCACTTTCCAAGTGGGCGATGTGGTCGTCGAAGCCTTTGGCTGCGAACTGCCCGAAGGGTTTCAAGCGCTGATGGCGCAAGGCATGCAGCCCGTATGGATCAATCTCGAATACCTGAGTGCCGAGGGCTATGTGGCCCGCTCGCACGGTTTGGCTTCGCCTGTGATGAGCGGCCCTGCGCGTGGCATGACGAAATGGTTTTTCTTTCCGGGCTTCACCTCAGACACGGGCGGCTTGCTACGCGAACCTGATTTGCTGGATGCCCCCACCACCACACTGAGCGGCAACACAGCAAGCAATGTGACCGCAAGCCAAACAAGGCAATCCAAGTTTGACCGCGCGGCCTGGCTTACGGCCCTGTCACTCGACAAGCCTATTGCAGACAACGAGCGCCTTATCAGCTTGTTTTGCTACGAGCCTGTCGCCTTACCCGAGTTACTGAAACAACTCAGCCAAGCCGATGAACCCACCCGCCTGCTGGTCGCCCAAGGCCGTCCCAGCGCTGCAGTGACAGTCGCCACCCAAGCACTGCATATGCCCTCAAGTGGCACGGGTCAGTTGCACATCAGCCAACTCCCCTACTTCAGCCAAACCGACTTTGACCACCTGTTGTGGGCTTGCGATTTCAACTTGGTGCGTGGCGAAGACTCGCTGGTACGCGCCCTGTGGGCGGCTCAGCCTTTTGCATGGCACATCTACCCACAAGACGACTTGGCTCACCACGACAAACTGCGCGCCTTTGAAGCAGCGCTCGACATGCCTGTCGATTTAAGAAAATTTCATGCCGTGTGGAATGGCCTAGAAACGGCCCCACTTCCTGCGCTATCCCGCGCCGTCCTTGACGATTGGCACCGTTGGAGCCACCAAGTCCAGCAGCGTTTGCAAGCCCAAACTGACCTCACCAGCCAATTACTGGGTTTTGCGGCTCAAAAACGCTAAAATAAGCGGCTTTGCGAACCCCGCCGCAGCCAGAGCTGCATGGGCCACAACCCTCTTAGAAAACTTCACATCACTATGAAAACCGCACAAGAAATCCGCGTTGGCAACGTCATCATGCACGGCAAGGACCCTATGGTTGTCCTGCGCACCGAATACCAACGTGGCGGTCGTGGCTCGTCCACCGTTCGCATGAAATTGAAAAGCTTGATCGCTAACTTCGGTACCGAAGTTGTGTTCAAGGCCGACGACAAGATGGACCAAGTCATCTTGGACAAGAAAGACTGCACCTACTCTTACTTTGCTGACCCCATGTACGTGTGCATGGACGCCGACTTCAACCAATACGAAGTCGAAGCCAGCAACATGGGCGATGCCCTGAACTACCTCGAAGACGGTATGGAACTCGAAGTGGTGTTCTACGACGACAAAGCCATCTCTGTGGAATTGCCCACCAACGTTGTGCGCGAAATCACTTGGACTGAGCCAGCCGTCAAAGGCGACACCTCAGGTAAAGTGTTGAAGCCTGCCAAAATCGCAACAGGTTTCGAAGTGGCTGTGCCCTTGTTCGTGGCACAAGGCGACAAGGTCGAAATCGACACACGCACAGGCGAATACCGCAAGCGCGTCTAAACCTTCACTGCTTGAAACATCAAGGCTCCTTCGGGAGCCTTTTTTCATGCGCCCATCAAACGAGCCGCTAACATAGCCTTCATGGATGGAATGCTAGACCCTCACGACCGACGCCTTGCCGAAGCTTGGGAAACACTCAAAGCGCACTACGACAACGGCGACTCCCTGAAACCCGAATCCAACCGCTTGGCGTTTGCAGACCCTGAATTCTTGTTGCGTCGCGAAACGCGCGGCATGCGCATTCAGCTTGAAATGCTCAAGCCCGATTTGGCACAAATTGAACACGGTATTGAACACACCGTGGTGATTTTTGGCAGTGCACGTTTTCGCAGCGAAGATGCATCGCACCTGCAACTCATGCAAGCGCGAGCCAGTGGCGATGAAGCCGCCATTGCCAAAGCTGAAGTGTTGGTTCGCAATGCGCGCTATTACGAGCAGTCACGCGCCTTGGCTCATACCATCACCAAATACAGCGCAGGCCGTACCAATGGCCGCAAGCTGTTCATTTGTACTGGTGGCGGCCCTGGCATCATGGAAGCTGCCAACCGTGGCGCGCAAGAAGCGGGTGGCATCAGCGTGGGCCTCAACATTGCCCTACCCCACGAACAAACACCCAACCCCTACATCACGCCTGATTTGAACTTCAAGTTCCACTACTTTGCTTTGCGCAAAATGCACTTCATGATGCGCGCCAAAGCCTTGGTGGCCTTCCCTGGGGGTTTTGGCACCCTAGATGAGTTGTTTGAAACACTCACGCTGGTGCAATGCAAAAAATCCAAGCCCGTGCCCATCGTGTTGTTTGGCAGCAGCTACTGGAAGCGCTTGTTCAACCCGCACGTGTTGGTGGAAGAAGGCGTGATTTCCGAGGAAGACTTGGACTTGTTCACCTACGTCGACAGCGTGGACGACGCTTGGAACTTCATTCGTTCGTTTTATGAACTCTGAGCTGATACGCACTGCGTGAGCCCAGGCCCACCACTGCCGACACACACCAAAACACCCCGCTGATGCCAATGACGGTGCCCGCTGCACCGAACACCATGGGCATCAGCACACTCGACGCGTTGATGCCCATCAAGCGCAGCCCCAAGGCTTCGCCATGTCGATGCTCAGGTGTGATCTGGTGCAAGGTGCTCATGACCATAGGCTGCACACCACCAAGTGACAAGCCCAGCAGCAACGAGCACGTACCCATCAGCCAAGCGGTTTCGGTGAACGGATACACCGCCAGCATGAACGCCGTGATGAGCATGGCCCCTGTGATAACTTGCCACTCATGCAAACGCGCGGCCACAAAGGGCATCATCAATCGAATGAAGGCGGCGGCCAAGGCAAACACACCCAAGATCGAGCCAATGGCTGATGCACTCAACCCCCGTTCATGACCCAAGATGGGCACCACAAACGTGTGCACATCCCAGCATGCCGACAAAAACCAATTGACCATCAACAAACGGCGAAACATGGGGTCGTTCAACAAATCCCATGCGCTGTTTTTTTCATGCCCCTCGGGTTTGATGACCTTAGGCAATTCGTGTGCATGGCGAATCCACAGCCACGCCATGACCGGCAGCAACGCCATCGCAGCGAATGCCCATTGAAAGCCTGCATGGTCAATCAACAAGCCCGCTGTGAACGGACCGATGAAGTTAGAGAACGCAGGCGCAATCGACAGCCAACTGAAGGCTTGCTTCATTTGTGTCAAGCCCTGCGCAGCACGCCCCACATGACGCTGCAAAGCGATGATGGCCAGACCTGTGGCACCGCCCGTCATCAATGCACTGAAACACAGCACAGGAAAGAGCGGCCACACCGCCGCCGCACCGGCCCCCGTGGCCCCCATGACCACGCTCCACATCACTGGGCGCTTCAGGCCATGCAAATCGGCATAGCGGCCTGCGGGCAAAGCCAAAAATACTTGAGTCAAGGCAAACATGGCCAGCAGCAACCCCACCGCTGCTTCGCTCTGGCCATTGCGCAAAGCTAACAAAGGTGCCGCCATGCGCATGCCTGCCATGCAGGCGTGCAGACACACTTGGCCTGCAATCAGTTTGATGAGTTCACGTTTCAAACTTTGGCATCCGTGTCGTCTAAGGCGTCGTCAAACTTGGGCAACAACGCTTGTGCTTCGCCCTCGGGCAAGGCCTCGACGTTTTTGAGTGCGCGGCGCATTTGGCGGCTGCGTGTGTCGGCACGGTCCAAGGTATCGGCGGCTTTTTGCACTTGTTCGCGCACCTTCTCCACCCAATCGCCATAACGTTCAAACTCGGTTTTGACGGCACCCAACACTTTCCACACCTCAGAGGCTTGCTGCTCCAGCGCGAGTGTGCGAAAGCCCATGTGCAAGCTGTTGAGCATGGCCAGCAAGGTGGTGGGGCCAGCGAGTGTGACGCGGTAGTCGCGCTGCAAGCTGTCCATCAAGCCGGGGCGGCGCAACACCTCGGCGTACAAACCTTCGGTGGGCAAAAACAAAATTGCAAAGTCGGTGGTGTGCGGCGGTGCAAGGTAACTCTCGGCAATGCTCTTGGCTTCGGTGCGAATGCGCACTTCCAGCGCTTTGGCAGCCACATCAGCGGCCACCGCATCAGCGCGGTCTTGCGCGTCGAGCAAGCGCTCATAGTCTTCGCGGGGAAACTTGGCATCAATCGGCAACCACACAGGTTCACCGTCTGCACCGCCTCGACCGGGAAAGCGAATCGCAAAGTCCACACGTTGGTTGCTACGCGGTTTGGTTTCCACTTGCTTGGCGTATTGCTCAATCGTGAGCACTTGCTCCAACAACGCTTCGAGTTGCACCTCACCAAACATGCCGCGTGTTTTCACGTTGGTCAGCACGCGCTGCAAGCTACCCACACCATCGGCCAGTTTTTGCATTTGACCTAGGCCGTTGTGCACTTGTTCCAGTCGTTCCGCCACTTGTTTGAAGCTTTCAGACAAACGTTTTTCCAGCGTGGTTTGTAGCTTCTCATCCACCGTGCGGCGCATTTCATCCAACTTGTCGGCATTGCTTTTTTGCAATTGCTGCAACTGCTGGTTCAACGTGTCGCCAATGCTTTTTTGCATCAGCGTGAGTTGCTGCACTTGGCTTTGTTGAAACAACGCCAGGTTTTGCGTCAGCTCTTGGCGACCACCGCGCGAGGACTCGGTAATTTCGGTGCGCAGCTCGCGCTCAATGCGCTCCAACTTTTCATGCATGCTTTGCAAGTTTTGCTGCAAAGCCAAGGCAGTGGCTTCGTTGTTGCCACTAGGACGACGCAACAACAACACCAACAACAAGGCGTTGAATGCGCCAACGCCGACGGCAATCCAAACTTCCATCATGCCGTCACCGTGTTCAAAGGCGTCACCGATTTGCCTTGTGTGAAGTAGCTGATGAGGTTGTCTGCTGCCAAATTGGCCATGGCCAAACGCGTAGCAATCGATGCGCTGGCGATGTGCGGGGTGAGCACCACATTGGGCACGGTCAACAAATCGGGATGGACTTTGGGCTCGCCCTCAAACACATCCAAACCCGCTGCGGCGATGCGGCGCTCCCGCAAGGCCACTGCCAAAGCAGCATCATCCACAATGCCGCCGCGCGCAATGTTGATGAGTGTGGCCGTTGGCTTCATTTGCGCCAACTCTGCCGCGCCAATGGTGTGGTGCGATGCTGCGCTGTAAGGCACCACCAACATCACATGGTCTGCGGTTTGCAACAGTTCTTCTTTGCTCACGTACGTGGCTTTGCATTCGGCTTCCGACTCGGCGCTCAAGCGTGAACGGTTGTGATAAATCACCTTCATGCCAAACCCGTGCGCGGCGCGGCGTGCAATGCCTTGGCCAATGCGGCCCATGCCCAAAATACCAATGGTGCTGCCATGCACTTCGGCGCCCGCAAACATGTCGTAGCGCCACTGCGTCCATTCACCACGGCGCAAGTAGTGCTCGCTCTCGGTGATGCGGCGCGCCGTGGCCATCAACAATGCAAAGCCAAAATCGGCGGTGGTTTCGGTCAACACATCAGGCGTGTTGCTGGCTTGCACGCGATGCTCGGTCATGACCGGCACGTCAAAGTTGTTGTAACCCACGGCCATGTTGGCCACAGCTTTGAGCTGAGGGCACGCTTTCAGAACTTCTGCATCCACAGGGTCAGAGCCCGTGGTGAGTGCACCCACGTGCTGCGACAGCGCTTGTGTCCACGAGGCTTTGGTCCATGGCGTGTCGGCTTGGTTGTCGGTCACCTCAAAGTGCTCGCGCAAGCGCGCCAAGGTATCTTCAAAAATGGGACGGGCAACAATGATTTTGGGTTTCATAGACAACTTTCAATTAATGCGTGAACGCGTACTCAACGATGTAAAACAGAGCACCAGAAAAGTAGCCGACCAAAGCCAGGCCACTGATTTTTTTAAGGTACCAAATGAAATCAATACGCTCCAAGCCCATGGCTGCAACGCCGGCAGCCGAGCCGATGATCAAGATCGAACCCCCTGTGCCTGCGCAATAAGCCAAGAACTCCCACAAGAAACTGTCGGCAGGGTATTGCACCAAGCTGTACATCCCCATGGAGGCAGCCACCAGCGGCACGTTGTCGACGATGGCACTGACCACACCGATGATCATCACGATCACATCTTGGCGCCCCACGGCTTGATCGAGCCATGCCGCCAAACCCGACAGGATGTGTGTGTGCTCCAGCGTGGCCACCGACAACAAAATACCAACAAAGAAAACAATCGATGGCATGTCGATGCGCGTAAGCGCATGCGTGAGCGATAAATGCGCTTTGTCTTCATCGTCTTTTTTACGGTGCACCAAGTCACCCACGAGCCACAAAAGACCTAAGCCAAACAGCACCCCCATGAAAGGCGGCAGATGTGTCCATGTCTTGAAGGCTGGCACCGCCACCAAAATACCTAGGCCCAAAAAGAACATCAACTTGCGTTCGAATGCGGTGGTCTGATTCAAGGAGTGCTCGGACACAGTGGCCACAGGGGGCACAACCGCTTGGCCTTTGAGCAACACACTGGTCACCAACAACGGCACCAACAAGTTCACGAGTGAGGGCAAGAACAAACCCTTGACAATTTCCAACGCGGTGATTTGCCCACCAATCCAAAGCATGGTGGTGGTCACATCACCAATGGGTGACCAAGCACCGCCTGCATTGGCCGCAATCACAATGATGCCGGCAAAGAACAAGCGGTCTTCACGTTTATCGAGCAACTTCTTCATCAACGACACCATCACGATGGTGGTGGTCAAGTTATCTAAGATGGCGCTGAGAAAGAAGGTCACAAAACCCACCAGCCACATCAAGCGAGACAGCTGTGTGGTTTTGATGCGTGAGGTGATGACTTCAAAACCATTGTGCGCATCCACCACCTCTACAATGGCCATCGCCCCCATCAAGAAAAACACAATTTGCGCCGTGCTGATGAGCGACTCGCTGAGGTGCTCTCCCACCAAATGCGCATCGCCTGTGTTGACGGCATAGATCGTCCACAACAAGCCTGCGCCAACCAATGCTGAAGCGGATTTATTGATTCTGAGCGGATGCTCAAAAGCGATTGCGGCATAGGCCAGCACAAAAACGATGACCAGCGCAATCAACATAAAACTCTCATTCAAACGGGCTGCGCAATGTCAAACACTTGGCGTAAATAGGCCAAGTATTTTTCGTCTTGACACATATTTTTAGACGGTGTATCCGACAGTTTGGCCACGGGTTGGCCATTGCACTGCGTCATCTTGATGACGATTTGCAAAGGCTCGTAGCCCAGATCGTTGGTCAAGTTGGTGCCAATACCAAAGGCAAGTTGGCATCGACCGCGGAACTGTTGATACAGCGCGATGGTTTTTTCGATCGTCAAGCCGTCAGAAAAAATCAGCGTCTTGGTCATTGGGTCAACACGGTTGTGACGGTAATGCGCAATCATGCGTTCGCCCCAAGTGAACGGATCACCACTGTCGTGACGCGCACCATCGAACAACTTGCAAAAGTACATGTCAAAGTCGCGCAAAAACGGCTCAATGCCGTACACATCGCTGAGGGCAATGCCCAAGTCGCCGCGGTATTCACGTGCCCAAGTCTCGAAGCCAAACACCTGACTGTCGCGCAAACGGGGTCCCAAAGCTTGGCAGGCTTGCAAGTACTCGTGCGCCATGGTGCCCAAAGGGGTGAGGCCCAGCTTCATCGCAAACAAGGCGTTGCTGGTACCAGCCAATTGGCCTGTGGCACCTGTGCCCAGTTTTGAAATCAAGACGCGCAACAGTTCTTCGTGCCACGCCTTGGAGAAGCGACGGCGCGTGCCGTAGTCGGCAATTTTTAAATCGCTCAAACGCTCGGCATGCAAGGCTTCAATCTTTTGCTCAAGGCGTCTGCGACCTTCCAAGAAATCGGGTACTTTTTGCGTGTTGCGAAAGTACACCTCGTTGACGATGGCCAACACCGGAATCTCAAACAAAATCGTGTGCAACCAAGGGCCTTGGATGCTGATGTCAATCTCGCCGCTCGAGAGTGCATTCACTTGAATGTATTTTTCATTCAAGCGAAACAGTCCCAAGAAATCCACAAAGTCGCTCTTGATGAAACGCAAGCTGCGCAGCCAAGTCAACTCGGCATCTTGAAACTGCAAGCTGCACAACGAGCGAATTTCGTCTCGAATTTCTTGCACATACGGCGCCAGCGCCACACCGGGGTTGCGGCACTTGAACTTGTACGACACCTGCGCACTGGGAAACTGATGCAGCACAGCCTGCATCATGGTGAATTTGTAGAGGTCGGTGTCGAGCAGGCTGGTGATGATCATCGCAAACTAACTAAATAAAACTCAGGCCACCCAATGGGTGAATTCGTCCACGGGCACGCGTGGCGTGACCAAGGTGTTGACTTTGTCGCTTTCGTCGGCGTAGCCCAAAGACATGCCACACACCAGCATCTCCCCCTCGCCTGCACCGATGTGCGGCAGGATGATGTTTTGAAAGGCATTCCACGCCGCTTGTGGGCAGGTGTGCAATCCACGCGCACGCGCAGCCACCATGATGTTTTGCATGAACATGCCGTAATCGAGCAAAGAGCCGCGGCCCATGATGGGGTCGATGGTGAACATCAAGCCCACAGGTGCATCAAAGAATTTGAAGTTGCGTTGGTGTTGTTCGTGCATGCGGTCTTTGTCGCCTTTGCCAATGCCCAGCAAACCGTACAAACTCCAGCCGTTTTCACGGCGACGATCAATGTAGGGGCTGACCCATTGCACAGGGTAATAGTCGTAGGGCTCTGGGTACTGCTTGGCCACTTCGGGGTTGGCACGAATGGCATCGTGAGCGGCACACACCTTGTCGACCAAGGTATCACGTGTGGCGCCTTGCAACACATAGACCTTCCAAGGCTGGGTGTTGGTGCCCGATGGGGCGCGGCTGGCCACTTGCAAAATGTCAGTGATGAGTTCGCGCGACACAGCTTGCTGCGTGAACGCACGTGCGGACATGCGTGAGGTGATGGCGTGATCCACAGCGGCCACATGGGAATCGGTCATGGGTGAGTCTCCTGTTCTTGGTTTGAATCTTTGTTCAGATTTTGCCAGCGTCGCCAGTACGCATAGGCGACACGGTACGTGTTGACTTGTGCCTGCACGGTATCGGTCATCTCACGCCCATACCCACCCGCCATCGAAAAGGCCAAGGGGATGCGCTTGGACCACGCCCAGTCAAACACACGGCGGTCGCGGGCCTCTAGGCCATCAAAACTCAAGCTCAATCGGCCGAGGCGATCGCCTTCGTGGGGATCGGCTCCAGCCAAGTAAATCACCAAGCCTGGGGTGAAACGAGCCTCTAACTCGGCCAAAGCTTGTTCCAGGGCCTCTAAATAAGCGGCATCGTTGCAGCCATCGGGCAACTCGACATCCAAATCGCTGCATTCCTTAGAAAACGGAAAGTTGCGTGCGCCGTGCATAGACAGGGTGAACACCTGCTCATCCCGCTCAAAAATGCGGGCGGTGCCGTTGCCTTGGTGCACATCCAAATCAATGATGGCCACTTTCAGGGGCTGCTTGTGCATACGCCCCCACTCAGCTTGCATCAGGCGTGTAGCCACGGCGGCATCGTTGAACACGCAAAAGCCACTGCCCTTGTCTGCATACGCGTGGTGTGTGCCACCGGCGAGATTGGCCGACACGCCTTGCCCACCCAACAAAGCCGTGCGCGCGGCCATCACCGTCGCACCTGCCGAGCGACGTGAACGCTCGACCATCGCGGGCGTCCAAGGAAAGCCAATTTCTTTTTGCTCGGCATCTGTCAACCTGCCCTGCACCACCGACTGGATGTAGTTGGGCGTGTGCACCAAAGCCAACTCGCCATCGCTGGCAGGCTCGGCCGCCGCGAGCTCAAGCTCAGGCACCTCAGCGCCCAAACGCTCGCGCAGCAAACGGTACTTGGCCATGGGAAAACGGTGGCCGGGCGGCAGGGGCAACACGAATTGGTCCGAATAGAAAGCGCGCATATCCCTTGGAAACCGCATGAAACAAGGCTGCATTGTCGCCAATCTGCAAAAACCTTGGTTTTTAGAACCTCACCTCTAAACAGACGACCCAAGCCCCAAACCCTCTTGCAAAGTCACGGGATAACCCTAAACTTCATCCCAATGCTGCACTGCAACATTTTTTGCAAGATCACTTAACTAACTTTTGGAGTATCCCCATGATCAACGTCGAACAAATCGCCGCCACCAACAAAGCCAACTTGGACAACTTGTTCGGTTTGTCAAACAAGGCCTTCGCTGGCGTTGAAAAAATGGTTGAACTCAACCTGACTGCTGGCCGTGCTGCTTTGGCTGAGTCTGCTGCTCACGCACAAGCCGTGATGGGCGTGAAAGATGCACAAGAACTGATCGCTTTGCAAACCAGCTTCTTGCAGCCTTTGGCTGAGAAGTCTGCTGCTTACAGCCGTCACATCTATGACATCGCTCAAGGCACTGGCGCTGACCTGACCAAAGGCTTCGAAGGCAAAGCCGCTGAAGGCCAACAAGCTGTTCAGGCTTACATCGAATCTGCTTTGAAAAACGCACCTGCTGGCTCTGAGCAAGCTGTGGCTTTCTTCAAGCAAGCCGTGACTGCCAGCAACACTGCTTTGGAGTCTGTGCAAAAAGCTGTCAAGCAAGCCACTGACTTGGCCGAATCACACATCCAAACTGCCACTGAAACAGCAGTGAAAGCTTCTAAAAGCGCTGTCGCCAAGAAGCGTTAATTTGTAACGATTGTCTCCTCGGATTCTTCGTCACCTCAGGGTGCAGGAATCCCTTCAAGGGCTCGCCGCAAGGCGGGCCCCTTTTTTTCGTCTGTCGTTATTGAGTCGCCAAAGCCGCCTTGAGCTTAGGCAAGGCTTGCAACATGGCGGCACGACCTGCCTCGATCGAGCGACGGCGGGCTTTGAAATCAGCGCTGCCCACATCGTGCAAGGCAGGACGCACCACGAGGTCAGCATCACGCAGCTCAAGGGTATTGATGCTCTTGCCCATGATGGTGAAGGTCTGCATCAAGATGTCAAACATATCCCCCGTTTTGCCAGACTCGGGCGGGCTGGAAATATCAATGGCCAACACGTATTCCGCCCCCATCTGACGCGCGTAACGCACAGGCACGGGCGACACCAAACCGCCATCCACAAACTCGCGGTTGCCAATACGCACAGGCTCAAACACCGAAGGCACTGAGCTAGAAGCGCGCACAGCCGTGCCCACATCGCCGCGTTGGAACAACACGCCATCGCCTGTCTTCAAATCAGTGGCGACGATGCCCAGTGGCATCTTGAGTTCTTCAATGCGCCGACCTCCCGTTTGTTTGTTGACGTAACGGGCCAAACCATCGCCACGCATCATGCCGCGTCCGAGCAAAGGCACCGTCCAGTCGGTGATGGTGGCCTCTTCCATGGTCTCGGCGGCTTTTTGCAACTGCGCACCGTCTTTGCCGCTGGCATAAAACGCCGCCACCACGCTACCGGCCGAGGTGCCCACCACCAAGTCGGGTTTGATGCCGGCCTCTTCCAACACCTGAATCACGCCCACGTGCGCAAAGCCACGCGCCGCGCCGCCCCCCAAGGCCAAGCCAAACTTAGGCGCGCGCTTGACCGCAGGCGCCTCAACCGTCTGAGTACCTTCACCTTTTGGCACAGGGCCGCGCGAAGCACACCCCGCCAACACGGCCAAACTCATCGCTAACAACCCAACCCGCATGCGCGAGCTCACCCATAACCCATGCACATTCATGCAAGACGCCTTTAAGAATTCATGTCTAACTAGGGATTGTCCTAGATACCCGTCACAAGCCTTCGTCATCCCGCATAATTGACGTTTACGTAAACGTAAAGTAACTTTTTAAATACGGGAGACCCTCATGGACATCAAAGACAAAGTTTTCATCGTCACTGGCGCAGCATCGGGCTTGGGCGAAGGCACGGCACGTGCGCTCGCAGCTAAAGGTGGCATCGTGGTCATCGCCGACATGCAAGCCGAAAAAGGCGAAGCCGTGGCCAAAGACATTGGCGGCGCCTTTGTGAAATGCGATGTGAGCAACGAAGCTGACGGTCAAGCTGTAGTGGCCAAAGCCGTGTCGCTGGGCAAACTCATGGGCTTGGTCAACTGCGCGGGCGTGGCCCCTGCCGAAAAAACGGTGGGCAAAAACGGTGCTCACGCCTTGAGCAGCTTCACCCGCACCATCACCATCAACTTGGTGGGCAGCTTCAACATGATTCGCTTGGCCTCTGAAGCCATGTGCCACAACGAACCCGAAGCCACCGGCGAGCGCGGCGTGTTGATTTCTACCGCCTCTGTGGCGGCCTACGACGGCCAAATTGGCCAAGCCGCTTACAGCGCATCCAAAGGCGGCATCGTGGGCATGACCTTGCCCATCGCCCGCGATTTGGCCCGAAACGGCATTCGCAACATGACCATCGCCCCCGGCATCATGGGCACGCCCATGTTGTTTGGCATGCCCCAAGAAGTGCAAGACGCCCTCGCCGCAGGCGTGCCCTTCCCCTCACGCTTGGGCACCCCACAGGACTATGCCAAACTGGCCCTGCACATTTTTGAAAATGATTTGCTCAATGGCGAAGTGATTCGTTTGGATGGCGCGATTCGTTTGGCACCGAAGTAAGCCAAAACGTTCTTCTAAATCTCAAAAAAGGGTGAAGCCTAAAATCAGGCTTCACCCTTTTTACATATGGCCATCCCCCAGTCCTTCATTCAAGAGCTTTTAGCCCGCGTCGACGTTGTCGAGGTGGTGGGCCGCTATGTTCAACTCAAAAAAGGCGGGGCCAACTTCATGGGGCTGTGCCCCTTCCACGGCGAGAAATCGCCCTCGTTTTCGGTCAGCCCAGCCAAGCAGTTTTTTCATTGCTTTGGCTGCGGCAAAAACGGCAATGCCATTGGCTTCTTGATGGAGCATGCAGGCATGACCTTTGTCGAAGCGGTGAAGGATTTGGCGCAAAACATCGGCATGCAAGTGCCCGAAGACGATGCCTCGCCCCAAGACCGCGCACGCGCCGCAGAGCAACGTCAAAAGCAAGCCACGCTGACCGATGTGTTGGAAAAAGCGGGCGAGGCGTATCGCAAGCATTTGCGCAACTCGCCCAAAGCGATTGAATATTTCAAGGGCCGTGGCCTGAGCGGCCAGATCGCCAAAGATTTCGGCTTGGGCTATGCCCCCGAAGGTTGGCGCAGCTTGGCCAGCGTGTTCCCCGACTACCAAGACCCGCTGCTCGCCGAGAGTGGCTTGGTCATCGCCAACCAAGAAGACGGCGAAGAAGAAAAACGCTACGACCGTTTCCGCGACCGCGTGATGTTCCCCATCCGCAACGTCAAGGGCGAGTGCATCGGCTTTGGTGGTCGTGTGCTGGGCGAAGGCACACCCAAATATTTGAACTCACCAGAAACCCCCGTGTTCAGCAAAGGCCGCGAGTTGTACGGTTTGTTCGAAGCCCGCAACGCACTGCGCGATGCCGGCTATGTGCTGGTGACCGAAGGCTACATGGATGTGGTGGCGTTGGCGCAGCTAGGCTTTCCCAACGCGGTAGCCACATTGGGCACGGCGTGTACCACCGACCATGTGCAAAAACTGTTTCGCTTCACCGACAGCGTGGTATTCAGTTTTGACGGCGATGGCGCAGGCCGCCGTGCTGCACGCAAGGCGCTCGATGGCGCACTTGCGTATGCCACCGATGTGCGCAGTGTGAAGTTTTTGTTCTTGCCCGCTGAGCACGACCCCGACAGCTACATCCGCGAATTTGGCAAAGAAGCCTTTGCCCACTGCGTGACCGAAGCCATGCCGCTGAGTCGCTTTCTGATTGAAGTAGCCCGCGAAGGCTGCGACTTGCACACCGCCGAGGGCCGCGCCCACATGGCCAGCAATGCCAAACCCATGTGGATGGCCTTGCCTGATGGTGCTTTGAAGCGCCAGTTGCTCAGCGAAATTGCCGAGCTGGCCGACCTGGGCAACCACGAGCTGCAAGATTTGTGGATGCCTACCGCGCCTGCGACGACACCTGCACGCACAGGTGAATTTAAAAAATCGTCCAAGTTCAAACCCCGCGAGCCCTACGCGCCCAAAACCTACAAGCGCGGCACACGCCTAATTCCCCAAGGCCGCGCCGACCATGCCGCGCGCGTGCTGCTCTCGCACATGGAGCTGTGGGAAGACCTCTCCACCGAAGACCACAACCTCTTGTGCGAACTGGCCCCACCTCACGGCCCGCTGTTTGTGTGGCTGGACCACCAACACCACGAGCACGGCAACCAAGCATGGGGAGCGCTGCGCGAAGGCCTACGCGAGCATGAGTCGGAAGACCTCGCTCTGCGCGTCATGGCCACCGCTTTTACGCCTTTGCTCGACGACGAGGGCAAACCCATGCCCGAGAGCCTGACGCCCGAGCAACAACGCAAAGAAGCAGGTCTCGAGTTGCGCGGCATTTTGAACAAAATTTTGTTTGAGAGCCTAGACGCGCAAATGAAAGAGGCCATCGCCGAGGCCGCAGCTGACCCCACGGCCATGCAGCGCTACAAAGCCCTGTTTGAGCGACGCAAACAGCTGGGTCAAATTCCGCAAAAACTGGTTGAAAGCCACGATTGATGCGCCTGCGGCCCATTTAAGGCCATCGTTTTGGGTATAATCCACGCTTAGCAAGTGCGACAGCAGCACCTCCGGGCCCGGCCAACCGTGACACAAGCGCACGACTCGCCACCTCACCGCAAGGACTGCATTCCAAATGTTCGCCCAATCCGCTTGCTTCTAGAGGTTCACACTTCACCCCCCTTTTTCTTTTTCCCGCGCCGGGTTTTTGTGGCGCTGTGTATTCGTTTCTTTGATGTCTAGGAGTTTTCATGCCTGTTGACCGCAATTCCAAGAAGCCTGCCAAGCCTGTGGCCAAGAAGGTGGTTGTCAAAACCGTCGTCAAAGCCGCTGCCAAAGCAGTTACTAAGCCAACCGCAAAGCCCGTTGCAAAAACCTCTGCCAAACCGGCAGTCAAAGCTGCTGCTAAACCAGCCGCCAAGCCAGCAACGAAAGCCAAGTCAGTGCCCGCATCGAAAACAAAAGCTGCTGAAAAGCCAGTCACCAAAACAGTCACCAAAGCCAAGGCTGAGGACACCAAGAAAAAAGCATCGGCCGTAGAAGCCCATGCCCCCAAAGCGGCAGCCAAAAAAGCACCCGCTAAAAAAGCCACCAAAGCAAAAAGCAAAAAAACCAGCGGCGATGACGAAGATCTCGGCGACATCGAAGCCGACCTCGAAGGTGAACCTGTTGTCGAAGCCGGTGCAGAAAAGGTCAAACCACTGCGCATGAAAATCAGCAAGGCCAAAGAGCGTGCCTTGATGAAAGAATTCGGTTTGGACGAAACCGTGCTGTCTGAAGAAGACATGCAAAAGCGCCGCTCACGTCTGAAAACCCTGATCAAACTCGGTAAGACACGTGGTTACCTGACGCACGGTGAAATTTCTGACCACTTGCCCGACAAATTGGTCGATGCTGAAACCCTAGAAGTGGTGATCAGCATGTTGAACGACATGGGTGTGGCCGTTTACGAACACACACCTGACGCAGAAACCCTGCTGCTCAACAACAACGCGCCGACCGCCGCCACCGAAGAAGAAGCCGAAGAAGAAGCCGAAGCGGCTTTGTCTACGGTGGACAGCGAATTCGGCCGCACTACCGACCCCGTGCGCATGTACATGCGCGAAATGGGCACAGTCGAATTGCTGACCCGCGAAGGCGAAATTGAAATTGCCAAGCGCATCGAAGGCGGTTTGATGGACATGATGGCCGCCATCTCTGGCTCGCCTGCCACCATCGCTGCGGTGTTGGCCATGGCCGAAGAAATTCGCGAAAACAAAGTGGTCATCTCCACCATCGTGGACGGTTTCAACAACCTCAACGAAGCCGATGACTATGTGGCCGAAGAAGACTTCGACGAATTTGACGAAGAAGACGATGACGACGGCAAAGGTGGCTCTAAAGCTCTGACCAAGAAATTGGAAGAATTGAAAAATGCAGCCCTCGAACGCTTCGACCGCATGATTGTGTTGTTCGAAAAACTTCGCAAGACCTACGACAAAGAAGGCTACGGCACACCCGCTTATGTGAAAGCACAAACCGCTTTGACAGCAGAGTTGATGGGCATCCGTTTCACCGCCAAGACCATTGAAAAGTTGTGCGAATCGGTACGCGGCCAAGTGGACGATGTGCGCAAGAACGAACGCGAACTGCGTCGCATCATCGTAGACAAGTGCGGTATGCCACAAGCCACCTTCATCAAAGACTTTCCACCGAACTTGCTCAACCTCAAGTGGGTCGAGAAGCAAGCCGCTGCGGGCAAGCCATGGTCTACCACCATGGGCCGTTACATCCCACCGGTGCAAGACTTGCAGCAAAAGCTGATCGACTTGCAGTCCCGCGTGGTGGTGCCTTTGGAGCAACTCAAAGACATCAACAAGCGCATGAACGCCGGCGAGCGCAGCTCACGCGGCGCGAAGAAAGAAATGATCGAAGCCAACTTGCGTTTGGTCATTTCAATCGCCAAGAAGTACACCAACCGTGGTTTGCAGTTCCTCGACTTGATCCAAGAAGGCAACATCGGTTTGATGAAGGCCGTGGACAAGTTTGAATACCGTCGCGGCTACAAGTTCTCGACGTACGCCACATGGTGGATTCGCCAAGCGATCACGCGTTCCATCGCCGATCAAGCGCGCACCATCCGCATCCCTGTGCACATGATCGAGACCATCAACAAGATGAACCGCATCAGCCGCCAACACTTGCAAGAGTTTGGTTTCGAGCCCGATGCCAGCGTCTTGGCTGAGAAAATGGAAATTCCAGAAGACAAGATCCGCAAGATCATGAAGATCGCCAAAGAGCCGATCTCGATGGAAACGCCGATCGGTGACGATGACGACAGCCACTTGGGCGACTTCATCGAAGACAGCGTCAACACCGCACCTATCGAAGCCGCAATGCAAGCGGGCTTGCGCGATGTGGTGAAAGACATCTTGGATGGCCTCACCCCGCGCGAAGCCAAAGTACTGCGTATGCGCTTTGGTATCGAAATGGCGATGGACCACACCTTGGAAGAAGTGGGCAAACAGTTTGACGTCACGCGCGAGCGCATCCGTCAAATCGAAGCCAAGGCTTTGCGTAAGTTGAAGCACCCCAGCCGCAGCGACAAACTGCGCAGCTTCATCGACACGATGTAATGCTCCTGCCCCGCTTATAACGGGGCAACAAAAACCCCCGCCAGTTTGTACCGGCGGGGTTTTTCTTTTGGTGCTTGGGTTTATTCAGTCGCCAACGCCATCACGCCTGTGGCCGTGTTGGAAATTGGGATGTGATAGTTCTGGTGCACAGGCTTCACGTGGTCGCCCAAGGCGCCGCGCATGGCCAACCACATGACCAGCTCCACGCCTTGCGTGCCCGTCTTTTCGACCAACTCGTGGATGCTGTATTGCGTGGCCCACTCGGGGTTCTTTTGCAGGCTGTCCATGAACTCCAAATCAAACGCTTTGTTGATGTGGCCTGCACGCTCGCCGTCCAGCTGATGGCTCAAACCACCCGTACCCAACACCACCACATTCAACTCGCTGTCCCAGCTGCGAATGGCTTCGCCCACGGCTTTGCCCAAGTTGTAACAACGCTTGGCCGATGGCAATGGGAACTGCACGGTGTTGATACAAATTGGCACGGTCAACACTGGGCAGGTGTCGCCTGGCCAAAACAATTTGAGCGGCAAGGTGAATGCGTGGTCCACCAACATTTCTTGGCAAGTCACCACGTCAAATTCTTTTTCCACCAGCTCGTTGATGATGTGCCATGACAAATCAGGCGCGCCCTTGAATGGTGGCAAGGTGGGAATGCCCCAGCCTTCATCGGCGTTGTTGTATTGCGCCGCGGCACCGACTGCAAAGGTGGGCATTTTGTCGAGGAAGAAGTTCAAACCGTGGTCGTTGTAAAACACCACGGCGACATCGGGTTTGACCTTTCCCAACCACTCGTGAATAGGTGGGAAGCCATCGAAGAACGGTTTCCAGTACGGGTCTTGCTGAATGCCTTTGGCAATCGCGCCGCCGATAGAGGGGATGTGTGATGAGGCGAGGCCGCCAACAATGTTTGCCATGGTGTGTCTCCTAGATGTTTATTGGTGGGCTGCAGCGCGCAGCTTGGCTTTGAATTCTTCTTTGGTCATGCCGGTTTGGGCTGCGCCCAGGTCTTGCACATCCAAGCCCAAAATACCTGCGAATTTGGCGAGGTAGTACACATTGCCACCCGCAGCAATGAGGCCCAACACGTGGCGTGTGCGAATGGCCTCGGCTTGCTCGGCATTCAAGCCGTACTGCAACATGTACGCCTCTTCATTGGCTTTGAAAGCGTTGCGGTTGTCAGCGCTGTTGAACGAATAGCACATCTTGTTGAGGGCATAGCCTTTTTGGGCTTGGTCACCGTCAAATAAGGTGGTTCCAAAAATCGGTTCGGGTTTGTGGCTCATGGTTGTCTCCGTGATTGAAGTTTTTCAATGGAACGGAGTGTGGACATTTCAACCCATAAAATAAACCACGCAATACTCATTTATTTCATGAAAAAATTTAATCATTTGGATTTGGACGGTCATCTGCTGCATTTGCTCAACACCGTGATTGAGCAAGGTTCAGTCACAGCAGCCGCCAACGCACTGGGCATCACGCAATCTGCCGTGAGCCACCAGCTGGACCGCTTGCGCGCCATCGTGGGCGACGCCTTGTTTGTCAAGTCAGGGCGCGGCATTGTGCCCACGGCACGCGCTGAAGCCTTGGCCTTGCAAGCACAAGGACTGCTGACACAGCTGCAAGGCTTTGTGCACAGCGGTGCATTTGAGCCGGCACGGCTGACGCAGTGCTTCACCATCGCCGCGAATGATTTGCAGCGTGACTTGCTGCTACCGAGCTTGCTCAACCGCTTGCAAGCGCAAGCGCCAGGCGTCACGCTGCGCGTGGTGCCATCCGACGTGCCCAGCGCCGACATGCTGCGTGCGCAAGACTGCCAACTGGTGATCAGCCCTCGCCCGCCGGATGCCACCGACATCAAACACAAACGCTTGTTTGCCGACAGCTACCGTGTGTTCTACGACCCGCAAATGCGCAAAGCTCCGCGGTCGCTCAAAGCCTATGAGGCAGCTGAGCACATCACCGTGGTGCATCAACCGAAACGCAGCTTGGACATTGATGAGCTGCTTCTCAAACGGGGTGTGAATCGCCGATTTGCGGCCACGTTGAGCAGCTTCGCAGGTGTGTCTGCCTTTGTGTCGGGCACTGAGCGCTTGGCCACCCTGCCCGGCTTATTGCGCCAGGGCTTGCTGCGTGGTTTGGCAGATGCACCCGTGCCCTTTGACACGCCCGACATGCCCATGTATGCCATTTGGCATGTGCGGCACCAGCAAGACCCCGTACACGCTTGGCTGCGTGAACAGTTGTTTGCTTAAGCGAACTCTTCGGTATCTACCTCAGACGCATTGAGCGCGTTGTAACGCGGCCCCTTCACCGTCTGCTGATTGATGAGCGCTTCTAAACGCTGCATCTGCTCAACCGACAGCACCACATCAGCAGCGGCGATGTTGTCTTCGAGGTGGTGCATGTTTTGTGTGCCGGGAATCGGAATGAGCTTGCTGTCTTTGTGCAGCAACCATGCCAAAGCCAGTTGCGCAGGTGTGCAACCTACTTCACGAGCGATGGCTTGGTAAGCATCGAGCAAAGGCAAATTGGCAGCATAGGTGTCCGCGCTGAAACGTGGCATAGCACGGCGAATGTCGTTGGCGGCCAAGCTGCTCACATCGCGCAAATCACCACACAAGAAACCACGTGCCACAGGGCTGAAAGCCACGAAGGTGGTGCCCAACTCTTCGCAGGCTTTGAGCACGGCGATTTCGGGGTTGCGCGTCCACAGCGAGTATTCGGTTTGCACCGCAGCAATAGGGTGCACGGCATGCGCTTTACGCAAGGTGGTGGCAGAGACTTCGCTCAAACCAATCTCGCGGATCTTGCCTGCACGTACGAGGTCGCTCAAGGCGCCTACGCTGTCTTCGATGGGCACTTGTTTGTCCCAGCGGTGCAGGTAGTACAGGTCAATCACATCGGTGCCCAAACGCGACAAGCTGTCTTCACAGTTTTTGCGCAAGGTTTCGGGACGGCCATCAATCACGCGCTTCACACCATCGGGAAACGACACACCGGCCATGCCGCCTTTGCTGCACAAGGTGATTTGGCTGCGATGCGCTTTGAGCGCGCGACCAACCAACAACTCGTTGGTGCCAAAGCCATACAAAGCCGCCGTATCAAACATTGTCACGCCGAGGTCTAAGGCGCGATGAATGAGCGCCTCGCCCACTTCAGGCGCAGGTGGCGCGCCATAGGCGTGGCTGAGGTTCATGCAGCCTAGGCCAATGGCTGAAACTTGGTAGGGGCCGAGTTGACGTTGTTTCATACGGAGGCGTGTGTGCGTGTCCAAGCGGGCAATGGGGCTGAGCGGTGCAGCACGTTGTCGTGCAGCCATGTGGCGCTCTTGCGCGCGCGCTCAGCCACGGTGGCCAAGGGTAGTTGTTGGTAGTCATCGTTGAAGACTTCAAAGCTGTAGTCGCCGCGATAGCCAATACGGTCTAAGCGCAGTACCAAATCAGCCAAGGCTTCGCTGTGCACGCCTTCACCGGGGAACACGCGGAAGGTGCGTGCGGTGGTCATGCGGTCTTCAAAGGTGGGGGTTTCGTGCCACATGAAGTCCGACAGTTGCACCAAGAAAATTTTCTCGGGGTCTAGGTCTTCAATCGCGTCCAGCGGCGTGTTGGCTGCGAAGATGTGGAAGGAGTCAATGCCGATACCAAGATTCGGGCAATCTGCGCGGCACACCACATCCCAAGAGGTGGTGAACTCATTGACCGTGCGGCCCCATGACAAACCTTCATAAGCCACCTTGATACCCAAGGGCAAGGCCAACATGGCGAGTTTTTTCAAATCGCGGGCAATGTGGTCTAAGTCATCCGTCGCATGGCGTGAAGTGGACGAACAGGCCAACAACACTTTGCTGCCTGTGGCCGCGCACATCTCCAGCATCGACTTGGCGATGTCCACTTTGTAGCCATGCAAATGGCCCGACAAACCTTCAAAGTCGCGCAGTACCTGAAAGCCCGTGGGGCGCAAACCGCTGGCCTGCACCGCTGCCACTGCGGCAGGCACACCGCCGGGGTGTGTGACCAAGTCACGCGCCATGAGCATGACTTGCGAGAAGCCTGCGTCTTTCATCGCCGACAGCTTGGCTTCTAAAGAGCCAGCCATCGTGATGGTGTCCATGCCGAAGCCGTCGAGTAAGTTCATGGCGTGGCCTTCTTGTTAATCTTTGTGAACCAGCTCAAACGACACCGAGCCCAAGGCGCTGCGCGTGAGCGCGCCACGGTCTTCGGGGTGCAACTGGGTGGACTCGACAAACTCCACACCACGCGCTTTGAGTGCCGCAACCGCAGCTCCCACATCGACCGCGCCCAAACCAATGCGTTGCAAGCACTCAGGCGATTCGTCGGTGTCCATCCACGGATCGGGTTCGATCAGTTGCCACAAGAAGTTGCCGCACGGGCTCTTCATCAACTTGCCTTTGGGCAAGATGCCAAAGCGTTGGTCATCGGGCACAAAGCTGAAATCAAACATGTGTTCAAAGTAGGCCAACCAGTCGGCACTGCGACCTGCGCCGATGTACTGCACCACGCCAAAGTAGCTCATGCCAGCTGTGGCTTCAGGATGTTGGTCAACCGTAGGAATGGGTTTGAAGTCGATGTCGTAAATCGAGAACTCTTGCCAACGGTCCACAAAATAAAAGCGGCTGCCGCCTGGGCCGTGAATGGCGGGAATGTGCAGCTCCATCGCTTGGGCTTGGCTGGTCACATTCCATGCACCCAACTCCATGCAGCGGGTGTGCGCTTGCAGCGCATCACGCACGCGGAAAGCCACAGCAGAGATGACAGGTTGGCCATCGGTGGTGGCGCTCACACGCGCATCATCGGGGCTAGCGTTGACCACCAAGTTCATACCGCCTTGGCGGTACAACGTCACCTCACGCGAGCGGTGGCGTGCCACCGGGCGAAAGCCCATGTTCTCTAGCACTTGACCCAGCGCCTGTGGGCGGCTGGTGGCGTATTCGATGAACTCGATCCCATCCAAGCCCAAACGATTGGGCATGTCGGGCACGGACTCGCGGTGTTGAGATGGCAAGGTCATCAAATACTCCAAGAAAATTAGTAACTCAGCTGTGCGACATCACGCAGCACGTCAGCGGTGGTGGTGGGCAAGCCGAAGTATTCCAAATAGGCAGGGATTTGTTCAAACAACATGTCTGAACCCACCTGCACGCGGCAGCCACGGTTTTTGGCGGCTTGCAAGAACGCGGTCATTTCGGTTTTCATCACCACTTCGCCCACAAAGGCGTCGGGTGAAATGCGCGACACGTCCATCGGCAAGGCATCGCCTTCGTTCATGCCCATGGGCGTGGCGTTGACCACCAAGTCGTGGTCAGCAGGGTCGTTCGAGCCCGTGCGCACATCGATCTGGGGGTAGTTTTGTTTCAGGCGTTGGCCCAAGGCCTCGGCAGAAGCAGTGTTCACATCAAACAAGCTGATGGCGGCAATGCCTGCGCCTGCGAGAGACGCCGCAATGGCGCAACCCACACCACCTGAGCCGACTACCAACACGCGTTTGCCTGTGAGGTCAAAGCCCTTGCGTTGCACGCCGCGCACAAAGCCTGCGCCGTCAAACATGTCGCCGACCAAACGGCCATCGGCCAGTTTTTTCACGGCATTGCAAGCACCGGCCACGCGCACGGTGGCTGTCACTTCGTCGAGCAAGCCCACCGTCACTACCTTGTGGGGCATGGTGATGAGTGCACCACAAATGTTGGTGAGGCTGAAGACTGATTTCAAAAACACAGGATAGTCCGGCGTTTGGCAGCCCATGGGGACCACCACGGCATTGATACCCGCACTCGCAAAGTACGGGTTGTAAATCATGGGGGACTTAAAGGAATGTGTAGGAAACCCAATATGGGCAATCAGCTGCGTGTTGCCATTGATAGAGATGCCGTGCTTGCTCATGATGTTTTATTTAGAAGATTGAACAGCAGACACCGCTGCACGCAAAGCCAACTCATAGCTGTCAGCACCAAAGCCACAAATTTGGCCTTTCACAATTTCAGCGAACACGGATGTGTGGCGGAATTCTTCACGCGCGTGAATGTTGGACATGTGCAACTCGACCACTGGGCAAGTCAACACAGCCAAAGCATCGCGAATGGCGTAGCTGTAATGGGTCCAGGCGCCGGCGTTGATGAGCACGGCGTCCACGTTGTCAAAGTAGCCTTGATGAATGCGCTCGCACATGTCGCCTTCGTGGTTGGTTTGATAGCACTCCACCTCGGCGCCCAGCTCTTTGCCCAGTTTGTACAAATTGGCATTGATCTCATCAAGTGTGATGGTGCCGTATTGCTTGGGATCGCGTTTACCAAACATGTTGTGGTTCACGCCGTGGAGCATCAAGACTTTCATACAACTACCTTTAACAATCAATATTCATTCAACAAAAAATGCTTCGCCGCATCAAGCGGCGAAGCATCACAAAGTCAATTACTTGGACTTTTTAGCAGATGCCGCTGAACGCACTTTCTCAATTTCAGCTTGCAACTCTTTGACCAAGTCTTGACCCACGGCCACGCCGTGTTTGGCTGTCACTGGGCGCATCTTGTCGCGCAAGATGGACATTTCTGATTCAGGCAACTGGGTCACTTGCATGCCATTCTTCTTCAAGTTGGCCAACAAGCTGGCTTCCAAGTTGCGTGCAGTTTCGCGTTGGAACTTGGCAGACTCAGTGGCTGCATCAGCCACCACTTTTTTCTCAGCAGCGCTCAAGGTTTCCCAGAACTTCTTGCTGATCACCACAGACTGTGGGTTGTATTGGTGAGCTGTCAACACCATGTGCTTTTGCACTTCGTACAACTTGGCGCTGTTGATGGTGGGGATTGGGTTTTCTTGACCGTCCACAGCACCTTGTTCCAAAGCGGCATACAGCTCTGGGAATGGCAGTGGTGTGGGGTTGGCGCCCAAGGCTTTCACCCAATCCACGTTGATGGGGTTAGGAATGACGCGCAACTTCAGACCTTCGAGATCAGCCACTTTGTTGATGGCGCGCTTGCCGTTGGTGATATGACGGAAGCCCAGCTCGTAGTAAGCCAAACCGATCAAACCTTTTTCTTCCAACTTGGCATGCATCTTCTTGCCGAAGGCGCCGTCGACCACAGCGTCAGCTTCTTTGGTGGTGGCAAACATGAAGGGGAAATCGAACACGCCAAATTCTTTGACTTGGCTGGCGAAGATGCCGGAGTTCATCGAAGCCATTTCCAAGGAGCCGCCTTGGATGGCAGACACGTTGGCTTGGTCGCTGCCCAATGTGCCGCCTGGGAAGATGTTGACTTTGAGTTTGCCGCCAGAGTTCTTCTCGACGATCTCTTTGAACTTCTCCATACCTTGAACGATGGGGTGACCCGCGCTGTTCTGGTTGGCGAACTTGATGGTTTTCACTTGTGCCGAGGCGATGCCCATGGCGGCCATGGCCACAGTCGCGATCACGGTCTTGATAAATACACGTTTCATGTCAGTGTCTCCTGATGAACTTTGCGGTCGTACGCCAAAGAGGGGTTCCACGGTCTGGCGTACCCGGACAGACCGTAGGAAAAGAAACTTAATATAACCAGCGTGCAGGCACCATCACGATGGACGGGAACAGCACCATCAAGAACATGACGATGAACTGCACAGCCATGAATGGCAACACACCACGTGTCACGTCATCCATGCGCATGCGACCCACACCTGCCACCACGTTCAACACGGTGCCGACTGGCGGTGTGACCAAACCAATGGAGTTGTTGATGATGAACAACACGCCGAAGTACACAGGGTCAATGCCAGCGGCTTTGACGATGGGCATCAACACAGGGGTCAAGATCAAAATCGTGGGCGTCATGTCCATCGCGGTACCCACCACCATGCACAACACCATGATGGCAGCCATCAACAGTGTGGGGTTACCCAACAAAGGCTCGAGCAAGCTCACCACTTGTGCTGGCAAGTTCGCCACCGTGATCAACCACGCCGACACCATCGCAGCAGCCACCAAGAACATGATGACGGATGTGGTTTTCGCAGCCATGCGGAACACATCAAACAACTGAGACCAAGTGAGCTCACGGTAAATCACGCCAGCCACAAACAAAGCGTAAACCGCAGCCACCACAGCAGCTTCCGTCGGTGTGAATACACCCATGCGCAAGCCCACCAAGATGATGAGTGGCAGCATCAAGGCCCAACCTGCTTCGCGCATAGAAGCAAATACTTCGGCGCTTGTTTTGCGTGCAGGCGGTGTCAAGTCTTCTTTGCGTGTGCACCACCACCAAGTGGCCCACAAACCCGCAGCCAACACGATGCCAGGAAAAATACCAGCCAAGAACAACTTGCTGATCGACACGTTAGCCGCGACACCAAAGATCACGAAACCAATCGACGGTGGAATGATCGGGCCGATCACACCGCAAGCGGCAATCAAGCCACCGCTGCGTGCTTTGTCGTGCCCCGCTTTGACCATCATGGGCAACAACAATGCCGTCAAGGCAGCAGCATCCGCCACCGCAGAACCAGACAGTGCAGACAACAAACAGGCCGCCACAATCGTCACATAACCCAAGCCACCACGAATGTGGCCGACCAAGGCCATCGCGAAGTCCACGATGCGACGCGACAAACCACCGGTGTTCATCACTTCACCGGCCAACATGAAGAAAGGCACAGCCAACAGCGGGAAGCTGTTCGAGCCTTCGATCACGTTTTGCGCCAAGATTTGCGCATCAAACATATCCATGTGCCACATCAAAGCGGAGCCACACAGCAACAAAGAAAAAGCGATAGGCACACCCAGCGCCATGGCGGCGAGCAAGGAGCCCAAAAATACAGCGATAGTCATGATTGAATTCCTTGGGGTTTACTTGAGGGGAGCGGGAACGTCGATGGGTTCTTCTTCAGACTCACGAACACCAATCAACTCACTGTCAGACAACTCACCACGCATCAAGCGCAACAAGTGGTCCACCAAAATCAAGGCGCCCGACACAGCCAACACCATGCCGCAGGCGTAGAAGATGCCCATCGAGGCTTCCATCACCGCACTGGTGGAGTCCCAGTTGATGAGGGTTTGGTCCAACGAGCCTTTGAACAGCAACCAGCAGATGAACAACATCAAGCCGTGGCCAATGACCAAGAAGATTTTTTGCCAACGCACAGACAACTTAGACACGATGGTGTCAGAGCCCAAATGCGCACCGTCTTTCATCGCGACGATGGCGCCCAAGAAGGTGACCCACACAAACAACCAACGCGACAACTCTTCAGACAAGGTGATGCCCGAGTTAAAGGCATAACGCATCACCACGTTGCCAAAAACCAAAACCACCATCACGGCGAGAGCGACAGAAATCACGACCTCGAGAAACCGACAGTAGCGATCTAGAAAACGATTGAGCATGGAGAAATCCTTGAAGAATATGGGCTGGACAAAATGTACAAAACAGTTACTTTGTGACACCCTAGTGAAAACCCGTATTTAAATCTCGCATAGCCAACTACCTGCTATGCCAGATTTGAATAGCTTACAAAACGCAGAACCATATCGATCACGCTTTGGCGGCGTGCGGCCAAGGCTTTGGCGGTTTGGCCATTGCGCTTGAAGATCAAATCGAAGGTGTAGCGGTTGGACACGTTGAAAAACGTCAGCGCAGAAATAGACGCGTGGATGTCGATGGGGTCAAGCCCCTTGCGAAACACCCCTGCTTTCACACCGCGCTTGTAAAGGGCTTCGATGGACTGAATCGCAGACACATTCAACTCTTGAATGAGCTTGCTTTGCGCCAAGTAGCCGCCATGTTGGATGTTCTCGTTCATCACCAAACGGATGAAGTCTTGGTTGCTGTGGTGATGGTCAAAGGTAAAGCCCACCAAAGCTTTGAGCGCTTCGACGGGCGACAAGTCTGCCAAGTGCAGCTCGGCCTCGGTGGCACGAATGCGGCGATATGCGTCTTCGAGTACGGCAAGGTACAAGCCCTCTTTGCTGCCGTAGTAGTAATAGATCATGCGCTTGCTGGTGTGCGTGGCATCCGCTATCGCGTCGATGCGTGCGCCCGCCAAGCCCTTGGCTGCAAACTCTGCCGTCGCCACGGTCATGATGCCCGCCATCGTCCGCTCGGGATCGTTGGTGCGCTTGGGCGCCTTGCGTGCAGAATGTACCGTTTCGTTCATTCGCAAAGTATAAAAGGCAAACCGTAAAGCCCTGTCTCCTGAAGAACCCTAATGCCCCACTCGGCTCACGCACGTGCGTAAACTCAGTCCGCACACATCGAAACCCCATGACGTTTGATTCTTACTTCGTCTTAGCTGGCCTCGCCTCGCTCTTGGTGGGCCTGTCCAAAGGCGGCTTGCCTACGGTGGGCATGCTGGCCGTTCCCCTGCTCTCGTTGTTCATGTCGCCGGTGAAAGCGGCGGTGCTGTTGCTGCCGATCTACATCATCTCGGACGTGGTGAGCGTGTGGCTGTATCGCAAAAACTTCAGCGCACCTAATTTAAAAATACTCATTCCTGCGGGCGTGTTGGGTGTGTTCATGGGCTGGCTCACTGCCTCGTTCACCTCTGACAGCGCCGTCAAGTTGATGATCGGCTGCATGGGCGTGGGCTTTTGCCTCAACACATGGCTGCGCAAAACGCCACAAGACAAACAACCGGTCGATGTGAGGAAAGGTTGGTTCTGGGGCACAGTAGCGGGCTTTACCAGTTTCATCTCACACGCGGGCGGGCCACCGTTTCAAATTTATGTGTTGCCACAACGCTTGCCCAAGATTCAATTTGCTGGCACGGCCACGCTGTTATTTGCCGTGATCAACGCCGCCAAGGTCTGGCCTTACCAACTGTTGCAGCCCTACTCGTATGACGACTTGATGCGTGCCGCCGACCTAGTGCCGTTTGCCTTGGTAGGCACAGTGCTGGGGGCCTACATCACCAAGAAGATTGCCGACGTTTGGTTTTACCGCTTGGTGCAAACGGGCCTGTTTTTGGTATCCCTCAAACTCATTGCGGATGTTGTTCTATGACCCCCTCTCGTCACTCACCATTACGGCTCGGAATTTTGGGCTGCGCCAACATTGCCAAACAATTCGTACGCGATGTGCATGGCAGCTCTCTGGTCGCCATCCAAGCTGTGGCCAGTCGAGACTTGGCCAAAGCCCAAGCCTTCGCGCAGAGTTTTGACATCGCTCGTGCCCACGGCACCTACGAAGCCTTGTTGGCCGACAGCGCGCTAGACGCCATCTACATCCCCTTGCCCAACAGCCTGCACGCCGAATGGGCCATTCGTGCCATGCAAGCGGGCAAGCATGTACTGTGCGAAAAACCGCTGGCACTCAACCTCGCTGAAGTCACGCGCATGTTTGAAGTCGCGCGCCAACACGGTGTGATGTTGCTGGAGTCTTACCCGTATTGGTTCCAACCCCAAACCCGCGACTTGCTGGCATCTCTGAGCCACGACAAGATTGGCGAGGTGCGCAGCGTGCAAGCCAGCTTTGGTTTCACCGTGGGCAACACCGATACCAACATCAGGATGAAGCCCGACCTCGGCGGCGGCGCTTTGCTGGATGCAGGCAGCTACCCGCTCAGCTTGATTCGTTTGGTCATGGGCTGCGCACCCGAACGTGTGATAGCACATGCCAATTGGGCCGACACAGGCGTGGACATCAACCTCATGGCCACGCTGTTTTATGCCGATGGCCGGCGTGCGCAGATGTCATGCGCGATGGACACCGCCAACCACCGTCGCGCCACCATCGTGGGCTCGCATGGCACGGTGGAAACCGAATACCTCAACCACACCAGCGACTCGCACGCCCACGCTTGGGGCTACTTGCCCAGCCAGCTGCGCGTGCGACTAGGCATTGCCAACAGCATTCCATTTGAAGAAGTGCATTCAGCCTCAGGCAGTGGTTTTCGCTTTGCCGCAGAAGCCTTTGCCCAAGTGGTGTGTGAGGGCGACATGGCTGCCATAGAACGCGCCGCGGCGGCTAGCCACGACATTGCCGCCACCTTGGATGCAATTCACACCAGCGCCAAGACGGGGCACGTTGTGCACTTGCGCCGCTGACCTTCGGTCAAGGCCTTACAACCGAACGGTTTGTTGGCTGGCCGCGGCTTGTGCAATGGCTTCGACCACCAACAGGTTTTGCAAGCCATCGTGCGCGCTGACCAAGGGCTCATCTACCCCTTGGATGACGCGAATGAAATGGTCCATTTGCAAACGCAAGGGGTCTTCACGCTCTAGTGCCACGGTGCTGAGTTGAAATGGTTTGAACCACGAACGGTCTTGCGCTTTGGCATAGGTTTTCAAGCGCATGGTGGGCACAGCCAAGCTGCCCATGGTGCCTGCAATGACATAGCAATCTTCGTCGCCATAGCTGGCGTAGGCTTTGTTTTCTTGAGCCGTTTGCTCCCAGCTCCGCGCCGAAGCCGACGTGTCTGACAGCATGAAAGCCGCCAACACGCCCGAGGCAAAACGAAACGTGATGGCGGCGGTGTCTTCCACCGCAAAGCCACGCACCGCATTCGAGGTCATGGCCTGTACCTCGGTAATCTCACCGCACAACATGCGCAAGTTGTGAATCTCGTGAATGAGGTTGATCAAGATCGGGCCGCCCCCCACCTCACACCGCCAAGGCGCTTGCGTGAAGTAGTCATCGGGCTTGTAAAACAAGGCACTGCCCATGACGCTGACCAACGTGCCTAAGCGCCCCTCGTCAATCACCGCTTTGGCTTGACGCATGAGGGGGCTGTGCGCACGGTGGTGACCGATCAACACCTTGGCTTGATGCGCTTGCGTGGCTTGCACCAGCTTTTGGGCATCGGCCACGGTGTGTGCGATCGGCTTCTCGACCAACACAGGCACACCCGCCGCAATGCATTGCAAGGCTTGAGGCACATGCAAGGCATTGGGCGTCGCCAGAACCACGCCATCTGGCGAGGTAGCGGCCAGCAACGCATCCAAGGTGGCGAACCAAGGCACGCCCTGTTCTTGGGCCAAGGTTTGGGCCGCCTCAGACGGGTCGGCAATACCGCAGAGTCGACACTGGGGGTTGTGCGCTATGACCGCCATGTGGGCGCGGCCAATCACCCCTGCACCGGCGACTGCGATGCTCACCGGTGTCATGGTTAAACAGGCGCTGCAGCGGCCGTGGTGGTGTGTGCGCCACCCAAAAACAAGCGTTCCATTTGTGGGTCCGCCAAAATTTCGGCAGCTGATTTGTACAGCACCAAACGACCAGACTCCAAAGCAATCGCGTTGTCCGAGTACTTGAGCGCACTCTTCACGTTTTGCTCCACCATCAGCACCGTGGTGCCTTGGTCAGCCAGCTTGCGCAAGAGCTTGAACACGTCTTGCACCACCATGGGTGACAAACCGATCGAGGGCTCATCAATCAACAAGACCTTGGGACGCAGCAGCAAAGCACGGCCAATTTCGAGTTGCTTTTGTTCGCCCCCCGACAGCGATGAAGCCAACGAATTCATGCGCTCTTTCACGCGCGGGAAAAACTCCAGCACTTCAGGAATGCGCTCATGCGTGGTCTTCATGCCCAGCGTGATGCCACCCAACTCTAGGTTTTCGTACACCGAGAGTTGACCAAACAAATTGCGACCTTGCGGCACAAAGGCAATGCCACGTGCGAGCAAGTCTTTTTGCGTGGCGCCTGTGATGTCATCGCCATTCAAACGAATCTTGCCTTGGCGCGGTGTGAGCAAGCCAAACAAGGTTTTGAGCACAGTTGATTTACCAGCGCCGTTGGGGCCAATCAGCAAGGTGATGGAGCCCTTGGGCACGGTGAACGACAGGTTGTTCAAGATCATGAAATCTTTGTAACCCGCCACGACATCGTCAAACTCGATGCACGGTGTTGTGTTGTTATCTGTTGTCATGATCAGCTTCCCAAGTAAGCGTCGAGCACTTGTTTGTTGGCACGAATCTCAGCCGGTGTGCCAATGGCCATCACCTTGCCTTCCACCATCACCATGATGCGGTGGCACAGGTCCATCACAAAATCCATGTTGTGTTCGATCACCACAAAACTACCCTTGCGGGTTTTGTTCAAATCTTTGAGCAAGGTGCTGATGCCGCCCACCAGCGAAGGGTTCACACCCGCGCATGGCTCGTCGAGCAGTACCAAATCGGGTTCGCTCATGAAGGCCATGGCAATGTCCACCAGCTTTTGTTGGCCGTAGCTCAACTCGCCGGCTTTTTTGTCGGCCACATGCTTGATGTGGAACTGGTCAATCAAAGCATCTGCCTTGGCACCCAAATCTGAATCACTCGGTGCGAACATGCGTCTGAACATGGTGCCTTGATGCTCTTGCGCAGCGACGATCAAGTTGTCGCGCACGGTCATCTTGCCGAACACCTGCAAGGTTTGGAAGGTGCGGCCCACGCCCAAGCGGTTGAGTTCCAAGGGGCCCAGTTGGGTCACATCTTGGCCGTTGAGTTCGATCTTGCCGGTGTCCGGTGTGATCTGGCCCAACATGCTGTTGAACAAGGTGGTTTTACCGGAACCGTTGGGGCCAATGACACCAAAGATTTCGCCAGGACGCACTTCAAATGACACGCCACCCACAGCTTGAATGGCGCCATAGGCTTTCTTCAAGTCGGTGACTTTGAGAACAGGTTGAATATTTGAATTCGTCATGCCTTCACTCCTGATTGGCCTGCAGCCGCACGTGCAGCCGAGGCTTCACGCGACTGACGTTTCGCACGGATACGGTCTGGAATGCTCAGCAAACCATCGGGCAGCCAAATCATCAACATCACCACGGCGGTGCCGAACACAAACAAATACCAAGCCTGCGCAAAGCGCAGCCACTCGGGCAAGATCACGCCCACTGCAGCACCCAGCAAGGGGCCCAAGAAATAGCCAGGGCCACCCACCACCACCATGAGGTACATCATGATGGACGCTTCCACCGTGAAGGGTGCGGGGTCAATGAACTGAACCATCGAGCCAAACAAGCCACCGGCGATGCCCGCATAAGCTGCACCAATCGCAAAGCTCAACAAGGTGTAGCCGCGGATGTCCACGCCCAAGCTCTCGGCACGGATGGGGTTGTCACGCAAGGCCGTGAACGCTTTGCCCCACGGTGAGTTGAGCAAGCCCCACAAGAGCAAACCCAACACCACGGCAAACGCCAAGACCAAGTAGTAATACGCCAAGTTGCCATCAAAGCTGATGCCGAAGGCTTCAGGACGTGCGATGTTGTTGATGCCAAACGTGCCGCCTGTGAGCCACTCTTCGTTGCGCATCACCAACCACACCGCGGTGTTGAAGCCGAGGGTGGCAAACGCCAAGTAAATGGTTTGCACGCGCAGCGCAGGAAAGCCCAGCGCCAAGCCCACCACAAAGCAACCCAAGGCGGCGAGTGGCATGCCCAACCAAAAGCTGTAACCCGCTTGCATCATCACCGCCACGGTGTACGCGCCAATGCCAAAGAACGCAGCATGGCCGAGTGACTTTTGACCGGCGTAACCGATGGTGAGATTCAAGCCCATGGTGGCGATGACGTAAATCAGCCAATAGGTGAACAAATAAATGCCGTGGTTTTTGAGCAGCGTGGGCACAAAAATACAGGCCAACAGCCCCAAGAGGCCGGCCAAGAATGCGAGCTTCTTCATACTTTGCGCTCCACTTTTTTACCGAGCAAGCCTTGTGGCTTGAACAAAATCACGACCATAAAAATGACCAGTGCCACCGCGTCTTTGTACGCGGGCGAAATGTAGGCTGCCGCCAAGTTTTCGCACACGCCCACAATCACGCCGCCCAACAAAGCACCACGTGAGTTGTTGAAGCCGCCAATGATGGCGGCGAAGAAGGCCTTGTTGCCCAAAGACGACCCCATGTCGAACTTGGCCAAATAAGTCGGCGTCACCAAAATCGCAGCCGCTGCAGCCAACACCGCGTTGATGGCGAAGGTGTAAAAAATCATGCGAGGCACATTGATGCCCAACACCGAGGCGCTCTCTGTGTTTTGCGCCACCGCTTGCATGGCACGACCGGTGACAGTCTTGGCCAAGAAGGCTTGTGTGACCAACACCAAGGCAATCGCAAACACAAAGGTGCCAATGTCGGTGGCGGAAATGGTCACGCCCGCAATGTTGTACACCTCATCTGGAAACAGATTGGGGAAAGGTTGTGGCTCGGCGCTGTAGCCTGCACGCACGGCGTTGCGCATGGCAATGGACAGACCAATGGTCGCCACCACGATGGGCATCATGCCGAACTTGAACAGAGGGTCGACCACACCGCGCTTGAACAACCAGCCCAAGACGAAGACCGACACCACACAGCTCGCAGCAAAGCTCAACACCAAAGGAAAGCCAGCGGCCAAGAAGCCCAGCATCATGAAGGCAGGCAACATCACAAACTCGCCTTGCGCGAAGTTGATGGTGCCCGAAGCTTGCCAAAGCAAGGTAAAGCCCAAAGCTGCCAGTGCATAAATACTACCGGTGGCGAGGCCACTGAAAAAGAGTTGTAGAAAGTCGGTCATGTCGATTCGCTTGAAAAAGAAAGGCACGCCCGAAATAGGCGTGCCTTGTTTCTTGAGTTACTTCTTCGCGTTCAAAGCGGGCAAGGTGGCGTTCACCACTTGGCGGCCGTTTTTCACTTCGATCAAATAGCTTTCGCGGTCGAGGTCACCATTGGCATCAAAGCTCACATCCATGATGACGCCTGGGTTCTTCTTGGCGCTGATGTTGATGCCGTGCAAGGCTTGCGCCACAGCTTTGCGGTCAAGCTTGCCCACTTTTTCGATGGCCGCTTTGAGCACATACACGCCGGTGTAGCCCTTGATGCCGTTGTGGTCAGAGATGCTGCCGTAGGCTTGGTAGTACTTGGCCTTGAACTTCAACATTTCTGGATTCGGTGCGTCCACGGTCAAGCCGACGTGGGCAATCGCGCCGTTGGCTGCATCGCCTGCGAGTTCGATCACTTTTTGCCCCACCAAGGTGGTCTCGCCAATCACTGGCTTGTTCCAACCTTGCTTCTTCAACTCACGCAGCAAGCGGGCTGATTCTTCTTCGTTGGTGTACGCAAAAATTGCGTCCGCATTGCTTTGCTTGGCTTTCAACACAGCGGCTGAAAAGTCCACTTGACCGGCATCGGTCGAAATGTCGGCCACCACTTTGGTTGGGCTATCTGCCAACAATTTGGCCAAGGTGTCACGACCGCCTTTGCCGAAGTCGTTGTTCACATAAATCACAGCCAAGGTTTTGGCTTTGGTGTTGATGAACTTGGCGAGTTTGGGGAAAGACACGCTTTGGCCAAACGCAGTACGGAAGACATAGGGGTTGCCTTGTGCCGTGATGGATGCGGCTTCGCCACCCGTGAAGTTAGGCACTTCGCCGCGCTTGGATTCAGCCATGGACACCATGATGGAGCCAGAGTACACGGGACCAAAAATGGCGAACACACCATCGTCCACCGCTTTTTGCGTCAGACCCTTGGCCACACCTGGATTGGTTTGTGTGTCGACGGTGTAGTTCTCGATTTTCTTGCCCAAGATGCCGCCGTTGTCATTGATCTCTTTCACGGCCAACTCCACGCCATTCTTAAACACCGTACCCGCTGTGGTGCCAGGACCAGACAGCTCAACGATGTTGGCGATCTTGATGGTTTGCTGGGCGTGCGCCACGCCTGCCAGCGCAAAAATCGCGGCGGCTGCAACAGCTTTCAAGGTGGAACGTTTATTCATAGATGTCTCCTCTTTGGGTTTGAAATTGAGCCAAGGTCAGGCGGCTCGGGTGATGAAATCAGCGGCACACCATCCAAGGGAATTGGATGCGTGCAATTTAATTGGAAAAGCTTGATTTGTCGGGGCGTTTGCCCTAGGTTGCGCGATTAACGAACTATTTTGTGCAATCATCGAACGCATCACGGGTTTCCCCTCGCACACCTTATGAACACACTTTTGGCGCATCCCACGGGCTTGGACAAGAAGGACTGGATCGCTGGTCTGGACAAAGGCTTGGCGATGTTGCAAACCTTTGACGAACACAACCCGCGCTTGACGGCCACGCAAGCAGGACAACGCTGCGGCCTCACGCGTACCGCAGCGCGTCGCTACTTGCTCACCCTCGCCCACTTGGGTTTTGTGAGCACCGACGGCAAGTTGTTTTGGCTCACGCCCAAGGTCATGCGACTGGGTCAGTCCTACTTGGAATCGGCGCGCCTGCCGCGCATCGTGCAACCCTCGCTGCAACGCTTGGCAATGGGCACGCAAGAAATTTCGTTTGTCGCCGTGCTCGACGGTTACGACTTGGTCTACATCGCGCGCAACGGACAAAACCGCAGCATGAACACCAGCTTCGCGCTGGGCGCGCGCGTGCCCTGTCACCTCACCAGTGCGGGCGTGTTGTTGTTGGCCCTCTTGGGTGAAGAGGCGTCCAACGCGTGGTTGGCCAACCATGAACTCAAAGCCTTCACCTCGCACACCATCACCGACCCCAAGCGCATGCGCACCGAGCTGGCCCGCATTCGCGCGCAAGACTGGGCTTTGTCCGAGCAACAGCTCGACTTGGCCTACCGCGGTGTGGCGGTGCCCTTGCGAGACCACAAAGGAAATGTGCAAGGGGCTTTGACGGTGAGCATGCCCATTCAGCATGAAACATCTAAAGAGGCTGTCAATCGCGTGTTGCCTGTTTTGCGGGAAGTAGCGCAGAGTTTGCGGCCGTTGATTTGACGTTGCATGGTTTGCATTAACCAAGTTGGACTGCTTACCCAGAGCAACGGACAAGGTGAGTTGCCTGTGCGCGCAGCAAGCGACATTCTGAGCAAAGCGAAGAGGAGCTGCTGTGCGTACAGGCAGCTCGCCTTGGCCGTTGCGGGAATGGCGCAAAAAATTAGGCATCGCCTAAAACTTTCTGAGTGGCGCTGAGACACAGCTTGGCCCAAGCCTTGTCACCGATGGGTTTCGATCGTTCAAGGTTCACGATTTCAACGCTCACGGGTAGGTCTTGCGGCAAGGTGGCAAACAAACCTATCACGTCAATATTGCCTTCACCTGGCAAGAGGCGCTCTTGGCGCGCCGTGTGAATCAACTCTTCTGTGGTGAAGTTCAAACCTGCTTGTGCGTCACACATCTGCGCGTAGTGCAGCAGCTCACGCGGAATGGCGGTGATGTCTTGCAAGGTCGTGGTGGAACGACCAAAGTGCAACGCATCCACCAAGATGCCTGCGTTGCTGGGGCGCCCCGCCAGTTCAATCACGCGCATGGCGGACTTGGCATCTTTCACAGCAGTCCACGGCATGAACTCCAAATCAGCAGTCAGTACGTAGGGGCGCATGGCATCGCACAAGGCCGCGTAGTTGTCGGCCAAGCGCGATTCATTCGTGTCGTCTGCGGCAATCAACACCGCTTTGGCACCCAAGGTTTGGCCGATGTCCATCAATGCGGCATGGTCAGCCACTTTGAACTGTTCACCGATGCGGATGATTTCTAGGTCATACACACCCACGCCGGTGTCACGCATCACCGCTTGGGTTTCGCGCAACACAGCAGCGTCGCCAATCAAGGTTTGAAACGGTGCACCGGGCCCGTTGGGTTGCACACGCAAGCCCACGTAGGCATAGCCCAACTCTGCTGCAATGCCAATGGCTTGCGGCACGGTCGACGCATTGGCCGTTAAGTACGCGAGCGAATAGGTACGCATGGTGTGCTGCCTTGAAGATTTATTTCAATGGAGAAACTGCGGTGGGCAACGCGATGGTGGACACCATATTGGTGGTCAAGTTGGCTGGGCCGCCTTTGGGTGGCCAGATGCCTTGGGCCACGGCATCGGCGCGCGCTTTGCTGCGTGCATCAATCGTTGGGTAAGCCCAGATGTTGGTGAAGCGCAGTGGACCATCCAAAGCAACCATCGCCACCACGCAGGGTGAAATCTTGTCGCGCGCGGGAATGGCTTGCTCCCACAAATCAATCGTGGGTTGCACGCCACCGGGTTTGATGCCGTAGGTGCGAATTTCATACACGGGGCCGTTGATGCCGCTCTCAGCGCTGGGGCGCACAGGCTTCATCCAAGGGAAGCCTTGGTAGCTGTGTTGCTCCAAGCTTTGGAAGATATCGCCGCAGCCAAAGGGGCTGGCATTGTGTTGCGTGCGGTTGCGCTCGGCTTGCAAAGTAGCCAAGTCGTCAAAGCCACGCAACACAATCATTTGGTTGAGCACACCGATGTCGGTGAACCAGCAGCCTAGCAATTCACCTTGGCCTTGCGCGCAAAACGTTTGCACGTTGGTGGCGGCTTGAGCAGCTGTGCCAAAAGGCAGCGTCATGGTGGCGAGTTCGTAATACATGGGAGAAGTCCTTTTCAAAAATGGATGTTCAGAAGAAGCAAAGTCAGGCGATAAACGAGCCGCGTGGTGCGCAGCCAAATAACCAAAGGTCATGGCAGGCCCGAGGGTGATGCCGCCACTCGGGTAGTTGCCGCCCATCACGCTGGAGAGGTCGTTGCCACCAGCGTACAAACCGTCGATGGCTTGGCCTTGGGCATTGAGCACTTGGGCGTGCTCGTTGCAACGCAAACCGGCAAACGTGCCTAAGCTGCCAGCCACAATGCGCACGGCGTAAAACGGGCCGTCTTGAATAGGCGCCATGTTGGGGTTGCGGCCTTCGTGCGTGGCGTCACCTTGCACGCGGTTGTAAGCGGTTTGGCCTTTGCCAAATTCACCGTCGTAGCCGATGTCGGCCTGTGTGTTGTAGCGCGCCACGGTGTTTTGCAACGCCACAGCGTCAATGCCGCATGCATCAGCCAACTCTGCCAGCGTGTGGCCACGCTTTAAATAACCGTTGGCCAACATGCCATGCATGGGCACAGGTGCGGGCTTGACTGCGCCTAAGCCCCAGCGACGGATGAAGCGGTGGTCGACCACCAACCACGCTTGCACAGGTTCGCCCTCGGGCAAAGCTTGAATCAACCCTTGCATGAAGTCGTGGTACGAATCGGCCTCGTTCACAAAGCGTTTGCCAAAGCGCGTGACGGCCATCAAGCCGGGCTTGCCGCGTTCAATCAAATGCGGAAAGTGTGCAGTTGTTCCATCGGCACGTGGCACCAACGACACGGGCGCCATCGCTGCCGCATGCTTCAAATCGTTCGCGACCACAGCACCCACCGATTCGCCCAAGCGCAAGCCATCGCCGGTGTTGCCGCGCGAGGCAGCAGAAAAATGTTGTTCGCCTGTGGGGTCGTGTGGCAGCAGTTGGCTCTTACGCTGTGGGTCGTGTGGAAAGCCACCGGTGGCCAACATCACACCGCGCTTGGCGCGAATGGTTTGCTCTTCGCCGTTGTGCATCACCACAGCGCCACGCACTTTTTGCGCACCATCAGCACTTGACTCTGTGACCAAGCGCACTACAGGGCTATTCACGCGAATGTCCACACCCGCATCAAACGCCGACTTGGCCAAAGCCGCCACCAAGGCATTGCCGTTGACCAACTGCATGCCACGTCCATGCAAAAGTAAATCAAACACATGACGCGTGACACGCTTGGCCACATGGAAGAACGAACCCCATGAGCGCAAAGCATGGAAGAAGTGGCGAATGTCAGCCCCCGAAGCAATGCCCATTCCAAGAAAGGTCATCTCGTACAACGGCGTTTTGAGCTGCTTGACATGCTTGCCCAGCAAACGGCCATTGAACGGCGCAGCACACACCGAGCGACCACCCAATGCCGCGTCTTCGGTCTTACCGTGGAAATCTGGCACCACGTTACCGTCAATGAACTGCAAGGCCGTGTGCTCTTGGAAAAAGCGCACCATGCGTGGACCGTGCGTCAGGAAAGTTCGCGCACGTGTTTCGTCAAACTGCGCACCCAACTCGTGGCGCAAATACGAAAGTGGCTTTTCAATCGGTTCGGTGATGCCCGCTTGAATAGCCAGTGGATTGCGTGGAATCCACATCCAACCACCCGACCATGCGGTGGTGCCGCCGTAGTGCGCGTCTTTTTCCACCACGATGACTTTGAGCCCCAAGTGTGCCGCCGTCACAGCGGTGGACAGCGCACCTGCGCCGGAGCCCACCACGAGCAAATCGCAATCCCAAACTTTGGCGTCAGAGGTGTCGAGTGATGGGGTGGTCATCGTGATGTGTCCGACGCAATCAAGCGGCGTAAATGGGTTGCAAGCGCACATGGCTGGTGCCACGCGCCAACATGGGCGAAGCGCCGCTGGCTGCGGCCAACTGCGCCGCGCATGACAGCAAATCAGGCGCCAGTGCCAACATGCGTTCACGCGTCAAACGTGCAGAAGGTCCCGCCACACTGATGGTGCCCATGGGCAGCTGGCCTGCCAAACCCACGGGCGCAGCGATGGCATTCAGGCCCGCGGTGTAGGTTTCTTCGGTCAGGCTAAAACCTTGTTTGCGGGTGTCTTGCAAGACCTTCAAAAAGGCTTTCAAACTCTTGGGCGCGTTGGGGCCAAAGTCTTGTGGCAAACCCAAACCTTGTTGTGACACCAAGGCCAAAGCATCGTCATCCTTCATGGTGGACAACCAAGCCAAGCCTGAAGACGAGCAGCTCAAACGGGCAATGCTGCCCATGTCAGGGTCGTAGCGCAGGCCTTGGCGTGCGCCTTGCGCGCGGGCCACCCATGTGAGGCGATCACCATCGACCACGGACAAACGCACCAACTCACCCGTTTGCTCGGCCAAGCGGTCGAGCAGCGGTTGAGCCACATCAATGACACCTGTTTTGCTGAGGTAGCTCAAGCCCAGTGACACCAGCTTGGTGGTCAACACATATTCGCCCATGTCGCGGGTTTGGCGCACATAACCAAAACGAGTGAGATCGGCCAACAAGCGATGCGCGGCGCTCTTGGGCATGTTGAGCTTGTCCGCCAAAACGGCCAGCTCGACGCCCTGCCCTTGTTCAGACAAGAGCTCCAAGATGCCCAAAGTTCTTTCAAGTACGCCGCTCATAGTGGTGTGTGGAAATGGATGTTGGCCGGACTTTATCACGAAAAATGAATTTGGTTCAAAAGTTGAACGCAATTCCATTTTTGGATAAACTGCGCCACATTCATCCACTTCACTTTGAATCACCATGCTTGAAAACTTCAGCGGCGCCACACGAGTTCACATCATTGTGGGCGACCCCATTGCCCAAGTGAAATCACCTTTTGGCGTGACCCAAGCTTTTGAATCACACGGCCGTGACGCCATCTGCGTCCCCGCCCATGTGGCCCCCGCTGACTTGACCGACTGGTGGGCCGGCACCAAACGCGCACGCAACATCGATGGTCTCATCGTCACCGTGCCGCACAAATTTGCCTGCACCGCGTTTTGCGACACGCTGTCCGAACGTGCTGCATTTTTAGGCACCGTGAACACCGTGCGCCGCGATGCGCAAGGCCGCTGGCATGGCGACATGTTCGACGGGTTGGGCTATGTACGCGCCATGGAGAACAACGGTTGCGTGCTGAAAAACAAACGTGCCTTGCTGGTGGGTGCAGGCGGCGCAGGCTCTGCCATTGCCCACAGCTTGGTGCTGGCGGGCGTGAGCGAATTGGCCATTCACGACCCCGATGACCAACGCCGTCAGTCCTTGATAGACCGCCTCAACAGTTTGAACTTGGGCAAGGTCATGCAGGGTAGCCCCGACCCCACAGGCTTTGATGTGGCCGTCAACGCCACGCCCATCGGCATGAAAGAAGCCGACCCCACGCCGATCGACACAGCCAAGATTCATGGCGACATGTTTGTAGGCTGCGTCATCACCGCCCCCGCCATCACGCCCTTGATTGCGGCGGCACGTGCCAAAGGCTGCAAGACCGTCACTGGCGCCGACATGTTTGCGCAAGTGCGCGAGCTGATGGTGAACTTCTTGTTGGAGGTGTGAGCGATGAGCGATACCTTGCATCCCCTTCATCACCGCATCAACACCGACCTCTCGCAACTGCAAGATCACGACACCGTGGACTTGGTGGTGATTGGCTCTGGCGGCGCAGGTTTTTCAGCCGCACTCAATGCGGCGATTGACGGCGCACGCGTGTTGCTGGTCGAACGCATGGCCCATGTGGGCGGCACCACCGCTTTGTCGGCAGCCACCACGTGGGTGCCCGGCACCAAGCGCGGCTTGGAAGTCAACCCGGACGACACACCTGAACGCGTGGCCACGTTTTTGAACCTCGCTGTGGGTGAACGCTCGGACGCGAAGTTGCGCCAATCGTTCATCGACAACGGGCCACACGCCATTGCCAAACTCGAAGCCCACAGCGCGCTGCAATTCCAAGTGCGCATGCTGCATCCTGACTATTTGTCTGAACTCGAAGGCTCAGTGCTGCGTGGCCGTGCGATTGAGCCACAACCCTTTGATGGCAAATTGCTCGGACCCAACCTGCCCCTCGTGCGCAACCCCATCCCCGAGTTCACCGTGCTCGGCGGCATGATGGTGGACCGTGATGACATCTTCCACTTGCTGCGTTTGACCGAAACGTGGAAATCGTTCAGCTACAGCATACGCATCATCGTGCGCCATTTCCTCGACAAACTGCTGCACCCACGCAGCACACGCTTGGTCATGGGCAACGCCATGATTGCTCGCATGCTCTACAGCTATATCCAACGCCAAGGCTTGTTGGTGACAAACACCGAAGCCACGCAGCTGCTGCAAGACGGCAACACCATTCAAGGTGTCGCCCTGCAACAAACCTTGCCCGATGGCAGCGTGGTCAAACGCATCGTGCACAGCAAAGGTGGCGTGGTCATGGCCAGTGGTGGTTTCAACCGCCACCCCACACGCCGCGCAGACATGTTGCCCGGTGCCAAAGAAGCGTGGTGCCCCGCAGGCCCCGGCCACACAGGCAAGGTGCAAGACTTGGCCTTGCAAGCCGGTGGTCAACTCGGCAGCGGTGGTTTGAGCCACGCGTTTTGGGCACCCGTGTCCACACGCCAACGCGCCGATGGCAGCACCGCTGTGTTTCCACACTTTGTGATGGACCGCGGCAAGCCCGGCATGCTCACCGTGGACAGCCAAGGCCAACGCTACGTGAACGAATCCACCTCGTACCACTTGTTTGGCATTGCCATGCAAGCCCACCACGCCTCCACGCCCAGCGTGCCATCGTGGTTGGTGTGTGATGCAGGCGCCTTGAAGCGCTATGGCATTGGCATGGTGCGTCCCGGTGGCAAAGGCCTGGCGCCGTTCTTGGCCGATGGTTATTTGAAACAAGGCAACACCTTGGCCGACTTGGCGCAACAACTGAATGTGCCCGCTGACAAACTCCAAGCCACCGTCGAACGCTTCAATGCGTTTGCCGACCAAGGCGTGGACGAAGACTTCCAACGCGGCACCACCGACTACCAACGCGCCAACGGCGACGCCACATGGCACGGCCCTAACCCCTGCTTGGGCGCTTTGCGCGAAGGCCCGTTCTATGCCGTGGCCCTCTACCCTGGTGACATTGGTGCAGCCACTGGCTTGGTCACCGATGGCGATGCGCGTGTGCTCAACGCACAAGGCACGGCGATTGAAGGCTTGTATGCGGCGGGCAACGACATGCACTCCATCATGGGTGGCATTTATCCAGCGCCTGGGATTACTATCGGGCCAGGTGTCACATTTGGCTACTTGGCGGCCAAGCATGCAGTGGCACGGGCCCATCAGATCCATACATAACCAGCGATGACCACACGCACAGAACACGACTCTTTAGGCGGCATCGAGGTGCCAGCAGAAAGGCTTTGGGGGGCGCAAACCCAGCGCTCTCTCGAGCACTTTCACATCTCTTGCGAGATGATGCCCTCTGAAGTCGTACACGCCCTCGCACGTGTCAAAGCAGTCTGTGCCAAGGTCAATGGCGAACTCGGACTGTTGGCAAAACCCAAGGCCCATGCCATTGCGACAGCGGCCGAAGAAGTGATGTCAGGCCTGCATGCCAAAGAGTTCCCTCTGTCGGTATGGCAAACGGGCTCTGGCACCCAAAGTCATATGAACATGAACGAGGTGCTGGCCAACCGTGCGAGTGAATTTCTGGGCGGAGCGCGAGGACGCGAGCGCTTGATTCATCCCAATGACGATGTGAATCTGGGGCAGTCTTCGAATGATATTTTTCCGACCGCCATGCATGTCGCGGCCGTCACGGAAATAGCCAACCACTTGCTGCCCAGCTTGACACGTTTGACACAGACCTTGCGTGAAAAATCTGAAGCGTTTCATGACATTTACAAAATCGGGCGCACCCATTTGCAAGATGCAACCCCACTGACCTTGGGGCAAGAAATGTCGGGCTATGTGGCGCAGCTGGAACATGCCGAGTCATGCATCGCACACGCCCTGACATCCATTTACCCTTTGGCTGTCGGCGGGACGGCGGTTGGCACGGGCCTCAACACCCACCCTGAATTTGGTGAACGCGTGGCGGCGGCTTTGGCGCAATCCACAGGCCTGCCGTTTGTGAGTGCGTCCAACAAATTTGCAGCGCTCGCAGCGCATGACGGCCTCGTGGCTGTGCACGGCGCGTTGAAAGTACTTGCTGTTGCCTTGATGAAAATCGCCAATGACATCCGTTGGTTGGCATCAGGGCCACGTTGCGGGCTGGGTGAAATCACCCTGCCAGAAAACGAACCCGGCAGTTCGATCATGCCGGGCAAAGTCAACCCCACCCAATCCGAGGCCATCGCCATGTTGGCCTGCCAAGTGATGGGTAACGATGTGGTCATCAGCATGGGGGGCGCATCTGGAAATTTTGAGCTGAATGTTTACAAACCATTGATAGCCCACAACGTCATGCAAAGCGTGCGTCTGCTCACCGATGGCATGCGCAGCTTTGACACACATTGCGCGCGTGACATCGAACCTCAACGTGAACGGATTGCAGAACTCATGCATCGTTCACTGATGTTGGTCACGGCCTTGGTGCCACACATTGGCTATGACCGCGCCGCTCAAATCGCCAAACAAGCCCAGCGCGAAGGCACCACCTTGAAAGCAGCCGCCTTGGCCTTGGGCTTCGTGGCGGCGGACGATTTCGACCGTTGGGTCAAGCCAGAAAATATGATTGGCAATCAAAAACAATAGATGTACGATGAAATTGCTTGGCCAACTGACCAAGCATCACTACCTTGAAAAAGGAGAAACGTATGTCATCTCTCAAAGCCTCCATCGTTCGTGCATGTGTGTCGTCATGCATCTTGCTGCTCGCCAGCTGCGCCTCGGTTTACGGCGACCCCAACACCGTCAAGCTCAACGCGCAGCTGACAGGCATGCAGGAAGTTCCGTCCAACCCGAGCATGGGCAAGGGCATGGTTGAAGCCACCTTCAACAAAGAAACCAACGAGCTCACATGGACGGTCACCTACTCAGGTTTGAGTGGCCCCGCCGTGGCAGGGCACTTCCACGGCCCCGCAGCCGCTGGCGCGAATGCAGGTGTCGCGGTGGGTTTCAAAGGCCCGCTTGACAGCCCCATCAAAGGCAGCGCCATGCTTTCAGCAGAGCAAGCGAAAGATCTGCTGGCCGGCAAGTGGTACGTCAACCTTCACACCAAAGTCAGTCCGGGTGGCGAGGTTCGCGGACAAGTTCTACCCGCAGCGCAACGCTCTGCCTACTAGCCTTCACTCTGAAGGTAGACCCAGCCTCTGGCTGGGCATAGCTTTTAATTTGACTTAGGAGCGAATCATGTCGAACACCAAACATCAAGTGGCCATTGATGCACTCAATGAAATCATGGAGCTGGAACTTGCCGGTGTGGTGAAGTACACGCACTATGCGCTGATGGTCAATGGTTACAACCGAATCCCCATCGTTTCGTGGCTCAAAGCCAATGCGCAAGAAGGCTTGATGCACGCGGACAAGGCGGGTGAGATGGTCACCCTCTTGGGCGGTCACCCGTCATTGAAAATCGGTTCTTTGCTGGAAACCGAAAAACACGACATCGGTGACATTCTTCGCGAGAGCCTTGAGCATGAGAAAAACGCCTTAAAGAGTTACTACAAGTTGCTAGAGATCGCCAAAAGCGACAACTCCGTTTTGATCGAAGAATACGCACGTCAAATGATCGTGCAAGAAGAAATGCACTTGGACGAGGTGAACAAAATGCTTCGCAAACCTGGTGAAACCGGCTCATTCATCGCGTGAGCTTGAGCGTGGCTCGTTGAACAAGCCACGCTTTGTTTTCATAAAAAAAGCGGCTTCGGGAAACCGAGCCGCTTTTTCTTTGGCCAAGCGCCTCCTCACAAGGCGCAGGGGCGTACGCGTCAAGCGTTGAGTTGCAACTCCAACTCGTGCAACACTTTGTAGCAAGGCAGCACTTGAGCCACGCTGGAGTTTGGCTCGCGGCCTTCTTTGATGGCAGCAAAGAACTCACGGTCTTGCAGCTCGATGCCGTTCATGGACACCGCCACTTTGGACACGTCGATTTGCTCTTCCTTGCCGGTGTACAGGTCGTCGTAACGAGCCAAGTAAGTGCCGGTGTCGCCGATGTAGCGGAAGTACGTCCCCAAGGGGCCGTCGTTGTTGAACGACAAGCTCAAGGTACAAATCGCGCCGTTGGCCGCTTGCAACTGAATGCTCATGTCCATCGCAATGCCCAGGGTGGGATGGATGGGGCCTTGCACCGCATTGGCTTTGACGATGGGGCTGCCTGCTTGGTAAGCGAACAAGTCCACGGTGTGAGCCGCGTGGTGCCACAACAAGTGATCGGTCCAGCTACGGGCTTGGCCCAAGGCGTTCATGTTGGTACGGCGGAAGAAGTAGGTTTGCACATCCATTTGTTGGATGTTGAATTCGCCCGCTTTGATTTTGTTGTGCACCCATTGGTGGCTGGGGTTGAAACGGCGGGTGTGACCACACATCGCGACCAAGCCTTTGTCTTTGGCCACGCGCGCGACCTCTTCTGCATCTTTCCAGCTGTCTGCCAATGGAATTTCCACTTGCACGTGTTTGCCTGCTTTCAAGCAAGCCAAGCTTTGTGCGGCGTGCATTTGGGTGGGCGTGCACAAAATCACGGCATCGACTTCTGGCAAAGCCAAGCTGTCGGCCAAGTCGGTGGTGATGTGTTGGATACCGTACTTGTCTGCGACTTCTTTGGTCTTTTCGAGATCACGGCTGATCAGTGACACGACTTCGACGCCGTCGATGTTTTTGATGCCGTCCAAGTGTTTGATGCCGAAAGCACCTGCGCCAGCCAAGGCGACTTTGATGGTTTTGCTCATGTTGTTTTACTCCAGTTGAGGACAGAGCTGAAGGTCTGTCCCGCAAAGTTATTAAATGACGTTTTCAAGAATAGCGTGGCCCACAGCCGTGTTCGATGCGGGCACATGGTAGAAGCGATGGGCCAGTTTAGGCGCTGGACCGACGACCTTGCCGTCTTGGATGTCAGACATCGCACCACGTGCGATGAGCCACATCACCAACTCAATGCCTTCGCTACCCGCTTCGCGCACGTAGTCGATGTGAGGCACGGCCGCACAAGCCACTGGGTCGTTGATCATCAGGTCAAGCCAGTTGTTGTCCCACTCGCGGTTGATCAGGCCCGCGCGCGCGCCTTGCAACTGGTGGCTCATGCCGCCTGTGCCCCAGATGTGCACGTTGATGTCTTCGTCGTAGCTCTCAATCGCTTTGCGAATCGCTTGGCCGAGGTTGAAGCAACGCTGGCCACTCGGCACGGGGTACTGCACCACGTTCACCGCGAATGGAATGACAGGACAAGGCCAAGCGCCCTTCACGGGGTCTTGCTCGCCACACATCAAGGACAGGGGCACGGTCAAGCCGTGGTCCACATCCATCTTGTTGACGATGGTCAAGTCGAAGTCTTGTTGAATCACCGACTGCGCGATGTGTGAAGCCAACTCAGGATAACCTTTGACCTTAGGCACAGGGCGTGCGCCGTAGCCTTCGTCAGCGGGTGTGTACTCAGCCGCAGTGCCGATGGCAAAGGTGGGAATCATGTCCAAGCTGAATGCAGTCGCGTGGTCGTTGTAGACCAAGAAGATGACGTCTGGCTTGTTGTCTTTCATCCATTGTTTGGAGAAGTCATAGCCAGCGAAGACCGGTTTCCAATAGTCTTCTTGGGTCTTGCCGAGGTCCAAGGCAGCGCCAATGGCGGGCACGTGGGAGGTGTAAACGGATGCGGTAATTTTTGCCATGGTTATGCTTTCTTGCCTGCGGCACCTTGGGGTTGGTTTTGCGCTTGGGCATCACCGTTTTCGCCAATCACGCGGTTGCCTTCAGCAGAGCGACCGCCCTTCAACATCATGTTGCGGTATTCCTCTTCGGTCATGCCCGTCATGGAGCCAGCCATTTGCTGAAAGCTCAAACCATCGGTGGCGCCGATTTTGGCGAGGAAGTAAATATTGCCACCGGTGCGCATGCACCAGTTCAAATCGCGGGCCAACACGGCCTGCTTTTGCTCTTCGGTCATGGCCCACTCGTCGAGATAGGCGCGCTCGTTGGCTTTGAAACGCGTGCGGTTCTCCGCCTTCATGAGTGACATGCAGAACTGGTTGAGCCAGTAGCCTTTGCGCGATTGCTCGGCATCAAAAATGATGGTGCCGGGAACGTCTGTGTAGGGTTTGTCGAGTGCCATTAAAAAGTCTCCTCAGGCCAGTACAAGCGCATCGGGTTGTCCACCAAGAGTTTTTGTTGCAACTCAGGTGTGGTCGCGATGTGCGGGATGAAGTCCACCAACAAGCCGTCATCGGGCATGTGGTCTTTCAGGTTGGGGTGCGGCCAATCGGTGCCCCAGATCACGCGGTCTGGAAACTCGTCCACGATACGCTTGGCAAAGGGAATCACGTCTTGGTAGGCGTTTTGCTCGCCATTCAAAGCCTTGGGGCCAGAGACTGACAAACGCTCGGGGCAAGTGACTTTGCTCCACACGTTTTTGTGTTCGCGCATGAACTTCACAAACAACTCAAACTCGGGGCCATCCACAGGCTTGGTCACATCGGGACGGCCCATGTGGTCCACCACCACGTTGGTAGGCAAAGCGGTGAAGAAGTCCCACAACTCGGGCAAGTCGACCGCTTCAAAGTAAATCACCACATGCCAGCCGTACAGCTGAATGCGCTTGGCGATTTCAAGCAGTTCGTCTTTGGGTGTGAAGTCCACCAAGCGCTTCACAAAGTTAAAGCGCACGCCGCGCACACCTGCGTCATGCATGGCTTGCAACTCTTCGTCAGTCACGCTGCGCTTGACGGTGGCCACGCCACGCGCTTTGCCGCCAGAGCTAACCAGTGCATCAACCATGGCGCGGTTGTCTGCACCGTGGCACGTGGCTTGCACCACCACGTTGCGGGCAAAGCCGAGGTGGTCACGCAAGACATAGAGCTGCGCCTTCGAGGCGTCGCACGGGGTGTACTTGCGCTCAGGTGCGTAAGGGAACTCGTTGCCAGGGCCAAACACGTGGCAGTGGGCATCCACAGCACCTGCAGGCAATTTGAATTTAGGTTTACTGGGGCCTGTGTACCAGTCCATCCAGCCAGGGGTCTTTTGAAATTCCATGTTGCTCCTCTTAGTCTTCAATCGGGTTGAATGTTGGCTTCGCGCACCAGCTTGGCATAACGCTGGCGTTCGGAACGAATCAGGTTAGTAAACATCTCTGCACTACCGGGCACGACTTCGCCGCCCACCGCATTCATGCGCTCACGCACATCTTTGGTTTGCAAGGCTTTTTGTACTTCGGCATGCAGTTTGTTCACGATAGGTTTTGGGGTGGCAGCAGGGGCCACCAAGCCGTACCACACCGAGGCTTCAAAACCGGGAAAGCCCGATTCAGCAATGGTGGGCACATCCGGAAAGATGGCGCTGCGGTTGGGGCTGAGCACAGCCAACACTTTGAGCTTGCCGCTCTTGACATGTGGCAACACTTCAAGCGCATTCACGGCGACCAAGGGCAACTGGCCGCCAATCACATCGGTGATGGCCGGTGTGCCGCCACGGTAGGGAATGTGTTGCAAGTCGATGCCAGCGGCGCGCGCAAACAACTCAATCGCCATGTGCGGTGTCGAGCCATTGCCAGGCGTGCCAAACGCAATGGTGTTGGGTTTGCCTTTGGCTGCGTCAATCAGTTGCTTGATGTTGGTGAACGGTGCATTCGGGTTGGCCGCAATGACCACTGGCACACGGCCAATGAGCGACACCGCGACCAAGTCACGCTCGGCATCAAACGGTGCGGGTTGGTACAGCGACATGTTGGCTGCCAACGCATTGGCAGCCATCATCAAGGTGTAGCCATCGGGCTCTGCTGTGACCACGGACTTGACCGCAATGTTGGTGCCGGCCCCTGGCTTGTTTTCCACAACCACAGGCTGGCCCATGCTGATCGACATGCTTTGACCTATGGTGCGTGCCACCACATCCACTGCACCACCTGCGGCATAGCCCACCACCACCTTGATAGGTTTATTGGGATAAGTCTGAGCTAAAGCAGGCGCAGCGATGAGTGCTGCAAAAACAAATGGAATAACTCGCATTAAAAATTTCATGTGTTGCTCCGTTGTTGAATTAATGGGTGGGCAACATGCCGCGCAAACCCGCACGCTGAGCCATTTTTTGGACTTGGCCTGTTTGCTGCGCGCGCTGTGAAAAATCAAGCAAGTAAGGCATCCCTGCCTCACGCCCTTTGGGGATGGCGATGGCTAAATTTTCAACACCCCATTTGTCGGAGAGCACTTGAACATTTCCCATTTTTTCGGCTAACTCGAACAAGATGCCTTTGTTCGTGGCGAAGGCGTCCAATTGACGCTCATTCAACATCTGCTGCACTTGCGCCAAAGAAGGGACGGGAACAATCGAGGCGTTTTTCAAACGCTGGCTGAGCACCCCTTGCGATGAACTCCCCTGGCTGACGCCCAAACGCACGCCCGACCGATCTGCGTCTTCAAAGCGTTGAATTGGACTGTGCATGGGCACAAGAATGCCTAATTCGAGTTGAATCAATGCAGGAGTGAAATCAACCTCTTTGGCACGCGCAGCGGTGGCGTTCGTAAAGGTCATGTCCACTTGGTTTTTTTTCAAAGCCTCAATCACTTCGGCAACGCGTGGGTATTGAACGATCTCCACAGGCACTGCCAATTGCTTTGCTAGCAGGTGACCCAACTCAAATGCGACACCTGATGACTCACCTGTTTTGGCATCTCGAAGCCATGACGTGGGACTTCCCAAGTAAACGCCAACCCGTAAAACGCCTTGCGGGGCCAAGGTTTGCTGAACCAAAGGCGAAGCCGCTGTCGGTGTGACCACCACGCGATTGGCATCCTGCGGAACGTCAGCACATGAACTGAGCGCCAAACATGCAGCAAGCAACCAACCATAAAAAGGAACGCGGCGAATCAACGTGTGCATGTCATGAGTCCTTGTTGAGCATCAGTCCAAAGACACTTGTGCTTTTTTGATGATGCCGCCAAAGCGGGTTGATTCAGCCTGGATGTAGGCGTTCAACTGCTCGCGGTTCAAAGTAAAAGGCTCGTAGGCAAACGAGGCAAACTTTTCGCGCACGTCGGGTTCAGCCAAGGCTTTTTCAATGTCGCGTTGAATTTTGTCGGTCACGGCTTTGGGTAATCCGCGCGGTGCGGCAATGGTGGTCCAGCCACTCACTTCAAAACCTGCGGGGCCACCCGACTCGCCGATGGTGGGCACATTCGGAAATGCGCTCACGCGCTTGGGTGCAGCCACCGCCAAGTACTGCAATTTGCCTGCGCGGTACATCGCACCCGCTGTGGCGTTGGAGCCCAAGGCGAATGACAACTCACCATTGGCCACGCCGGTGTAGAGCATGCTGGTTTCTTTGTAAATCACGTGCTGCATGTCCGTGCCCGTGACTGACTCAAACAAAGCCGAGCCCAAATGCACGGGGTTGCCCACAGACCAAGAACCGTAGTTCAGCTTGCCTGGATGCGCTTTGGCATCGGCAATCAGGTCAGACACTTTTTTGTATTTGCTGTCGGTGGCGACGGTGACAAAAAAGTAGGTTTTGAACAAAGGCGCCAAAGGCTCGAAATCGGCCTTGATGTCATACGGCAGCTTTTTGAACAGATGTGGGTACGCCGACAAATGCACGCTGTCGAGCTGAATCAAATCATGGCCATCAGTGGCACCACGTTTGAAGGTGTCAATGGCAATGAAGCCATTGCCACCGGGCTTGTTCTCAACCACCACAGGCTTGCCCCAGGTGCGTGACAACTTGTCTGCCACCAAACGCAACACGCCCTCAGGGCCACTGCCCACAGGAAATGGTGTGAGGATGCGCACGGGCTTGGTGGGAAAGTCTTGGGCGTGCGCGGACAGTCCGCACAGCGTCAAAACACCCAACGCCAAAGCTGCAAACAGTTGGCGTTTAGAGGCGTGTGTCATGAGGCAAGCTTTCAAAGTCGTCGAAGTTAATCGATGTACTTTAAGCCCGCAGCAGCCAAAGGCTCGCGCATTTTGTACATGTCGAGGCCCAAGACGCCGGAAGCCAATTTGTCGCGCTTCTCGCCTTCAAAGCTTTCACGTTTTTGTGCAGCGGCCAAAGTCTCGGCAGCACGTGCGGCGGGCACGCACACCACGCCGTCGTCGTCTGCCACGATGACGTCACCCGGCGTGACCAACATGCCCGCACACACCACGGGGATGTTGACGGAGCCAATGGTCGCCTTGATGGTGCCTTTGCTGCTGATGGCTTTGCTCCACACGGGGAAGTTCATCTTTTGCAGCTCTTTCACATCGCGCACACCGGCGTCGATGATGAGGGCGCGTGCGCCGCGTGCTTGGAAAGAGGTGGCCAACAAATCGCCAAAGTAGCCATCGGTGCACTCTGCCGTGATGGCTGCCACCACGATGTCGCCGGGCTGAATTTGTTCAGCGGCCACGTGCATCATCCAGTTGTCGCCAGGGTGCAAGAGCACGGTCACCGCGGTGCCAGACACTTGCGCGCCTGGGAAGATGGGACGCATATAGGGCTTGAGCAAGCCCACACGGCCCATGGCTTCGTGCACAGTGGCCGAGCCCAATGCGGCCAAGCCGTCTGCTGCTGCGCGGTCAGCGCGTTTGATGTTGCGATACACAACGCCGAGTTCGTACATAAGAAATCTCCTGAGAATGAATTAACGGCCTTGCGACTTGAGCTTGGCGTCCAAGCGCGAGAACACGCGACGTGCGTTGCCTTCGTACACCTGGTGGCGCTCGTCGGCATTGAGGTTGAGCGTGGACTCGATGTAGCGCTTGGTGTCGTCGTAGTAGTGGCCGGTTTCTGGGTCGATGCCGCGCACTGCGCCAATCATCTCGGACGCGAACATGATGTTCTTGACTGGAATCACTTTGGTCAACAAGTCGATGCCTGGCTGGTGGTACACGCAGGTGTCAAAGTAAATGTTGTTCATCAAGTGCTCAGTGAGCAAAGGCTTTTTCAGCTCTTGCGCCAAGCCGCGGAAACGACCCCAGTGGTAAGGCACAGCGCCACCGCCATGAGGAATCAAGAACTTCAAGGTGGGGAAATCTTTGAACAAGTCAGACGTCAAGCATTGCATGAAGGCGGTGGTGTCTGCGTTCAGGTAATGCGCGCCGGTGGTGTGGAAGCAGCCGTTGCAGCTGGTCGACACGTGGATCATGGCGGGGATGTCGTACTCAACCATCTTTTCGTAGATGGGGTACCAAGACTTGTCGCTCAAAGGAGGCGATGTCCAGTGGCCACCTGATGGATCGGGGTTCAAGTTGATGCCGACGTTGCCGTATTGCTCCACGCACTTCACCAATTCTGGAATGCAAGTGGCAGGGTCTACGCCGGGCGACTGGGGCAACATGGCCGCAGGCACGAAGTTGTTGGGGAAGAGCTCAGACACGCGGAAGCACAGCTCGTTACAAATCGCCGCCCAAGTGGATGACACTTGGAAATCGCCAATGTGGTGGGCCATGAAGCTGGCACGTGGGCTGAAGATGGTGATATCAGAGCCGCGCTCTTTCATCTTGGCGAGTTGGTTGGTTTCGATGGTTTCGCGCAGCTCGTCGTCGCTGATTTTCAGCTCGGACACTTTAGGCATAGACGCAGGGTCTTTGATGCCGGCGATTTGGCGATTGCGCCATTCTTCCAAAGCCTTAGGTGCTGTGGTGTAGTGACCGTGTACGTCGATGATGAGAGACATGAATACCCCTTACAGAATGAAATTTAAAAATTAAAGCCAGTCCATGCCTTGCTTGCGCTTGACGTCTTCCACGCCAGCCGAAGCCAAGAACTGTAAAAACGATTGCACTGCCGCCACGCGCGCTGCGTCGTTGGCAATGACGGTAGGAATGCCCGATGAGAACGTGGTGATGAACGCCACATCCGCAGGCAAGGTGCCCAGCACATCAATGCCGGGCAACGCAATCAGTTCGCTCAATTGCTGAAAGCCCAAAGCGGCTTTGCCACTGGCCACCAGTGCGCCCACAGGCGTGCCGGGTGGTGGCACCACGATGCGGGCTTTCACCTCGTCAGCAATGCCCCAACGCTCGAACAATTTTTCAAGGTACACGCCGCTCGGGCCTGTGGAATAGCTCAGTGTGGGGCAGCCCAACACTGCTGCTTTCACCGCAGCTTCGTTGCTCAGGTCGGGGCGTGGCGCACCCGCTTGCACGGCCACGGCCACAGGTGAGCGCACCCAGTCGCTGCGTGAACCGGTTTGCACATGGCCAGAAGCGATCAAGCGTTCGATCGCGTCAGAGGCCAAGAGCACAATGTCAAATGCCTCGCCCGCTTGCACACGCTTGGCGGCATCGACACCACCCACAGATTCAATCTCCACCGAGACACCAGTTTGCGCAAGGTAGGCCCGCGTCAAATCCGCCAACAAGGCCTTGGTGGCCATAGACGAAATACCGCGCAACACAAGAGAGGAGGATGAGGTTTGCATGTCGGCGATTCTAGAGATTTACCCCAGAAATGTGACTCAGTTGACAAACTAGCTGCTATAACGTTTTTAAATAACGGACAATTGGTTATTCAAAATCGAGAATTCCATGGAACTCAAACAAATCGAATCATTTGTGCGTGTCGCTGAGCTGGGCAGCTTCACCAAAGCAGCCCTAGCGTTGGACATTCCCCAACCTCTGCTGAGCCGCCATGTGCGCCAGCTGGAAGTGGAGTTGCACCAAAACTTGCTGATGCGCAATGGCCGCGGCGTGACCGTGACAGAGGCTGGTTTGGTGATGCTGGAGCACGGGCGAGGCATCTTGCACCAAGTGGCGGTGGCACAAGAAGAATTGGGCTCGGTGCGTGGCGCACTGGCGGGGCGTGTCTCGATTGGTTTGCCGCCTAGCTTGTCCAAGCTGGTGACCGTGCCACTGACCATGGCGTTTCGCCAAGCCTTGCCGCATGCGCAGTTGTCGTTGACCGAAGGCTTCTCAGTATTGATGGTGGAAAGCTTGCGCGCAGGTCGCCTTGACATGGCTGTGCTTTACAACCCCGCGCCCTCCCCTGATTTGGAAATGTCCGTGCTGCACGAAGACACGCTGGTGTTGATTGCGGGCAAAAAGAGTCAACCGCTTGCACCCAGTACCCAACTCAAAGATGTGGTGCAACTGGCCGATTTGGCCAAACTACCACTCATCGCGCCCAGTCGCCCCAACGCGTTTCGCTTGTTGATTGACACCGAAATGCTGCGTCTCAACTGCAAGCCCAACATCGTGCTGGAGATTGACGGCTTGAACGCGATTTTGGAATTGGTCAAAGAAGGCTTGGGTTACGCCGTGTTGCCAGCCTACACCCTGAGCAACTTTGCCAAGCCTGAAGACTTCACCACGCATCGCGTAGAGAAGCCTAAGCTGATGAGCCAGCTCATGCTGGTGTGGTCAGCGCGCCGCCCGATGACGGCGACGCACAAAGCTGCCATGCAACTCACACAAGACGTGGTGTCTCAAGCGTTGCAAGCCAACACGCTTTAATTAATGTGCACCACCTGCATCTTGTGCAACATTGGTCTTATGTTGCGCAGGTCGGCGGGTAAACCAAATTAAACCGATCAGCAGCAAGAACATGACCGATGAGGCCAAAAACACATCATCGGCGGCACGGGTGAACGCTTGCTGATCAATCAATCGGTTGATTTGCAGCATCGCTTGCTCAGAGGTAAGCCCCGAAGCCTGAAGCCCTTCCATCGTGCTCACAAAAACAGGGTTTATTGCCGTGAGTGATTCCGTCAAGTGCGCGTGATGCAACGACGCACGACTGTCCCAAACCGTGGTGGCGATAGAGGTGCCCATAGCACCTGCCATGATTCGCACAAAGTTGCTCAAGCCCGCCGCCGCGGGGATACGCTCGGGTGGCTGACCTGACAAAGTAAGAGTAGTCAGCGGAATAAAGAAAAACGCCATAGCGGCACCTTGCAACAAAGTGGGCCACAAAATGTGTTGAAAGTCGGTTTGCGTGGTGAACTGAGAGCGCAACCACAAAACCAGCGCAAAGACAATAAATGCGCCAGTGGCCATGCGACGTGGATCCCACTGACCAACCTTTTTGCCCACCAAAGGGGTCAGCAAAATTGCAAAAAATCCAACAGGCGCTAAGGCCATGCCCGCCGAAGTAGCTGTGTAACCCATCCATTGCTGAAGCCATAAAGGCATCAACACTACGTTGCCAAAAAATAAACCATAGGCCACCGATAAGGCCAAGGCGCCAAACGCAAAGTTACGCCCTTTGAACAATCGAAGATCGACCACCGGATGTTTGTCTGTGAGCTCCCAAACCACAAATACAGCGAAGGACACCAAGGCCACAAGGCTCAAAACAATGATTTCATTTGAGGCAAACCAATCCAACTCTTTGCCTTTGTCGAGCATGAGTTGCAATGAGCCAACCCACAAAACAAGCAGTGTGAGCCCCACCCTGTCGATGGGCAGTTTGCGAATGGGTGTTTCGCGCTTGCGATAAATACCCCAAGTGACCGCGGCCGACAACAAACCCACAGGCACATTGATATAAAAAATCCAAGGCCATGACACGTTGTCTGTGATCCATCCACCCAAAAGTGGCCCCACCACAGGTGCCACCAAAGTGGTCACACCCCACAAAGCCAAGGCTGTGCCAGCCTTCGCACTTGGATAACTGGAGAGCAACAAGGTTTGGGATAGCGGAATCATGGGCCCAGCCACTAAGCCTTGCATGACACGAAACACGACCAGCATTTCAAGCGATGGTGCAAAGCCACACAGCCAGCTGGTCAGGACAAACAACAAGATGCTGGCTGTGATCAATCGCACCGCGCCAAAGCGCATGGTTAACCAACCGGTCAAAGGCACCGCAATCGCGTTAGCCACACCAAAGCTGGTGATCACCCAAGTACCTTGATTCGGACTGACGCCCAAATCTCCCGCAATAGCGGGAATTGACACGTTGGCAATGGACGAATCAAGCACGTTCATGAACGTTGCCAAGGACAGCGCAAGCGTGCCCAATAAAAGCATCAAACCATGCAGTGGCTCAGGTCGACTAGATGCGGCAGCAGGTTCATTCATGTCACTGAGGTTTCAGAACTTGGAGCGTAGGCGTGCCCAGATTTGCTGCAATGATGCGAGCGACCTCAGCATCTGCCGCCACTTGTTGCGTGTCGTAAATAACGGTGGTTGCCACATCACCTTCACGTGTGGCATTGGACAAAATTTTTCCTGTTTGATCGGCTGTGTTGACTGTGACATCCATCGACAAACCAACGCGCAAGGGGTAAGACGCCAACTCTTGCGGATCTAGCGCAATGCGCACAGGCACACGTTGCACCACTTTGATCCAGTTACCTGTGGCGTTTTGTGCAGGCAAGAGCGAAAACGCTGCGCCCGTTCCAGCACCCAATCCCACCACCTTTCCATGAAACACAATCTTCTTGCCGTACACATCTGCTTGAAGCTCTGCGGGCTGGCCTATGCGCAAATCTTTGAGCTGGCTTTCTTTGAAGTTGGCATCTACCCACAATTGGTTCAACGCAACCATCGTCATCAACGGTGTACCCGCTTGCACACGCTGGCCCACTTGCACGCTACGCTTGGCCACATGGCCATCAATGGGTGCTCTCAAGTTCACACGCTGCAATGCCAAGTACGCCTCGCGCAACTTAGCAGCAGCTCGCACCACATTGGGATGCGTTTCAACCGTCGTACCTTCAGTTTGGGTTTGCCCTGCATTCAATTGCTCTTTGGCAGCGAGCACCGCAGACTGAGCAGCCGCTACCACGCTTTGCGCAGAAGCCAGCTGTGCACTGACATGCTGAAACTCTTCTTGACTCACCGCTCCGCTGCTCACCAAGGGTGCGCGACGGTTGACATCGTCTTGCGCACGATTCAAATCAACCTGTGCACGTTTGTAATCTGCCTGACGAAAATTCAGCTGTGCCAACAACGAGGCACTACCGGCAAACAACGAACGCACCTCGCGCACAGCCTGAGCCAACTGCGCTTGGGCTTGTTCTAAGGCCATGCGTGCATCGACTTCGTCGAGCTTGACTAACATTTGTCCAGCTCGCACAAAGTCTGTTTCGTCCGCCTGAATAGACAACACCGTACCACTGACCTGCGGCGTGATTTGCAGCACATTCCCCACCACGTAGGCGTTGTCCGTATCGAGGTGGTGCCGCCCGGTAAACCAATGCCAGCCCCCCCACACCAAGGCTGCAGTACCCACGGCAAAAGCGATCAAGGTCAAACCACGCCGACGCTTGTCTGCCGATTCATGAGAAGTCGATTGAGTCATCACCGTTCTTTCTTTTATTTCTTAACGCGCATCGCGCCAGCCACCACCCAAGGACTTCATCAAAGCGACACGGTTATCCAACTCACGCGCGCGCAAGTCGATGGCACTGCGGCGTTGTGCCAACCACTGACTTTCAGCAGTCAACACTGCTAATTGATTGATCAATCCGGCGCTGTAGCGCGCCACATGAATGTCGTACGCAGCCTGCGCCGAAGCCAAGGCTTTGCCTTCGTCTTGTTGCTGACGCTGCAGCGATTGGCTGGAGCTGACTGCATCACTGGCTTCCTTGACCGCATCTAACACCACGCTGTTGTAGGAAGCAATAGCAATGTCTAAATCCCCCTGCCGTCCTTTGAGCTGTGCGCGCAAGCGGCCACCATCAAACAGGGGCAAACGAATGGCTGGGCTGATGCCCGCTTGACCACTGCTGCTTTCAAACAACTTGCCAGTTCCAATGGCACTCACACCTGCAAACGCAGAGATGTTGATGTTGGGATAAAACTGCGTACGTGCTGCTTGCACATCTTGCACGGCAGCTTCCACACGCCAACGCGCAGCCACGACGTCGGCACGACGCCCCAGCAAATCAGTGCCCAAGGTCAACGGCATGTCTTCTAATTGAAGACGTGTCAGATCTGGGTTTAAAGCTGCGTAAGTAGCCACGCCTTGGCCAGTCAGTGCTGCCAACTGGTGACGCACCAAATTGATTTGCTCATCCAACATCTCAGCTTGGCCACGTGCTTGTGCCAATGCCACTTCGGCCTGCTGGAGCTCGAGCTGCGTATCTAAGCCAGCCTTCACACGCTCGGTGGCGAGCGTTGAAAATTTTTCGCGCTGAGCCAAAGTTTGCTGGGCGACATGTCGTTGTGCAACCAAACGCGCCAATGTGATGTAAGCACGACAAACCTGCGCTGCCAAACTCACCGCAGCTGCCTGTGCATCGGCTTGTGCCGCCTGTGTTTGATTCAAAGCCGAAGCAATTTCAGCCGTGTGCTGTCCAAATAAATCTGGCGCCCAAGCCACACCCAACTGCGCTGTGCCGCTGTTGTAAACATTGCCCGCTAAAGGAGGTGGGTACAAACCATTCGCGGTGTAACGCTGACGCGTGACATCGGCCCCCACAGACACTTGAGGAAATCTGGTGGACTGGTTCACATCCGCCAAAGCCAACATGCGCGCCACCCGCGCGCGCGCCACGGCCAACGTAGGATGCCCTGCCAACGCTTGGGTGATCAATTGATCTAGTTCGGCATCCCCAAAAGATTGCCACCATTGCGTTGAAACAAGCGCCGTCGACGTATCGCCCAGACCCAATACTTTGGCGGGTGTTTGAACCAATGGCTGGTGATCAGGACCGGGTGTAGCGCAGCCCACTAGGCTCAACGCGAGTGCCAAAGTGCAAGCGCGCAGCAGCATCACTGACTTACCAGCTGTCATCGCTGCCGCCAGCGGAGTCAGCGCTATCCCAGTCACTGCCTGAACCAGCATCGAAAGAACCGAGGTCAGGCTGTTGGGTTGGCGTGTCAAACGGCACGTAACCACCGTTGCTGGGGGAAGACGACGCCCCCGCAGACGATGACGCCGTGCTGTGATGGTCGCCTTCTAAGGCTTTAGACAAAGCGTAACCTGCCGCTACCCCTGCCAAACCACCCACCACAGCGCCTGTCATGGTGGAGCCACCACTGTTAGGCTGTGCATAGCCTTGAGGGCCATAGCCAGGCTGCGGCGCATAACCAGCCGGCGCCGCATTGGGTGTGAATTGCGCACCGAAACCACGCGGTGCAGGAGGTGTACCCATAGGCGTTGCCGCGGATGCATAAGCAGTGGCACTGCCGTTTTGTGCGGCATTGGACGCCGAACGACGCAGCCACAAGCCCAAGACCACCAAGCCAGCAATACCAAGCCAAACGTAGCTGAGCGATGAGCCGCCACTGCTAGGAGCAGGCGCTTGCACGGCTTGGGTTGCGGCGTGCGTTCCGGGGGCTACCGATGGCGCCATCACCACTGACGATGTGGGCGCCGCAGCCAATTCATTGACTTTGGCCAACACGGAATTGAATTTTTCAGGGCTGGCAGCGAACTTCAAAGACGGGTCGATGTCTTTGGCTTTTTGCAATTCGGTTTGAGCTTCTTTGTAACGCTGCTCATGGGCCAAGACTTGACCCAATTCGTAATGCGCTTTGGCACTTTGTGGCTTGTCTTGCAACACCTCGCGCAGCATGGTTTCAGCCTGTGTGTAGTGGCCAGCACCCACCGCAGCCTCAATCTCTCTGGGGGTGGGCAATGCCAGCGCCAGTGTGGCACTAACAATCAAAGCACCCGCGACAACAGATTTGAATAATCGAGAAAACATGGCCATGAACTACCTTTCAATCCACTCTGAACATGTCAGAGGCATTGCATTGTGCAACGCCAATGTGACGGCTTGGTAAAGCACGCAAGCTCACGCCTAGATGGGCACGCCAAGACGAAATACAAGGGGAAAGAAAAGTAAAGCAGAAACGAAAAAGGCTCCTTGCGGAACCTTTGACTTTTGCTGTTAAAATAAGCAATGATGCTTGGTAAAAATGGTGGGCGATGCAAGTTTCGAACTTGCGACCCCCACAGTGTGAATGTGGTGCTCTACCCCTGAGCTAATCGCCCATTTTTACCGTCTTTTCCATCTCTGGAAAGACTGTGATTATGCCACAGAATTTTGGAGATTTCGCCAAACTGTTTTTCCGCCGCTCGATTTATCCAACTGAGCCAGCACATCGTCATGCTGAGTGAGTTCTTGCTCAGAAGCGGCAATCACGGGCAGCTGGTAGCTGCTGAGGTCCACGCGCTCGGTGGTGCGCGTTTGTTCGTCGTTACTCTCCACCTCCATGAGCAAGGCATCTTGGCCGCGCGTCATGTTGATGTAGACATCGGCCAACAGCTCGGCATCCAGCAAGGCGCCGTGCAAGGTACGGCCCGAGTTGTCTACCTCTAAGCGGTCACACAAGGAGTCGAGCGAGTTGCGTTTACCCGGGAACATTTCTTTGGCCATCACCAAGGTGTCGGTGATGCCATCCACAAACGTGGTGAAACGCGGGCGGCCTTGCAGCTCTAGTTCTTTGTTCAAAAAGCCCACATCAAACGGGGCGTTGTGAATGATGATTTCCGCGCCTTCGATGTATTCCAAAAACTGGTCCACCACCTCACCGAATTTGGGCTTGTCTTTCAAGAACTCATTGGTGATGCCGTGAACGCGCAAAGCATCTTCGTGGCTGTCACGCTCAGGGTTCAAGTAGAAATGCAGGTTGTTGCCCGTGAGCTTGCGGTGCAGCAGCTCAACGCAACCAATCTCAATGACCCGGTCGCCGTTCTCGGCCGAGAGGCCGGTGGTTTCAGTGTCTAGAAAAATCTGGCGCATGGTCAGTGGTTTTCTTTGGCGTGGTTGATGGTGTATTTTGGAATTTCCACCACCAAGTTTTGCTGAGCCACGATGGCTTGGCAACTCAAGCGTGAATTGGGCTCCAGGCCCCAAGCACGGTCGAGCAAATCGTCTTCGTTTTCATCGGCTTCATTGAGCGACTTGAACCCCTCGCGCACGATGACGTGGCAGGTGGTGCAAGCGCAGCTCATGTCACAGGCGTGTTCGATGTTGATGTGGTTTTCCAACAGCACTTCACAAATGGTGCTACCGGCGGCAGCTTGCAGCTCTGCGCCCTGTGGGCAGAGTTCGGCATGGGGCAAGATTTTGATGACGGGCATTTAAATGTTCTCGATGTTTTGTCCGGCCAAGGCATGTTGAATGCCTCGGTTCATGCGTTGTGCGGCGAAGGCTTCGGTGCCTTTGGCCAGCGCTTCGGTGATGGCTTCAATGGCGGCTGCGTCTTCGAGCTTTTTGGCATCGAGCGTAGCGGCCATCAGCGCGTCGATGCGCGTGCGGTCTTCAGCCGATAGCAAATCACCATCGGCCTGCAAGGCGCTTTGCGTGGCCAACCACATGCGGTCAGCATCAACACGGGCCTCAATCAAAGCACGGGCTTTGATGTCTTGCTCTGCGGTTTTGAAACTGTCTTGCAGCATGGAGGCAATTTGGTCGTCCGACAAACCATATGACGGTTTGACCGTGATGTTGGCCGTGACGCCGCTGAGCTGCTCCACCGCGCTCACACTCACCATGCCATCGGCATCCACCGTGAAGGTCACGCGAATGCGCGCAGCGCCTGCAGCCATGGGCGGAATGCCACGCAACTCAAAGCGCGCCAAGCTGCGGCAGTCAGCCACCATGTCGCGCTCGCCCTGCACCACATGCAAGGCCAAGGCGGTTTGACCGTCTTGGTAAGTGGTGAAGTCTTGCGCCATCGCTGTGGGAATGGTTTGGTTGCGCGGCACGATGCGCTCGACCAAACCGCCCATGGTTTCGATGCCCAGCGACAACGGAATCACATCGAGCAAGAGCAACTCGCCATCGGGGTTGTTGCCTGCCAGCTGATTGGCTTGAATGGCGGCACCAAGGGCAACCACTTCATCGGGATTGAGGTTGTTCAAAGGCGCACAGCCCAAGAGGTCAGCCACGGCTTGCTGCACTTGCGGCATGCGGGTCGAGCCACCCACCATGACCACGCCTTGGATGTCGTCTTTGCTGAGCTTGGCATCGCGCAAAGCTTTGCGCACGGCAGACAAGGTACGTTGGGTCAACGCGGCAGTGGCCGCCTCAAACTCAGCGCGTGTGACGGTGTGGCGCAATGCACCGCTCGACAAAGCCACGTCAAACGTGGCGCTGTCAGCAGCAGACAACGCTTCTTTGCAAGCACGCGCCGCCACCAACACATTGGATTTATCAGCGGGTGTTGCAATGACACAGCCGGTTTGGGATTGCACCCAATCAACCAAAGCGCGGTCGTAATCGTCGCCGCCCAAAGCGGAATCGCCGCCAGTGGCCAGAACTTCAAACACGCCGCGTGTCAAACGCAGAACAGAAATATCAAACGTGCCGCCGCCGAGGTCATACACGGCGTACACGCCTTCGCTGGCTTGGTCTAAGCCATAGGCAATGGCAGCAGCGGTGGGCTCGTTGATGAGGCGCAACACGTTGATGCCAGCAAGTTGCGCAGCATCCTTGGTGGCTTGACGTTGGGCATCGTCGAAGTACGCGGGCACGGTGATGACCGCGCCATACAAGTCGTCGTTGAAGGTGTCTTCGGCGCGAAAGCGCAAAGTGGCCAAAATTTCAGCGCTCACCTCAACAGGAGACTTCTCGCCCACACGGGTTTGAATGGCCAACATACCGGGCTTATCGACAAACACATAAGGTAGTTGGTCGCGGTTGGCAATGTCGGCCACACCTCGGCCCATGAAACGCTTCACAGACACCAAGGTGTTTTGTGGGTCTTGGGCTTGCGCAGCAAACGCAGCACGGCCAATTTGACGGCCATCGTTCTCTAGGTAGCGCACCGCCGACGGCAAGATGACATGACCTTCAGCATCAGGCAAACACTCGGCCACGCCATTGCGCATGGCTGCCACCAAGGAGTGGGTGGTGCCCAAGTCAATGCCCACCGCGATGCGTCGCTGGTGCGGGTCTGGCGCTTGGCCAGGTTCGGAAATTTGTAACAACGCCATAGATGTGTATTGTCGCTTTTAGGAGGCGTCTAGATGGTCGATTCGGGTTTCGACATCACGCAAAAACTTCTCAATGAACATCAGCCCCCTCACCTGCTGCGCGGCTGCGGGCAGGTCGTGTGCGGTGTCAATGAGTTGCGCGCATTGCTGCAACGCGGTTGTGTGGGCTTGCTGCACATCGTCATGCAAGGCTTCGAGCGCAGCCACATCGGTGGCATCGTCCATGGCCTCACGCCATTCCATTTGCTGCATCAAAAATGCAGCAGGCATGGCGGTGTTGTTCTCGGCTTGAATGGGCGCAGCGCCAAGCTCGCACAAATAGGCGGCGCGGCGCATCGGGTCTTTCAGACGCTGGTAGGCCTCGTTGATGCGCACCGACCATTGCATGGCCACGCGTTGTGCAGCTGTGCCTTGAGAAGCAAATTTGTCAGGGTGGGCTTCGCGTTGCAAATCTTTCCAACGCGCATCAAGCTCGGCGCGGTCTTGTGCAAACTGCGCAGGCACACCGAAGAGTTCGAAGTCGCTGACCGCGAGCTGCGCCGACAACGGCAGGGCCGATTCGTTCACGTCACGCCTCGCTTCAATCTATCGAAATTTAAATACGGAACGATTCGCCGCAACCGCAACGGTCACGTTCGTTCGGATTCAAAAACTTGAAACCTTCGTTCAGGCCTTCGCGCACGAAGTCGAGTTGCGTGCCGTCGATGTAAGCCAAGCTCTTGGGGTCAATCAACACCTTCACGCCGTGGTCTTCAAAAATCACGTCTTCCGGTTCTTGCTCGTCCACGTACTCGAGCTTGTAAGCCAAGCCTGAGCAGCCTGTGGTTTTGACACCCAAACGCACGCCCACGCCCTTGCCGCGTTTGGCAAGGTAGCGGGTCACGTGCCGTGCCGCGGCTTCAGTCAGTGTGATCGCCATTTAGCGGGCCTCCTGCAGAGCCGCCTCAAAGGAGGCCCAGCCCCCTCGGGGGGCAGCGAATACATGAAATGATGAGCGTGGGGGCATAACGTTATGCCGTGTGTTTCTTTTTGTAATCATCCACAGCCGCCTTGATGGCGTCTTCGGCCAAGATGGAGCAGTGAATTTTCACGGGTGGCAGCGCCAGCTCTTCAGCGATTTCGCTGTTTTTCAAAGCAGCCGCTTCGTCCAAGGTTTTGCCCTTGACCCACTCGGTCACGAGTGACGAAGAAGCAATGGCCGAGCCACAACCATAGGTTTTGAAACGTGCATCTTCAATCACGCCCGTGGTTGGGTTGACCTTGATTTGCAACTTCATCACATCGCCGCAGGCAGGTGCGCCCACCATGCCGGTGCCCACAGAATCGTCGCCCTTGTCAAAGGAGCCCACGTTGCGGGGGTTTTCGTAGTGGTCGATGACTTTTTCAGAATATGCCATGGTGAATCTCCTTAGTTAGTGCGCAGCCCATTGGATGGTGCTGATGTCGATGCCGTCTTTGTACATGTCCCACAAAGGGCTGAGTTCACGCAGCTTGGCCACGTTGAGGCGGATGGTTTCAATCGCGTAATCGATTTCTTCTTCGGTGGTGAAGCGGCCAATCGTCATGCGCAAGCTGCTGTGCGCCAACTCATCGCTGCGGCCTAAGGCGCGCAACACATAGCTGGGCTCCAAGCTAGCCGAGGTGCAAGCAGAACCCGACGACACCGCCAAGCCCTTGATACCCATGATGAGCGACTCGCCTTCCACGTAGTTGAAGCTGATGTTCAAGTTGTGAGGCACGCGGTGTTCCATGTTGCCGTTGATGAAGACTTGCTCCATGTCGGTCAAGCCATCGAGCAAACGCTTTTGCAACTTTTGGGCTTTGGCCAAGTCTTGCGCCATTTCGAGTTTGGCCAAGCGGAACGCTTCGCCCATGCCCACGCATTGGTGGGTTGGCAAGGTGCCGCTGCGCATGCCGCGCTCGTGACCGCCACCGTGCATTTGCGCTTCCAAGCGCACGCGAGGCTTGCGACGCACATACAAAGCGCCAATACCTTTGGGGCCATAGGTTTTGTGCGAGGCCAAGCTCATCAAATCGACGGGCAAGGTGCTCAAGTCAATCTCAACTTTGCCGGTGGACTGTGCCGCGTCGACGTGGAAGATGATGCCTTTTTCACGGCACATCGCGCCAATGCCAGCGATGTCTTGAATCACACCGATTTCGTTGTTCACGTGCATGACGCTGATGAGGATGGTGTCTGGGCGAATGGCCGCTTTGAGCGCGTCCATACTGAGCATGCCGTCTTCTTGCACGTCAAGGTAAGTCACTTCAAAGCCTTGACGCTCCAACTCACGCATGGTGTCGAGCACGGCTTTGTGCTCGGTCTTCACGGTGATGAGGTGCTTACCTTTGGACTTGTAGAAATGTGCCGCGCCTTTGATGGCGAGGTTGTTCGACTCAGTCGCGCCCGAAGTCCACACGATTTCGCGAGGGTCAGCACCAATGAGGGCTGCCACATCTTCACGGGCTTTTTCTACGGCAGCTTCGGCTTCCCAACCCCACGCATGACTGCGAGAAGCGGGATTACCAAAGTGCTCGCGCAACCAAGGAATCATGGCGTCTACCACACGTGGATCACAAGGCGTGGTCGCGCCGTAGTCGAGATAAATAGGGAAATGGGGTGTCATGTCCATGATGGGCTCAATCAAGATTTAGCAAGGGTGTTGCCGAGGGCAAACACAGAGTTAGGGGCATTCACGCGAATAGGTTTGACCACGGGCATGGGTTGAATGGCACGCTTCAACGTGGGCTTGTTTTCGATTTCCACACCTTTGGCGATTTGGTCGTCCACCAGCTTTTGCAAGGTGACCGAGTCCAAGAACTCAACCATGCGTTGGTTGAGCGAAGCCCACAGCTCGTGCGTCATGCAACGGCCGGTTTCGCCCAAACAGTTTTCTTTGCCGCCGCAGTGGGTGGCGTCGATGGGTTCGTCCACCGACAAGATGATGTCGGCCACAGTAATGTCCGCCGCTTTGCGACCCAGCGAATAACCGCCGCCAGGGCCACGGGTGGATTCCACCAAGTCGTGACGACGCAACTTACCGAACAGTTGCTCGAGGTAAGACAGCGAAATTTGTTGGCGTTGGCTAATGGCGGCCAAGGTGACGGGACCGCTGTTTTGGCGCAAGGCCAAATCAATCATGGCGGTGACCGCAAAACGGCCTTTGGTGGTGAGACGCATGGCAAGCTCCTTGTGGTTTGGGCTTTGTCGACTAATTAGGTCAAGTATAGCTCAATCCCCACGGATTTGCTCGGGTACTCAGCTTTTAGAGGAGCACCTTGTCGTGCCCTGCCCCGCCAAAAGCCTGCTCGCGCAAGGTGGCCAACTGGTCGCGCACGCGAGCGGCGTTTTCGAACTCGAGGTTGCGGGCGTGTTCCATCATCAGCTTTTCAAGGCGTTTGATTTCTTTGGCCACATCGCGTTCGCTCATATCCTCGATGGCGGCGCGTTGCAGCTCGCGCTCTTGCGCTTCTTTGCCCGCCTTCTCGCTGTAGACGCCGTCAATCAAATCGCGCACTTGCTTGAACACGCCGCGCGGCGTGATGCCATGCGCTTCGTTGTGGGCAATTTGCTTGGCGCGGCGGCGCTCGGTTTCGCCAATGGCCTTCTTCATTGACTCGGTCATGCGGTCGGCGTACAGAATGGCTTTGCCACTCAGGTTACGCGCGGCACGGCCAATGGTTTGAATCAAGCTGCGCTCAGAGCGCAAGAAGCCTTCTTTGTCGGCATCCAAAATCGCCACCAGCGACACCTCGGGCAAGTCAATGCCTTCGCGCAGCAAGTTGATGCCCACCAACACATCAAATGCGCCAAGGCGCAAGTCACGCAGAATTTCCACACGCTCGACGGTGTCCACGTCGCTGTGCACATAGCGCACTTTCACGCCGTTGTCGGTGAGGTAATCGGTCAGCTGCTCAGCCATGCGCTTGGTCAGCGTGGTGATGAGCACGCGTTCGTTCAAGTCCACACGGATGCGAATTTCTTGCAGCACGTCGTCCACTTGATGGGTCGCAGGACGCACCTCTACCAAGGGGTCCACCAAACCTGTGGGGCGCACCAACTGCTCCACCACTTTGCTGGCGTGGGTCTTTTCATACTCAGCGGGCGTGGCCGACACAAACACCACTTGGCGCATGCGTTTTTCAAACTCATCGAGCTTCAAGGGTCGGTTGTCCAAGGCACTGGGCAAACGGAAACCGTATTCCACCAGCGTGGTTTTACGCGCACGGTCGCCGTTGTACATGCCGCCGAGTTGGCCAATCATGACGTGGCTTTCGTCCAAAAACATCACCGAGTCTTTGGGCATGTAATCGGTCAAGGTGCTGGGCGGTGCACCGGGAGGTGCGCCCGACAAATGGCGGGTGTAGTTCTCAATGCCTTTGCAGTGGCCCACTTCGCTGAGCATTTCCAAATCAAAGCGTGTGCGCTGCTCTAGGCGCTGGGCTTCGACCAGCTTGTTCATGCCCACCAGTTCTTTCAAACGGTCGGCCAACTCCACCTTGATGGTCTCCACAGCGGCCAACACGCGGTCACGCGGCGTGACGTAGTGGCTAGATGGATAGATGGTGAAGCGCGGAATCTTTTGACGAATCCGTCCCGTGAGTGGGTCAAACAGTTGCAGGCTTTCAATCTCGTCATCAAACAACTCAATGCGAATGGCCAGCTCGGAGTGTTCAGCGGGGAACACATCAATCGTGTCGCCGCGCACGCGGAATTTGCCGCGCGAAAAGTCTTGGTCGTTGCGTTCGTACTGCATGCGCACCAGTTGGGCAATGGCGTCACGCTGGCCGACTTTGTCGCCAGCACGCAGCGTCATGATCATCTGGTGATAGCTCTCGGGCTCGCCGATACCGTAGATGGCCGACACGGTAGCCACAACGATCACGTCACGGCGCTCCAAGATGCTCTTGGTGCAGCTCAAGCGCATCTGCTCGATGTGCTCGTTGATGGCGCTGTCTTTTTCGATGAACAAATCGCGCTGAGGCACATAGGCCTCGGGCTGGTAGTAGTCGTAGTAGCTGACGAAATACTCCACCGCGTTGTTCGGGAAAAACTCACGGAACTCGCTGTAAAGCTGCGCCGCCAAGGTTTTGTTGGGCGCAAAGATAATGGCCGGCCGCCCCAGCTGGGCAATCACGTTGGCCATGGTGAAGGTTTTTCCCGAACCCGTCACACCCAACAGGGTTTGAAACACCTCGCCGTCGTTCACACCTTCCACCAGCTGGGCAATGGCCGCAGGCTGGTCGCCTGCAGGCGGATAAGGCTGAAACAGCTCAAACGGCGAGCCGGGGTAGCTGACCATCGTTCCCTTGGGCGCTTCTGTCGCGTCAGGCGACGCTGGCGCAAGTGTTTCTTTGGTGTCAGACATGGTGTGTGAAAACGGTATAGCTCGAAAAAAACGTACGGTTCTAAAAACCCTGCGGGTTGACCCTTAAAATTCAGGCCGAACGTGCAAGCCTACCGCAGACTGCGCGTGTTTACCCAACCCCCTTCTCTTTATCCGTGATCAAGGACTGACAATGTCAATGTTTACCGCTGTCGAAATGGCACCCCGCGACCCTATCTTGGGCCTCAACGAGCAGTTTGCCGCTGACACCAACCCCAACAAAGTCAACCTCGGCGTGGGTGTGTACTTCGACGACAACGGCAAACTGCCCCTGTTGCAATGCGTGCAAGCCGCAGAAAAAGCCATGATGGCCGCCCCATCCGCTCGCGGCTACTTGCCCATCGACGGCATTGCTGCCTACGACGCAGCCGTCAAAGGCCTGGTCTTCGGTGCGGACTCTGAGCCTGTCAAATCTGGCCGCGTGGCCACCGTGCAAGGCATTGGCGGCACCGGTGGATTGAAAATCGGCGCCGACTTCTTGAAGCGCTTGAGCCCCAACGCCACCGTGTTGATTTCTGACCCCAGCTGGGAAAACCACCGCGCTTTGTTCACCAACGCCGGTTTCAAGGTCGACACCTATGCTTACTACGACGCTGAAAAACGTGGCGTGAACTTTGAAGGCATGTTGGCCTCGTTGAACGCCGCGGCTGCTGGCACCGTTGTGGTGTTGCATGCTTGCTGCCACAACCCCACCGGTTACGACATCACTGCAGCCCAATGGGACCAAGTGGTGGCAGTGGTCAAGGCCAAAAACCTGACTGCTTTCTTGGACATGGCCTACCAAGGCTTTGGCCACGGCATTGCCGAAGACGGCGCTGTGATTCAAAAATTCGTCGATGCAGGTTTGTGCTTCTTCGTGTCCACTTCGTTCTCGAAAAGCTTCAGCTTGTACGGTGAGCGCGTGGGTGCCCTGAGCGTGTTGTGCGCAGACAAAGAAGAGTGCGGCCGCGTGTTGTCTCAACTCAAAATCGTGATTCGCACCAACTACTCCAACCCACCTATCCACGGCGGTGCTGTGGTGGCTGCGGTGTTGGGCAACCCTGAGCTGCGTGCTTTGTGGGAAAAAGAATTGGGCGAAATGCGCGTGCGCATCAAAGCCATGCGTCAAACGCTGGTCGACGGCCTCAAAGCCGCCGGCGTGAAGCAAGACATGAGTTTCATCACCACCCAAATCGGCATGTTCAGCTACTCAGGTTTGAGCAAAGACCAAATGGTGCGTTTGCGCAATGAGTTTGGTGTGTACGGCACTGACACGGGCCGCATGTGCGTGGCTGCGCTCAACAGCAAGAACATCGACTACGTGTGCCAAGCCATTGCGAAAGTGATGTAACTGCACACCGTTTGCACGCTTGGACGTGCAAACAATAAAAAAGGGCCTTCACAGGCCCTTTTTTATTGCGTTGAAAGCGTCGTTTGCGACGCCGCTGCTCAACCCCAAATGACCGAGCGCATAGCAATCGACGCCAATTGATAACCTTCGTTGAAAAACTCAACAGGTTCACCCGCCTCTGCCGCGCCTGCTGCGTAGAGCAAAGGCAAGAAATGGTCATAGCTGGGGTGCGCCATCTTCGCTGTGTCACCTTGGGCTTGAAAGTCCACCAAAGCCTCTAAGTGACCCGACGTGATTTGCTCAGCCACCCATTGGTCAAACGCAATCGCCCAGTCGTAGGCTTGGTTGTCTGCCGCTGAGCGGTTCATGGTGCGCAAGTTGTGCACAGTGTTGCCACTGGCCACAATGAGAACGCCTTGCTCGCGCAGGGCGCGCAGCTGTTGGCCCAACGCAAAGTGCTCTGCCGGTGGGCGGTGGTAATCGATGCTCAGTTGCACCACCGGAATATCTGCGGCGGGAAACATCGGTTTGAGCACACTCCATGCACCATGGTCCAAGCCCCACTCGGTCAAGTCCACGCCCACAGGCTGGCCGCTGTGGGGTTGACGCAATTGCTGCGCAGTTTGAGCTGCCCACTCGGGCGCACCGGGTGCGGGGTATTGCTGGTCAAACAGCGCTTGCGGAAAACCACCAAAGTCGTGAATGGTTTTGGGCTGAGCCATGCCCGTCAACCACCAGCCTGGCGTGATCCAGTGGGCAGAAATACACAAAATGAGTTTGGGCTTGGGCCAACGCACCCCAAACTGGGCGCCCAAGGCCTGCCACGCACGGCGATAAGGGCTGTCTTCGATCACATTCATGGGGCTGCCGTGCCCCACAAACAAAACCGGCATTCGTGTCATATTTAACAGTGAATTCATCATTAACCTTTGGCAGGGGTTGCCCTCAGTAAATTGGGGGACAGACTCCATTTTGAACCAAGTAACTGCTGCTATATTGCACTGCAACATTTTTGAGATCACACCCCATGCTTTACCAAATCTTCGAGACGCAACGTAGCCTGATGGAGCCGTTCGCAGACTTTGCCCAAGCTGCTTCCAAACTTTACGGTCAAACCAACTCACCCATCGCGCAAAACCCCTTGGCACAGCGTGTGTCAGCCGGTTATGACTTGCTGTACCGCTTGGGCAAAGACTACGAAAAGCCACAATTTGGCATCAAATCCGTTGCAGTCGACGGCACCGAAGTCGCCATCCATGAACGCATCGAGATGGACAAACCTTTTTGTGAATTGCGCCGTTTCAAGCGCTTCACAGACGATGCAGCCACGCTGACCAAACTCAAAGCACAACCTGTGGTGCTGATCGTGGCGCCTTTGTCTGGCCACTACGCCACCTTGTTGCGCGACACCGTGCGCACCATGCTCAAAGACCACAAGGTCTACATCACCGATTGGAAAAACGCGCGCTTGGTGCCACTGAGCGAAGGCGAGTTTCATCTCGACGACTACGTGAACTATGTGCAAGAGTTCATCCGTGATTTGCAAGCCAAATACGGCAACTGCCATGTCATGAGCGTGTGCCAACCGACGGTTCCTGTGCTGGCCGCTGTGTCACTGATGGCGAGCCGTGGCGAGAAAACCCCCATCACCATGACCATGATGGGCGGCCCCATTGACGCGACCAAGTCACCCACATCGGTCAACAACTTGGCCATGAACAAGAGCCACAGCTGGTTCGAAAACAATGTGATCTACCGCGTGCCCGACAGCTTCCCAGGTGCAGGCCGCCGTGTTTACCCTGGTTTCTTGCAACACACCGGCTTCGTGGCCATGAACCCTGACCGCCACTTGAAGAGCCATTACGACTACTTCAAAGACCTGATCAAAGGTGACAACTCCAGCGTTGACTCACACCGCGATTTTTATGATGAGTACAACGCCGTGCTCGACATGGACGCCGATTACTACTTGGAAACCATCAACACAGTGTTCCAAGAATTCAAGCTGGTGCGCGGCACATGGGAAATCAAAAACCCACAAGGCAAACTTGAACTGGTGCGCCCACAAGACATCCGTACCACAGCACTGTTGACCGTGGAAGGTGAGCTGGACGACATCTCCGGCTCTGGCCAAACTGAGGCCGCACACAAGCTGTGCAGCGGCATCGTGCGTCAAGAACACCACCACCTCGAAGCCAAAGGTGCCGGTCACTATGGCATTTTCAGTGGCCGCCGTTGGCGCGAAGTGGTGTATCCACACGTCAAGAGCTTCATCTTGGAGCACAACAAAGGCCAAGGCAAATCGATTGCCGCCAAGCCCACCGTAAAAGTGGCGGCGAAAAAAGCAGCGCCAGTAGCGAAGAAAGCTGCACCTATGAAATCAGCAGCCAAGCCTGCTGCCAAAAAATCCGCTGCCGCTAAAAAGTGAGTCTGGCCGAACAGATCAACAACGCCCTGCCACAAACGCAATGCACGCGCTGTGGCTACCCTGACTGTCAGCGCTACGCCGAGGCAATCGTCCAAGGCGAGGCTGACATCAACCAGTGCCCTCCAGGCGGCACAGAAGGCGTTGAACGGCTGGCGGCCCTCACCGGCAGACCAGCCCCCCCCCTGAACCCAGACAACGGCTTAGAAGGCCCACGCACCATCGCCCTCATTGATGAGGCGTGGTGCATCGGCTGCACGCTGTGCATCGCAGTCTGCCCGACCGATGCCATCGTGGGCGCCAACAAGCGTATGCACACCGTGGTGGAGCCTTATTGCACAGGTTGCGAACTTTGCATTCCCGCTTGCCCTGTGGATTGCATCTCGCTTGAACCCATCGACATAAATCTGAGCGGCTGGGCTTCATGGCCGCAAGCGCTGGCCGACCTCGCCCGCCAACGCTATGACGCGCGCACGGCACGCCTCAAACGCGAAGCCGTGGAGCACGATGAACGGTTGCAAGCCAAAGCTGTGAAGAAGCTTGCGGATCTGCCCACGCACACCAAAGGCACCGAGCACGCACCCGAGGTGGATCGCAAACGTGCGATCATCGAGGCCGCACTCGCCAAGGCCAAAGCCCGACAAGCCACACAGGCTTAACTGGCGCTTGTGGCATCAAGGGGGCACCATCGCCTCCTACGCGACATTTCATATTTCCATGCACACACATCTCACTGCACGCAGAGAACTTCTGCTTCTTTTGTCGCTGGCCGGCATTCAGTTCACCCACATCGTGGACTTCATGATCATGATGCCGCTGGGGCCACAACTCACGAGCCTGTTTGGCATCAGCTTTGCTGAGTTTGGGTTGCTGGTCTCGGCCTACACCGTGGCGGCTGGTTTATCTGGTTTGTTTGCGACCACGTTCATTGACCGCTTTGATCGCAAGCGCTTATTGCTCACGCTGTATGTGCTGTTTGCGCTCACCACCGTGGCCTGCGGCGTGGCGCCAACCTATGGGTGGTTGATGGTGGCACGCATTGCCTCTGGTTTTTTTGGTGGCGTACTGTCCACCATGACACAAACCATCATTGGTGATGTGGTGCCGTTCGCACGCCGTGGCCGCGCCACCGGCATTGTGATGACCTCGTTCTCCGTGGCGACGGTGGCGGGCGTGCCTGCAGGTTTGTTGTTTGCCAACCTGTGGGGTTGGCACTTTGCGTTCTTCGCCATTGGCGTGATGTGTGTGGCGGTGGGCGTGCTGGCAAATTACAGCGTGCCCAAGCTCGATGCCCATGTGGCCCATGCCAAAGACCAACATGTGCTGCACGCCATGGGCCAAGTGCTGGGTGAGCACAACCAACGCATGGCCTTGCTCTTGTCAGCCACCATGATGTTTGCGGCTTTCACCATCATTCCGTACATCACCTTGTATTTGCAAAATAACCACGTGATGGCACCCGCCGAAATTCCGTGGCTGTACTTTTTCGGAGGTGTTGTCACGCTGTTCAGTGGGCGTTGGGTAGGTGGCTTGACCGACCGCTTGGGCAAGCGCGAAACCTTTCAGCGTGCGGTGCTGTTCTCCATCATCCCGATGTTCGCCATCACGTTGATAGAACCGGTGCCTTTGTATGTTGTGTTACTGGTGACCACAGCGTTGTTCTTCGCCATGAACGCCCGCATGATTCCGGGCATGGCCTTGCTCACCTCTGCAGCCAACCCTAAATTTCGCGGCACCTTCATGTCGCTCAACGGTGCGGTGCAATCGTTCGCCATGGGCATTGCCTCATGGGTGGGAGGCATGTTGCTGCAAAGCGAACCCAACGGCCAAGTGACGCATTACTGGCTGTGTGCGGTGGCGGCAACATGTGCGTCCTTACTGGCCTATCAACTCGCCAAGCGTGTGAACATGCACGAATAAAAAAGCCGTGACTGCATCGCAATCACAGCTTTTCATTGGCAAAAACGTTTAGCTTTTGTCGAGGCCCAACAAACGCACTGCGTTATCTTTCAAAATGCCAGGCATCACCTCGGGCTTGAAGCCTGCGACTTCGAAGTCTTTCATCCAACGCTCAGGTGTGATCAGCGGGTAGTCACTGCCAAACAAGACGCGGTCTTTCAACAAGGTGTTGGCGTATTGGATGAGCTGCTTGGGGAAGTATTTGGGGCTCCAACCTGAGAGGTCAATCCACACGTTGGGTTTGTGGGTGGCCACGCTCAAGGCCTCGTCTTGCCAAGGGAAGCTGGGGTGAGCCATGACGATTTGCATGTCGGGCCAATCGATCGCCACATCGTCCAAGTGCATGGGGTTGCTGTAGGCCAAACGCAAGCCGCCACCGCAACGCATGCCGCTGCCAATGCCGCTGTGGCCGGTGTGAAAGATGGCAGGCAGTTTGTACTCGTTGATCACCTCATAGATGGGCCATGCCATCTTGTCGTAGGGGTGATAGCCCTGCACTGTGGGGTGAAACTTGAAGCCTTTGATGCCGTCTTCTTTGATCAAACGCTCGGCTTCGCGTGCGCCCATCTTGCCTTTGTGCGGGTCGATGCTGGCAAAGGCCACCATCATGTCGCTGTTCTTTTTGGCAGCATCGGCGATCTCTTCGTTCGAGATGCGACGACGGCCAGTTTGTGATTCGCTGTCCACCGTGAACATGACCAAACCCATTTTGTGTTCGCGGTAGTACGCCACGGTTTCGTCAATCGTGGGGCGACGACTGGAGCCAAAGTATTTATCGGCAGCGCGGTCGTACTCCTCGCCGTAGTTGTCAAACGGGTTGCGACAGCTCACCTCAGCGTGGGTGTGGATGTCAATGGCAATGAGGTTTTTGTAGTCCATGGTCAATCTCCAGAGTGGTTTTATTTTCCAACAAGTTTAGGGTAAATCCCGATTATTTAGTTATAGGACATAACCATAATTCATTTCCAGATCAAAAGCAACCACGAGCAAACCCGACCATGAATCAAAACCCAGACATCCACTTTGAAATGCGCGGCGACATCGCGGTCATTCGTTTGACACGCCCCACCAAGCGCAACGCACTGAACGACGCCTTGATTGCATCGCTGCGTCACATCTTTGAAAACCTGCCCGACAACACCAAAGCAGCGGTCATCGCAGGCGATGGCGACCACTTCTGCGCGGGCTTGGATTTGAGCGATTTGAAAGAACGCGATGCTGGCCAAGGCATGCACCACTCACGTTCATGGCACTACGCCTTGGAGCGTTTGCAATACGGCCCCGTGCCTGTCATCGCCGCCTTGCATGGCGCGGTGGTCGGCGGTGGTTTAGAGCTGGCCAGCGCTTGCCACATCCGCGTAGCAGACGAAAGCACCTTCTACGCATTGCCAGAAGGCACACGCGGTATTTTTGTGGGCGGCGGCGGTGCCGTGCGCATCCCTCGCTTGATTGGCGTGGCCCGCATGACCGACATGATGATGACCGGCCGCGTCTACAACGCGGTCGATGGCGAGCGCGCCGGCTTTGCGCAATACCTGGTGCCCAACGGCACGTCGTTTGACAAAGCTTTTGAGTTGGCACAGCGCATTGGCAGCAATGCCCCACTGACCAACTACGCATTGATGAACGTGTTGCCACGCATTGCCGAGCAACCCGCTGACCAAGGCTTCATCACCGAATCCATGATGTCAGCCATTGCACAAGCGGCGCCCGAAGCCAAAAAGCGCGTTCAAGACTTCTTAGAAGGTCGCGCCGCCAAGGTTCAAAAGAGCTGATCACAGCCTCAACCGGAGACAAACCATGACTGCAGTGAAATTTCGTGACATGAAGTTTGGCGTCACACGCGTGAAGATGCGTGAAGGCCAAAACGGCATCCGCTACATGATGGCCGACCAAGCACTTGCACCCTATGCAGAGCGAATGACGGACCGCTTGGTGCACTGGGCCCAAGAAAAGCCAGATCAAACTTTGTTTGCACGACGCGTCAAAAACGCCGACGGCACTTCGGGTGACTGGCGCCACATCAGCTACGCCGAAGCCTTGACTTCTGCACGTCACATTGCACAGGGTTTGCTCAACCGCGGCCTCAACGCCGATCGCCCTGTGGTCATCTTGTCGGAAAACGACCTCGAGCACGCCTTGATGGCCTTGGGTTGCATGGTGGCCGGTGTGCCTTACTGCCCCGCCTCGCCTGCCTACTCCACCATCAGCCAAGACTACGACAAGCTGCGCCACATTTTGAGCACGCTCACACCAGGTTTGGTGTTTGCCGCAGATGCCGCACGCTATGGCAAAGCCATTGAAACAGCCGTGGGTTCTGATGTGGAAGTGGTGTTGACCCACGGCACCGCACAGGGCCACAAAAACACCTCATTTGCTGAGCTATTGGCCACACCCATCACGCCCGCTGTGGATGCCGCCATGCAAGCCACAGGCCCAGACACCATCGCGAAGTTTTTGTTCACCTCAGGCTCAACCAAGTTGCCCAAGGCGGTGATGAACACGCAACGCATGTTGTGCGCGAACCAACAACAAATGCGTCAATCCATGCCCTTGCTGGCCGAGCAACCACCCGTGCTGATCGACTGGCTGCCTTGGAACCACACCTTTGGTGGCAATCACAACTTTGGCATGGTCATCTACAACGGCGGCACGCTGTACATCGACGATGGCAAGCCCACACCCGCCTTGATGCACGAAACCTTGCGCAACTTGCGTGAGATTGCACCCACCGTTTACTTCAACGTGCCCACGGGTTTTGAAGCCATTGCCAACGCCATGCAAACCGACGATGCGCTGCGCAAAAACTTGCTCAGCCGCGTCAACATGTTCTTCTACGCAGGCGCTTCATTGGCCCAACCCATTTGGGACAGCTTGTACGCCAGCCAAGAGCGTGAAGTGGGTGAACGCATTGCCATGACGACGGGCTTGGGCATGACCGAGTCTGGTCCCTTCGCTTTGTTCGTCACCAACCCGCATGTGAAAACCGCCGACCTCGGCGTGCCCACACCCGGTTTGGAAATCAAGCTCATTCCCGACGGCGACAAAATCGAAATTCGCTACAAAGGCCCAAACATCACCCCCGGCTACTGGCGTGCGCCTGAAGAAACCCGTGACCACTTCGACGAAGAAGGCTTCTTCTGCACAGGCGATGCCGTGAAGTGGATTGATGAACACGATGTGCACCAAGGCCTGCGGTTTGATGGACGCATCGCCGAAGACTTCAAACTCGCCACCGGTACCTTTGTGAGCGTAGGCCCCCTGCGCGCCAAAGTGATTGGTGCAGGTGCGCCATACATCCAAGATGTGGTCGTCACCGGTTTGAACCGCAAAGAAGTGGGCGCTCTGATTTTTCCAACAGCCGCCGTGCGCGGTCTGAGTGGCTTGGGTGCAAACGCGCCCATGGCAGATGTGCTGGCCAGCGCCCCCGTGATGGCGCACTTTCAAGGCGTGCTTAACCATTTGGCAGAAACCTCGACCGGCAGCGCCTCGCGCGTTGCGCGCGCCGTCCTGCTGAGTGAACCGCCCTCCATCGACAAAGGCGAAGTGACCGACAAAGGCTCCATCAACCAACGCGCAGTGCTCAAACACCGCGACGCGCTGGTGCAAGCCATGCACGACGGCACAGCCCCACACATCTTGCTTCCTCAGTAACAAGGACAACCCACATGGACATTCAAGGACAAGCCGTTTTAGTCACCGGTGGCGCATCTGGCCTCGGTGAAGCTACCGCACGCGAACTGGCACGACTCGGCGCCAAAGTCGCTGTGATCGATGTGAACTTAGAGCTGGCTGAGAAAGTCGCCGCAGACATTGGCGGCATTGCCTGTCAATGCGACATCACCAACACCGACAGCGTGCAAGCCGCACTGGCCAAAGCCACCGCAGCGCACGGCTCTGCGCGTATCTTGATGAACATCGCAGGCATTGGCAGCGCCAAACGCATCGTGGGCAAAGACGGCAACGCCGCGCCCTTGGAAGACTTTGCGCGCGTGGTCAACGTCAACCTCGTGGGTGCCTACAACATCAGCCGCTTGTTTGCTGCTGAATGTGCCAAGCTGCCTGCAGGCGTGGATGGCCAACGCGGCGTGATGATGTTCACCGCCTCGGTCGCGGCCTTCGATGGCCAAGTGGGCCAGCAAGCCTACAGCGCCTCCAAAGGTGGCGTGGTCAGCATGACCTTGCCCATGGCCCGCGATTTGGCACAACATGGCATTCGCGTGTGCACCATCGCCCCAGGCCTGTTTGCCACGCCTTTGATGAAAACACTGCCCGAAGCCGTGCAACAGTCTTTGGCCGCCTCTATTCCTTTCCCTGCCCGCTTGGGAAAACCCGAAGAGTTTGCCCAACTCGCTTGCCATATCGTGACCAACGATCACCTGAACGGCGAAGTCATTCGCCTCGACGGTGCCCTGCGCATGGCACCGCGTTAATCCAATTTCCCTCACTCAACTCACCACAACCACAGCTAGGAGACAAACCATGACCAACCGTCGTCAATTCATTCAAACTGCCCTCACGCCCGTCGCGATGGCAGCCATTGCGCCTTTCAGTGCTTTTGCACAAAGCGGTGCACTGCCTTTGGAACAAATCAAAATCATCAACGGCTTCCCAGCCGGTGGCACCGCTGACGTGACCAGCCGTCGTGTCGGCGACAAACTGGGCAATGGCATTTACAGCAAAAACGCAGGTGTCGTGGAAAACAAAACCGGTGCGGCAGGCCGTATCGCCGTGGAAGCCGTCAAGGCATCTGCGGCTGATGGCAGCACTTTGTTGTTGACGCCTTATTCGATGATGTCGATCTACCCTCACATTTACAGCAAGCTCAGCTACGACCCGTTCAAAGACTTCGTGCCTGTCGCCATGGCCTCCTCGCTGACACATGGTTTGGCTGTGGGCCCCATGGTGCCCGCCTCTGTGAAAAACGTGAAAGACTTCTTGGCTTGGGCCAAGGCCAACCCCAACAACGCCAGCTACGGCTCACCCGCAGCGGGCTCCACGCCTCACTTCTTGGGCGCATTGCTGAGCATGAACAGCGGCGTGGACCTCAAGCACATCCCGTATCGCGGCTCGGTGCCAGGCGTGACCGATGTGATCGGTGGTCAGCTCGCTGCCATGGTCACACCGCACGGTGATTTCTTGGCCAACCACAAAGCAGGCAAGCTGCGCGTGATCGCCACCTCTGGCGCCAAGCGCTCACCTTTCTTGCCAGAGGTGCCTACCTTTGCAGAGCAAGGTTTCTCTGAATTGGTGATTGAGGAATGGTTCGGCTTCTACGCACCAGCCAAAACACCCGCCAACACGGTGGCCGCAGCTAACGCTGCCATCAACGCTGCGTTGAAAGACAAGATGGTCATCGACAGCTTGGCGCTCTCTGGCTTGGTACCTGTCGGCGGCAGCCCCGAAGACATGGCACGCGACATGAAGAAGCAATACGACGTGTGGGGCCCCATCGTCAAACGCATTGGCTTCACTGCTGAATCCTGATTGAACTGCGGAGCGCACACATGAACTACCAACCCCGTCTTGAAGATATCCAATTCATTTTGGAGAAGGTGCTTCATGTGCCGCAACGCATCGCTGAATTACCAGCGTACTCGGAAGTCGATGCCGACTTGATGAATCAAGTGCTCGAAGAAGCTGGCAAATTTGTGGCCAACGAAATCGCGCCCCTCAATCGCGTGGGCGATGAAGTGGGCGCCCAATTCAACCAAGGGCATGTGACCATGCCGCCTGGTTTCAAAGAAGCCTACCAATCATTTTGGCAATCGGGTTGGGCCTCGCTCACCACCGCCACAGACGATGGTGGCCAAGCCTTGCCCGCTGTTTTAGAAAGCGTGCTGTACGAGTGGCTGTCTGCTGCCAACCACGGTTGGACCATGGCCCCCGGTTTGTTGCACGGCGCGTATGAGTGCATCAAGCACCACGCAAGCGATGAACTCAAAGCACAGTACCTCAGCAAAGTGGGCACCGGCGAATGGCTGGCCACCATGTGCCTGACCGAGCCCCATGCAGGCAGTGACTTGGGACTCGCACGTACCAAAGCCTTGCCGCAAGCGGATGGCAGCTACCAAATCAGTGGCACCAAGATTTTCATTTCTGGCGGCGACCACGACCTGACCGACAACATCGTGCATTTGGTCTTGGCGCGCTTGCCCGATGCGCCGACGGGCCCCAAAGGCTTGTCGCTGTTCTTGGTCCCCAAGTTTTATGCAGATGGCTCGCGCAGTGCGGTGCATTGCGAACGCATTGAAGAAAAAATGGGCATCCACGGTAGCCCCACTTGCGTGATGCGCTTTGACGAAGCACAAGGCTGGCTGGTGGGCGACGTGGGCCGCGGGCTGAACGCCATGTTTGTGATGATGAACGCCGCACGTTTGCACGTGGCCCTGCAAGGCGTTGGCTTGCTGGATGCAGCGTGGCAAAAGGCGCACGCCTACGCACACGAGCGCCGTCAAATGCGTGCGCCCAAACCCGCAGGCGTCAAAGGTGAGCCCATCGACTTCATCATCGAACACCCCGCCATGCACCGCATCTTGGACACGCAACGTGCATGGATTGATGGCTCACGCGTGCTGGCTTATCAAACCGGTCTCGCTTTGGATATCGCCAAGCACCACCCCGATGCCACGCAACGCGAATCAGCCCAACGCTGGTGTGCACTGACCACACCCATCTTGAAAGCAGCTTGCACCGAGCAAGGTTTTCATGGTGCGAGCGACTGCTTGCAAGTGTTTGGTGGCCACGGCTATGTGAGCGAATGGGGCATTGAGCAAAACGTGCGCGATGCCCGCATCGCCATGATTTACGAAGGCACCAACGAAATTCAAGCCATCGACTTGTTGATGCGCAAAGTATTGGGCGATGGGAGCGTGGGCCTGAATGCCATGTTGGACGAACTCTCTGCTGGCTTGAATGCCACAGCACCACACGAAGCGCACGTGCTGCACTTGTTTGCCCAACTACGCGCCATCACCCAAGAAGCCACACAAGTGCAGGCGCGCCCAGATGGCAGCGTGACCTTGAGTTGGATTGCCGGTGACTATTTGCGTGTGGCCACCCTTGCCTTGCTGGCTTGGAGCTGGACACGCATTGAAGCCGCGCAGCCCACCGATACAGCCCGTTGGCATGCACCTGCGGCTGCCTTGCGTGCTTGGGTACTGCCGGAGTTTGAAATGCGCTTGAACATCATTCGCGCACAATTCAAACCAACATGACCGACAAAATAGACACCCGTTACCTCGAAACCCTCCTCGGCTACAACACCCGCCGCGCCACCCTGACCATCATCAGCCGCTTCATTGAGCGCATGGCGGAGTTTGATCTGAGGCCGGTAGATTTTTCGGTGCTGTCATTGATTGGGCATAACCCAGGCATCACCTCGCGCGAGCTGTGCAACGCGCTCAACATCTTGCCGCCCAACATGGTGGGGTTTTTGAAAGCGTTTGAAAAACGTGAGTTGATTGATCGAACCCCTCACCCCACGGATGGACGAGCCATGGGTTTATCGCTCACCAAAAAAGGCCAACAACTCATGCAAAAAGCAGAAGTTGCGGCCATTGAGTCAGACGCCAGCGCAGCGCATCAGCTCAGTGCTGCGGAGCAGAAAACGCTGATGCGCTTGCTGCAAAAAATCTACCGAACTACAGATTGATGAATCTACGTTGCTGTTGCGCGCTTGATTTCCAACGAATCAGGCTGCATCAGGCTGTTGTGTAGGCGCCGCCTTTTTAAACGCTTCGAGCTGCAGACAGGCAGCTTCGACTTCTGCGATCAAAGGCCATTGCGTCAAGTCCACTTTGAAGCGGCGCGCGCTTTCCACCTGCGGAATCAAATACACATCGGCCAAGGTCGGCATATGGCCATAGCTGAACGCACCGCGGGTTTTGTCTGCCGCCAACAGTGCCTCATAGGCATTGAACCCCTCGGCAATCCACGTGCCACACCACGCGTTGATGGCGTCTTCGTTGGCACTGAAGTGCTTGCGCACATATTCCAAGACGCGACGGTTATTGAGGGGATGCACATCACAACCCACAATCGCCGCCAAGGCACGCACATGGGCGCGTGCCTCTGGGTCTTGCGGCAGCAACGCTGGCGTGGGATGCGTTTCTTCCAACCATTCAATGATCGCTGGAGATTGAATCAGCACCTGTTTGCCCGTATCGAGCGCAGGCACAAAACCTTGTGGGTTGATGGCTTTGAAGGCGTCCTTCAAATGTTCTTCGGCTCGCAAATCTACAGCCACGTAATCAGTAGCCAAGCCTTTGAGGTTCAAAGCAATGCGCAAACGGTGCGAGGTGCCGCTGCGGAAAAAGTTATAGAGCTTCATTGGCTTGATTGGTTTGATGTGGCCGAGCGTCACATCAAGCGTGCGAAGCTGCCAAAGCTGCAAAAGCCTTCACCACTTCAGGCGGTGCTTGCACCAGTTCGATCAACACACCTTCGCCACCAATGGGGAATTCGTCGTTCGCCTTAGGGTGCATGAAGGTGATGTCAAAGCCAGCAGCGCCCTTGCGGATGCCGCCTGGGGCAAAGCGCACACCTTGTGCAGTCAGCCATTCCACAGCCACGGGCAGGTCATCGATCCACAAGCCAATGTGGTTCAACGGCGTGGCGTGAACCGCAGGCTTTTTCTCGATATCCATGGGTTGCATCAAATCGACTTCGACCTTAAAAGGGCCAACACCGATGGCACAAATATCTTCGTCCACGTTCTCGCGTTCGCTTTGAAACGTGCCCGTGACTTCGAGGCCAAACATGTCAACCCACAGCTTTTTCAAGCGGCCCTTGTCAGGGCCGCCGATGGCGATTTGTTGAATGCCGAGAACTTTGAATGGGCGAGCCATTATTCAAACTCCACAATCATTTGATCCACGGTGAGTGATTCGCCTTTAGCGGCCACCACTTTCTTGACCACACCATCTTGCGCTGCGAACAAGACGTTTTCCATCTTCATCGCTTCGATCACGGCCACGCGCTCGCCCGCTTGCACTTTTTGGCCCGGTGTCACAGACACTTCGACCAACAAGCCTGGCATGGGCGAAATCACGTACTTGCTCAAGTCTGGTGGTGCTTTGAACGGCATGAGTTTGTGCAACTCGGCCATGCGTGGCGACATCACCAAGGCTTCGATGCGTGTGCCGTTGTGTTGCACTTGTAAAGCCAAGGGGTTCTTCAAGGTGCCACGTTCGACTTGTGCGGTGAAAGGCTTGCCATTGCAAGTGCCTTCGATGCGGATGTCGTTCAAACGTGACTTGCTTTCAATCGCGTAAGTCTTGCCAGCGATGGTGATTTGCGCCACGCCCGGCTTGCCAGCGAACTCGTCCACATGCACTTGCACATAACGGTTGTCACCTTTTTGACCCAACTCGACCACCGCGTAGTCTTGGCCAATTTGCACGTCATAGCCAGGCAACTGGCCGCTGAGGTTGGCCGCGCGTTGACGTGACTTGCGGCGCACAAAAGCAGCCAAGGCAGCGAGGAAGTCGTGGTCGTCATGCGGCACATCTTCGGCACGGAAGCCTTGTGAATATTGCTCAGCGATGAAGCCTGTGTTGAAGTCACCCGACACAAACTTGGGATGCGCCAACAAAGCCGCTTGGAATGGGATGTTTGAGCTGATGCCGCGAATCACAAAACCGTTCAACGCTTCGCGCATTTTGGCGATGGCTTCGTTGCGGTCTTTGCCGTGCACGATGAGCTTGGCGATCATCGAGTCGTAGAACATCGGAATCTCACCACCGTCTTGCACACCGGTGTCCACACGCACGCCTTGCAAATCTTGGGTGTTGCCTTGGAACATGCTTTGTTTAGGTGTTTGGAAACGCACCAAGCGGCCTGTGGAAGGCAAGAAGTTGCGGAAGGGGTCTTCAGCGTTGATACGGCATTCAATGGCCCAACCGTCGCGCTTGACGTCGGCTTGACCAAACGCCAGCTTCTCGCCAGCAGCGACACGAATCATTTGCTCTACCAAGTCGAGGCCGGTGATGGCTTCGGTCACAGGGTGTTCCACCTGCAAGCGGGTGTTCATCTCGAGGAAGTAGAAGTCTTGGTCTTTACCGACCACAAACTCCACCGTGCCAGCAGATTGGTATTTCACCGCCTTGGCCAAAGCCACGGCTTGTTCGCCCATCGCTTTACGCGTGGCTTCGCTGATGAAAGGTGATGGCGCTTCTTCGATCACTTTTTGGTGACGACGTTGGATCGAGCACTCGCGCTCGTTCAAATACACCACGTTGCCGTGGCTGTCGCCCAACACTTGAATCTCAATGTGGCGAGGCTCAAGCACGTATTTTTCGATGAACACACGGTCATCGCCAAAGCTATTGCGGGCTTCGTTGCGGCATGACGTGAAACCTTCGAGGGCTTCTTTGTCGTTGAATGCCACACGCAAACCTTTACCGCCGCCACCGGCCGAAGCCTTGATCATGACGGGGTAGCCAATGCCTTTGGCAATTCCCACCGCTTGCTCAGCGGTGTCGATGGCATCGTTGTAGCCAGGGATGGTGTTGACCTTGGCTTCGAGCGCCAACTTCTTAGAAGCGATCTTGTCACCCATCGCCGCAATCGAATGCGCCTTAGGGCCGATGAAGGCAATGCCCTCTTCTTCGCAACGCTTGGCGAATTCGGTGTTCTCGCTCAAGAAACCGTAGCCGGGGTGAATGGCTTGTGCGCCAGTTGCCTTAGCAGCCGCGATGATTTTGTCGGCCACGAGGTAAGACTCGCGCGAAGGCGCTGGGCCCAACAAAACGGCTTCATCCGCCAGCTGCACATGACGTGCCTCTTTGTCGGCTTCAGAGTAAACGGCCACGGTTTTGATGCCCATCTTGTGAGCGGTGGCGATGACGCGGCAAGCGATTTCGCCACGGTTTGCAATCAGTATCTTTTTAAACATGGACGATCTCCATCAAACATTCTTTGCGGGAAACACCGTGGCGCAGGCTTTGCCAAGACACAGGTGTTGCCCCCTTGAGGGGGAAGCGCCGAAGGCGCTTCGGGGGTGGGTCATAAAGGAATATTGCCGTGCTTGCGCCATGGGTTGTCGATCTTCTTGTCTTTCAACATCACCAACGAGCGGCAAATGCGCTTGCGTGTTTCGTGCGGTTGAATGACGTCGTCGATGAAGCCACGTGCGCCAGCCACAAAGGGGTTGGCAAAGCGGGCTTTGTATTCGGCTTCTTTGGCTGCCAGTTTTTCGGGGTCGCCTTTGTCTTCGCGGAAGATGATTTCCACCGCACCTTTGGCACCCATCACCGCGATTTCGGCGTTGGGCCATGAGAAGTTCACATCGCCGCGCAAATGCTTAGACGCCATCACGTCATACGCACCGCCGTAGGCCTTGCGTGTGATGACGGTGATTTTTGGCACCGTGCACTCGGCATACGCGTACAGCAACTTGGCACCGTGCTTGATGATGCCGCCGTACTCTTGTGAGGTGCCGGGCATGAAACCGGGCACGTCTACAAATGTGACGACAGGGATGTTGAACGCATCGCAGAAGCGCACAAAACGTGCGGCTTTGATGGAGCTCTTGATGTCCAAACAGCCTGCCAACACCAAAGGTTGGTTGGCCACGATACCAACGGTTTGGCCTTCCATACGGGCAAAGCCAATCAGGATGTTTTTGGCGTAGTCGGGTTGCAGTTCAAAGAAATCACCATCGTCCACCGTTTTGACGATGAGCTCTTTCATGTCATAGGCTTTGTTGGGGTTCTCGGGCACCAGTGTGTCCAAGCTGATGTCCATGCGATCAACGGGGTCACCGCTGGGGCGCACAGGTGCTTTTTCACGGTTGTTCAGGGGCAAATAATTGTAGAGGCGACGCAGCATGAGCAAGGCTTCCACGTCGTTCTCAAAGGCCATGTCGGCCACACCGCTCTTGGTGGTGTGCGTCACGGCGCCACCCAACTCTTCAGCCGTCACTTCTTCGTGCGTCACTGTCTTCACCACTTCAGGGCCGGTCACGAACATGTAGGACGTGTCTTTGACCATGAAGATGAAATCGGTCAACGCAGGTGAATACACCGCACCGCCCGCGGATGGGCCCATGATCATGCTGATCTGGGGCACCACACCTGAAGCCATCACGTTGCGCTGGAACACTTCGGCGTAACCGCCCAAAGAGGCCACACCTTCTTGAATACGGGCGCCACCCGAGTCATTCAAGCCGATCACTGGCGCGCCGACTTTCATGGCTTGGTCCATGATTTTGCAAATCTTCTCAGCATGCGTTTCAGACAATGCACCACCGTACACGGTGAAATCTTGGCTGAACACAAACACCAAACGGCCATTGATCATGCCGTAGCCGGTGACCACGCCATCGCCTGGAATTTTGTTGTCTTGCATGCCAAAGTCTGTGCAACGGTGTTCAACGAACATGTCCCACTCTTCGAAGGTGCCTTCGTCGAGCAACACTTCGATACGCTCGCGTGCGGTCAGTTTGCCCTTGGCGTGCTGCGCATCAATGCGCTTTTGGCCGCCACCTAAGCGAGCCGCAGCGCGCTTTTGTTCCAGTTGTTCGATGATGTCTTGCATGGTTGCTCTTTCTTTACTCCAGGAAGATTTTCAAATTAACCCTGCGCTTGATAGGCGCTGAGCAGTTGACGGGAAGCCGTCGAAGCGGCCAGTTGGCCCGCTGCGACTTGTTGACTCAGTTGGGGCAGCAGTGTTTGCACACGCGGCTGCGCTCTAAAGTTTTGTTTCAAGCCCGCGTCGATGCGTTCCCACATCCACGACAAGGCTTGGTTTTGGCGGCGCTCAGAGAAGCGGCCATTTTGTTTTTGAATGGTTTGGAACTCACCCACGGCGTCCCAAAACGCATCCACGCCTTGACCTAGCAAAGCACTGAGTTGAACCACTTTGGGATGCCACACCTCGGTGTTGCGATGCGCATGGCCAGAGCCACCGTGCATGCCCAGCAATTGCAAGGCACTGGTGATTTGCAGCTGCGCACGTGTGGCAGCCGTCGCATCGATGTCGGCTTTGTTGATGACCACCAAATCGGCAATCTCCATCACGCCTTTTTTGATGGCTTGCAAATCGTCGCCCGCATTGGGCAACTGCAACAACACAAACATGTCGGTCATGTTGGCCACGGCGGTTTCGCTTTGGCCCACGCCCACGGTTTCCACAATCACCACGTCGTAGCCAGCAGCTTCGCAGACCAGCATGGATTCACGCGTTTTTTCGGCCACACCACCCAAGGTGCCACTCGATGGGCTGGGGCGAATGTAGGCTTGGTCGTGCACGCTCAAAAACTCCATGCGGGTTTTGTCACCCAAGATGGAGCCGCCAGACACCGTGCTGGAAGGGTCGATGGTGAGCACCGCCACGCGGTGACCTTGCTCAATCAAATACAAACCCAGTGCTTCGATGAACGTGGACTTGCCCACGCCCGGCACACCACTGATACCTAATCGAAACGACTTGCCCGTGTGCGGCAACATGGTGGTGAGTAACTCATCCGCAGAAGCGCGATGGTCCGTGCGCGTGGACTCCAGCAAGGTGATTGCTTTGGCCATTGCACGGCGTTGCACGGGCGGGTTGCCCTGCAACAGTCCATCGAGCAACTGTGCAGGTGTCACCCAATGGCCTTTTTGATTTGTTCCAGCACGTCTTTGGCACTAGCAGGAATGGGGGTACCTGGACCGTAAATGCCTTTGACACCCGCTTCGTACAAGAAGTCATAGTCTTGGCGCGGGATCACACCGCCCACGAACACGATGATGTCGTCAGCGCCTTGCTTCTTCAACTCGGCAATGATGGCGGGCACCAAGGTTTTGTGGCCTGCCGCGAGGGTGGACACACCCACAGCGTGCACGTCGTTTTCGATGGCTTGGCGCGCGCATTCTTCAGGCGTTTGGAACAAGGGGCCCATGTCCACGTCGTAACCGAGATCAGCAAACGCGGTGGCCACCACTTTGGCGCCACGGTCGTGGCCGTCTTGGCCCAACTTTGAAATCATCACGCGAGGACGACGGCCATGGCTTTCGGCGAACTCGGCAATATCAGCCTTAAGGGCATTCCAATACTCCATGGTGTCTCCCACGTTTTCGCCATCGTCATACGCTGCGGCGTACACACCCGTGACTTTTTGGGTGTCAGCGCGGTGGCGGCCAAACACTTTTTCGAGGGCATCGCTCACCTCGCCCACTGTGGCGCGCAGGCGGATGGCCTTGATGGACAAATCGAGCAAGTTGCCTTCGCCGGTTTCAGCAGATTGCGTTAACGCGGCCAATGCGGCTTGCACCTTGGCGGTGTCGCGTGTGGCTTTGATTTTTTGCAAACGCTCAATCTGACCGTCGCGCACGCGCACGTTGTCGATGGCCAAGATTTCGATCGGGTCTTCTTTGGCGAGTTTGTATTTATTCACGCCCACGATGACGTCTTTGCCAGAGTCGATGCGCGCTTGCTTTTCAGCGGCGGCAGCTTCGATCTTCAATTTGGCCCAACCGCTGTCCACGGCTTTGGTCATGCCGCCCATGGCTTCAACTTCTTCGATGATGGCCCAGGCCTTATCGGCCATTTCTTGCGTGAGCGACTCCATCATGTACGAACCGGCCCATGGGTCGATCACGTTGGTGATGTGGGTCTCTTCTTGAATGATGAGCTGGGTGTTGCGCGCAATGCGTGCTGAGAACTCGGTGGGCAAAGCAATCGCTTCGTCAAACGAGTTGGTGTGCAGCGACTGCGTGCCGCCAAACACCGCGGCCATCGCTTCGATGGTGGTGCGCACCACGTTGTTGTACGGGTCTTGCTCGGTGAGCGACCAGCCAGACGTTTGGCTGTGCGTGCGCAGCATGAGACTCTTGGGGTTCTTGGCGTCAAAACCCTTCATGATGCGGCACCACAGCAAACGTGCGGCGCGCATTTTGGCGATTTCCAAATAGAAGTTCATGCCCACCGCCCAGAAGAACGACAAGCGGCCCGCGAAGGCGTCCACATCCAAACCAGAGGCAATGGCGGTCTTCACATACTCTTTGCCGTCGGCCAAGGTGAAGGCCAATTCCAAAGCTTGGTTGGCGCCCGCCTCTTGCATGTGGTAACCCGAAATCGAGATCGAGTTGAACTTGGGCATGTGCTTGGCGGTGTAGCCAATGATGTCGCCAATGATCTTCATCGACGGTTCTGGCGGGTAGATGTAGGTGTTGCGCACCATGAACTCTTTCAGAATGTCGTTCTGAATCGTGCCGCTCAACAACTCTTGGCTCACGCCCTGCTCTTCAGCAGCCACCACATAGCCCGCCAACACGGGCAGCACAGCGCCGTTCATGGTCATGGACACCGACACTTTGTCCAACGGAATTTCGTTGAACAAAATCTTCATGTCTTCCACCGAGTCAATGGCCACACCGGCCTTGCCCACGTCGCCTGTCACACGGGGATGGTCAGAGTCGTAGCCACGGTGGGTGGCCAAGTCAAACGCCACAGACACGCCTTGACCACCCGCGGCCAAAGCTTTGCGATAGAACGCGTTGGATTCTTCAGCGGTAGAAAAGCCTGCGTATTGGCGAATCGTCCAAGGACGCACCGAATACATGGTGGCTTGTGGGCCACGCAAGTACGGCTCAAAGCCGGGCAAGGTGTTGGCGTAAGGGAGGTTTTGGGTGTCTTCGGCGGTGTACAGCGGCTTGACGCTGATACCGTCCAAAGTCTTCCAGTTCAGGGCGTTGATATCGCCGCCTGGGGCTGACTTAGCGGCTGCTTTAGCCCAGGCTTCGAGGTTGGCGGCGTTGAATTCGGTCGGCTTTTGGCTCATGGCAAATCACTTGTGAAAAGGGTCTTTTGCGTTCGGTCAGACCCGAGGTTAACCCACGGTTCTGCTCATTCCGCAGGATCATATCATTCATAATTATTGATTCAAAATCTTATCTCAGCTTACAATTTGACCCTATGGCTGCCGTCACCCTCACTCCTCGCGCTTTATATGAAGAAGTTGCCGAACTGCTTCGGCAACGCATCTTTGCGGCTGAATTAGCGCCAGGCAGCTGGATTGACGAGATGCGTCTGGCCGAGGAATACGGCATCAGCCGCACCCCCATGCGCGAAGCCCTGAAGGTATTGGCCGCCGAAGGCTTGGTGACCATGAAAGTGCGTCGCGGTGCTTATGTGACCGAGGTCAACGAAAAAGACCAGCGCGATGTGTATCACCTGCTCTCGTTACTAGAGTCAGACGCCGCAGGCGTGGTGGCCCAAGAAGCCAGCGTCGAGCAGCTGCAAGATTTGCAAGCCCTGCATGCCGAGCTGACAGCCGCAGTGACGGACCGAGAGAAATTCTTTGAGATCAATGAGCGCTTTCACATGCGCTTGCTGGAAATTGCCAACAACCGCTGGCGCGACCAAATGGTGGCGGACTTGCGCAAGGTGATGAAACTCAACCGCCACAACTCGCTGTTCAAAAGCGGCCGCTTGCAAGAATCCCTCAAAGAACACCAAGCCATCATGGATGCATTGATGGCACGTGATGCGGCACTGACGGTGCAGCGCATGAATGAGCACTTTGCCAACGGCCTCGAAGCCGCAAGCTAAGAGTCACCTCTCCTTCAAGCCTTATCAGCTTCCATCACCCGTTCGGCGGCACCACGCGCCAAGGCTTCGCGCGCAATCTTCATCACGTCTCGCGGTGGCAATGGTTTGAGCTTGTGGTTGCTCCAAGTCTGACGCCACAAACGTGCACCGCGTTGGCCATGGAACAAGCCCAACATGTGGCGGGCAATCGGGTACCAAGGGCAACCATCTTCGGCGTGGGCACGTTCCATGTAAGCGACCATCGTCTCCTCCACGGCTTCGCGGCTGAGAGTCTCGTGTGGGTCGTTGTAAAACTCGGCATCCCACGTCGTCATCAGCCACGGACGGTAATAGGCTTCGCGCCCCAACATCACACCATCGACGTGCTGCAAGTGCTCAGCCATTTGCGCGTTGGTGGTGATGCCTCCGTTGATGGCAATCACTAGGTTGGGAAAGTCTTTTTTGAGCTGGTAACCCAGCTCGTAACGCAGTGGCGGAATTTCGCGGTTTTCTTTGGGGCTTAGGCCATCGAGCCACGCGTTACGCGCATGCACGATGAACACCTTGCAGCCCGCATCGCTGACCGTGCCCACAAAGTCGCGCACAAAGTCGTAGCTTTCAATGCGGTCAATGCCAATGCGGTGCTTCACTGTGACGGGAATGCTCACCACATCCATCATGGCTTTCACGCCATCGGCCACGGTTTGCGGCTCGTTCATCAAGCACGCGCCAAATGCGCCACGCTGCACACGGTCCGACGGACAGCCACAATTGAGGTTGATTTCGTTGTAACCCCACTGCTCACCCAACTTAGCGCCATGCGCTAAATCCGCCGCGTCGCTGCCCCCCAGTTGCAAAGCAACTGGATGCTCTTCAGCGTTGAAACGCAAATGGCGTTGCGTATCCCCATGGCGCAATGCGCCAGTGGTGACCATCTCGGTGTAAAGCAAGGTGTTGCGGCTGAGTAAGCGGTGAAAGTAACGACAGTGCCTATCAGTCCAATCCATCATGGGGGCTACTGAGGTGCGCCAAAGTGAGGCATCAGGAAAATTCATGCGGCAATTATCCCGTGCCCTCTGCTTGAAGATTAGGCACAATGGATATGCCCCTAAAAATATTCACTTCAAAGGCGATGACGATGGATAACCCAACCCTCTGGTGGCTAGTAGCTGGCGGCCTTGTGGTGGCCGAGTTGCTGACAGGCACGTTTTACTTGCTCATGCTGTCGCTAGGTGCAGTGGCAGCGGCCTTGACGGCCTATGCAGGTGTCTCCGTCACGTGGCAAATCGTCACAGCGGCAGCAGTGGGGGGCGCAGCGGCGGTGTTGTGGCATTTGAAAAAACCACTCAGCAACGATGCACAAGACAGCAATGTGCACCTCGACATTGGCGAGACTGTGACTGTCGAAGGATGGGACGCGCAAGGCCAGACCCAAGTCAAACACCGAGGTGCGCAATGGGCTGCCGTTTGCGCGCCAAGCGCCACACCTGAACTGGGCTTGCACCGCATCGTTGAGATGCAAGGCAACCGCTTAGTTTTGCAAAAGATTTAACTTCTCTTAAAGGTCGACTTATGGAAATCGCCATTCTCTTTTTGATCATCGCAGTTGTGTTCATCATCAAGACCGTCAAGGTCGTGCCACAGCAAAACGCATGGGTGGTCGAGCGTTTGGGCAAGTACCACGCCAGCCTCACACCGGGTTTGAACTTTGTGGTGCCCTTCATTGACAACGTGATTCAAAAACACAGCCTCAAAGAAATTCCACTCGATGTGCCCAGCCAAATTTGCATCACGCGTGACAACACGCAATTGCAAGTCGATGGCATTTTGTATTTCCAAGTGACCGACCCACGCTTGGCCAGCTATGGCTCGTCCAACTACATCATGGCCGTGACGCAACTGGCGCAAACCAGCTTACGCAGCGTGATTGGCAAACTCGAACTCGACAAAACCTTTGAAGAGCGTGACATCATCAACGCCCAAGTGGTAGCCGCCATCGATGAAGCGGCGCTGAACTGGGGCGTGAAAGTATTGCGCTACGAAATCAAAGACCTCACGCCACCCGCTGAAATCTTGCACGCCATGCAAGCGCAAATCACAGCGGAGCGTGAAAAGCGTGCATTGATCGCCGCCTCAGAAGGCCGCCGCCAAGAACAAATCAACATCGCCACTGGTGAGCGTGAAGCCTTCATTGCCCGCTCTGAAGGCGAGAAGCAAGCTGCCATTAACAAGGCCCAAGGTGAAGCCGCCTCCATCACCGCTGTGGCTGATGCCACGGCACAAGCGATTGAGCGTATTGCCGCTGCCATTCGCCAACCCGGTGGCGAGCAGGCGGTACAACTCAAGGTGGCTGAGCAAGCCGTACAGGCTTATGGCAAGGTGGCAACCGATGCCAAGACCACCCTCATCGTGCCTAGCAACATGACCGAGGTGTCAGGCCTTATTACCTCTGCGATGCAAATGGTGAAGCTCGACAAATAACGCAGATCAAGCCAACGAAAAAAAGCCCGCTGACGCGGGCTTTTTTCTTGGCATGCAACAAGGCTTAACCCATGTGCAAACCACCGTTCACAGCAAAGTCAGCTCCTGTGGTGTAACCACCATCTTCGCTGGCCATCCACGCAATGATGGAGGCGATTTCAGCAGGCTTGCCCAAACGCTTGACGGGCACCGTGGCCACAATTTTCTCCAGCACATCAGGACGAATGGCGTTGACCATGTCCGTACCGATGTAACCAGGTGACACGGTGTTGACCGTCACACCTTTGGTAGCCAACTCTTGGGCCAAGGCCATGGAGAAACCGTGCATACCCGCCTTGGCAGCTGAGTAGTTGGTTTGACCAGCTTGACCTTTTTCACCGTTCACCGATGAGATGTTGATGATGCGGCCCCAGCCGCGTTCGACCATGTCTGGCACTACTTGTTTGGTGACGTTGAACATCGAATCCAGGTTGGTGTTCATCACAGCATCCCAGTCTTCTTTGCTCATTTTCAAGAACATGCGATCTTTGGTGATACCGGCGTTGTTGACCAACACATCAATCGGGCCATGCTCTGCTTTAGCTTTGGTGAATGCCTCCACGGTGGACTCCCAATCACCCACGTTACCCACAGAGGCGTAGAAGGTGTAGCCCAAGGCTTTCTGTTCATCAAGCCATTTTTTGAAATCACGGGTTGGACCGCAACCTGCAATGACTTTGAAACCTTCTTTGTGAAGGCGTTGGCAAATGGCGGTTCCGATGCCACCCATGCCGCCCGTGACGTACGCTACTTTTTGGCTCATTTTTTGTCTCCTGATGTATGAGTTTTTAGTGAAAGAAATCTGAATTAACGCTCGAGTGCCAACGACACGCCCATGCCGCCACCGATGCACAGTGCAGCCAAGCCCTTTTTGGCGTTGGTGCGTTGCATTTCGTGCAGCAAGGTCACCAAGATGCGGCAGCCTGATGCACCGATGGGGTGACCAATGGCAATCGCACCACCGTTGACGTTGACCTTCGCGGGATCAATGTCCAACTGTTGGTTCACCGCACAAGCTTGTGCAGCAAAGGCTTCATTGAGTTCGAACAAGTCCACATCTGAGGCTTTCCATCCAGCGCGTTCCAAAGCCTTGCGCGAGGCAGACACCGGGCCCATGCCCATGATTTTTGGGTCCAAACCACTGGTACCAAAAGCTGCAATGCGTGCCAAAGGTGTGAGGCCCAAAGCTGCTGCTTTTTTCGCCGTCATCACCACCACCGCCGCCGCACCGTCGTTGATGCCTGATGCATTACCGGCCGTCACCGAACCTGCTTTGTCAAAAGCTGGGCGCAGACCCGCCAAAACTTCTGCCGTGGTTTTTTTGTTGATGAATTCGTCGGCATTGAACACCACAGGGTCACCCTTGCGTTGAGGAATGTTGACCGACACGATTTCGTCTTTGAACTTGCCAGCGTCTTGGGCAGCCGTTGCTTTTTGTTGGCTGGCCAATGCCAATGCGTCTTGCATGTCGCGGGTAATGTGGAATTCTTTGGCTACGTTTTCAGCCGTGATGCCCATGTGGTACTGGTTGTAGACATCCCACAAACCGTCCACGATCATGGTGTCGATCATGTTCCAGTTGCCCATGCGTTGGCCGTCACGTGAACCCAACAGCACATGGCCCGAAGCGCTCATGTTTTCTTGGCCACCCGCCACCACGATGTCGCTGTCGCCATAAGCCACTGCTTGTGCAGCCAACATGACAGACTTCAAACCAGAACCGCACACGGCGTTGATGGTCAAAGCTGGCACCGAAGAAGGAATGCCAGATTTCATCAACGCTTGGCGTGCTGGGTTTTGACCCGCACCAGCGGCCAACACTTGACCCATGATGACTTCACCGACTTGCGCTGGATCGACCTTGGCACGAGCCAGAGCTTCACGAATGACGATAGAGCCCAACTCAGTGGCAGCAATTTTGGCGAGTGAACCACCAAACTTACCCACAGCTGTGCGTGCGGCTGAAACGATGACGATGTCTTCCATTTTTGTCTCCCGAAAAATAAGATGAAGTTAAAAATTAATTGCTAGCGCGTGCTTTGACGTAGCGACCCGGTGCGGCTTCAATCGCTTTGTGCTTGCCTTTGCCATAAGTCTTAGGCGCAGCGATTTGTTTGCCTGCGTGTGTTTTGAGCCAGGCGGACCAATCGGTCCACCAGCTGCCTGGGTGTTCTTTCGCTTTGCCAATCCATTGCTCGGCATCTTTAGGGAAGCTGGTGTCGCTTCCTGTCCAGTAGCAACGCTTCTTGGCCGCAGGTGGGTTGATCACACCCGCGATGTGGCCTGAGGCGCCCATGACAAAACGCTTCTTGCCTGGGAACACCTGTGTGCTCGCATACGCGCCACCAATCGGCACGATGTGATCTTCACGCGAGCCGTAGATGTAGATGGGCATATCCACCTTGCGCAAGTCAATCTTTTCGCCACACACGGTGGCTTTGCCCGGCTTGATGAGGTTGTTCTCAAGATACGTGTTACGCAGATACCACGCATACATAGGGCCAGGCAAGTTGGTGGAATCGCTGTTCCAGTAGAGCAAGTCAAACGGGGGTGGTGTTTCGCCTTTGAGGTAGTTGCCCACCACATAGTTCCACACCAAGTCATTGGGGCGCAAAAAGCTGAAGGTTGACGCCATGTCTTTGCCCTTCATCAGCCCGCCTTTGGCAAACTGGCCTTCACGGTACTTCACAAAACCTTCGTCAATGAACACATCCAAGATGCCGGTATCTGTGAAATCAATCAAGGTGGTCAGCAACGTAGCGCTGGCCACAGGCTTTTCGCCACGTGCGGCCAACACAGCCAAGGCGTTCGAAAGGATGGTGCCACCCACACAGAAACCCAATGCATTGATCTGCTTAGAGCCACCAATTTCTTGCACCACCTTGATGGCTTGAATGGCGACATCTTCTACATAGTTGTCCCAAGTCGTGTTGCGCAGGCTCTCATCGGGGTTGCGCCAGCTCACCACAAAGGTACGGTGACCTTGGGCCACAGCGTAACGAATGAAAGAGTTTTCCGGCTGCAAATCCAAGATGTAGAACTTGTTGATGCAAGGCGGAATAAACAGGAATGGGCGTTCGTACACCTTGGCGGTAAGTGGCTTGTATTCGAGCAGTTGGAAGAACTCGTTTTCAAACACCACTTGCCCTTCGGTGGTGGCCACGTTTTTACCCACTTCAAACAAGCTTTCATCGGTCATCGACACATGGCCTTGTTGCATGTCGTGCAACAGGTTTTGAATGCCTTTGGAAATGCTCTCGCCTTTGGTGTCTATCGCTTTTTGCTGCGCTTCAGCATTGAGCGCTAAGAAATTGCTGGGGGCGGAAGCTGCCGCCCATTGCTCAACTGCGAATTGAAGACGAGCTTTGGTTTTGGCGTCTGTCTCGGCAGCTTCAGTGAGCGCCATCATGGTGCGGGTGTTGAGCAAATACGCAGCTGCTGTGAAGGCAGCCATGGGGTTTTGACCCCATGCATCACCTTTGAAACGACGGTCTTTGACTTCGGCCTTACCCTGCAGGCTTTGGTTCCACAACTCAGTCGCTTCTGAGATGTATTGCTTTTGCAGAGCTTCGAGTTTATTTGGAGAGAATTTGAGGTCGGGTGTTTTTGCATCACCACCGATTGTTTGAAATGAGGCCAAGGCTTTGAGCCAGCTATCCCCGAGGCTCTTGAGGGCCGCATTCTGATCCATCACGCATCTCCTATACAGTCGCTGTTGACTTTTTAACTGTCGCCAGTATGTCAGTGATTTGCCCTTGAATTTCTGACAGATATCAAACTTGAGAGAAAACCCCTAGATGTATTTGGTTCTGATCGCTTGGATTTACGTGGCTTTCATGATGGCGATTGCCGAAGCTACAAGCCCTGTGGGTTCTGTGCTTGGTGCAGCTGTGACGTTCTTGCTTTACGGCGTGTTGCCCATGAGTGTGGTGGGCTACATCATGGGCACACCAGCAAGACGACGCGCCATCAAAGCCAAAGAAGCTGAAGCACATGCACAAGCCTCAGCTTCGCCAGATGCATGCCGCGAATCTTCCAGTGACGCCATCGCGCCGGTAGGAAAAGAGCCTTGAATGCTGCGTCACTGTGCACCATGCGGGTGTGCTGTTATTGCCAGCAACAGAGGTCACACCTAACACCCGCAAACGCTCACGCGCTAGACCTGCAAGGTCAGCCAACCATTTGCCGGCATGGGTTGGATGTGGTTTGAAATATTGAGCCACTTGGGATGACGCCACACCTGCGGTGAACGCCACACGTACATCGTCTCCCACTTCAAAAGCATCGGGGCCAATGCAAGGCCCCAACCACACACGCACTTGTGCTGGAACAGCCCCTGCTTTTTCACACACGGCATGGATGGTTTGTTCAAGTACGCCCGCCGCTAAACCACGCCAACCGGCATGGGCCGCTGCCACCACTTGACCCGCATCATCGGTGAACAACAGAGGCATGCAATCGGCCACCATGATGGTGCAAGCCACTTGGGGCTCTCGTGTGAGGCATGCATCGGCTTGTGTGCCATCAGGTGTGGTGACACTCAGCTGCGCCAGATCCACGCCATGCACTTGATTTAAAAAAATGGGCCGTGCCCCACCGAGCTGCGCTTGCAGCAAGGCTCGGTTTTGAGCGACCGCTTGCGGATCATCTTGCACATGGTCACCAAGATTCAGGCTGTCAAACGGTGCTTTAGAAACACCGCCCAGGCGCGTGGTACACACCGCATGCACGCCCGCAGGCAATGACCAATCCATGGGCCAAAACAAAGGTGAAGCAGGTGTGTGGGATGCGTGACTCATAGTGTCAAAGGATATCTCGAACGCGACGGCTGACTGCGCACGGTGACGGTAGACTTGAGCCTAGTTTTAACTTGCAAGACACACACCATGATTCTCGAACTCGTCGACATCCGCATTCAAGCTGGCCAACAAGCTGCATTTGATGAAGCCATCCAACGTGGCGTGAACACCGTCATCGCCAAAGCCAAGGGTTTTGAAGGTTACAAAATCAACCGCGGCATCGAGTCACCCGAGCGCTATGTGTTGCAAATCTTCTGGACCACGCTGGAAAACCACACCGTGGACTTCCGCGAATCCTCAGCCTTTGGCGAATGGCGCGCCATCGTGGGCCCCTTCTTCGCGCAACCACCTGTGGTGGAGCACTTTGAACTCGTGAGCAAATCACAAGGCTAACCCCTTCTAACTGGAAACCCCCTCATGATGAGCTACACGTTTGAACCCACACCTGTCGTCTCTGTCCCCGTGATGGGCAAAGCCGAACGCTTTCCTGTGCACCGCATTTACTGCGTGGGCCGCAACTACGAAGAGCATGCCAAAGAGATGGGCTTCTCAGGCCGTGAACCCCCCTTCTTCTTCATGAAACCCGCTGACAGCCTGTTGGTGGTCAACGCAGGTGAAACCGGTGACATGCCCTACCCCGGCCTCACCAAAAATTTGCACCACGAAATTGAGTTGGTGGTCGCCATTGGCAAAGGCGGCAAGAACATCTCGGCAGCGGATGCAATGAGCCACATTTACGGCTACGCCGTGGGCTTAGACATGACACGTCGTGACTTGCAAAACGACATGAAAAAACAAGGCCGTCCTTGGTGCATTGGCAAAGGCTTCGAGCACAGCGCCCCCATTGGCCCTATCACCCCCGCAGCACTGGCGGGTGATGTGGCGAACGCTGAAATTTATGTGCAAGTCAATGACCAAGACCGCCAACGCAGCCACGTGAGCCAACTCATTTGGAACATCGCTGAAACCATTGAACACCTGTCTACGGCTTGGGAACTGCAAGCTGGCGACTTGATTTACACCGGTACACCTGAAGGTGTGGGTGCTGTTGTGACGGGCGACACCATGGTGGGTGCAGTGGCAGGCTTGGGCGAACTCAAAGTTCGCATGGTCTAAGGCCATGCTGCACCGACCGCTCATCCAGCATTGCAAATCGTGCGGCAGCGCGGTGACATACCGCGTGCCAGACGATGGCGACACACGTGAGCGTGCGGTATGCAACGCCTGCCACACCATCCACTACGAAAACCCGCTCAATGTGGTGGGCACCGTACCTGTGTGGGGCGACAAGGTGCTGCTGTGCAAACGCAACATCGAACCGCGCTTTGGCAAATGGACTTTGCCTGCAGGCTTCATGGAGCTCAACGAAACTGTGGCACAAGGTGCGGCACGAGAAACTGTGGAAGAAGCGGGGGCACAGTTTGAAATGCAAGAGCTGTTCACACTGATGAACGTCACGCGCGTCGGCCAAGTGCATTTCTTTTACCGTGCCCAACTCACCAACGATACGTTTGACCCCGGCCACGAAACGCAAGAAGCGCGTTTGTTTGCCGAGCATGAAATACCGTGGGACGAGATTGCGTTTCGCACCGTCAAGGAAACCTTGCAGCACTACTTTGCCGATGCAAAGAAGGGGCAGTTTGAACTGCACCACGTCGACATTGTTTAAGCGCATTCAGCGACATCAGAAAAGACAAAAGGGCTAGCAATTTGCATTGCTAGCCCTTGGTCATTTTGGTCGGTGTGAAAGGATTCGAACCTTCGACCCCTTGCACCCCATGCAAGTGCGCTACCAGGCTGCGCCACACACCGAATCAGAGAGAAATTATAACGCCACTCAGTGTGACTCAGAGAGCAGATCGCGAATTTGTGTGAGTTCTTTGCGCAAGGTTTGCAGCGCTTCATCACTGCTGCTAAGCGCAAGTGGTGGCAACTCATGTGCATCGTCTGAGTCGATATCCAAGTCGTCCTCAAACCCCTCGTCATCGGGCAAATCCACATCAATTAACTCACCACCCACACGACGGCGTTCACGCTCGGATTGCACCAGCTCTTGCAACTTGTTACGCGCACCGGTGATGGTGAAACCTTGGTCATACAAGAGGTCACGAATACGGCGAATCATCAGCACTTCATGGCGCTGGTAATAGCGGCGATTGCCGCGACGCTTCATGGGGCGCAGTTGCGTGAATTCCTGCTCCCAATAGCGCAGCACGTGCGGCTTGACGCCGCACAACTCGCTCACTTCCCCAATGGTGAAGTAGCGTTTGGCTGGAATGGGGGGAAGGAGGGATTTCTCCATGAAAATCAGTAGCTTGTAAACGGGACCGCAGAGGTTACACGAAGATAAGCCTCGAATTGCATCGACTGATAAATTTGCCAAAAAAAAGAGGCCTGCTTGGCCTCTTTTTCAATCAGTTGTCAACTTTGGGATTACTGTCTCCCTGTATTTGCTCTTTCAGTTTGTGACTTGCATGAAACGTCACCGCGCGACGCGCTTCAATCGGAATTGATTCGCCTGTGCGCGGGTTGCGACCAGGCCTAGGTGCTTTGGTGCGAATTTGAAAATTGCCAAAGCTTGAAATTTTCACATCGGTACCACTGACCAAGCTTTGCGCGATGAGGTCAAAGAAGGCATCAATCATGTCTTTGGACTCACGCTTGTTCAAACCGATTTGCTCAAACAACAAATCAGCCAACTGCGCTTTGGTCAACGCGGGCGTTTCTAAGCTTTCAAAAGAAAGTTCCATACGGTTCTCTTTTCAACGTGTGAACATCAAGCGCGCAAACGCGCAGCCACTTGGGCGGCCAACTCAGCCAGCACGGCTTGCACTACGCCTTCGATTTGGGCTTCGTTCAAAGTGGCTTCATCGCTGTTGAGCGTCAAGCGCACAGCCAAGCTCTTTTCATCCATCGCCATGGCGGCACTTTCAGCCTTGGGGCGATACACGTCAAACAACACGGCACTGCGCAGAAAACCTTGAGTTTTAGCGGCATGTACGGCAGCCATCAACTGGGCGTGCGTGACGCTGTCTTTGACAATGACCGCAATGTCGCGCTCGACGTTGGGGAACTTGGCGACACCGGTGGACTTGGGCACATCGCGGTGCAACACGGCATCGAGTGAGAGTTCAAACATCACAGGCGCTTGGGTCAGCTCCCAGCTTTGACGCCAGCGCGGGTGCAACTCACCCACATGACCCACAGCTTGACCATTGACCAACACCTTGGCACAACGGCCAGGGTGCATGGCTGGGTGCTCAGCCGCTTCAAATTGCGGCACAGCCGGGGCCAACAAAACCTCGACATCTGCTTTCACATCGAAGAAGTCTGCCGCTTGTTCTTTGGTGCCCCATTGCAAAGGCGCAGCGCTGCCAAAGGCAATGCCTGCCACATGCATGGGCTGATCGAACCCTTGCACGGTGGTGTCTGTGTTTTGCACCGATGCGTCTTTGTGGAACACACGACCAATTTCAAACACGCGCACGCGTGAGGCTTTGCGATCCAAGTTGAACTTCACCACGCTGAGCAACGAGCCCAACAAAGTGGAACGCATCACGCTCATTTGGCTGGCGATGGGATTGAGCAATTTGATGGGGTTGGCATTGCCTGCCAACTCGTGCTCCCAACGCTCATCCACAAAGCTGTAATTGATGGTTTCTTGGTAGCCCAATGCCGCCAAATGGTGGCGCAAAGCATGTGGGCTGCGTTGTGCTTCTTGGCACACGCTGGCGGTGATGGGCGCCAAAGGTGGCGTGGTGGGCAGGTTGTTGTAACCCACCATGCGCGCCACTTCTTCAATCAGATCTTCTTCGATTTGCAAATCGAAACGGAAGGATGGGGGCTGCACGGTCACAGTGCCCTCGCCTTCTGTAACCGGCAAGCCCAAGCCACGTAAAGCGTCTGCCACGCGTTGTTGCGTGAGTGGCATACCAATGACTTTTTCAGCACGTGCCACGCGCAACGTGGCAGGTTTGGCCACAGGCATGTTCACGCGTTGATCATCAATCGGGCCCACGGTGGTGTTTGGCGTACCGCAAATGTCAATCACCAACTGGGTGATGCGCTCGATGTGCTCTACCGTCAACTCAGGATCCACACCACGCTCAAAACGGTGACCGGCATCGGTACTGAAGTTGAAGCGGCGTGAGCGACCTGCAATGGCTGAAGGCCACCAGAAAGCGGCTTCGATGTAAATGTTTTGCGTGTCGTCATTCACGGCAGTGGCATCGCCACCCATGATGCCGGCGAGTGATTCGACTTGATGCGCGTCAGCGATGACGCCCACTTTGTCGTCCACGGTAACGGTGTTGCCATTCAAAAGCTTGAGCTGTTCACCGGCTTTGCCCCAGCGCACATCCAAGCCACCTTGAATTTTGTCGAGGTCAAAGATGTGCGAAGGACGGCCCAGCTCGAACATCACGTAGTTGGAGATGTCGACCAAGGGGCTCACGCTGCGCTGACCGCAACGGGCCAAGTGGTTCACCATCCATGCCGGCGTTTGCGCTTTGGTGTTCACGCCACGCACCACGCGACCTGAGAAACGGCCACACAAATCGGGCGCGCTGATTTTCACAGCCAAGGTATCTTGGTTCGTCGCAGCAACACTTGGGAATGTGGGGGTCTTCAAAGGTGCGCCTGTGAGGGCTGACACTTCGCGGGCAATGCCATACACGCTCAAGCAATGCGCCAAGTTAGGCGTGAGCTTCAACGTCATCAAGGTGTCGTCGAGGTTCAAGTAATCACGGATGTTTTGACCCAAAGGTGCATCGGCAGGCAGCTCGAGCAAGCCACCGTTGTCGTCTGCAATTTTGAGTTCTTTGGCAGAACACAACATGCCTTGACTTTCAACGCCACGCAGTTTGCCCACTTTGATTTTGAAGGGTTTGCCGTCTTCACCGGGTGGCAACTCTGCGCCCACGGTGGCGCATGGAATTTTGATGCCCACACGTGCATTGGGTGCGCCACACACGATGTTGAGCAACGCGCCCTGCCCCACGTCCACTTGGCAAATGCGCAAGCGGTCAGCGTCTGGGTGCTGCACGGCTTCTTTGATTTCACCAATCACGATGCCTGTGAAAGGCGGTGCAACGGGTTGGAGTTCTTCCACTTCCAAACCGGCCATGGTCAAGGTGTCGGCCAGCTCTTGGGTGGTGAGTGAGGGGTTGCAGAATTCGCGCAACCAGGATTCGGGGAATTGCATGATGAATCTCGTGTGTGCGTGAAGTTATTGGAACTGGCTCAAGAAGCGAATATCGCCATCGAAGAACAAGCGCAAGTCGTTCACGCCGTAACGCAGCATGGTGAAACGGTCCATGCCCATGCCAAAGGCAAAGCCGATGAAACGTTCAGGGTCGAGGCCCATGTTGCGCACCACGTTCGGGTGCACTTGGCCTGAACCACCCACTTCGAGCCAACGGCCCGCCAAAGCACCGCTTTGGAATTGGATGTCAATCTCAGCGCTGGGCTCGGTGAATGGGAAAAAACTGGGACGGAAGCGCAGCACCAAATCGTCGCTTTCAAAGTAAGTGCGGCAGAAATCGGTGATGACCACTTTGAGGTCTTTGAAGCTCACGTTCTCGCCGATCCACAAGCCTTCGCATTGGTGAAACATCGGCGAGTGTGTGGCATCGCTGTCCACACGGTACGTGCGGCCTGGCGCGATGACGCGAATTTCGGGCATACCTTGACCCGCATCTAAACGCGCTTGGTAACGCTTGACGTGTTGCACGGCGTGACGCACCTGCATCGGGCTGGTGTGTGTGCGCAACAAGTTCGGTGCTTCGGCGCTGCCACCTTCCACATAGAAGGTGTCGTGCATGGAACGTGCGGGATGGTCTTCGGGCGTGTTGAGCGCGGTGAAGTTGAACCAGTCGGTTTCGATCTCTGGGCCTTGGGCCACTTCAAAACCCATGGAACCAAAAATGGCTTCAACACGTTCGAGCGTGATGGTCACAGGGTGCAAACCGCCAGCCATGCGAGCGCGACCGGGCAAGGTCACGTCGAGGGCTTCGGCTTTGAGTTGGGTCTCGAGTTCGGCATCGGCCAAGGCTTGGCGGCGGGCGTTAAGCGCTGCTTCAATCGCTTGCTTGGCCACGTTGATGGCAGCGCCAGTCGATTTCTTTTCTTCGACGCTCAAGGCGGCCATGCCCTTCATCATCTCGGTGATGCGGCCTGACTTGCCCAAGAACTGGGCTTTGGCGTTTTCAAGATCAGCCGGTGTGGTGCTTTGCGCAAACAGGGCCTGGGCGCTGGCGACCAGAGAATCCAACTCGTTCATAAGAATTTGGGGAGAGGAGAAAACAAAAAAGGGATTGAAGCTGTTTAGCCCCAACCCCTTTACGCGTGGGTGGTTAACCCTTAGCTATCAAGCGGCCAATTTGGCTTTGACTTGATTCACGATGCTGGTGAACGCAGCCATGTCGTGAACGGCCAAGTCGGCCAACATCTTGCGGTCGATTTCGATCGCTGCCTTTTTCAGGCCGTTGGCGAATTGGCTGTATGTCAGACCGCATTGACGTGCGGCAGCATTGATACGAG